>ERZ833782.2264-NODE-2264-length-13227-cov-3.951488_pt1 | contig 13227 bp, 20 predicted proteins | sample MGYA00519577_ERZ833782 | MGnify/ENA primary metagenome ERZ833782 (study PRJEB31850, sample SAMEA3708745) | human gut metagenome | biome: human gut; feature: human-associated habitat; material: faeces | place: China | collected 2014 ...
AGATCTTGATGGCACCGTCCTCCGCCTTCTCGGTCATGAGATTTCTCACCTCACGCTCAATTGCCGGGGCAATGAGACGGTTGTAGCTGTCCGCGATCACTTCCTGTAAGACCGGAGTTGTCACCGGGTTCTCTCTGGTGATGACCATCTTATTTAAGTAGCGTAAGATCTTCTCCTCCGGAGCCGCGATCTTTACAGTCAGGATCTTTTCCTTCTCACCGCGGTTTAAGGCGAGAATCCTGTGTCCAGCGCACTTTCTTACAAGCTCCTCGTGATGATAGTACATCTCGTAAACGGACTCTGTCTTCTCGTCCTTCGCCGCGGAGACGATAGAACCTTCCTCTTTTGTCACATTGCGGATGTATGCACGGTATTTTGCCACCTCGGAGATGCGCTCCGCAAGGATATCCTTTGCGCCGTCAATGGCCGCTTTCGCGTCTGCAACGCCTTTTTCCTCGGAGACATACTGGGCAGCCAGTGTCTCAATCGGTTCTTTTGTCACCTGCAGCAGGATCGTATCGGCCAGCGGCTCCAAGCCTCTCTCCTTCGCCATGCTGGCTCTTGTCTTTCTCTTCGGGCGGAACGGCAGGTATAAGTCCTCCACCGCCACCATAGTCTCGGCTTCCTCGATCTTCTTCTTTAAATCAGCCGTCAGTTTTCCCTGATCCTCGATCGATGCGAGGATCTGAGTCTTGCGGTCTTCAAGACCTCTCAGATATTTTAATCGTTCATCCAGGTTTCTTAATACCTCATCGTTTAAGGAACCGGTTACTTCCTTCCGGTATCTGGCAATAAACGGAATCGTGTTTCCCTCGTCAATGAGCTTCACAGCCGCCTCGACCTGGCTCATTTTCACTCCCAATTCCGCAGTCAGTACGCCTAAAATGTCCATGTTCTTTCTCCTTCTAGTTCTACCCCGGAAAGCATAAAGCCGCCGGAGATGTCATTCTCCATTATAATTCAATCCATGCTCTTATGCAACTTAAATGTGGACATGGACGGCGTTTCATGTTAAACTATACGATAACTGTTCCGTATTATTTTTCTTAAACATCGAGGAGCTGACCAGCCTTTTTTATCAGGGAACAGTGCTATGAGCATTTTGGCGGCACCGCCACAGAATTACAACAGGAGGAATTTTCATGGCAGATTACGAAGATCAGAATTCATCTGAATATAAAGATATGAACCAGGAAACACTGGCTGCAGATCAGAATCCACAGAACGGACAGCCGATCCCGCCACAGAATAACGTACAGGATCCATGCTGGCAGAATCCACAGGACGGACAGCCGATCCCACCACAGAATAACGGACAGGATCCATACTGGCAGAATCCACAGAATGACGTACAGATCCCGCCTCAGAATCCTGGACAGAATCCATACTGGCAGAATCAGCAGAATGACGGACAGATCCCGCCTCAGAATCCTGGACAGAATCCATACTGGCAGAATCAGCAGAACAGCGGACAGTTCCCACCGCAGAACGGGCAGCCGCCGTATTGGCAGAATCAGTACAATAACGGACAACCGCCCTACTGGCAGAACCAGCCGCAGCGCCCGAGACGCGAAAAGAACTCCTTCGCGACGATCTCCCTGATCAGCGGGATCTTCGCTCTCTTAACGCTCTGCTGCTTCGCCTTCCCGGTCGCTATCATCTGCGGCGTCGGCGCAGTCTGCTTCGCCATTATTTCAAAAAAAGGCCAGCCCTTCAGAGGCACTGCAGTAGCCGGAATCATCCTTGGCGTCATCGCCGTTCTTCTCGGCATCGGCGAGTTCTTCTATGTACTCACCATCACAAACTTAATGAAAGACCCGGCAAACGCCGCGGCATTCAACGAGTTCTTTGAGCAGTTCCAGCGACAGCTCGGAATAAACTAAACACGAAAGTCACAAAGACCATAGACACATTATTTATCAGATAGTGTCTATGGTCTTATTTCGTACTATGAGTCCGCTCAACCTGGCCACCCGCCCACTGGCAAACTCGCGCTGCACGCTCTGCTGCCTGCGAAGTTCGTTGGTCACCCGCTCACTCGCAAACTCGCGATTACGCGCTCTATTGCCTGCTTCGCAGGCTGTTTGCACGTTAGTAGCGCAGGGAAAGTAAATCTCTGCTTCGCAGCCGCTTGTATTTCCTCTGCGCTCACTAAAAGAAGACCGACAGAACACGCTCACACGTATTCTACCGGTCTTCAGCGATTTCGTATTAAATTAGAATTAAACGAGCTCGATCAGAACTGCCATAGCACCGTCGCCCTTACGCTGACCGATCTTGATGATTCTTGTGTAACCACCGTTACGGGAAGCGTACTTCGGAGCGATCTCGTTGAACAGCTTGTTTGTAAGATCAACTTTCTTTGTGTTTTTCTTCTTACCAGCTGCTGCTGTCGGAACCTCTGTTACGTCATAAAGAGCTTTTACCATCTGTCTTCTTGCATGAAGTCTGGACGGCATGTCCTTCTTGATTTCCTTCTCAACTTCGTCGTATACAGTAACTTTCTTACCGTCAACAACTTCTTTTACTCTCTTGCCGTCAGCGTCCTTGCGGGCAACCTTAGCTGTAACTTTAACAGTCTCGAAGTTATCTTTCTCTTTTACTGCAAGAGCGATCAGGCTCTCAACGATCTTTCTTACTTCTTTAGCTCTAGCCTCAGTTGTAACGATCTTTCCATGATATAAAAGGTTTGTAGCCTGGATTCTAAGTAATGCTTTTCTCTGACTGGAAGTTCTTCCGAGTTTTCTATAACCTGCCATGATTTAATTTCCTCCATTTGTGGAACAGCCGCCCACGCTTCTTTGGACTTACTGGGCTGCCGCCTTTTTCTCCATAATGAGTCGCTCTACGCCCCTTCTGCGCCCTTCGGACTTACCTTCCGGGTGAATGTATCACAACCTAATATCAAAGTGTTGTCAAGCGGATAAACGGACTGCGTGCTTGCACGCAAGGACGGTTAGACATTTGACAACCAAGCCAGTATGAGTAAGTAGGGCAATAGCCCGGATTACGAATGCTGGCGTCAGTTGTGGGAGTGCCAAAGGCACGTAACAACTGACTTGATAATGTCACCGACAGGTGACATTTCCTTTTACTGTTCGTCGCTGGAATTGAGCTGTAAGCCCAGTTCTTTTAACTTTGCAAGTACTTCCTCGAGGGACTTACGACCAAGGTTTCTAACCTTCATCATGTCCTCAGAAGTGCGGCTGCAAAGCTCTTCAACGGTATTGATACCTGCTCTCTTGAGACAGTTGTAGGAACGAACGGATAACTCCAACTCGTCGATATTCATCTCAAGAACTTTTTCTTTCTCGTTGTTCTCCTTTTCAACCATAACCTCTGCAGTCTTTGCATTCTCAGAGAGGTCGATGAAGAGATTCAGATGCTCGCTTAAAACTTTAGCAGCAAGGCTGACAGCCTCATCCGGATCGAGTGTTCCGTTTGTGTAGATCTCTAATGTGAGCTTATCATAGTCTGTCTGCTGACCAACACGGGTGTTCTCAACGGACATATTGACACGCTCAACCGGTGTGTAAATGGAATCTACTGCGAGAACTCCGATCGGAAGATCGTCGCTCTTGTTCTTATCAGCGCTTACGTAGCCACGGCCGTTGGTGATCGTAAGTTCCATATAGAACTTGCTGTCTGCACCGCCGCTTAAGGTTGCGATAACCTGGTCCGGATTCAGGATCTCGATGTCCGCGTCTGTCTGAATGTCAGAAGCGTGGATCACGCCCTCGCCCTCGAACTCGATGTACGCAGTCTTCGGCTCGTTTGTATCACTGTTGTTCTTAATTGCTAAGCTCTTGATGTTCATAATGATCTCAGTTACATCTTCCTTGACGCCGGCGATGGAACTGAACTCATGAAGTACACCATCAATTTTCACCTGGCTGACAGCAGAACCCGGTAAAGAAGAAAGCATGATTCTTCTCAGGGAATTTCCCAGAGTTGTGCCGTAACCCCTCTCAAGCGGTTCTACGACAAACTTTCCGTATCTTTTATCTTCGGAAATCTCAGCAATCTCAATGTTTGGTTTCTCAAAATCGAACACAAAAAGCCCCTCCTTTTGGGTATGCTTTGACAAATGCCACGAAGCGTTCTTTTAGAACACAAAGCATCCGGCCGGAAATGGCCAGATACTTTGTAAAAACCGCTCCGGTGAATTATTTGGAGTATAACTCGACGATGAGCATCTCGTTTACAGGAACGTCGATCTCTTCTCTTGTCGGAAGAGTTTTGATCTCGCCCTTTAAGTTCTCATGGTCAGACTCTAACCATGCCGGAACAAGACGGCCAGCTGTGGTCTCGAGAACCAGCTTGTAGTGGTTGTCGCCTTTGTTCTTTTCTCTGATCTCAACAACATCGCCAGCCTTTACAAGGTAAGACGGGATGTTTACGCACTTGCCGTTTACGAGAACGTGCTTGTGGTCAACGATCTGTCTTGCTTCTTTTCTTGTTCTTGCGAAACCAAGACGGAAGATAACGTTGTCAAGTCTGCGCTCAAGAAGGATCATAAGGTTTTCACCTGTCTGTCCGTTTAAACGCTCAGCCTTATCGTAGTAGTTACGGAACGGCTTCTCCAGAACGCCATAGATGAACTTAGCTTTCTGTTTTTCTCTTAACTGAAGACCATACTCACTGATCTTCTTGTTTGCTCTTTTAGATTCTCTGTTGGATTTTTTATCTATTCCTAAATAAATGGGATCAAGGTCAAGGGATCTGCATCTTTTAAGAACAGGAACTCTATCAACTGCCATTTTACTTCCTCCTAATTAGACTCTTCTACGCTTTGGCGGACGGCATCCGTTGTGCGGAACCGGTGTTACGTCCTTAATGCTTGTTACTTCAAGACCACATGCCTGAAGGGCACGGATAGCAGCCTCACGGCCAGATCCCGGTCCTTTAACCATAACGTCTACGGATTTTAAACCATGTACAAGAGCTGCCTTAGTTGCAGTTTCTGCAGCCATCTGTGCTGCATATGGAGTAGATTTCCTTGAACCTCTAAATCCCAGACCGCCTGCACTTGCCCAAGATAAGGCATTACCCTGTGCATCTGTTAATGTCACGATTGTGTTGTTAAAAGATGACTGGATGTGCGCCTGTCCGCGTTCAACGTTTTTCTTTACACGCTTTTTTGTCACTTTTTTAGCAGTGGACACTTTTTTAGCCATTTTAAACTAACCTACTTTCTCATTTACTGAACCCTGTTTCCTGTTTTTAAAACATGCAACGTGATTCAAAACATTTGTTACTGATAATTATTTCTTCTTGTTTGCAACAGTCTTTCTCGGACCCTTGCATGTTCTTGCGTTTGTCTTGGTCTTCTGACCACGGCAAGGAAGACTCTTTCTGTGACGAATACCTCTGTAGCATCCGATCTCCTGAAGTCTCTTGATGTTTAAAGCAATCTCACGACGTAAGTCACCTTCAACAGTCTGAGTCTCAGCGATTACTGCTGCAATGTTCTTTACTTCGTCATCGGTTAAATCCTTTACACGAGTGTCAGGATTTACACCAGCCGCAGCAAGAATACGGTCTGCACTTGCTCTACCGATACCGTAGATATAAGTTAAGCCGATTTCGACACGTTTTTCCCTTGGTAAATCAACACCTGAAATACGAGCCATGAGTGGTACCTCCATTTAAATATTGTAGAAATAGTTATTGCCGACACAACAACGCACTCTCGCGTTTCATGTCAAAGCCGCGCGAAAAAATACAGGCAAATTGCGGCATCAGCCCTGTCTCTGTTTGTGCTTAGGATTTTCACAGATAATTCTGATACTGCCTTTTCTCTTAATAACCTTGCACTTCTCGCAAATCGGTTTTACTGATGATCTTACTTTCACAGTAATTCTCCTTTCCTTCGTAGTCCGCTTCCCTTTACTGCCGGAAACACACCGATTCCGTGCCATCTGGGAACGGCATTACGGGTTGCTATACCTGTATAAAAAGCACCTGAAAATGGGCATAATACAAGCGTTCCAACAAAGTTCGCTTGAGCATTATAACACTTCCTTGGCGGAAAATCAAGCGTTTTTATTGGTTTTCTTCAACTTTTTTAGCCCTTTGTCAAGGATACTATTTATCTCTCCAAATAATACGTCCCTTGGATAAATCGTAAGGGGACATCTCTAATGTTACCTTATCACCCGGAAGAATACGGATGTAATTCATACGCAGTTTTCCACTGATGGTAGCTAATACCTTGTGGCCATTCTCAAGTTCAACCTGGAACATAGCGTTCGGCAGTTTCTCAACAACGACGCCTTCGATCTCGATTACGTCAGCCTTAGACATAAAATTTACCTCCTGTTTCGTTTCTTAATGATCTGGACATGCTTTTTATTTTTCCGGAGGACCCGGCCGTTTTCTGCAAGCAGAGAAACGTATGTTCCAAGATCCTCCGATATGACATAAATTTTATCCTTGTCATTTCCGGCAATCGATCTTGCCAGGAATCCCGGGGTCATTTCCATGCCGGACCTCCTATTCAAGGCCTGGGCGCAGGGAAAGGATCTCCGGCTCGCCCTCAGTGATGAGGATCGTATTCTCATAGTGAGCGGACAGGGCATGATCTGCTGTAACAACGGTCCAGTCATCGTCCATCCAGATTACATCCGGTGTGCCGGCATTGATCATCGGTTCAATGGCCAGAGTCATACCCGGCTGTAAAAGGATTCCCCTTCTCTTTGTCGCAAAGTTCGGGACCTCCGGATCTTCATGAAGGTGGGTACCAATTCCATGTCCAACCAGCTCGCGGACAACGCCATAGCCGAATTTTTCGGCGTATGCCTGGATTGCCGTGGAGATATCATTCAGATGATTGCCAGCTTTCGCAAATTTAATACCTTCGTAAAAGCACTGTTTTGTGACATCCATCAGTTTCTGTGCTTCCGGGGAGACGTTTCCTACTGCCCAGGTGCGGGCTGCGTCGGAATGGTATCCCTTATAGATCGTCCCCGCATCAAGGCTGACGATATCGCCATCCTTTAAAATACGGTGCTTATTCGGGATTCCATGTACGATCTCATCATTTACGGACACGCAGATGGATGCAGGATATCCATTGTAATTTTTAAAGGAAGGAATGCATCCATGGCTGCGGATCAGACGCTCTCCCAGCTTATCGATGTCCAGAGTGGACATTCCCGGGTGAACAGCCGCATGCAGCTCCTCGTGTACCTGCGCCAGAATTTCTCCGGCTTTTCGCATCAGTTCGATCTCTCTCGGCGATTTAATTGTTACTGCCATTATTTTAAGCTCCTAAAATCTTTGTGATAGCCTCAAATACCTGTTCCATATTCTGCGTTCCGTCTACGGTGTAGAGAACGTGCTTATCCGCATAGAAGCTGATGAGCGGGCGCGTCTGCTCATGATAAACAGAAAGACGTTTTGTAACAGTCTCCGGCTTATCATCGTCTCTTAAAATGAGTTCAGCGCCGCACTTGTCGCAGATGCCTTCCTTCTTCGGAGCAGCATATACGATGTGATAAGTCATTCCGCACTTTACGCATGCACGGCGGCCTGCCATACGGGTAACGATCTTTTCGTCCGGTACGTCAACATCGATCGCGAAATCGATCGCTTCTCCCTTTTTGGCAAGAGCCTCTGTGAGGGCCTCTGCCTGCGGGATCGTACGCGGGAAACCATCAAGAATGTATCCCTTTTCGCAGTCCGGCTGGCTGATTCTGTCCATAACAAGATCAACCGTCAGTTCGTCCGGAACAAGAAGTCCCTGGTCCATGAATGCTTTTGCCTTCTTGCCAAGCTCTGTTCCGTTCTTAATGTTTGCCCGGAAGATGTCTCCGGTGGAAATGTGCGGGATTCCGTACTTTTCCGCGATTCTCTGTGCCTGGGTGCCTTTTCCGGCTCCCGGTGCGCCCAACATAATGATTTTCATAATTGTAATTTCCTCCACTCGTCCTAAAAAACCGAAAAAGCGGGCGAAAAGCATCTTTCCGCCCGCTCCGATTTTCAGCACGCAGCTGCTGCTATTTCTCTATTTGATCAATCATTTAAGAATCCCTTGTAATTTCTTACAAGCATCATAGACTCCACAGCCTTGATCGTCTCGAGGATTACACCTGCGATAATGATCAGGGATGTGCCGCCGAAGGAAAGACTGCCGACAGAGAAGAGACCGGATGCGATGATCGGGATAATGCACACGATCACCAATCCGCAGGCACCGATAAATACAATATAGTTTAAGATATTGTTGAGGTAGTCTGAGGTTGGCTTACCTGGGCGGATGCCCGGGATAAAGCCGCCGGACTTCTTCATATTATTAGCAACTTCCAGCGGGTTAAACGTAATGGACGTATAGAAATACGCGAACAGTACGACTAATACGATATATACGAGCATACCAATGGAGTAAGCCGGAGCTTCCGGTTTAAACCAGTTGGATGAGCTCAACGCTAACAGGATCTTTCCACCGATGGTTGAATAATCAACGTGGAAGAACTGAGCGATCATAACCGGCATTGACATGATGGAAGAAGCGAAGATGACCGGAATAACGTTCGCGGTGTTTACCTTCAACGGAATGTAGGTAGACTGTCCGCCGATCATTCTGCGGCCCTGCATCTTCTTGCTGTACTGCACCGGAATCCGGCGCTCTGCATCGTTTAAAACGAGGACAAAGACAACGATCGCAACGATAATTGCCAGTACGATGATGCCCGATACAGTTGCGACTGCAACTGATCTGCCTGCCATAAAGCGCTCATATAATGTCATCATATCCTGCGGAGTACCAGATACGATATTGATCAGAAGTACGATGGAAATACCGTTTCCTACTCCATTGTCTGTAATCCTCTCGCCAATCCACATCAGAAGAGCAGAACCTGCGGTCATAGCGGCTACGACCGTAAGATATCCCCAGATGTTACGGTGGTCTTCGAGAAGAAGTCCCTTTCCGCCAAGGCCAACTGCCATTGCGCAGGACTCAAAGAGAGCCAGGCCGACGGTAAGATATCTGGTGTACTCTGCAATCTTCTTTCTTCCGTCCTCACCGTCCTTCTGCATTTCCTCAAGCTTCGGAATTGCAATTGTGAGTAACTGCATAATGATGGAAGATGTGATATACGGGGTGATACTCAATGCGAAGATAGACATGGAGGAGAAAGATCCTCCTGTGATCGCATTAAAGAATCCCATTCCGGAGTTCTGCAGATTTGAAAAGAAATCATGCAGATAGCTCGGATCAACGCCCGGTATCGGAAGACAGCAGCCGATTCGGATGACTACAAGCATCATAAAGGTGTAAAGAAGTCTGTCGCGGACTTCTTTCACCTTAAATGCCTTCTGTAAGGATTTTAACATATTAGATCACCTCGCAGGTTCCACCTACTGCCTCAATTTTAGCTTTTGCGCCTTCACTGAAAGCATTGGCTTTAACGACAAGTTTCTTTGTTAACTCTCCGTTACCAAGAATCTTAACGCCGTCCTGCGGGTTTTTGATCACACCTGTCTCCAGTAATGTCTCAACGGATACTACGGAGTCATTCTCAAATCTCTCTAATACGCTTACATTAATTCCAACGATCTCCTTGGAGTTGATGTTTGTAAATCCTCTCTTCGGAAGACGTCTGTATAACGGCATCTGGCCGCCCTCGAAACCAGGTCTCGGTGCGCCGGAACGTGCCTTCTGGCCCTTATGTCCCTTACCAGCTGTCTTACCATTTCCAGAAGCGTGGCCACGGCCTCTTCTGAAACTATCACTATGCTTAGATCCTTCAGCAGGATGTAAATTAGATAAGTTCATCACTGCACCTCCTTACTTTATATCAATTAGATTTCTTCAACTTTAACCAGATGTCTGACATTCTGGATCATGCCTCTAACTGCACCATTATCCGGCATCTCGACAGTCTTGTGCATCTTCTTTAAACCAAGTGCTTCGATTGTCGCTCTCTGCTTCGGAACAGCGCCGATAGGGGATTTTACTAATGTGATTTTTAACTTCTCTGCCATTTTATTATCCTCCTATTAGCAAACAACGTCTTCAACAGATTTGCCGCGGTTCTTAGCAACCTCTTCCGGAGTCTTTAACTTTGTAAGACCTTCGATTGTTGCAAGAACTACGTTTGTCTTGTTGTTGGAACCTAAAGACTTTGTACGGATGTTCTTGATGCCTGCAAGCTCTACTACGGAACGAACCGGACCACCAGCGATGATACCAGTACCTTCCGGTGCTCTCTTGATCAGTACGGAAGCGCTTCCGAACTCGCCAAGGAAGTCGTGCGGGATGCTCTTGTTCTCATCCATCGGGATCTCTACAAGGTTCTTCATAGCAGCTTCTTTACCTTTACGGATAGCTTCCGGAACCTCACCTGCTTTACCAAGGCCTGCGCCTACGTGACCATTGCCGTCTCCTACTACTACCAGAGCGGAAAATCTCATGGTACGTCCACCTTTAACAGTCTTGGATACGCGCTTAATGGCAACAACTTTGTCATTTAACTCTAACTGACTTGCGTCAATGATTGTACGCTTCATGCTGTTTTCTCCTCTCTATTAGAATACGAGACCAGCCTCACGGGCTGCATCTGCTAATGCCTGAATCTTACCCTGATAAATGAAACCGCCTCTATCGAAAACGACCTCTTTGATGCCTTTCTCGATTGCTCTCTTAGCAACTACGGTTCCGATATATGCAGCTGCATCAACTGTGTCGGTGTTCTCTAATTCTGCCTTGATCTCTTTCTCAAGAGTGGAAGCAGATACTAAAGTATGTCCAACGGAATCGTCGATGATCTGAGCATACATATGATTATTGCTTCTGAACACTGCTAAACGCGGTCTCTCTGCTGTACCAGCAAAGCGATTGCGTAATCTATAGTGTTTTTTTCTGCGGATTTCGCTTCTTGACTGCTTGCTAACCATTTTTACACTCTCCTTAAATTATTTCTTACCAGTCTTACCAACTTTGCGTCTGATAACCTCATCAGCGTACTTGATACCCTTGCCCTTATACGGCTCCGGTCTTCTCTTCTCTCTGATTTCAGCTGCATACTGGCCGACTTTCTCTTTGCTGATGCCCTTAACGATGATGATGTTCTGTCCATCAAGAACAGTCTCGATACCTTCCGGATCTTCCATCTCTACCGGATGGGAGTAACCAAGGGAAAGTGTGAGCTTCTTGCCCTGCTTCTGAGCTCTGTAACCAACACCGTTTACCTCAAGCTTCTTCTCGTAGCCTTCAGTAACACCCTGGATCATGTTATGGATTAGCGTTCTTGTAAGACCGTGTAAAGATTTCATCTTCTTTAAATCGTTCGGTCTTGTTACGACGATGTGTCCATCTTCTTCTTTGATTTCCATCTCTACCGGTAAATCTCTTACCAGTGTTCCCTTCGGACCTTTAACGGTCACATTGTTGTTCTCTGCGATTGTTACAGTTACGCCTGCTGGAATCGCTACCGGCATTCTACCAATACGTGACATGCCTTTTACCTCCTACTTAGATTCTCGGAAAGTGCTTTTACACTTTCTGTTTTCAGTTTCTATGTTATATCTGGTCTGAAGCTGCCTCCAGACGCACGCAAACTCCGCCCTGCTGGATCAATGTTCAGCTTTGCAGGCGGGGTGCGATAACATCAATGGGAATAATTACCAAACAAATGCAAGAACTTCGCCGCCGACACCAAGCTGTCTAGCCTGCTTGTCAGTGATGATGCCCTGGTTTGTGGATACGATAGCGATACCAAGTCCGCCAAGTACCTTCGGCATATCTTCCTTGCCAGCGTATACACGTAAGCCCGGCTTGGAGATCTTCTTGATTCCGGAGATGATCTTCTCGTTCTTGTCAGCGCCATACTTTAAGGAGATGCGGATTGTCTGGAATGCACCGTCCTCAACGATGTCATATTTCTTGATGTAACCCTCTCTTACAAGGATATCAGCGATAGCTAATTTCATCTTGGAAGAAGGTACATCTACTGTATCATGCTTTGCAGTGTTTGCATTACGGATTCTTGTAAGCATATCTGCAATAGGATCGCTCGTCATCATCTTAGTTTACCTCCTTACCAGCTTGCTTTCTTCACGCCTGGAATCTGTCCTTTATAAGCTAACTCACGGAAGCAGATTCTGCAAATTCCGTATTTTCTTAAATAAGCATGTGGACGACCACAAATTCTACAACGGCTATACTCTCTTGTAGAGAATTTAGCTTTGCGCTGCTGCTTAACTTTCATAGAAGTCTTAGCCATGAAATTACCTCCTTATTTCTTGAAAGGCATACCGAACTGTGTTAATAATTCACGAGCCTCTTCATCAGTTTCAGCGGTAGTAACAAATATAATGTCCATACCTCTTACTTTGTCTACTTTGTCATATTCGATTTCAGGGAAGATTAACTGTTCCTTGATTCCAAGTGCATAGTTACCTCTACCATCAAATGCATTAGGGTTTACACCTCTAAAGTCACGTACACGAGGTAATGCTAAATTTACAAGACGATCTAAGAACTCATACATCTTGTCGCCACGGAGTGTAACTTTACATCCGATAGGCATGCCTTCTCTGATTTTGAAGTTAGCAACAGAGTTTTTAGCCTTTGTTGTAACAACTTTCTGTCCGGCGATGATTTCAAGTTCAGCTACTGCTGCATCTAAAACTTTTGAATTTTCTTTTGCTTCACCAATACCCATGTTGATAACGATCTTTGCGAGCTTTGGTACCTGCATAACATTTTTATAACCGAATTTGTCGGTCATTCCTTTAACGATCTCATTCTGATAAGTCTCTTTTAAACGAGTCAAAGCTAACTGCCTCCTTTCTGAAATTAGTCGATTACTTCACCAGTTGCTTTTGCATAACGAACCTTCTTGCCATCTTCAATCTTGAATCCGACACGTGAAGCTTTTCCATTGCTAACATACATAACATTTGATACATCAATTGCTGCATCCTGCTGTACGATACCACCCTGTGGATTTGCCTGGCTTGGCTTAGCATGTTTTGTAACCTGGTTGATGCCCTCAACAACGACTTTACCATTCTTTACAGAACTTACTTTGCCTTCTCTGCCTTTATCTTTACCAGCGATAACTCTTACTGTATCGCCCTTTTTAATCTTGCTAGTTGCCATTTTGTGTGACACCTCCTTATAACACTTCTGGTGCTAATGAAACGATTTTCATGAACTGTTTGTCTCTTAATTCTCTAGCGACTGGTCCAAAGATACGAGTTCCTCTTGGAGTCTTG
>ERZ833782.2267-NODE-2267-length-13221-cov-2.944326_pt1 | contig 13221 bp, 7 predicted proteins | sample MGYA00519577_ERZ833782 | MGnify/ENA primary metagenome ERZ833782 (study PRJEB31850, sample SAMEA3708745) | human gut metagenome | biome: human gut; feature: human-associated habitat; material: faeces | place: China | collected 2014 ...
GGCACAGCGCCGCCAGCACCAGCGCATCCCGCGCACAATCCCGGGTGGAAAGTTCCAGCGTGCAGGCCGTACAGTTCTTTGTAAAGGATGCGCGCTCCAGCCACACGTCAAAACCGCAGTTCACCGTGCCGGGCTGGAAATACGCGCACGCCCACAGATACACCGGACACGACAGCCCGCCGAACTGGTGGAACCAGCCCCCGCGCCCCGTGGCGATGTTGATCATTTCAAAGGTGTCGTAGCTGTCGTCCACCTCCCGCTTCCATGCCTCCAGCGCCGTGCGCGCGATGTCCCATGCGAACGCGCCCTCGCCCAGGTCCAGCATGGTTTTCCAGAAAAACCACTGGTGCGAGAACCACACCGCGCCGTTCCAATAGCCGTCATCCCGGTAATAAGACGCGGACATGTCCACGGCTGTGAGCCCAACGGGTGAGAACAGCTCCTTCGTGCTTTTCAGATGTGCCAGCGCCGTGCTTTGCTGCCGTGCCGTACATGCGCCCGCCACCAGCGGATAAACACCGTCCAGCCCCTTGTTTGCGTTCTCGCCCGCGTCCGTACGCAGAAAGCCCTGCGGCCTTCCTTCGTCATCGTGCAGCACATAGCTGAAGTAGCCGCATTCCCCGTCCCAGGCGCACTGCAGCGCGGCGGAAAGCCGCTCGATGTCCCGCCCGCAGCGCTCCTCGTCCTTCACGAGCCCCAGGCGCCGCGCGCTCTGGCGCAGGATCTTCGCCGCGCGGATGACATGGGCGGTGAACAGGACGGGTGCGGCGCGGCCCGAAAGGCCCTTCGCATGCATCAGCACCTGTGCCGCATAGTCGTCCATTCCGCTGGCGTTGTAGAAATAATCGTAATTCGTCAGCAGGCCGCTTGCAAAGCGCGCGGTCGTGGAGCCTTCGCCCCGTCCGGCCAAAAATTCGTAATACCGCCGCATCGCCGGATACAGCCGCAGCAGCCCGGCCTTATCCTGCGCGCGCGCCAGCAGGTCCTGGTACAGGTAAAACTGCACCGGAACCAGCGAGCCGTGGTGCACAAAGGCAAAATCGCTGTTTTCCGGGCCGGAAAGATACTGCTCCAGCACGCGGCGGCCCAGCTCTGCGTCCGCCTGTGCCAGGCCCAGGCCGATGAAGCCGGAGTCCCATGTGTAGAAAGAGTCCCACCGCTTTCCCGGCGTATAATGCGCCACCATTTCACCCCTGCGGTACAAAGGATAAACGACATTCGTCAGCGCGGCGGCGCGCAGGCACCGCACCGACAGCCGGTAACGCCTGCCCGCCGGGTTGAAGGCCGGCAGCTTTGCCCGGCGCTTGCCCGCGCGGAACACCTGCTCCAGTGCCTGCGACGTGTCCGTCCGGGGCGTGGCCGAGAGCACGGCGTATTCTGTGTGGCAGGCCCCGGGCTGCAGGAACAGCCCGCTCACCAGCAGGTTTTGATACCAGCCCGGGTCACTGTGCTTGCGCCGGAACGAACCGGAAAACGGGTTCAGCACATCGTCGAAGGTATGGTCCGGGTTGGACAGGCGGGAGATGAGCGCATCCTCCAGAGAGCCGGTCTCCAGCAGGCGCTCCCGCCGCCTTTCGCCGTATACGCGCACACAGAACGCTTCGTCCACGCCGGCATAGCGCAGGCGGTACTGCCCGTCCCTTTCCCGTTCCAATACGGGCCTGGCATCCGGCTCCTGTGTGCACACACCGACGGCAGCCGCCCGGGCGCGGGCCGTCACCGCAAAAAAGTCCAGCTCCACGCCCGCGCCGCCGGTACCGCGCGCCGTCAGCGTGAGCGCAAGCTCCCCCGGCGGCACCGCGCCCAGCGGGAACGAAACAAACGCGGGCGCGCCGCTGGGCGGAAAGGACAGCGGACCGAACGCAGTATCGAACACCACCGGCTCCGCCGAAGCGCCCCTTTCTCCGTGCCCGCCCTGCGGCGGTACGGTACGGTATCGCACCGTGAGCGCGGCATCCTCAAACCCGGGAACGGCGACGCGGTAGCCCACAGCATCCCCGGCCTGCGCGCCAAAGGGACGCAGGCCCGCAAGGCGCGGCATGTGGGCGTGAGGCACGCGGTCGCCCAGGCCGTGGCCGTCTGTGAACGCCTCGTCGCGGAACTCACCTTTTTGGAGCGCGTCGGGCGCAAGGCCGTCCCACGGACGCGGCTGCGCGTAAGTATAGGAAGCATAGTCCAGCGCATGCCAGCGGACCGCGCCCTCCGGCAGAACGGGCAGCGTCCGCCGCGCAGCCGGGTATTCCAGCGCGCAGAAATAGTTGAGCATACAATTTCGGGGCAGCTCTGTCCGGTTGTGGAACCGCGTGCGTACGCCCCACGCGTTTTCATCCAGGCGAAAAAACGCAATGCTCGCGTACAGCCTGTCCTTGGGCAGCAGCTCGCAGCGGTAGCTGTAAAACGAGCCGTCCGGCGCGGCCTGCCACGGATGATACCCACAGGGAAACGTGGTGTTGGGAACGGGTGCCGCACCGTTCACGCAGGTGGGGTGAACGACAAGATCGAACCGCGCGCCCGGCGCCTGCGCCCGCGGAACGATTTTGGAAAGGCCCAGATATTTTTTGGAATACGGCCCATACAGAGGGACGTTCGCGCCTGTTTCCATCACGCGTCCTCCCCGGTGTGGTACAGCGCCTCGGCCAGCATCAGGATGGCCATGGCCTGCCCGTATGTCATGGGACAGACGGGGATATCCTTATAAAACTGTGCGTCATTGCCCACAGGCGTGCCGTAGGAAACGCCGCCCACGATGCCCGCGGCATCCACGCGGGCCAGCACGGCCTGCACGGCGCGCAGGGCCGGTGCCTCATACTGCGCGGGCAAAAAGCCCAGACGGACGCCCTTGAGCATTCCGTAGGCAAACGCCGCCGTGGCCGAGCTTTCCTTATAAGACGCCGGGTCGTCCAAGATCGTATGCCACATGCCGTCCTCCGCCTGGCAGGCGCACAGCGCGTCCACCTGGGCGCGGAAGGTGTCGAGGAAATACTGCCGCAGCCCCGGCTCGATGGGGATAAGGCCGATCAGCTCCATGATGCCGCAGGTGTACCAGGAGTTTCCGCGTGCCCAATGCACACGGCCGTAGTTGTGGCGTCCCTTGAAGTCGTATCCATGGAAATACAGCCCGCAGCTTGTGTCATACAGATACTTGATGTGGACCAGGCACTGGCGCTTTGCTTCCTCCACATAGTCCTTGCGGCCGAACACCACGCCTGCTTTGGCCAGGAACAGCACCGTCATGAACAGTGTGTCGATAAGCATCTGGCTGTCGTTGGCGTCGCCGGTGATCATGTGCTGAAACGCGCCGTCGCCCGTGCGGATGAGCCCGTGCATCACCCACTCGGCCCAATCCCGGCACAGCGCGCCGTAGCGTTCGTCCTGTGTGTCCTCGTACACGCACAGCAGCGTGAGCATGGGGCAGGTCGTGTTGACGTTGCGCTCGGGCAGGCCCTCGGCCATGCGCGCGTCATACCAGCCGCACAGGAAATCGAACGTCCCGCGGTCTCCCGTCAGCTTATAATAATTGTAAAGGCCGTACAGGCCCACGCCCTGCGGCCATTCCCACAGGTTGATGTCGATGAGGCCGATGGGGTACTTTTCCTCAAAGCCCGTATTTTCCAGATGCATCATCGCGGCCGATACCTTTTTGAGCGCCGCGTGCAGGGTCTTCTGGTCCAGCATATTCTTTCCTCCTATGCCTGCGCATCCGCGGCAGGCTGTTGTTTTTCCCGCAGCTCCAGCACGCCGTACTGGTCGCTGCCGCCATATTCCATTGCCGCGCCGTTCACCGAAAGGCGTTCGTTCCAGCCGCTGCGCAGCACTCCGTATACCGGGTCCTCAAAGCGGCAGGCAAGCCGCTGGGCGTCCACCTCCAGCGGCGCGGCCAGCATGGCCGTGATGAACGCCGCAAAGCTGGGGAATTCATCCGTCTGCGCGGCGCGCACCAGCCACACGCAGCGGCGGCCGGGCGCAATGAACTCACGCTCGGCGTTCGGGCCGAAGCGCTGGGCCGTGAGCCCGGCCGAGCAATAGACCGCACAGTAGGCGTCTCCCTCCTGCGCAAACACCCAGGGACCCTGTACGCGGCACAGATAAAATTCCATTGTGGGCAGATACAGATGCGTGAAATCCACCGGGTGTTCCGGCGCGATATCATAAAACACCGTGGCGAAGCCTTTGTACTGGTTGACACGGGGCAGCGTGCCGTTGCCCGCCCAATAGGACGGACGCCCCTTGCCGTACAGCGCCCGCTCACCCGGATGGCTGATCCAGAGCTGCGCCGTGGGTGTGAATGTGAGCTGCAGCGGATTTTCCTGATAGCCCGGATTTCCGGGCCGGAAATCCGCCGCGCTTGTCATCAGATAGCCCGACGTTTTATAGGTATAAAGATCTACGTGCTTCTGATAACCATGCGTGGAGCGGCACACAAGTTCAAAACCCGGCTCTACATTGAAATAGGCCGCATAGTCCCGCGGCGGCTCGTAATCCGACAGGCAAAGGGAAACCACGCCCTTGCCCGCGTGGCCCGGAGTGCCGCAGCCATAGCCGATCCAGCTCATGAACGATGTGCAGTTGGACCAGTTTCCGAACTGCTCCTTGAGGTACGTGCGTCCGGAGGACCCTGCGAAAAAGCCTTTGCGGCTGTGTACGGCCAGCAGATAAAACACATAGTCCATGCCCCGTTTTGCCAGTGCCCGCAGCTCTCCGTCCTGCGTCCAGGCATAGAGGCTGGCCAGGCCCAGCAGGTCGATGGGCAGGTAAGCGCTGGAGTTCCATTCCGTAAAGCCCTCGTTTAAAAATCCCCGGAACCATTCCAGCAGCAGGCCCTTCGCTTTCTGCTGCATCTGTAGGCCCGTCATGCCGCTGTTGGAAAAGGTCTCCGACGGATACAGCTCCCCGGCCAGCAGCTGACAGGTATGAAACATCAGCGCGTGGTTCTCACTGTAAAACCACATCACGTCGTCGCCCGGTTCATCCATCCAGTAACGGAAGTTCAGGATGCACGCCCGCATGGCGCGCTCCAGCTCCGGCGAGAGCAGGCCGGCGCCCTGTGCGCCCCAGGCCCGCAGGATATGCGGAAAATAAACGAGGTAAAAATCACTGCAGTCGCACCGGCGGTCTACAAAGCGCACCTGCGCGGCAATGAGGCGCTGCGCCTCGTCCGGGCTGCCGCCCGTTGCCAGCAGCGCCACGGCCCGGTTGGTGTTCTGCTCGCCGAAGTGCGCCAGGAATTCCAGCGCCTGCCGCTTGCGCCCGGCCACGGTGTCCGCCGCATGGGGCAGCAGAGCCGAGGCGTGCGTTTCCACGGTGATGGGGCGGGTGATGGCTATTCCCTCCACCACAGCGGTGGCCTGCAGCAGAAGAAATCCGAACGGGAACTCGGCGCAGTCCCCCAGGGACGCCCGTGTCTGCCCGGGGGCAAAATCCGCTGTGCGCGTGAACAGCACGCCCGCCTGCTCGTTTTCCTCCGTAGCGCCCTCCAGCGTTACATGCAGCGTCTGCTGGGCGAAAGGATTTTCACACCGCAGACTGACGGGGCCCGCCGCATAATGGTTGCGGCTGAAGCAAAGGCTGCGCATGGCCTGCTCGCCCTGCTCCAGCAGCGTGGGGTTCGCCGCGCCCACCGGCACGCGCTGCTCCGGCGGCGCATCCGTTCCCTGCCAGCACAAACGCAGCAGGAACGCCGCGTCCCGCTCGGCCAGGTCATCAAAAAACACCAGCACGCTGTTTCTGCCCTTGCGCAGCGTCAGCTCCAGCGGCGTATCCGCGGGGATGTTGCGGGTGAAGGGCGTAAATTCCAGCACCTTCTCGCCGTTCAGCCACACGGCTGCTCCGCCGCAGGTCGTAAAGAGGAACGGCGCGGGGCCGTCCTCGTCCGCCCAAAGCTCGGTATACGCCCAGGCGCGGATATGCGTGGGCGCGTCCCATCCGCCGGAGATGTCAAGGCTGATGTCGTCGAAGGGCCAGTACACGGCAAACGTCTGGGGCGACGCGCCGTCTCCAACGCGGCCGCCGGGCACCGGCTCGCATACAGGGGGCAGCGCGGCGGGGCGTGCCCGGCGCGCGCGTACGAATTCCGTCTTGCAGGGATTTTCATGAACGGAAAATCCCTTTTTCAGCCACAGGTTGATATCCCCGTGCAGCGTCACCGGTGTGAAATGCACGGGCGTCTGGGCAATGCCGCTGACGAGCCAGCGGTTGACGTATCGCCCCAGAAACAGCGGAAACTTTAAATATGCCACAGCCTATTCCTCCTCCAAAAGCGCATCCACTTCCATGCGCGTGATATGGGCCGCCATGCCGATGAGGCCGTCGTCCGCGCTGGCCGGACGGTGCACCCGCACCGGCGAGAGGCACAGCTCCTCCAGCCTGGCGTTCAGCGCGTCCAGAAGCGCGTCGCCCAGCAGCTCGGCTACCTCGCCGCCCAGCACCACGGTGCTGCAGTCCAGCACATGCGTCAGGTTGGCGATGCAAAGCGCCAGGGGCTTCGTCACCTGGGCCGCCATCTGCGCCAGAAGCGCGGGCGGGATCTGGCTGCGGCGGGAAAAACGGTCCAGGGCGAACTGCTGCTCCAGCACATGGTAACCGATGCGCTGCTCCAGGCAGCCCGCTGCGCGGGCCGTGCGCTTATAATCCTCGAAAAACACATTGTAGCCGATCTCGCCGCATTTGTTCGTTTCGCCCCGTCGCAGGCGGCCGTCCAGCATGACCCCCGCACCCACGCCCGTTCCCGCCGAAACATACACAAGGTCCCGCGCACGGCAAAGCTCATGCTCGCCCATGCACTGGGCGTTGGTGTCGTTTTCCACATAAACGGGCACGCCGAACTTCTGCGTCATCCCGTCCATCCACGGGCCGATCTCCACCGGCCCGAACACACCGATGGCGGGCGCGTAATCCAGCACGCGGCGCGCGGGGTCATACGTCCCGGGCAGCGTGACGCCCACGCCGATCAGCCGTGCAGGGTCTGCTCCGGCAGCGTGCAGCAGGCTGCTCACCAGCCCGTCGCGCACCTCGGCCAGAAACGCGCCGAAATCCTGCGCCGTGCGTGTTTTCTGCCTGTGGAGCACACGGCCGGAGATGTCCACCAGCCCCATGGAGAGAAACGAACCTTCCAGCGCGAACACCGCCGAAAATCGGCCCGGCCCGTTGATGGCCAGCAGCTGCGGCCGGCGTCCCACGCCGGCCGCACCCTCGCCGGCCTCCACCACAAGGCCCCGCTCCACAAGGTACGACACGATCTTGATGACGGTGGGCGGGCTGATGCCCGTTTCCTTGACGATCTGCGCTTTGGAAGTTGCTCCCCGTTCCCGAATAAAATCATATACGACATGGCGGTTCATGCCCTTCAGGTGCGCAGCGGTGTACTGCGGCTTTTCCATTCCGCATGTCTCCCTTCCCGTTTGCCGTGCGAAAACGCCCCGCCCATCCGGGCGGGGCGTTTTCAAACACGCTGCGGTATGACCGCTTCTTTTCTGCTTATTGGGCCCAGCCGGATTTCTCGGCCAGAGCGGCGGCGAAATCATTGAGGGCTTCCTCAGCTGTCATGTCGCCGTTCACCGCCTGCTTCAGAGCATCGCGGTACTCATTGTCCAGATAGTTTCTCCACATGGAGGATTCGTCCACGCTGAACAGGGTAGTCGTCTGGCCGACTTCCGCCTGCAGGACCGTGTAGTCCGCGGCAGCCTTCTCGTCGGCGGGCTGGTACGTCACGCCCGTCAGAGAGGACAGGCCCTTGTCCAGATCGAGGTAGTAAGAGAAGTTTTCCTCCTCATAGAACCACTTGATGAAGGAGAGCGCCAGATCTTTGTTGGCGGAGTTCTCGGGCACGGCCAGACCGGAGCCGCCCAGAATCGCGGAACCGCTCACAGAGCCGACCGGAGAAGGCATAACGCCCCATTCAAAGCCGGTGATGTCCGTGGTGAATGCATTGTAGTTCCAGGAACCGGAGAAGTACATGCCCACGTCGCCGTTCTTGAAGTAATCGCCGGGGTTGTCGGTGGAGCCGCCGGCCCAGATGGCCTTGGGCATAATGCCCTCGTTGTTCTTGTCCACGAAGGTCTGCAGGGTGTCGATATTGGCCTGGCTGTTGATGGCGACCTTGAAGGAATCGCCATCCTTTTCCACCATGGAGCCGCCGTTCATATACATCAGGTTGTCATAACGGGCGCGGGAGAAATCCACGGCCATGCCGTACTTCACGCCGCCGTCGGCCATCAGCTTCGCAGCGGCCTCGTACACTTCATCCATCGTCCAGCGGTCGTCCACAGTGGGAACCTCCAGGCCGGCGGCCTCGAAAGCGTCCTTGTTGTAGAACACGTTGGTGATGGTGAACTGCAGGGGCAGGCAGGAGAGCTTGTCGGAGTTATATTCCTGGCTGATGATCTCCAGTGCCATCGGCTCGAAGATCGAGGTGTCGACGACCTGGCCCAGGTCCACAAACTCATCCGGATACAGACGGCTCAGACGCGTGGTGGAAACGAGGTCGGGCAGGTCCTTGTTCTTGGCCATGAGGGGGAACTTGGTGAGCTGGTCGTCGTAGGGAATGACCATGAGCTCCACGCTGTTGCCGGTCTCCTCGGCCCATTTATTCAGTGTCGTGGTGAAGGAATCGCCGCTGCTGGGCTCCTCGGAAAGCATGACCTTCAGCGTCTGGCCCGTAGGCGCCTCGGCAGAGCCGGACGCCGCCGTGGAACCGGAAGCCGCAGGCGTGCTGCTGGAGCTGCCGCCGCATGCGACGAGCATGAGCGCCATGGCGGCAACAAGAAGCAGGGAAAGTACCTTTTTCATACGTTAAACCTCCTAAAGATTACCGCTGCGCCCTGCGGGCGCAGGTTTCTTCCTCAAAACAGCGGGACGCGCATCTCCCGGGAAGCATGTGCCGCCGCCGTTTTTCTGTGCCTTAAGTATAGCATTCGCCCTTTCGCGGAAACTACTCCTATTTTGCTGTGTTGCTTCAGATTGTATTGCATTTTTTGCTTTGCATTTTTCATCTTAGGCAAAATGCATCAAGCATTTTGTTCAAAATTGGTAATAATCCCAATCAAAATCTATCAAATCTGTGTGCGTTTTGCAGCAAAGCGCCTGCCAAAGCCCGTTCCACGGGAAAAGGCAAAGAAAAAAATGCAATATCGCATTGTCATAATTTCGTAACCTTTCTATGTCCCTACAGATAAAAGACGCAAAAGCGGAGCCGCGGCAGGCCCTCTTCTGCGTCTTTTGTGTTTTTTATATAAAGTAAGTTATATTATAAACAGAGATCCGCCTGCTCCCCGGCGCACCTGTCCGGATGCGGCATGGCGTGGCCGAACGCGCCGTAATGGCCGCAGCACTGCGCGGCAAATACGCTCGCCTTCTGCGCTGCGTCCGCCAGATCCCCGCCGCCCGCGTGGTATTCCGCAAGAAATGCCGCAATGAACGCATCGCCCGCGCCCAGCGCGTCCACCACGTCTGCACGCACACACTCCTGCCTGTGCTCACGCCCCTGCTCCAGCAGATAAGAACCGCGCACGCCCATCGTCACCACGACCGTGCGCGCTCCGGCGTCCAGCGCAGTGCGGGCCAGCGCCCGCACCTCTTCCTCGCTGGCGGCGCCGCCGGAAAAGAAAGCAAACCGCAGCAGCGGGCAGAGCTGGGCGATGTTCACCCGGTCGTACTCGCCGGAAAAGTCCAGAGAGAGCGGCACCCGGCGGCTGATGGCCGGGTGGTAGGCATCCAGCCAGCTGTGGATGCTGGTGTGCGCCAGGTCGTACTGCTCCATCATGGCGTAGTCGCCGGGCGTCAGGCACAGCAGCGCCTGGTACTGCGCGGTCTCCCGGCCGTTGTTGCCCACAAAGTGGCGGTCGCCCGCCTCGTCCAGCTCGATGTAATTGCGCGCGCTGATGCCGTGCATCACACGCACGCGGCTGATATCCACGCCTTCCTCCCGCAGGGCGGAGGCAAAATGCAGCCCCGCGCCGTCATCGGCCAGCACGCCGATATAGGCTGCTGTGCTTCCGTCGTAGCGGCGGGCCAGCACGGGCACATTGACGCTGTTGCCCCCCGGGTACAGCTCCTGCCGCCAGCGGTAATCGTCCAGCACGTTGTCTCCTATGCCAAGCAGCTTCATCAGTATTTTTCCACCCCCATGTACCGGCGCGAGGAAATAGGGTGTCCCATCGCATAGGACATCTCGTCGCAATACAGCGCGGCCAGACGGTTGAGCACCAGTGCGGATACCGGCGCACGCAGCCAGCCGGGATAAGCCTCGAGATCCAGCGCGGCCGCGTCCAGCACAGTCAGCTTCCCGGTCTTGCGCTGTAAAAACTTCACCGCGCGTTCCTCCAGGGCCCGCGTTTTGCCCAGACCCAGCAGCGCAAACACCGCGGCCGTATCATCCACAGCCTCAAACGCACCGTGGAAAAACTCGCCCGCGTGCAGCGGCGAGGAGTGCTTCCACAGGGATTCCATCACCAGGCAGTTCGTCAGCACATAGCCTACGCAGGCGTCCAGGCCCGCCGCAATGGAATAGAGGATGGGTTCCCCAGCGTATTTTGCGCCGAACGCCCGCGCCGCGGGGCGGTAGGCCGCGCACGCTTCGTCGAAGGTATCCTGCAGGCGCAGCATGGCCGCGTTCACTTCCGGCAGGCGGCCCGTGCCGTTCCACACATCCAGCAGCGCGTAGGTCAGCTTGTATACCTCGGGAAAGATCGTCAGCACCGCGGGATACGGGGACGCCGGGTCGTCGAAGTAATAAACGATATGGTCCGCCGCCTGCTCCAGAGCCGAACCGGGCGTGGTGGTGAACGCCGCCGTCAGCGCGCCGCGCCCGGTGGCCAGCCGTGCCGCCGCGGCGGTCTCCGGCGTGCCGCCGCTTTGGGAATTGAGCACCACCAGGCTCTTTTCGCCCAGGCGCGCGGGGGGATCGTTCAAAAACTCCGCCGCCGTATAGGCCCCGGTGCTCACCGCCGCCGTTTCGCGCTCAAGGATATACTTGCCCGGGTACAGCGTGGCCAGCGAACCGCCGCAGGCCACAAAATAGACGTTTTCCACAGCGCGGGCCGCCACAGCCTGCTGCACTGCTTTTACCTGGCCGTCCACCAGTGCGATCTTTTCTTCATGCATCGTTCCTCTGCTCCCTTGCTTTTTGATTTTGTCCGTATCTGCATTTGCACTTCAATTACTAAAGTTTGTTTAGTAATTTGTTTTCACTATAGCATAACGCGGCCGGGAGCGCAAGCCCTCCTGCAAAAAAATTTATTCTCCACCCCGCGGCGGCCGCTTTCCCCTTTGACCGCCGGGCACAGGGATGGTATGATTATCATAACTTTTGGATATCTGTGCGCGCTGCAGCGCGCGGGAGGGCCGTATGGAACCATATCTTCCGAATTATCTCAAGGGAAAAAACCGCCGCCTCGTGTTCGACCTGCTGCGTGAGCGCGGCCAGATGAGCCGCGCGGAGATCACCCGGGACACGGGCATGAGCTTCCCCACCGCAATGAAGGTAGTGGACGCCTTTCTGGAAAAGGGCCTGCTGGTGGAGCTGGATGAAACCGGCCCCGCGGCCGGCGCCGGGCGGAAAGGGCGCCTGCTGCGCTTTGAGCCGGGAGCTTACCGCGCTGTGGGCGTGGAATGCGAGGGACGCTTTGCCCGCGTGGGGCTGGCGGATATGGCGGGCGGCGTGCAGGCGCGGGAAACCATCGAGCTGGGCGATTTCGCACGCACGCGGGACCTTTCCCCCCTTGCGGCGGCCATCCGGCGCATGTGCGCTGCGGCAAACGGCGCTCCTGTTCTGGGCGTGTGCATCGGCTTTCCCGCCAACCTGGACCCGGACGCGGCGGCCATCGTCAGCTACGCGGCCATGGACATCCAGCAGCCCACCTCCTTTGCGCAGGTATTCCCCGCGTTCTGGCGGGAAGTGGAGCTGCCCGTCTATCTGGAAAACGATGCGAACCTCGCCTGCGAGGGCGAGGCATTCCTGCGGCGCGGCGCGGGCGGAGCGGCCAATATGCTTTATCTGTCCATCGGCTCGGGCTGCGGCGGCGCGGTGCGCCTGGACGGAAAACTGCGCCGCGGCGCGCGCTGCCGCGCGGGCGAGGTAGGCGCGATGCTTCTGCAGCCGGCGCTGGGTGCGCCCGGGCGCAGCGCCGCGCGGGAAACGCTGGAGGACGCCGTGTGTCTGGCCGCGCTGGAGCGCCGCTTCGGCGCAGCGCTGCGGGACGGCGCACAGCCGGGCGAAGCCAGCGCACAGGCCATGCGGGACTATCTGTGCGGCCCGCTGAGCGGCGCTGTTTACAGCCTTGTGATGACGCTGGACGTGGAGCTGTGCGTGCTGGCGGGCATCGTGCCCGGCGCCCTGGGCATGCAGCTTTGTACTCAAGTGTCCGAAGCGCTGCGCGCCGCCCTGCCCGAGAGCACGCCCGTGCGCGTGGAGCCTTCGGTGAGCGCGGACGCGGGCGTCATCGGCGCGGCGGCCACGGTGTTCGAGCGTTCTCTGGACGCCCTGCTCGGCAGCGGCTGACGGCGGAGCGGCACGGCGCGGGCTTGCGCAGGGGTGCGCCGCAAAGCAACGAATGCAAGCTTGCCGCCGCAAGCAAAGCAAAAAACGGATAGCCAGGCGCTCCGGCGCGTGCTATAATGGGTGCGCCTAAAACACGGCGGATGCGCCGTGGCCGCCGCGCGGCGGCGGAATGGAACGGAACAGCCGGGGCGCGCACCGCACGCCCCGTGAGAAAGAGAGGGAAACACATGACGACTGAACAACTGCGCCACCGCATGCCTCCCATTTTGAAGGCGCTGAAGGAACGCTCCCTGCGCGGGCGCACACCGGTGGAGGGCCTGCGCCGCACCGAATGCGCCTACCACGGCTGGGACACCGTACACGCCGATGCCGCAAGCTGGGAGCCCTTTGCCCCCGGCGACGCTTTCGGCGGGCTGGAGGCGCACCACTGCTCCAAAGGCACAGTAACGCTGCCCGAGGCCAGCGCCGGAAAACGCGTGGTCTGTCTGGTATCCACCGGCGCCTCCGATATCTGGAACAACAACAATCCCCAGTTTCTGGCCTATGTGGACGGCCGGCTGGTATGCGGGCTGGACGTAAACCACAACGAGTTCGACCTTGCAGCCTGCGCGGTTCCCGGCGAAAGCCACGAGCTGGCGCTGTACGTCTACTGCAACACACCCGCGCGGGATGTGTTCCTGCGCGTGGAGACCGCCGAGCGCGACGACGACGTAACGGGGCTTTACTAT
>ERZ833782.2281-NODE-2281-length-13120-cov-2.996403_pt1 | contig 13120 bp, 10 predicted proteins | sample MGYA00519577_ERZ833782 | MGnify/ENA primary metagenome ERZ833782 (study PRJEB31850, sample SAMEA3708745) | human gut metagenome | biome: human gut; feature: human-associated habitat; material: faeces | place: China | collected 2014 ...
TATCCGCCCGAGTGCCTGGAGTTCGTGGTGGCGCACGAGCTCGTGCACCTTCTGGAGCCGAGCCACAACGCCCGCTTCCACACCCTGCTCGATGAATTCTGCCCGGGCAATCGCCATCTAGCAAAGCTCCTGAGGGAAGCCCCAGATTCGGACTAGCGCACTCGCACTTACCTCCGCCCGTACGTCTATCCGCCCCGGCGTGACTGAATAATGCCCGCATGCAATAGCAGATTGCCTACGCATGGCACCGGATTGCCCGTATTAGACCGCAAATTGCCTACGTACATGCCGAATTACATATGTCAGAGTGATAATTAGCTATGAGATTCTTCCGTTTGCGCCCTTTTAATAGCCGAATGCCATAGGCAGTTTTCAACTGATTCACCAGTGCACGCCAAGCCCATCCAGCCGCACACCAAATTCGGAGACGCAGGACTTGCGGACAAATCGTCCGATCGTCGAGAAACAGAAACTGCGTCCCAATGCCTGCAGAACCCCATCGGCATACCGCTCGCCGATTATTTCGAACGCTCACGGAGGCATGTGGAGAACGCCACCCGCATACATCAGCGCGGTCAGATTCCTGTTAGACAAGTCGAAATACATAGCAGACATAAATTCCTCTATGGTCCCCCCAATGGGAGAGGGACATGAGAGGAGAGCCATGAACGTCAACGAGAACCTCAGGCGGCAGCTGTCCTGTGCTTCAAAGCGAAACCACCTGCTCATCGCACATACACCATCGGAGCGGAAAAGCTTGAAGCTCCTCGTCGCAAGAGAGGCGGCCATTGAGCCGATTCCGGGCGCCTTCTCCCTCAAAAAAGAATATGAGCACATGAACCCCAGAGCTAGGGAGCGCGCCCGAATCAAGGCGATTCACAAGCTGCACCCCGACTGGACGTTCTGCCTGTACTCGGCGGCCATTGCGCATGGCCTCCAAGTTCCCCACGCCTTGCTCGATGCGACGCACATCGCGATCGCAAAAGGGCGGAACTGGCGGAAGGCCGAGCCGACCATACATTCGCACATCCTCCATGACCCGATCACGACAACATCGGATGGCGTGCCGTGCACGAATATTTGAATGCCTGTGCGCAACAGACTTTCGATTTGGCCTCGCCATCGTCGATTCCGCGCTCCACAACCATCTCGTTTCTCGAGAAACGCTCATCGACTATTTCGAGCAGCATGCACGGTATCGCCACGGGTCTCGTCAGGCGCATATGACCCTAATGCATGCAGACGGCAGAAGCGAGAACGGTGGCGAATCTGTCGTGCGCGCAATTATTCTGGAGCTGGGATTTGCAGAGCCCGATTTACAAGTCGAAATCGAAGACCCCCTCAACCCCGGCACATACAAACGCGTTGATTACTATTGGCTGCTCGAAGACGGCCGCGCAATTGTTGGAGAGCTAGACGGATTCGAAAAGTATCTAAAGACCCACGGAAACCCACGCAAATCCCCTGACGAGAATCTTCGCTCCGCAATCAAAGCCATGAGACGCGAACGCATGAGGGAGACAAGCCTCAACCTTGCCGGCATTACCGTGCTGCGCTTTTCATACGCAGATGCCCTGGACACGGAGAAGTTCTTTTCCTTGCTCTCAACCGCTGGCGTACCGCTCGCGTAGAACAACCGCACATGCCGGCCCCACATGGCACGCTAGCATCCTCTCAGTGCACCCCGGCGTAGACTTCCTGCAATTGCCTATGAATATCTTCCGTTTCAACAACTCAATGTGGCAAAACCCATAGACAAAGAGGTGGCCCCGTAGGCAGAGAGGCGGGCGCCGTAGGCAAAACACACATCGCCATACGCAAAGCGCCGCCTACCGTAGGCAAGCCCCCACCAGAGCCCGCCCCTTCACCAGACACACAAAAAGGGACGTCTCCTAAGAAACGTCCCTTTGGTGATCCAGTTACCTGGCAGTGGCGAATGCGAGTTACTCCTCGACGGCCTCGAACTCATCCGGGCCAACGCCGCACACGGGGCAAACGTAGTCCTCGGGCAGCTCGGGGGTGTCGACCTCGACCTCGAAGCCGCAAACAACGCAAACGAACTTGTAAGTCTTGTCAGCCATGATGGCTCCTTTCACAGGCGAATGAACGTAAGCAGAGTATACCCAAGTTCCAAATGCCACACACAGGCGGAATGAACCTCGGAAACCTCTCGTTGCCAATATGTTACTGGAATCGTTTCCTATTAGCAAGAGCTTTTTACTCGGCCTGATATGAGCTCGCCTTGGGAGGCGTCTTGCCCTTCAGCGTGCTGTGATAGTACGCGTACGTGAGCGGGGGCTCATCCGAAAGGCGCTCGGCCTGCTCCACCTCACCGACAAACAAGTAATGCGTACCCACGTCGACCGTGTCGATCAAACGGCAGCCGTACATGGCGCATGCATGCTCGGGGCAATACGGACTCCCCACCTCGGAGACCGCAGTCTCGTATTTGGCGAACTTGTCATACGTGTCGCTGGTGCGGAAGCCGAAGTTGCCGATATAGGGCATGTCGGCCGTCTGGTCGATCGCGGTGATTGTGAAGGCACCCGCTTGCGCGATCACACTCGCGGTCACGTTGTCTTTGTGCACGGCGACGCTCATGCGGATGGGCTCGGCCGTCACCTGAACAGCCGTGTTCACCACGCATCCCGCCTTGAGGCCGTCGGCCTCGGCGGACACCACGTACAACCCGTAACTCATAGCGAACATCGCAGTTGAATCGATTGCCATGGCACTCCCCTTTCTAAAGGCACTTGCCTCCATTATAGGATTTGGCGAGGACGACCGAAATAGGCGCGGGCGTCCCGTTCGACAGCCCCGGCCAACTACCGGCTGCGTTGCTTGAGGGCGCGGTCGATCTCGCGCTGCATGTCGCGCTTTGCCATGTCCTCGCGCTTGTCGTAGAGCTTCTTGCCGCGACCGAGGCCAAGCAACAGCTTCACACGGCCGTCCTCGTTGAAGTAGAGCTCCAGGGGGACGAGCGCCACGCCGCGGACGCGCAACTTGCCGTCGAGGTAGTCGATCTGCTTGCGATGCAACAGCAACTTGCGACGGCGATCGGGGTCGCGATTGAAGATCGAGCCGTTGGAGTACGGGTGGATATGCACGTTGTGCAGCCAGCATTCGCCGTTGCGAATGAGGGCGAAGGAGTCGGTGATCTGACACGCGCGCTCACGCAAACTGCGGACCTCGGTGCCGGCGAGCTCAAGACCGCATTCGAACGTCTCGTCGATGAAATACTCATGATGCGCGGAGCGATTCTTGGCGATCAGCTTCTTCTCCCGGCGCGGCTTGCGGGCGAATCCATCGGCCATGGCTACTCACCGTCCTTGAAGTCGACGGAATCCGAAGACGCGGAGCCGGCTGACGCGGCGGGCGCGGCATCGGTCGCTGCGTCGTCGGACTCTGCGGACGCGGCCCCCTGGCCGGCGGCCGCTTCCTCACGCTCGCGGGCGAGCTCGGCATCGGACTCGCGAATCAGGCGGATGAGCGCCTCGCATGCGGCGGCGCCCACCAAGTCACGTGCGAGCAGGGTCAAGCGGGTCGCCTCGTTGCGATCGCCCTCGGAAGCGGCATCCGTCGCACACATGAGAAGGCAAACCGCGATCTCGGCGTTCGCACCGGTGCCAATGCCATGCTCCTCGAGCTGCTTGTTCACGACCTCGTCCGAAAGCTCGCCGAGCTCGGGGTGTTCCTTATCGAGCTGCGCGGCGAGAGCGGTTGCGGCGGCGTCGGAATCGCAAGCGCGAATCGCGGCGCGACGGCAGCCTTCGGCAGCAGTCAGGTTCTCCCCCGCAAGGAAATACTGACCGAGGTTGGCGAAAGCGCGAGCAAGGGCCTGCGGCGTGGTCGCACGGTCCAGCACGGAAGCGGAGAGCGCAGCCCACTCCTGCGTGTCGCCCAGAGCTCGGAACACCTCGGCGAGGTTCAAACGATGCGCGCAGTTCATCGGGTTCCAGCGCACGGCCTGCTTGAGGGCGTCGCGCGCGGACTCGTACTCATGACGCTGGATGTAAATGTAGGCCAGGTCGGCATACAGGCGATCGAAAGGCGCCTCGACCTGTGAGAGCTCGCGAGGATCGCGCTCGACACGGCGATAGGCAAGATACTCGAACGGGCTCGAGAAGCTAAACCACTGACGGGCGTCCGTGGCGATGCACGCGGTGTCGGCATACTCCCCCGCCTCAGACGCGAGCTCCTCCAACAACACGGCCGCCGTCTCAAGCTCACCCTCGGCGAGCAGATTCTCGGCATAGTCGATGTCATGCGCCGCAATGGGCATTTCCATGGTGTCCTCCTTGATAGAGTCGAAATCTCAGTGTAGCGCACGGAGCGGACAGGCGCGATGCCCACCGCTGAAGCCAAAGTCAACTACGACGCCAATCCGTTCACGTGAAGCAGCTTGAGGTCAAGGTGTCCGCGCAGGGCGTTCACGCTCGCAACCTCCACCACCACACGGCAGCCGAGACCAACCTTCGTCCCCGTAGAATCGCCCGTAAGCGCAAGACGCACATCGTCGAAATCCCACCGTTCGTTACCCAGGGCGTTCATGCGGATCAGCCCCTCCGCACCCGTCGCATCGAGGCGAACGAATGCGCCGAGGTCGGAGATCCAAGAGACGGTTCCCGTGTCCCGCTCTCCAATACGACTGGCGTAAAACTGCGCGACCTTCACCTTCTGCGAGGCGCTCGCAGCCGCATCGGCCGCTCGCTCGTTGTCGCTCGCCTGTCGGCAGAGCTGTGGGCAAATCGCCTCGAGCGCCTGCGGACCCTTGCCCGTGAGTCGCGGAGCGCGAGCAGCAGCCTCCTTCTTCCCAAGCTCATGCTTGGCGAGGGCGACCTTGAGAACGCGATGCGTAATCAGATCGGGGTATCGGCGAATCGGACTGGTGAAATGGCAGTACGCACGAGCGCCGAGGGCGTAGTGGCCCTCGTTATGAGATTTGTACACGGCTCTTTGCTGAGCGCGTAGGAGCAGCGCATTGCCCGGCGGGGCAACCGCCGTGCCCGCCGCATCCTCGACCGCCGCGTTAATAGCGCGAGGGTCGCCGAGCATGATGCCCGCAGCGAGCCCGCCCTCCACGGCCCCGAGCTCCGTGAGCGTTTTGGCTGCCGAGGCCAAGCTGTCGGGAGAGGGGTCCTCATGAACGCGATAGGCGGAAACCAGATCGCGATCGGCCAGGAACTCGGCCACGCATTCATTGGCGAGCAGCATGGCCTCCTCGACCAGGCTCGTCGCCGAAGTGCGCTCGCGCGTGACGATATCGACGGGCATGCCCGCCTCATCGAGCAGGACATGAACCTCCGGCGTGTCGAAGTCGATCGAGCCCCGCTTGCGGCGGATCTCACGGCGTACACGGGCCAGTGCGTCGGCGTTGCGAAGAAATGCGCGCAGGTCCACGCCGTTGGCGCGAGCAGCTTCCACGGCAAGCTCGGCGCGTCCACGTGCCGCGGCGTCGAGTGCGGCGCCATCCGGCTCGCCCTCCCGCAGCAGCGCGTCGGCCGCACCGTAATCCATGCGCACGCGAGAGCGAATCACGCTCGGATAGGGCTCGTACGTCCGCACGCGACCCTGGGCGTCGAGCTCGATGTCGACCGTGAAGGCAAGACGGTCCTCATCGGGCCGCAAAGAGCATAGGTCGTTGCACAGACGCTCAGGCAACATGGGCAGCACGCGATCGGCCAGGTACACCGAGGTCGAGCGACGGCGCGCCTCGAGGTCGATGGCGCTCTCCCAGTCGACGTAGTGCGAGACGTCCGCGATGTGCACACCGAGCATCCATCCGCCGCGAACCGTGCGCGCGACGGAAATGGCATCGTCGAAATCGCGCGCATCCACCGGGTCGATGGTTATAGCGAAGCGGTCACGGATATCACGACGCAGTGGATCGGCCAGGGCGCCTTCGACATCGACCGCAAGCGACGCAGCCTCGTCGACCGCTGCCTGCGGATAGCCGTCCACGAGCCCATAACGGGCCATGACGAACTCGATGCCCAGACTCGGCTCGTTGGCATCGCCGATGCGCCGCTCGAGCGTCACCACGCCGGACTCCGTGCACGACGGATAGTCCACGATGCGCGCGGACACGATGTCGCCCGGCTCCACACCCAAACGCCGCGGGGAATCGTCGGCTGGCAGCACGAAGAAATCCTGCTTGATGCGCGCGTCAAGCGGGCGCACGGCGCCCAACGGCCCCGCAGGCTCGAACACGCCCACAATCGCCGCGACGGCACGGTCGATCACGTGCTCCACGACGGCACGACGGGCTCCGCCCTTGCCGCGATGCAAGCTCACATATACGCGATCTCCCGGCATGGCCTCACGCATGGAGCGCGACCCCAGGCGATACACGCCCTCGGCCGTCTCAACCTCAGCGCGGGCGTCATACACCCGCACCGTTCCCGTCAGCCCCGGAAGCCTCCGCGACCGAGCGGGTCCACGCCGTCCGTTCTTCGAATGTCCGCCTCTACCCATGCATTCCTTTCAATCAGAGGATGAAGTCCAAGCTAGTGCCCCTTGTACCCAAACCAATAAGGTCCTGCCCGGTCCACACCAAAAGCCAAGTCGCCGCAGCTAAGCCATCACCAGGGCCAACGTCATCCCCACGACCACGCCCCAACACGCGCGCGGCGTCGTGAGAGCAGGAGACCCCCTGGGATATCCCTAAGTAAACATTCCGCAGGCCGAAGAGCATAGCTCGCCGGCCGAGGACGTTTACGTGGGATATCCCAGGGGGTCTCCGATGGGACCGAACGATGTTCGCGCGCTACACCTTGAGGTAGCGCCTCATGGCGATGGCAGAGCCGAACAGGCCGATGATCACGCCGAGCAGCACAAGCGAGCCGTACGTCGCGAAGTAGATGTTCATCGGCACGGCAAAGCTCATCCAGCTGATGCCCTCAGCAACCTTGGGAATGACGAGGTTGCGGAACAGCTCAAGCACGCCGATAGAGAACAGGGCGCCGAGCAGGGCCTGCAGAACGCCCTCGGTGATGAAGGGCCCGCGGATGAAGCCGTTGGAAGCGCCGACGAGACGCATGATGGCGATCTCGCGACGACGGGCGGTGATGGACAGACGGATGGTGTTGTTGATGAAGATGAACGCCACGAAGGTGAGCAGGGCAACCAACACCACGGCGGCCACGCGGATGTAGCCGGTCAGCTGGAAGAGGCGACCGACCTCCTCCTGACCGTAACGAACGTTCTCGGCCACATCGGCGTCTTTGTCGTCGACCTCGGGGTCGGCGTCATCGACGATCTTGCGGAAGCCCGAATCGTCCTTGATCTTCTCGGCCATGGCCTCGACCTGGGACGGGTCCTCCATCTCGACGCGGAAGGAGCGCGGCAGGGGGTTCTGACCGTCCAGAGCAGAAAGCGTCGCGTCGGCGTTGCCGGAGATGGTGGAGCTGTACTCCTCCAGCGCGTCCTCCTTGCTCACGAACTCAACGTTTTTGACGTTGTCCATGCGCTCGAGCTCATCCTGGTAATCCTCGACGTCCTCATCGGAAGCGTTGTCGGAGATGTAGGCCTGGATGGTCACCTGGTCCTCGACGTTGCCGATCGCGGAGTTCACCAGCACGGAGCCGATGATGAACAGGCCGATGATGAACAGCGACAGGAAGATGGTGATGACGGCGCCGAAGGACGTCGTCCAGTTGCGGAAGAAGTGGCGGACAGCCTCTTTGATGGAATAGCCGAAATTAGAAGGCGCCATAGTTGCCGTAGCCTCCCCTCTCCTGGTCGCGGATCACGCGGCCGCCCTCGAGGGCGATGACGCGGCGCTGCATGGAGTCGACCATCGCGCGGTCATGCGTGGCCACGATCACGGTCGTGCCGGTGCGGTTGATGCGCTCGAGGAGCTTCATGATGCCCAGCGAGATCGCAGGATCGAGATTGCCCGTGGGCTCGTCGCAGATGAGCAGCGGCGGACGGTTGACCATGGCACGGGCAACGGAGACGCGCTGCTGCTCGCCACCGGAGAGCTGATCGGGCAGGGAGTCCATCTGTTCGGCCAGGCCGACCAGGCGCAGCACCTCGGGGACCTGAGCCTTAATGACGGCCTTGGGCTTGCCGATGCACTGCAGGGCGAATGCCACGTTCTCGTAGGCGGTGCGGTTAGGCAGGAGCTTGTAGTCCTGGAACACGGCGCCGATCTGACGGCGGAGGAACGGGATCTTGCGGTTCTTGATCTTCATGAGGTCCTGGCCCGCGACGATCACGCGGCCGCTCGTGGGCTTGACGTTGCGAAGCATCGTGTTGAGCAGCGTGGTCTTGCCGGAACCGGAGTGACCGACGAGGAAGACGAACTCACCGGGATAGATCTCGAGATTCACGTCGTCCAGCGCGGGCTTGTTGGGCTGCGCGGGGTAGACCTTGGTGACGTGCTCCATGAGGATCACGGGCTCGACACCGGCCTCGCGGGCCTGGCGGGCACGGGAATCCTCGACCGGGGCGAACACCGTGGTGAAGTCGGGGTTGTTGGCGAGCGCCGCATCCAGGGATGCGACCTCATCGGCCTGATCGGCGGTGACGACGCCGGAGGCGGAACCGGCCTGCGTCATGAAGACGCCGGGCCGGACGGTCTCCTGGGCCGCCGGCGCAGCGGGATCCATCGGCGAGGGGATGTTCGGGCGCGAGGCCGGGACATCCTCGGGCGAGGGAACGCTGAACAGGGGATTGGCGGCAGCCTGAGGCGCCGCGGCCGCCTCGCCCTGATGCAGGGGCGCAAAGCCCTCAGCCGAGGCAATGTCGGCGGCAGGTGCGGAGGCATCGAATACGGAATGCTGGACAGGCTGCTCAAACAGGCGGTCCTGCGCGGAGGACGAAGGCTCGGCGTGCGACGGCGCGGGCGTGCCGACCTGCGGCACCTGCGGCGTCACCGGCTCTTCGCTCGGCGTACGGAAGTGGTTACCCACTAGAGCTCCTTAGAGTCGTGCGTTTGAACTACAGACTTGAATATTCTAGCAAGATGGGGCCGCTACCATCAAAGCAACACGGCAGACGCTCCCGCCTCAATTTAGGGACTGTCCCTAAATTGAGGTCCGTGGCGCACGCTAGCCGACGGACTTGAAGCCGTAGCCGATGGCCTCGTTCACGTCGGTGATGATGAGCATCGCGTCGGCATCGTGCTCGTACACGATGGTCTTGATGATCGAGATCTCGCGACGGGAAAGCACGAAGAACAGGACCGGACGGTCCTTCTTGGTCCAGGAACCCTGAGCCATCAGGCGCGTGCATCCGCGGTCCATGGCGTGCAGGATGTCGTGCTCGATATCCTCGAAATGGTCGGAGATGATGAATGCGGCACGCTGGGTATTGCCACCGTCGACGACCATATCCACCACATAGCCCATCAGCACCATGGACAGGGCTGCGTACAATGCGTTAGCAACCGAGAACACCGGCGCCGACGCCGCACACACCGCCACGTCGATCGCCATGACCGTGGCGCCCACGGGCAGGGAGCTCTTGCGAGCGATGATCTGGCCGATGGTATCCGACCCTCCCGTGTTGGCGCCGCAGCGGAACACCAAGCCGTAACCGATACCCGACACGATGCCGCCCCACAGCGCCGAAAGCATGATGTCCTCATGCTGCAGGTGCAGAACGAACGGCGCGAACAGGTCGGTGAAGAAGCCGAAGAGCACAAAGCCGGTGACGGTCTGCACGACGTACTTGAGACCACCAGAGCGCACCACCACAAGCAGCAGCAGCGCGTTCATGACGATGGTCTGTATACCGACGGGCAGGCTGATGCCGGCACGACGGCCGAGCTCGGCGATGATGGTCGCAAGACCGGTGAGCCCGCCTGCCGCGAGACCGTTGGGAATCATGAACACGTCCGTGGCGAACGCGGCGATGGCGCAACCGAGCATGATGGCCGGCAGGTCGCGCATGAATTGAGATTGAATGATGCGGTTGATATCGATGCGCCGTGCCATGTGCCCCTACTCCGCCTGCTCGGTTGCCCAACGGTGATACCCGATGATGAACGGGTCCAGATCGCCATCCTCCAGCACGCCATCGACGTTGCTCGTCTCCACACCGCAACGCAGGTCCTTCACCATCTGATACGGATACAGGACGTAGCTGCGAATCTGGTTGCCAAAGCCGATCTCAGTTTTGGGACCGCGAATCTCGTCGAGCGTGTCCTCGCGCTTCTGCAGTTCGAGCTCGTAGAGTCGAGCCTTCAGGATCTGCATGCACGCGGCCTTGTTCTGAATCTGGCTGCGCTCGTTTTGACAGGTGACCACGATGCCCGTGGGGATGTGCGTCACGCGAACCGCGGAGTCGGTGGTGTTGACGCCCTGGCCACCGGGGCCACTCGCATGGTAGACGTCCACACGAATGTCGTCGGGCGCAACCTCGATCTGGATGTCATCGGGAAGAACGGGAATGACCTCGACGCCAGCGAAGGTGGTCTGGCGGCGCTTCTTGGCATCCGTGGGGCTGATGCGCACCAGGCGGTGCACACCGGCCTCAGCGCGGAGCATGCCGAACGCGTCCTTGCCCTCGACCGTGATGGTGGCCCGGTCGATACCGATGACTTCGGCGGCGGGGCAATCGTTGACCGTTACCTTCCAGCCGTGGCGGGCGCAGTACTTCATGTACATCTTAAACAGCATGAAGGTCCAATCCTGGGCCTCCAGGCCACCCTGCCCGGGCTTGATGGACAGAATCGCACTGCCATGGTCGAATTCACCGGTGAACCAACTGGAGAGCTCCATCTCATCGATGGAGTGCGTGAGTTCGGCAGCAGCGTCGGCGGCCTCGGCGACGAATTCAGCGCCGTCCTCCTCCCCCATCTCCTCAGCGAGCTCGAGGGCGGCACGGGCGTCGGACAGGCGCTCGCGCGCGCCATCCACAAGCGCCACGTCACCCTTCACCTGGGCGAGCTCGGCCATGTGCGCGCGAGCCGCATCGGCATCGTCCCAAAAACCAGGGGCGGCGCTCGCCTGCTCCAATTCGCCCACGCGGCCGCGGGCCTCATCGATGTGCAGATATGCCTCGACCTCGGTAAGGCGCGCCTCGAGGGCGTCCAGATCGGCGGGGGTTACAGTGCCGCGGCTCTCATCAACCATTAGCGGTTCCTGCCCTGGCAATTCTTGAACTTCTTGCCGCTACCACAGGGGCAGGGCTCATTGCGACCCACGTTGGCATACGGGTCGCCGCTCCCGTCTTTGCGATACGTGCGCACGGTGGCACCGGCAGCGCCATCGGCACCCTGCGGGGCATGACCGGCACCGGCGGTGGCGGCCTGCTGGGCGGCGCGCTGCTGAATGGTCGAAGAGCCGGTGTCGCCGTCGACCTCGGCCGGGCCGCTCATGCGGACGCCGGACAGGGCCGGGGCCTTCTCGGCCTCAAGACGGTTGCGAACCGCACCCGGGTCCTTGAACTCGGTGCGCAAAACGGTGCGAAGATAATCCTCGTACATGGTGTCAACCAGCATGCGGAAGGCACGGAAGGCCTCCGTCTTGTATTCGACGAGCGGATCGCGCTGGCCGAAGCCGCGCAGGCCGATGCCCTGCTTGAGATAGTCCATCTCCTGCAGGTAGCCCATCCAGCGCGTGTCGATCACGCGCAGCATGACCTGACGGTCGAGTTCGCCCATGAGGTCGGAGCCCAGACGCTCGGCCTTGGCGGCGTACATGTGCTTCACAAAGTCGAGGACCTGCTCGCACAGAGCGTTGTAGGGCGCATCTTCGAACGCGGGGGCGTCCGGGCGTCCGGTGAGCTCGACAATCCACTTGTGCAGGCCCTCGAGGTCGCGCTCGCCATCATGTGAGTCGACGGGGCAGAACTCCGTCACACAGCGGTTGATGGTGTCGCCGATGACCTCGTCGATATGGTCAGAGAGGTCCTTGCCATCCAGGATCTTATTGCGCTCGGCGTAAATGACCTGGCGCTGCTTGTTCATAACGTCGTCGTACTCGAGAACGTTCTTACGCATGGAGAAGTTGATGTTCTCGACCTTGCGCTGGGCGCCCTCGACGGCCTTGGAAATCATCTTGTGCTGGATGGGCATGTCGTCGCCCATCTCGGTGGCGACCATGAGGTTGGAGATCTTGTCCATGCGCTCGCCACCGAACATGCGCATGAGGTCGTCCTCGAGCGAAAGGTAGAACTGAGTCTCACCCGCGTCGCCCTGGCGGCCGGCGCGGCCGCGGAGCTGGTTGTCGATACGACGAGATTCGTGGCGCTCGGTGCCAATGACAGTCAAACCGCCAGCTGCGACAACGCGATCGTGCTCGGCACGGCACATAGCGGCCATCTTGTCGCCGATCTGCTCGCGCTTGAGGGCGATATCGGCGAGCTGCTCGGCGGTGATGTCGATGCCGAGCTCCTGCAGGCCGGCGAGCATGAGCGGGAAGCCCTCGCGCTCGGCGGGCTCACCCACGCGCTCGGCACCGCGCTCGACGCCGTCCACGAGCTCCCAGTTCGCCTCGCGCAGAATGCGCTCGACAACCGTGGCGTCCACGCCAAAGTCGAAGCCCATGAGCTCCTCGACGGTCATCTCCTCGGCATTGCCACCGAGCAAGATGTCCGTACCACGACCGGCCATGTTGGTGGCGATGGTCACGGCGCCCAGGCGACCGGCCTGAGCGACGATCTGAGCCTCGCGCTCATGGAACTTGGCGTTCAGGACCTCGTGCTTGATGCCGCGCTTGTTGAGCAGGCGAGACAGACGCTCGGAGCTCTCGATGGACACGGTACCCACCAAGACGGGCTGACCGGTAGCATGGCGCTGCTCGATCTCATCGGCGACCGCGTTGAACTTGGCGTCGATGGTGCGGTACACCAGGTCGTCGTGATCGACGCGGGCGACGGGGCGGTTGGTGGGGATGACCTGAACGGGCAGGCTGTAGATCTCGCGGAACTCGGCGTCCTCGGTGATGGCCGTACCCGTCATGCCGGAGAGCTTGTCGTAGAGGCGGAAGTAATTTTGTAGGGTGATGGTGGCCAGCGTCTGGTTCTCCTCGCGGACCAGCACGCCCTCTTTCGCCTCGATGGCCTGATGCAGGCCCTCGGAGTAACGACGGCCCTCCATGATGCGGCCGGTGAACTCATCGACGATCTTGACCTCGCCGTTGGTCACCACGTACTGCTTGTCGCGGTGGAA
>ERZ833782.2305-NODE-2305-length-13004-cov-2.609777_pt1 | contig 13004 bp, 9 predicted proteins | sample MGYA00519577_ERZ833782 | MGnify/ENA primary metagenome ERZ833782 (study PRJEB31850, sample SAMEA3708745) | human gut metagenome | biome: human gut; feature: human-associated habitat; material: faeces | place: China | collected 2014 ...
TACAGACGTCATTAACCGGAAACGAAATGATTTAAGGGATCCGGCCGATATTAAATTTACTCAGTCCTTGAAGAAAGCGACATCGAATATGGTGATATTGTCGTTCTATTTCGAATGATTTTTTATGGACCTGTAAATGGTCGAGAATAATTCGGGACGTATATTCAATTGAGATAGCGCGCCATGCGTGCGGGAGGGATATACCCGGTTACATAAAAATATATAGATGAGTTCTTGTTCGGGATCTATCCAAAAGCAAGTGCCGGTGAAGCCTAAATGACCGATGGTCGAGGCCGATGCTTCGATGGCCGTAGGGCTTTTTTCCGGGTTTTCCATATCGGGCTTGTCGAATCCCAGCCCCCTGCGGCTGGTCGAGCTTTTTTCTGTCAGAAACAGTTCTACGGTTTTCGGGGATAAAATTCTTTCGTTTCCATATGTCCCTTTGTTTAGCCACATTTGGCATAGTTTAGCCAAATCGTTGGCGTTGGAAAAGAGTCCGGCATTGCCTTGTACGCCTCCGAAAAAACATGCTGTTTCGTCATGGACATACCCTATTAGTTGTTGCTTCCGGTAGAAGTTGTCGCATTCTGTCGGTGCGATTCTTTCGGTTGGAAATCGGTCGAGAGGGCGATATCCGGTCGTTTGCATGCCTAAGGGTCCGTAGATGTTTTGCTGCAAATATTTGTCCATCGCAATGCCGGTGGCGCTTTCGACAGTCTCTTTCAATAAGACGAAATTCAGGCAGCTATATAAGTATCGTTTGGAGGGGCGTAATTTGCACTCGATGATACGGTTGATAAGGGTGTCGGGCAAAGATTTCGAACCATATAAATTCTGGGCGATTCTCATGGGAAATCGATCCGATTTCCGAGAGGATAGTAGGTCTTTGCGTAGTTGGGCATTGCGGTTGGCAAAAGCGTTATTCCCTATTTGTATGGAGTAGATGCTACTTTTCCTACGCTTGATTAATGGTTTCGTGAAGCTGTTGGGGTCGATAATGACCGAAGTCATTTGCAATGAGGCAGGCATACCGGTTTCATGTAAAAGAGCTTCCTTGATCGTCAGACTTTTTTTATCGGTATTTCGCAGTGGAGCGAAGTATTTGCTCATCGGTTTGTTCAAATCTATACGTCCGTTGTCATAAGCCTTCATGATAGCCGGTAAAGTACCAGTCGCTTTCGAGACGGATGCCAAGTCATAGAGGTCGTTTGTGGCGACTGCATGGCGGTGAGTTTCGTAGTCGAAGTATCCGTAAGCCTTGTTCCAGACTACTGTTCCTTGTCGGGCAATCAATAATTGACAGCCCGGGAATGCTTCTTCTTTAATCCCTTGTGTTATAATGGAATCGACAGCAGACAATATCCGGCTGTCCATGTCGACCGATTCGGGAATCGCATATCCCAATCGGCACTTTGGAATATATATGCCTTCTTCCAGTTTGAACGAACCTTCTAAACTTACGGGTAATTTTCCCTTTATGGCATATCCTCCGAATAGGGCTTGTGCTGCATATTCTTGTGCCAACGAGGTATTTTCGTAGGCTAATAAAAGCGTTTTACAATGAGTCAATTCGTGACTTAATCGATTCATCTGATAAGGGGAGAGAAAGCATGCGACTATTGCTTTCCCGGTTTGGCATATACGGCCGATTCTGGCTCTATGTTCGGCTTTGCCGCTATGTACAGCCAGTATGATTTTATCGTAATGTTTCAGTGTGTCCAGCAGTGAAGGCAGTGGATTGCTGTCGTCGAAACGGCCTACGTTGTCGGCGTATAGCGTTATTGTTTTCTGGAAAACCGATTCCGTGTCGTTCCCCACGGATACAACGGCGATTCTGCCCTTGTTCAAATGTGTGATAGGAATTAGATTTTGACTGTTACGTAGCAAGGTCATGGCCTCGCTGTTGAGCTTTCGGTTAAGGGCATCGTATTCGGGAGCGTTCAAATCTTCGATAAGGTTTTTGGTTTTTATGGGTGTATAGTTTGCTAATCCGAAAACGTATTTGTAGCGTAGCACTTTTTTACATTTTTCATCGATGGCCTGTTGAGTTATCTTTCCTTGCTCGATAGCCGATAAAATGCTGTTCAACTGTTCTTCGGGTTTCGATGGGTTCAGAGCGATGTCGTTCCCGGCGAGTATGGCTCGTAGTGCCGTATTGCCGAATTTCGATGCTCCCTTCATTTTTAAAGCATCGGTGAATATTAACCCCTCGAAATTTAAGGAGTCGCATAAAAGTTCGCGGGTGATAATCGGCGATAAGGAAGAGGGGGTATTGGTGGCATCCCATGCAGGAATATTCAGATGCCCCACCATTATGCCCGATAGCCCGCTGTCGATATATGCTTTGAATGGAGGTATTTCGGTACTCATGAGCCTTTCCTTGCTATGAGGAACAAGGGGGAGTGTCTTATGCGAGTCTTCCGAGGTGTCTCCGTGGCCCGGGAAATGTTTGGCAACGGCCATGACTCCTACGGATTCCAATCCTTTGGCGTATGCGATAGCTTTGGACGAGACATTTTTTAAAGACTCTCCGAAAGAACGTTTGCCGATTACCGGATTACGCGGGTTGCTGTTGATGTCGAGAACCGGAGCGAAATTGACATGTATGCCCATGCGCCTGCATTGCTTCCCTACGGCACGGCCGTATTCGTAAAGGAGAGAATCGTTTTGAACGGCTCCTAACATCATGTTGACCGGAAAGCGCGGAGTATCGGACAAACGCATGGCGAGCCCCCATTCTCCGTCAAGAGTGATCATCAGGGGAACTTTGGATAAGGACTGACAGTAGTTTGTTAAGTTGGCTTGGTCTTTTGCTGTTCCTGAGTCGAAAAGCAGTCCACCGATTTTTTGTCCTTGTATGAGTCTTTGTAACGTTTTACGGTTTTGCGGGGTATCGCTGTTGCGCACTGTAATAACTAACAGTTGTGCAATTCGCTCTTTGGGAGAAAGCGTTTCGAACACCGAGTCGACCCAGTGTTCCATAGCCGACCGATCGGCCGTTTGAAGTAGATACGGGTTTTTAGCTTGCGTGGATAGGGCTACCAAAGCAAAAAACGTCCCGATACAGGCAATTATCTTTTTCATGTCCGGTTACTTGTTATTCGATGAGATTATGCGTCCCCCTTTGGGAGGTGCGATGGTGTGTCCCTCCCGGTTTTCTCTCTCGATGAAATTTATAACGGCATCTCTCATGAAAGTGTTGCTGTTTTTCCGTTCTATTGCATTCAGGAACGGGGTCATGTGATCCCCGCCGTTGGCTACATAGTCTATCGTGGCGATGGAATAGATACGATCGTCGTCGATAGGTCTGCCGTTGATGGTCGGTTCGATGGCTTTTTCGTCGGCAATAGTCATGTGTACATCTTTGCTCACGGCCTCTCCGTTCCGGGAAGCTACGATATTGAGTAACTCGCGTACATCGGAACCTTTTAGTTTTATGAGACATAATGTATTATCGAAAGGGAAGATAGAATATATTTCGCCCAATGTAATATCTCCCTGCATGAGTGGATTGCGTATCCCCCCTGTATTGATAATCGCAAAATCGACCGGTTGACCGAAATCTCGTTGAACTTCGGTTTTTATGATGTCGGCCGAGAGGTTGGTCAAGGAGGTTTCGGGTCTGCCCGGAGCCATGTATTGGCTCGATTTCCCGATGACGATACTCATTATGCTATCGACACTTGTCTTGTATTTATCGACTATTTGTTCCATTAGCGGTCCGGGAGTCTTGTCCCAGCGGGCATCGACGGGAATGAGTTTGTAAGAAATGTCGAATTCCTGTCGGGACGTGGAGCAGGACGAGAGGATTGACAAAACGACCGAAAGACAGCCGATGGAACAGTATGTATTTAAATTTTTCATAACGGTTTAGTAGTTAGTTTCGAGGTTCTATGGTAATGCAGCCCAAGTAAGCTCCGCTCATTCCTGTTTGAGCGATGAGTACGTTTTTCCCATCTTTGTTTTTAACTTGGTATTGTAGGGTAGAGAGAGGATTATTGTCTATACTGTCGGGGTTGATGACCGTATGAGAATGTCCCCCGATGATGATATCTATGTCGCTGCTTGCTGCCGCTATTTGTGGGTCGGTAACGTCTTTTTTGTCTTGTGCCGTGTATCCTAAATGCGATACGGCCACGACGATATCCGCACCTTTTTGTTTAAGCAAAGCAGCGGTTTCATTGGCTGCTTGGATAGGATCGTGGAATATCACCCCTTTACACGATTCCGAAGGAACGAGGTTGTCGGGATTGACGTTCAAGGCTAAAAATCCTATTTTATATTTCCCGACTTTTTTGATGACCCACGGTTGCAAGGTCCCGTGCAAAGGTGTATGGGATACGTCGTAGTTGGAAGAGATAAAATCGGCTGTCGAGTTTTTTATCAGTTGGGCCAGTTTGGTCATACCCGCATCAAATTCATGGTTTCCGATAGTGCGAATATCGTAACGCATGGCGTTCATCGCTTCGAATTCGGCATCGCCTTTGAAAAGGTTGAAATAGGGTGTCCCTTGAATAGCGTCACCGGCATCGACTAATAATACGTTAGGTTCGGCATTGCGGATACTGTCTATAATAGCCATACGCCGCATCACTCCTCCCAAACCTCCGTATGTTTTGTGGGTGGCTGCGAAAGGTTCCATTTGGCTGTGAGTGTCGTTGGTGTGCAGAATGACGATGCGTTCGGTTTGTGCCAGTCCGCACAAAGAAACGGACAAATATATGGCCGTTATTCCTATGAGTTTTCTTATCATGATGTGAAGAATGTTAGTATGTCGTTTTTTTTCTCTCGGACGAAATTACAAATTTGAAGATAATATATCAAAAATTGTTCCCAAGATTGAATTTTGTTAACCTTGCAAGAGCGGTTTGTCTGAAAAAATCGACGGCATATTTGTTTATGTGGCGAAAAAGTCGTTACTTTGCCCCGCTTTTCGTAATCTCTGGCAGGAGAAGTGGCCTGTTAAATTACGTTTCAGTATGAACATTTTAAATAGCTATTAAAAATGGATTTAGTAAAGATTGCAGAAGAAGCATTCGCATGCGGTAAAGAGCACCCCGAGTTTCGTAGTGGTGACACTGTTACCGTATCTTACCGTATCAAAGAGGGTAACAAAGAGCGTATCCAGCAATTCCGCGGAGATGTTATCCGTATCTCGGGTCACGGTAACAAAAAGCGTTTCACGGTTCGTAAAATGTCGGGTAATGTAGGTGTGGAAAGAATTTTCCCCATCGAGTCGCCTTTCATCGAAGAGATTGTAGTGAACCGTCGCGGTAAAGTACGTCGCGCTAAACTTTATTATCTGCGTGCGTTGACCGGTAAAAAAGCCCGTATTAAAGAAAGAAGAGTTTAATCTTTCTTACAAGGCATATAAAAACCGCACCGAATATTCGGTGCGGTTTTTATGTTTTAAAACAGCTTCTAAGTAGAGCTCATCTATTTTTTATCGGGCTTGCCAGCCGTTTGCAGTGTATATCCACATGGCATTGTTCGATGCCGTACCTGTGTTGTAAACAATGTCACCCACAGTCCACTCGCCAACGGTAGGACAAGCGGTTCCTTTGCAGACAACGTTGTCACCGACAAAGTGGATAGATTGGATCATGGTGTTGACTGTCAACGGGGCGATCAATGTTTCCTGCTTCCATTTGAAGCCGCATACCGACAGACCATTGTCATATAGGAAGCGGGTTCCGCAAACGGGAATTTCAATACTGTGGTAAGCTGTATTCCCGTTCGTACGGGCTCGCATGAGTCGAATGACTACTTGGTTGCCATTTCCGTCGCTGGGACCGTCATAAGAATTAGCCCCTATATTCAACAAGAGACCTTGCGGTTTTTTCGTGTAGGTGTCGATTTCCCCTAAATTGAAATCGCCTAAGGTCAAAGTCGAACTGCCGATTAGTCGTTTCTTATCCCAAATAGTCTGCATGCGGTAATAGTATGCGCCTTTTTCGAGGAACCATACGATATTGTTGTTGGCCATAGCCGCCCCTCGGAAAAACTGCGTGTTGTTCACCACATGGTTGTGTACGATATGGAAGTTGGGCTTGATAAGTGAGCTCCCGGATAAGAGATAACTCAAATCGTTGAACTCGGTAAACGGAATCAATTCAGGCTCAGGTTTTCCAATAGTCCAAATCTCTTTAAGAATGGCCAGTCCACACCCGTGCATGCTTCCTCCGGCATTTCTGGGAGTACGGTAGCGATAGGTGTTTTGTATCGACAAGGATAGATACCCGTCGGTTTGGATATCGTAAGGGTTGATATTTCCGATATAAAGGCTGGAACTTTCATCTTCATGGTCTAAGAAAACCAAAGAGTTGTTTTGCAGGGTTATTGTAGACGATTGTACATTGACCGATCCTCGTGCATTGTTGTCTCTAATGAGAAATGTCGGTTTTGGCCCTTTATGGAAATAGTTACCGGAGAAATCAATTTGTGAATTGGATATTTTTACTTGAATGCCATCTTCACAGTGGTTGGCAGAAAAAGAAATGCCTTTGCAATCATAGAATGCAATATTGTCGTTGATAATATTGCAACTAATTTGAGCCCCATTCGATTTCGACAATTTCAACCCTCCGGCGATTTCGTTCATATTCATGTGATTCCGATGGAAGTAGAGGTTATCTCCTAATCCGCTTAAATCGAAGGCATAATACTCTTTTTATCTATAACAAATCGTTTTATTATTTCCTCGGGTTCTTCTACCGAGGTTTCGAAGACAAAGTCCTTGAATATGCAGCCCGTGGGTGCATTGAACTGGCAGTTGATAATGGTCTTTCCGTCGCAATACATATCATCGGGTGTGGCTACGGCTTGCACGAATTGACTCCAACTGACATTCTCAATTTTCATGCCGCCTATCGCATAAATACCCCGTATACTGGGTGTCGCTGTCCAAAAGTTTATAAACTGGATATCTCGTATCGTAGTGAATGCAGGAGGAAACTACTGTTCCCATGCCTCATTATGATTCTCGTTCGGGTGAATGTTGGGGTTGATGACAACAGCAAAATTGTTGTCGAACGAAGTGATAGGCGTCCCGTCACTATCGACTGTGAGCGGATAGTTGGTGTTTAAGGGGCGAATAACAGTCCCTAATTTATAATAAGACGAAAGATCGTCGGGAGTAGTGTCTCCTCCTAATGGATAATCACCGATAGGCAACTGTATGTTACTTCTGTTAAGACGATAGTCGGCCAATTCTCCTCGAAGTACAATACCATAAGGAACTTTCAAAGTTTTACAAATGGCGTACTCTCCTTTGGGCAGAAATACTTCTCCGGCATGTTTCAGCTTCATGGCCTTGTTGATGGCATCGGAGGAGTCTACTTTCCATGCTTTTAAGTTTTTTAAGGCCGCATTTCGGGCTTCTTCAATCTTGTCTTTTTCAGCTTCGGGGGCGAGAGGGTTCTCTTCGGTAGATTTGGCTGTTTCTCAGGCAACGCGCAGATGCCAAAATTCATTGTTGGAAATATCGTTTCTTGCCCCGAACCATTGAGGATAGGCGCGATCCATTACCCAAATGCCGTCGACGGTGATGTCTTCGCCAAAAATTTGGGTAATAGGGGCTATCAACCGAGTATTGTCGCCGGTGAGTGTGCCTGTCCCTGAGATTTTCCCTCCGGCAAAAATCAACGTCGTGTTGTGGGCTAAGGTGATATGCCTATTGATAACGACGTCTGAATTTTTGCCTGTTTCTGTAGTAGTCGGGACTACCACATAAGTTTTCCCTTCGACTGTTCCTTTGACCGGATCGAACTTTTCGTAATTTTCGATATCCGCTAAAATTTCATTTGCTGTCATAATTAAAAAATTTAGTGATTAATACACGGAAAAAGTAGAATCGGGAAGAAGTGATTTTATGGCATGATGATATAATATAAAATATTTTTGAAAAAAGTGGCTGCCGATTGTTGTGAAAAACAGATTTTTTCTTACTTTTACAAAACACAAAATATAAGGAGGTTTACTATGAAAAAAAAGTAGCGGTGTTGTTGATTTTGTCCATGTTGTACATGTCACCTATGCGTTTGCTAACTGTATTGGACTGACTCATGTGCATTTGGGAAAATCGGTAGAAACGATAGGGGAGAATGTATTTTTGAACTCCGATTCTTTGACCTCGATTACTGTTGACGAAGAGAATCCCTATTTTATGGTTGATGATGGCGTGCTGTATAGTAAGGATAAGAGAGAATTGTTGTATTGCCCTAAAAATTTTTCGGGGATTTATCGAGTAGCCGAAGAGGTGAAACGGATAGGTAAATCGGCTTTTAGAAATTGTAACCAATTAACTGAGATTGTATTGCCCGAGGGTTTGGAAGTAATAGGTGACACGGCCTTTTATGGTTGCACTCAGTTGAAGCAGATTTCTCTTCCAAAGAGCGTTTCGCAAATAGGAGCTTATGCATATAAGGGTTGTCCTTTGCAGGGTACCCTCGATTTGATGAATATTAAGGATATTGGAGAAGGTGCTTTCGAGGGTTGTACCGGTTTAACAAGTGTCGTTTTGCCAGAAAATTTATTGCGAATAGAGGCTTCTCTCTTTCAAGGTTGTACAGGATTGACAGTAGTAAACATTCCTCAGTGTGTAACAACCATAGGCACATCTGCCTTTGCTTCTTGTAGCCGTTTGCAATCTGTTGCCATTCCCGATGAGGTAGAACGTATAGAAGACTATGCTTTTAAGGGGTGTAGCAATATGAAGCACCTTGCGATAGGTAATTCAGTTAAAAAAATAGGCGTTGAGGCTTTTGGGGAGTGTAGACGGTTAAAGTCTTTGTCTATACCCGCCTCGGTAGATTCTATTCTTTCGTCGTTTGTGGACTGTGACTCTGTTTCATCATTGGAACTAAAAGATGGGAATCGGCCTATTTTGATTGAAGGCAAGTGTTTCAATGGTGGCAATATGATGATTGATACACTATATATAGGGCGGAAGATTAGTGGTGTGCCGCAGTTTAATGAGTGTGCCTATTTGTCGACGTTGACAGTTGGTAGTATGATATTGACCATGCAAGATGTTTCGGGTTGTAAAGATTTGTCAAAGGTTATTTGCTTGGGAGCTACTCCTCCGGAAGCGACGATGACTACATTTTCAACAGTTACTCTCGATGGTACTCTAGTGGTGCCGGCATCGGCCGAGGAGGTTTATCGTCGTACGGCTCCGTGGCGTTTTTTCTATACGATAGAGACCTTCCCTGATGTGGCCCCTGCAAAGTTAATACTCGATACAGAGAGTTACCAGATAACCCGTGAAGATGAAGTCTTGTCTCTGTTGGCTACGGTCTATCCCGAGCATGCTACATTTTCGGGCCTTCGTTGGACAAGCAGTAACGAGATGGTAGCCACGGTTTCTGAAACCGGGATTGTTCATTCAAACAAAGAGGGCGAGGCCGATATTACCGTATCGTTGAACGATGGGGCACTGACGGCTACTTGCCATGTGTCGGTGCACTATGTCGATGCCGTGGAGGAGCATGAAGCAGACCAAGTGTCGATTTATCCCAATCCCGTAGACGATATGTTACATATCGATGGGGTAACCACCGGAACATCTATTACCTTGTACGATATGACCGGTCGGTTGGTGCTTTCGGACAGGGCCTACGGTGGGGCTATGACTTTCGACATGTCGGCTCTCAAACGAGGTGTGTACTTGTGCCGTATCCAGAACAGGACGTATAAAATCGTAAAGCGGTAAATGCACGATAGGAAAAATCCTCGGGGGGTGTAAAGCAACCTTCGGGGATTTTTGTTTTTGGGGCAGAAGTTAAAAAGATTGTTGAAATAAATTGAATATAATATTCCTCTCGGTATAATCAAGTAAATTTGTTTCTGCTCTTGGTTTTTCGTATCTTTGTCACTACGAAGATAGGAGACGGTTCGGCATAGCCAAGTCGGAAATGAGATTTCCGTTTGTCTCTGCGCTCACCTTTCGCTATCTTTGTCCCGCAATTTGGGGATACCCGGGGGAAGCAAAGATGTCGGGGTAGAGAGTTTCTCTTCGGAAAGTTCGGCATTGTTTTTGTCGGTTGATATATGAAATTAGATAACTCTAAATAGATATAGAAGATGAGTAAAAAAGCACTATTGATGATTCTCGACGGCTGGGGCATCGGTAATCATTCGCACGCAGATGTGATTTATAATACCCCCACTCCTTATTGGGACTATTTGTTGAAAACCTATCCTCATTCGCAGTTGCAAGCAAGTGGCGAGAATGTGGGTTTGCCCGATGGCCAGATGGGAAATTCCGAAGTAGGTCACCTCAATATCGGTGCAGGACGTATCGTCTATCAAGATTTGGTGAAGATCAACAAAGCCTGTGCCGACAATTCCATTTTACAGAACAAAGAAATTGTCTCTGCGTTCTCTTATGCGCGCGACAACGGTAAGAATATCCACTTTATGGGGCTGACCTCTAATGGAGGGGTGCACAGTTCGCTGGATCATTTGTTCAAGTTGTGCGACATCGCCAAAGAATATGGTTTGGAAAATACGTTTATCCACTGCTTCATGGACGGTCGTGACACCGATCCTCGCAGCGGTAAAGGGTTTATCGAGGAGTTGGAGGCTCATTGCGCTAAATCGGCCGGAAAGATAGCCTCTATTATCGGACGATATTATGCGATGGACCGCGACAAACGCTGGGAGCGGGTGAAAGAAGCCTATGACCTTTTGGTAAACGGAATCGGTCGTAAATCGGATAATATGGTGCAAGCCATGCAGGAATCGTATGATGCCGATGTAACCGACGAATTTATCAAACCTATCGTAAACACGACTTGCGACGGGCGAATCAAGGAGGGCGACGTGGTTATTTTCTTCAATTACCGTAACGATCGCGCCAAAGAGCTGACGATTGTGCTCACGCAGCAAGATATGCCCGAGGCCGGTATGCACACGATTCCCGGTTTGCAATACTATTGCATGACGCCTTACGATGCCTCGTTCAAGGGTGTTCATATTCTTTTCGACAAAGAGAATGTACATAACACGTTGGGCGAGTATTTGTCGAAATCGCATAAAACCCAGTTGCACATCGCCGAAACCGAGAAATACGCCCATGTTACTTTCTTCTTTAACGGCGGTCGCGAAACTCCGTTCGAGGGAGAGGATCGTATTTTGGTTCCGTCTCCCAAAGTAGCTACTTATGACTTGAAACCCGAGATGAGTGCCTATGAAGTGAAAGATAAATTGGTAGCCGCCATCGGCGAAAATAAATACGACTTCATTGTCGTGAACTATGCCAACGGCGATATGGTGGGACATACAGGTGTCTATTCGGCTATCGAAAAAGCTGTCGTGGCTATCGATGCTTGTGTGCGCGATACCGTCGAGGCTGCTAAGGCCAACGGTTACGAAGTGATTATCATAGCCGATCACGGTAATGCCGACAATGCCGAGAATGCTGATGGAACACCCAATACGGCTCACTCATTGAATCCCGTGCCTTTCGTTTATGTGACGGAGAATAAGAACGCACGGGTCGAAGATGGTATTTTGGCCGATGTCGCTCCCTCGATTTGCCACATTATGGGATTGCCTCAGCCGGCCGAAATGACAGGACATGATTTGTTGAAATAACAACGATCGACGATGATGATATGCCGGAACGTATGCTTTGCGTTCCGGCTTTTCTTCCTCATAAAGATAGATGAAAACGATAGAATCCGAAGAAATTATGCTGCAAGTAGGTAGTGCGCTGGTGAGCCTCGATGTCATAGAACGCTTTTTTGTCTGTGATCTCGAAAAATGTTTGGGGGCATGTTGCATCGAGGGAGATGCCGGCGCTCCGGTCTCCGAAGAAGACTGTCGTAAATTGAAAGAAATTCTTCCGGTTATCTGGGACGATTTGTTACCCGAAGCGAAGTCCGTTATCGAACGGCAAGGAGTTGCCTATGTCGATGAAGAGGGCGATTTGGTGACATCTATCGTGAATGGTAAGGATTGTGTTTTTACCTGTTACGGTAAAAACGGAATGTGCCAATGTGCCGTAGAGAAAGCGTTTCGAGAGGGGAAAATCGATTTTTACAAGCCTGTTTCCTGTCATCTGTATCCTGTGCGTTTGAAAGAATACAAAGACTTTGCGGCGGTAAATTATCACCGTTGGAAAATTTGCAAGGCAGCCGAAGTATTGGGACGCCGGGAAAAAGTGAGGGTTTACGAATTTTTGAAAGAACCGTTGATTCGCAGGTTTGGAGAAAAGTGGTATAACGATCTTTGTGAAGCCGCCGAGGCTTATTTGAAAGAGTATGGGGAATAATCCGGTAAAATTCAGCTATAAACAGATTTGGTTCATTGCCTATCCGATTCTTATCAGTCTCGTTATGGAGCAACTCATCGGCATGACCGATACCGCCTTTATGGGGCGTGTCGGTGAAGTCGAATTGGGAGCTTCGGCCATTGCCGGAGTCTATTACATGACATTTTATATGATTGCTTTCGGGTTTAGCTTGGGAGCGCAAATCATTATGGGGCGGAGAAACGGAGAAGGAAATTATGCGAAGATAGGCCCGATATTTTATAACGGAACCTATTTTTTGCTGGGAGTAGCGTTGGTGCTGTTTGTCTCATCTCATTTCGTTTCGCCTTTGATTCTCGAACGATTTATCGATTCGCCTCATGTTCATGAAGCTGCCGTAAGTTATATTCGCTGGCGGGTATATGGATTTTTCTTTTCATTCGTAGCCGTGATGTTCCGCGCCTTTTTCGTGGGAACAACCCAAACAAAGACTCTGACACTCAATTCGATTGTCATGGTATTGTCGAATGTCGTGTTTAATTACATTCTGGTTTTCGGGAAATTGGGATTTCCGGCTATGGGAATTGCAGGAGCCGCCATCGGTTCTTCTTTGGCCGAGTTGGTATCGGTAATTTTCTTTGTCGTTTACACCCGTGTACGAGTCGATGTCAAAAAATATGGATTAAATCGCTTCGGTTTGCAGAATGGAGAACCTTTGGGAAATATTTTGAATATTTCTGTATGGACG
>ERZ833782.2329-NODE-2329-length-12839-cov-11.666536_pt1 | contig 12839 bp, 10 predicted proteins | sample MGYA00519577_ERZ833782 | MGnify/ENA primary metagenome ERZ833782 (study PRJEB31850, sample SAMEA3708745) | human gut metagenome | biome: human gut; feature: human-associated habitat; material: faeces | place: China | collected 2014 ...
TACGAGAATCGAACTCGTATTACATGCGTGAGAGGCATGTGTCCTAACCGTTAGACGAACCCACCGACATTTTATGGATTTAAAAAGAGCCAAGTCTTATAAACTTAGCTCTTTTTCTCTTGAGATTTGTTTGCGGAAGCTGGGGGATTCGAACCCCCGGTACCCTTGCGAGTACGTCAGTTTAGCAAACTGGTGGTTTCAGCCACTCACCCAAACTTCCTTGAACCCGCATTCTCTCTCAAATGCGGTGCAAATATAGGGGGAACTTTTGGACTACGCAAATCTTTTAGCAAGATTTTTTTAGTTTGTTTTTTGAAAAATCAGATAACTTGCTATGTTTCAAATGTTAAACGAATGATTTTTTTTTCGATATCTTTTATTTTTTGTTACGAAGGAAAGAACTTGAAACATATTGACGGTATCTGCTTGCGATATTGACGGTATCTTAGTGAGATAGGGTAACTATGTAGACCGGACAGTGACGCTATATTTCAGAGCATAAAAAAAGGCTATCTATCCCAGACAGCCAATCTTTTGTTAACCTTAAATCTAATACTATGAAAAACACATTACAAAGATACGGACTTCTGGAAAATTAGCAAGTAAAGCAAGAAAAAACAGATGTTTTATAACATTGATTAAATAATTCATTCTACTATTCAATCTTTATTAAGATTTTTACTGCTTTGAATGCTATATTCCCAATATTTATCACATAGTTGCAGGTAACTTGTCTCGGCACTCTTACCTCTCAAGGAGATAGCATACATTTTTGTTTGTTTTGCTTTTGCATGTTCTATGCTTCGGGCTAACATATAATCAACGGGACGCATCTCAAAGTCGGATACGGTGATGATATCTGTTTCCATATATTGGTAATCGGAGGCAAAGATACGAGATTTCTTTGAGATAGGTTTATTGGGTACAGAGGGATTTACCTCCATAATTAGGCAATTTCCTCCGTACAAGTAGGACTTTTCAGTTTCATAGGGAAAATTCATTCTATACTTTTGTCATATCGAAAGATAAATGATATAAATAAGGACCATAAAAATAAAGGATTATGAAAACGAACGCATTCAAATACTTAGGTATAGCTTTAATGGCATTGATGATGATTAGCCTTACTTCTTGCGAAGTAGAAATTGATAGCTTTTATGATGATGATAATATCGGTGGCGGGTATTATTCCCGTTCGTCGGAATTGTGCAGTCGCACATGGATCAGTTATTACCGTGACGCAGACGGGAACCGTTGTTGTCAAGAACTGGATTTTTATTTAGACCGTACAGGGGTTGATTACATACGAGTGGAATACCGTAACGGAGATGTGGAAGTTTTTGAATATAATTTCCGGTGGAACTGGGAAAACTATGCACAAACATCTATCAGGATGTCCTACGGTCCGGGTGATGTTTCCTATCTGGATGATGTGTACCTTGGTGGAAACAGATTAAGCGGTTATCTGGACGGAAGGGATAACTTTGTGGAATATCAGAGAAGCAGGTAAAAAAACAATAGGTATCGGAGATAACAAGATGTAGCTAGAAAGACGAGGACAAAGAAGGATAAGATAAAAATGTGTCAGGGGTTAATGACAGAATGATAGGTAGGAGAGGTAAAAGGTTGCCAATAGGATTTCAGGAATAAGGGTTAGAGTATAAATAGGGCGCGAAATGAAAGCATAAAAGTTTTGAACGGGACTAAATAGTTTTTATCTTTGCGCCCTATTAGTTTTATATATACATGGAGTGGTTATCTAGTCTATTTCTCGAACATTCTGCCTTACAGGCTGTTGTGGTACTTTCACTGATTTCTGCGATAGGTCTGGGCTTGGGAAGAGTGCATTTCTGGGGTATATCCCTGGGAGTCACTTTTGTTTTTTTTGCTGGTATACTTGCCGGACATTTCGGGCTTTCGGTTGACCCGCAGATGTTGAATTACGCAGAAAGTTTCGGTCTGGTTATCTTTGTTTATTCTCTCGGTCTGCAAGTGGGGCCCGGTTTTTTCAGTTCTTTCCGGAAAGGAGGAGTGACGTTGAATATGTTGGCGTTGGGGGTTGTTCTTCTGGGTACTTTGTTAACGGTGGTAGCCAGTTATGCTACAGGTATATCACTTCCCGATATGGTTGGTATTCTTTGCGGAGCAACGACAAACACTCCGGCGTTGGGAGCGGCGCAGCAGACATTGAAACAAATGGGCATGGATAGTAGTACGCCTGCTCTGGGATGTGCCGTGGCCTATCCAATGGGAGTAGTCGGTGTGATTCTTGCCGTTTTGTTAATTCGTAAAGTATTGGTTCGCAAGGAAGACTTGGAAATAAAGGAGAAGGATGATGCGAACAAAACCTATATTGCAGCGTTTCAAGTACATAATCCTGCTATTTTCAATAAAAGCATAAAGGATATAGCTCATTTGAGTTATCCTAAGTTTGTTATTTCCCGTTTGTGGCGTGACGGACATGTCAGTATTCCGACTTCTGATAAAGTGTTGAAGGAAGGTGATCGCTTGCTGGTGATTACGGCTGAAAAAGATGCGCTGGCTCTGACTGTGCTTTTCGGCGAACAGGAAAATACGGATTGGAACAAAGAGGACATTGACTGGAATGCGATTGACAGTGAACTGGTCTCCCAGCGCATTGTTGTCACTCGCCCTGAACTGAACGGGAAGAAATTGGGAGCGCTCCGGTTGAGAAATCATTATGGAATCAATATCAGCCGTGTCTATCGTTCGGGTGTACAACTGCTCGCCACTCCGGGATTGATACTTCAGTTGGGTGACCGACTGACGGTAGTAGGGGAAAAGGCAGCCATTCAAAACGTGGAAAAAGTACTAGGTAATGCTGTCAAGAGTTTGAAAGAACCTAATTTGGTTGTTATATTTATTGGTATCGTGTTGGGATTGGCGTTAGGTGCTATTCCTTTTTCTATTCCGGGTATCAGTACTCCTGTAAAACTAGGCTTGGCAGGTGGTCCTATTATTGTCGGTATCCTTTTAGGTACGTTTGGACCACGGATACACATGATTACCTACACTACTCGTAGTGCCAATTTGATGTTACGTGCCTTAGGACTCTCAATGTATCTAGCCTGTCTGGGACTGGATGCTGGGGCACATTTCTTCGATACGGTATTCCGTTCGGAAGGGCTACTGTGGATCGGTTTAGGAGCCGGACTGACAATCATCCCAACTGTTTTAGTGGGCTTTGTAGCCTTCAAGATGATGAAGATCGATTTTGGCACAGTGTCCGGTATGCTATGCGGAAGTATGGCGAATCCTATGGCATTAAATTATGCAAATGATACAATTCCCGGTGATAACCCGTCTGTAGCCTATGCGACAGTATATCCATTGTGTATGTTTCTACGGGTGATTATTGCACAAGTACTGTTGATGTTCTTATTAGGTTGAAAATAAATTTTATATGAAAATTGTAAACGAGTAAATAAAAAAATATATTTATCACGGATAACTGAATGGAATGATTCCGAACAACGAACATAGGAAGCAAAGTAATTGTTAATTAGTAAATTGTAATAAAATAGAATGACTGCTCAAAGTAATATAACTCCTGAAAGTATTGTGGGCGATCTCCGCTACCTTCAATTGCTTTCCCGTAGTTTTCCTACTATTGCCGATGCTAGTACGGAAATTATCAATCTGGAGGCTATCTTGAATCTGCCTAAGGGGACAGAACATTTCCTGACAGATATACACGGTGAATATGAAGCATTCCAACATGTACTGAAAAATGCTTCAGGTGCGGTAAAGCGTAAAGTGAATGAAATATTCGGCAATACTCTCCGTGAAGCGGAAAAGAAAGAACTCTGTACGCTGATTTACTATCCCGAAGAAAAACTTCAACTGGTGAAAGCTCGTGAGAAGGATTTGGACGATTGGTATCTGATTACTCTGAACCAACTAGTGAAGGTCTGTCAGAATGTGTCTTCCAAGTATACGCGTTCTAAAGTGCGTAAATCGTTACCTGCCGAGTTCTCCTATATTATTCAGGAATTATTGCATGAATCGTCTATCGAACCGAATAAACATGCTTATATCAATGTAATTATCAGTACGATTATTACAACAAAGCGGGCAGATGACTTCATCATTGCTATGTGTAACCTGATTCAACGGCTGACTATTGACTCCCTACATATTGTCGGTGACATCTACGACCGTGGTCCTGGTGCGCATATCATCATGGATACTTTATGTAATTATCATAATTTTGATATTCAATGGGGAAACCATGATATTCTTTGGATGGGTGCTGCTTCGGGCAATGACAGTTGCATCGCTAATGTGATCCGTATGTCTATGCGTTACGGTAATTTGGGCACATTGGAAGATGGTTATGGTATTAATCTGCTGCCATTGGCTACCTTTGCTATGGATACTTATGCTGATGATCCCTGTACTATCTTCATGCCGAAGATGAATTTTGCCGACGCTCACTATAATGAGAAAACCCTGCGTTTGATTACCCAGATGCATAAAGCGATTACTATCATCCAGTTTAAGTTGGAGGCTGAAATCATCGACCGTCGTCCTGAATTCGGCATGGCGAACCGGAAACTTTTAGAGAAGATAGACTTCGACCGTGGTGTCTTTGTGTACGAGGGAAAAGAATATGTCCTGCGTGATACCAACTTTCCGACAGTAGACCCAGCCAATCCTTATCGGCTGACAGAAGAGGAACGTGAACTGGTAGAAAAGATTCATTATTCATTTATGAATAGTGAGAAGTTGAAGAAACATATGCGCTGTCTGTTTACGTATGGCGGGATGTATTTGGTTTCCAACTCGAATCTTCTTTATCATGCTTCCGTACCTTTAAATGAAGATGGCAGTTTCAAGCGTGTCAAAATCCGGGGAAAGGAATACTGGGGACGCAAGCTACTGGATAAGGCCGACCAGTTGATTCGTACCGCTTACTTTGATGAAGAAGGAGAGGAGGATAAGGAATTTGCTATGGACTATATCTGGTATATGTGGTGCGGTCCTGAAGCTCCTCTGTTTGATAAAGATAAAATGGCTACTTTTGAGCGCTACTTTGTAGAAGATAAAGAACTGCACAAAGAGAAGAAAGGGCATTATTATACATTGCGTAATCGTGAGGATATTTGTGACCGGATTCTGGAAGAATTTGGTGCTTCGGGTCCTCATTCGCATATCATCAATGGTCATGTGCCGGTAAAGACTATTCAGGGCGAACAGCCGATGAAAGCTAACGGTAAACTTTTTGTGATTGACGGTGGATTTTCAAAGGCTTATCAGCCGGAAACAGGGATTGCAGGATATACGCTTGTTTACCATTCTCACGGTATGCAGCTTGTACAGCATGAACCATTCCAGTCGCGGCAGAAAGCAATTGAGGAAGGGCTGGATATTAAGTCTACCAATTTTGTACTGGAATTCAATTCACAACGAATGATGGTAAAAGATACTGATAAAGGAAAAGAGCTGGTAACGCAGATTCAGGATTTAAAAAAACTACTTGTTGCTTATCGTACCGGATTGATAAAAGAGAAGATATAAAAGAATAGTAAGTAGTGATTAACAATGAACGGTGAATAAGTTGCAACGTAATAAAGCAACTTGTTCATCGTTCACTATTTTGTATACTGTTTGCTATACATACATTCTTTTTTAGAAAAGAACAATGCCTGCTTCAATGATAACACCTTTATCGTAATTGCTTGATTTATTATAGAACCGGGTAAGTCCGTAACCACCCGTTGCAAAAATACCGAATTTTGGAGTAAACTGATATTCCAGATTGGCACGGGCTTGCAGTGCATATAGGCGTTTTGGAATTACTTCATCCTTATTGTCGAATGCTTCAATGTGTTGATAACCAAGATCTCCGCTGATAGATAGTCCTTTATAAACAGGGAAGGAAATACCAGCACGATAGGAGGCGCTGGCTGAGAACTTGTCATTTAAGTCCTGATACATGGAACCGACTCCCAGAATTGTATAGAACAGCTGGTTCTTGAAACGCACACCGATGTTGGCAGCTGTAGAATTGCCACCATACAGCATCATTTGCACTTTCGTATCAGGATTGGCATTGACCAGACCCAGTTGCAATCCTTTCATATCTTCCCTATAATAATTGACCAGACCAATTTGTAAACCACGGGCTTTTGTTGCATAGTTACATAAAGCGATCTGTAAGCCATTCAGTTTTCGGGCAGTAATATTGGCAATACCTGCAATCTGCAAACCATTCATATCTTCGCCCACCACATTCAGTAGTCCGGAAGTTACCATACCGTTATAGCTCTGTCCGGTGATATTGGCTGCGCCGGAGAACTGGAAGCCCGAAGCCATGTTTCCTGTCACATTCATAAAACCGCTCATCATCACTCCCGAAGTATTATCTCCTCCGATACTGGTAAGACCGGCAATAATTACCCCTTTTGTACCGTCTCCGGTAATATTTACTAATCCGGCAGTAGAAAGTCCTATGGTATTGTCACCGCTGATATTGCTGACACCCGCTATCTGAACACCGCGCATTGTTCCACCTGCCAAGTTAGCCAAACCTGTGATTTGCACTCCATTCATGTCGCCATGCACTACGCTTCCCAATGCATTGATACCGACACCATTCAGGCGGTTCAACGTAGAAAGCAGACCGATATTGACATAGGTCGTCTGCGTACTGTCATGCGGCTGCGTACATATATCTTTCCAAATGGAAATATTGATACCCGCACTCTTATTCTGTGCCGGCAAACAAACGGCAGCCATGAGAATAGCTGCCGTGAGGATTGTTTTTCTTATCTTCATTTTTAATATATTTCTCTTTCTCTTGATTTCTTTTTTCTCGGTTCAGGTGGAAATGCATGGGAGGATAATTATCCTTTCGCTTCATGATACAGATAACGCTTAATACTCTTTTTCGGCGTCTTTTCAAATTCTTCCGGATAAATCTTCATTTTTGAGATCTGACTATATGCCGGCAACATAGCATTCAACGCCACTCGGTTTTCTTCCATAACCCGTTCAATGTCCTCGTTCTTCAAACCGTGGGCAAAAGCATCATCAAAGTCCGGATAAACAAGTCCGACGAGCTTTTCGTTCTGCTGGACAATAATACTTTCGGCCACATAGGGCAGGTTGTTCAACTTGTCTTCTATTTCTTCCGGATAAATATTCTGTCCGCTGGCACTGAGCAATAAGTTTTTGCTGCGTCCCTTGATTGTAATATTTCCTTCCGCATCTTTCAACGCCAGGTCTCCTGTGTGCAGCCAGCCGTCTTTATCTATAACTTCTTTTGTAGCTTCTTCATTTTTGTAATATCCCAGCATAACATTCGGTCCTTTACAAACTATTTCTCCTACGATATTTTCCGGGTCGGAAGATAGAACCTGTACATCCATACGTGGTACAGCTTTTCCGCAAGAGCCGGGTTTGAACCTTCTCCAATCTTCATAGCAGATAATCGGACCACATTCTGTCATTCCATAACCTACTGTATAAGGAAAATCAATCATTTTCAGGAATTGCTCAACTTCCTGATTGAAAGCTGCACCCCCTACGATAACTGCTTTGAAGTTTCCGCCGAACGCCTTAATCATTTCTTCGCGTACCGTTGCTTTAATCTTATCGTTGATAATAGGTACTTTCAGTAATATTTTCATGGCCGGAGTCTCCAACTTCGGAAGTACACTCTTTTTGATAATCTTTTCGATAATCAGTGGGACGGCAACGATCAAACTGGGTTTTACTTCTTCAAATGCCTGGAAAATGATTTTCGGACTTGGCATACGGGTCAGGAAGTAGATGTGACATCCTACGGAGAACTCATAAAGAAATTCGAAAGCCAGTCCGTACATGTGCGCCATAGGAAGCATGGATACAATCTTGTCTCCGGCTTCCAACTCCAATACTTCAAATGCAAATTTAGTATTCGACCACAAACTACGATAGGGGAGCATTACTCCTTTTGAATAACTGGTCGTTCCGGAAGTATAATTGATAACGGCTAATTCTTCGGGTTCGTCTTTGTGGTATTCGATATGTTCTCTACGGAAATTTTTCGGATATTTTTTGCCGAACATTTCATTCAAATGTTCGCGTGCGTGAGTTAACCGTTCACTACGGGATACCAGCAGGGTGAAGTCATTCATCATCAGGATACCTTCGAGTAGTGGCATTGCCGATTCGTTCAGGTTTTCCCATACCATATCTCCTACAAACAGCAGTTTGGCTTCGGAATGGTTGACGATATTGTGTACATTGTCTGCTTTAAACTCGTGGAGAATAGGAACGATTACTGCTCCGTACGTCAGTGTAGCAAGGAAAGTTACTCCCCAATGGGAGCTGTTTCTTCCGCATACGGCAATCTTATCTCCTTTGCGGATTCCACTTTCCTCAAAAATTATATGGAGTTTTTCGATTTTGCGGGCTACATCTTTATACTGAAGGGTGGCTCCCTTGTAATCTGTCAGGGCATCCAAATCCCAATTGTTCTTGATACTATTCTCAATGTAAGCTATAAAACTTTGTTCCATTGTTTTTGCACATTTGGTATTAAATTGTGCAAATATAGCAATTAAATTAAGAATGGAAAATTAACTATGAAGAATTTTTGGAGAGGGTGGAGAGAAGAGTGAGTCTGTGATATGCTATAAGCTAAAATAATTATACTGATAGCATATCAACAGATTGTTTGATTTTTTATTTCAAGTACCATTCATACATCTTTCGCACACCTTCCTCGATTTCGATTTTGTGATGCCAACCCAGTGCGTGCAGTTTCGAAGGATCGGTTAGCTTACGCATCGTGCCGTCCGGTTTACTGCTGTCGAAAGTCAGTTTGCCTTGATAGCCTACTGTCTCTACGATCCGCTCGGCAAGTTGTCGAATAGTGATTTCCTTACCTGTTCCGATGTTGATATGACAGTTACGGATATCCTTGCTACCTTCTTTATATGTATCTTTGAAGTCAACGTGTTCCATGACGAATACACTGGCGTCTGCCATTTCTTCACTCCAAAGGAACTCGCGGAGAGGAGTTCCCGTACCCCACAATGTCACTTCCGTTTCACTGATACCATATTTGCTTAGGATAGCCAGAATTTCTTCTTTCGGACTGTCTCCGTTGATACCTTCTACCGGGCGCAGGTTCATATCCTTTCGGACAGCCTCCCAGTTGCCTTCTTTCAGGCAATGGGCCAGATGAATCTTGCGGATCATAGCAGGCAGTACATGGCTGCGTTCCAAATCGAAGTTATCATTCGGACCATATAAGTTGGTCGGCATCACAGCGATGTAGTTTGTTCCATATTGCAGGTTGAAACTTTCACACATCTTCAGACCGGCAATCTTGGCGATGGCATACGGCTCGTTGGTATATTCCAACGGAGAAGTAAGTAATACATCCTCTTTCATCGGCTGCTTGGCGTCACGTGGATAAATACAGGTACTTCCGAGAAAGAGTAGCTTTTTTATGTTGTGGCGGAAACTTTCCCCGATGACATTCTGTTGGATTTGCAGATTTTTGTAGATAAAGTCGGCGCGGTAGATACTGTTTGCCATGATGCCGCCAACGAAGGCAGCAGCAAGGAATACATATTCCGGCTGTTCTTCATCGAAAAACTGGCGGACAGATACACTGTCGAGCAGGTCAAGCTCCTTGTGAGTGCGACCTACCAGATTCGTGTATCCTTTATTCTGCAAATTTTTCCAGATAGCAGAACCCACGAGACCGTGGTGTCCTGCTACATATATTTTTGCATTCTTTTCCATTCTTCCGTTTAATGTTTGTTCGCGATCATGCGTTTCACCTTTTCCATGTCGTGGCGTACCATGATACGTACCAGTTCTTCAAATGAAGTCTTGCACGGATTCCAACCCAGCAATGTTCTTGCTTTGGTCGGGTCGCCTAACAACTGTTCAACTTCCGATGGACGGAAATATTTGGGGTCAACTTCTACCAATGGCTTGCCGGTGTCTACGTCAATTCCCTTTTCATTTATGCCCTCGCCTTCCCAGCGGAGTTCGATGCCTGCTTCCTTGAAAGCTAGCGTAGCAAATTCGCGTACCGTATGCATTTCTCCAGTAGCGATTACGAAATCTTCTGGAACGTCATGCTGCAGAATCAGCCACATACATTCTACGTAATCTTTGGCGTATCCCCAGTCTCGGCGTGCATCCAGATTACCTAGATACAGCTTGTCCTGTTCGCCCTGTGCGATGCGGGCGGCAGCCAGAGATATTTTGCGGGTAACAAAAGTCTCGCCACGGCGTTCGCTCTCGTGGTTGAACAAGATACCGTTTACGGCAAACATACCGTAGCTTTCGCGATAGTTTTTGGTAATCCAGAAACCATATTGTTTGGCTACCCCGTACGGAGAACGGGGATAGAACGGAGTTGTCTCTTTCTGTGGAACTTCCTGCACTTTACCGAACAACTCGGAAGTGGAAGCCTGATAGATACGGGTTTTCTTTTCCAGTCCCAGAATCCGTACCGCTTCGAGCATACGGAGCGTACCGATAGCGTCCGCTTCGGCAGTATATTCCGGAACATCAAATGATACCTTTACGTGGCTTTGGGCAGCCAGGTTGTAAATTTCATCAGGTTGCACTTGTTGAATGATACGGATTAACGAACTGGAATCTGTCATATCCCCATAATGCAGATTGATCGTACGTTTCTGTTTCATGTCGCGCACCCATTCATCAAAATATAAATGTTCGATACGTCCCGTATTGAACGACGAAGAACGACGAAGGATACCGTGAACTTCGTAACCTTTTTGCAAAAGTAATTCGGCAAGATACGAACCGTCTTGTCCGGTAATGCCTGATATTAGGGCTTTTTTCATACGTTATAATTGTTTATTTGGAATAATACGGGCGCAAATGTCGACATTTTTTGCAGTATATGCAAACCTCTTTCAATTTATTTTTCAGCACAGTCGTTCAGCACGGTTTTTGCCCATTATTTTGTCGATAATCAAAGCAATAGCTCCATCTCCGGTTACGTTGCAAGCTGTTCCGAAACTGTCCATGGCAATGTAAAGAGCAATCATCAATGCTTGTGCTGATTCATCGAAGCCGAGCATGGACTGCAAGATACCTAGTGCCGCCATGATTGCTCCTCCAGGAACACCCGGTGCAGCTACCATTGTAATCCCCAGCATAAAGATAAACCCGGCAAATAGGGGAAAGTCGAACGGTATTCCCTGCATCATCATCAATGCCAGTGCACAGGCTACGATTTTCAGAGTACTGCCCGACAGGTGAATCGTGGCGCATAGTGGAATAACGAAGCCGGCAATGTCTGAGGATACTCCGTTCTTCTTCGTCTGCTCCAGTGTGACGGGGATAGTGGCTGCTGAAGATTGTGTGCCTAAAGCCGTGAAATATGCCGGCATCATCTTTCCGAGCAGTTTAAACGGATTTTTGCGCACGAATAATGCTGCAATGGAATATTGGAAAACCAGCAGGAAGATATGAAGAATGAAAATTACTCCGATAATTTTGATAAATACCATTAAGATAGCGTATACTTGTCCGGAGTGCGTCATGTTTAGAAAAATACCGAAGATATAAAGCGGAAGCAACGGCAGAATGACAGCACTAATCATGCGGACGATGATCTCCTGGAAGTCCCTTGCCACGTTTTTTAGCGCATCGCTGTTCAGGGAGGCGAGCCCCAACCCCAGCGTAAAAGCGAAAATTAACGCGGTCATTACATTCATCAGCGGAGGAATGGAGACGGAGAAGTAGGGAAGAATTCCTTGTGCTTCGCTTACTTCTTCGAGCGGCACGCCCGGTTCGATGAGTGATGGGAATACTGTGACTCCTGTGAAATAGGAGAGAAAACCTGAAAACAACGTAGCACCGTATGCAATGAGTGCGGTGACAAGCAACATCTTTCCCGCACCTTTACCAATGTCGGCAATAGCCACAGTGACCAGTCCGACGATAATCAGTGGAATGGAAAAGTTGAGAAACTCACTGAAAATACCGTTGAATGTAACAAATATCCGTACCAGTGGTGCCGGGAAAACTGTACCGATAGCAATACCTAGTATGATAGCGATAATGATACGCGGCAATAAGCCGATTTTAATTTTCTTCATCCTTGTTTTTATTTGTAGACCACAAAAATAATGTTTTAATCTAAATATTGCGAACAAATGTTCTTTTCAAGTGTTACTATGATAAACATTATATCAAAATATACAAGTTATGACAAATCAGAATAAAACAGATATCGGGCTAATCGGCTTGGCTGTAATGGGCGAGAATTTAGCATTAAATATGGAGAGTAAAGGCTGGTATGTATCAGTTTACAACCGTACTGTTCCCGGAGTGGAAGAAGGAGTCGTAGACCGCTTTATGAATAGCCGTGCAAAAGGTAAAAATATTGAAGGATTCACAGATATAAAAGCATTCGTTGATTCGATAGCTACCCCTCGTAAAATAATGATGATGGTTCGTGCCGGAAGTCCGGTAGACGAATTGATGGAACAACTTTTTCCGTTGCTTTCGCCCGGAGATATTCTTATCGACGGTGGTAACTCCAATTATGAAGATACCAACCGGCGTGTCAAACTGGCCGAATCGAAAGGTTTTCTTTTCGTCGGTAGTGGTGTGTCCGGAGGGGAAGAAGGGGCGTTGAACGGTGCGTCTATCATGCCCGGTGGTTCGGAAAAAGCATGGTCGGAAGTGAAGCCGATTCTTCAGAGTATTGCAGCAAAAGCACCGGATGGTACACCGTGTTGCCAATGGGTAGGCCCTGCCGGTTCGGGACATTTTGTGAAGATGATTCACAATGGTATTGAGTACGGTGATATGCAGTTGATTGCCGA
>ERZ833782.2335-NODE-2335-length-12818-cov-2.711980_pt1 | contig 12818 bp, 8 predicted proteins | sample MGYA00519577_ERZ833782 | MGnify/ENA primary metagenome ERZ833782 (study PRJEB31850, sample SAMEA3708745) | human gut metagenome | biome: human gut; feature: human-associated habitat; material: faeces | place: China | collected 2014 ...
TTACGACCGTTATTTCCAGATCGCAAAATGTTTCCGCGACGAGGATCTGCGTGCCGACAGACAGCCGGAATTTACACAGATCGATATGGAGCTTTCTTTTGTAGATGAGAATGATGTGATGGAGATCAACGAGCGTCTTCTTGCGAAGTTATTCAAAGAAGTTCTCGATATTGACGTACAGCTCCCGATCCCGCGGATGACATGGCAGGAAGCGATGGATCGTTATGGTTCCGATAAGCCGGATACCCGGTTTGGAATGGAACTGGTCGATGTGACAGAGGTTGTCAAAGACAGTGAATTTGTTGTGTTTAAAGGCGCGATCGAAGCTGGCGGAACTGTCCGTGGTATCAATGCGAAAGGACAGGGCGGCATGCCGAGAAAGAAAATCGACAAACTGGTCAGCTTCGCAAAAGATTTCGGGGCGAAAGGGCTGGCATATATCGCAGTTCAGGAAGATGGAACGGTGAAATCTTCTTTCGCGAAATTTATGACGGAGGAAGAGATGCAGAATCTGATCCAGGCAATGGACGGAGAGAACGGAGATTTACTTCTGTTCGCTGCGGATCGGAATAAAGTGGTTTGGGATGTGCTCGGAAACCTGCGTCTGGAACTGGCGCGTCAGATGGAACTTCTCGATAAGAATGAATATAAATTCCTCTGGATCACAGAGTTCCCGCTTCTTGAGTGGAGCGAGGAGGAGAATCGTTTTACAGCAATGCACCATCCGTTCACCATGCTTATGGAGGAGGATCTTCCGCTTCTTGACACAGATCCGGGAAAGGTTCGCGCAAAAGCATACGACATCGTTCTTAACGGAAATGAGATTGGCGGCGGCAGCGTGCGTATCCATCAGGATGATATTCAGGAAAGAATGTTTGAGGCACTTGGCTTCACAAAAGAAGCTGCACATGAGCAGTTCGGATTCCTTCTGGATGCCTTCAAATATGGAGTTCCGCCACACGCAGGACTTGCATATGGCCTTGACAGACTTGTTATGCTTATGGCAAAGGCAGATACGATCCGTGATGTTATTGCATTCCCGAAGGTTAAGGATGCATCCTGTCTGATGACTCAGTCCCCTAGCCAGGTAAGTGAGGCGCAGCTTCATGAGTTGGGACTTGACCTTGAGCCGCAGAAAGAAGAGGAAGAATAAAAGATCATGCAGCCGACAATATATACATTTCTGATCGTTTGTCCACTTGTATTTCTTGCCGGATTTGTAGATGCTGTAGCAGGCGGGGGAGGACTGATCTCCCTGCCTGCTTATCTTTTGGCCGGAGTTCCTGTACATAATGCTGTTGCCACCAACAAGCTGTCATCAGCAACAGGAACATTGATCTCAACTGTCCGTTTGTGCAAAAATAAATTTGTGGACTGGTTCTTGGTGCTTCCATGTATTCCAATGGCACTCCTGGGATCTTCCATAGGAGCTCACCTTGCTCTTATAGCCAGTGATAAACTCCTGCGTTATATGCTGATCCCGGTTCTTCCGGTGGTTGCTTTTTATGTGCTGCGCAAGAAAAATATGGATGAGAAGGGTGGCGAGATCGCCAGAAAAAAACAGATCCTGCTCTGTGCCGTATGCTCTCTTGCTGTAGGATGCTACGATGGCTTTTATGGACCAGGAACAGGAACTTTTCTCTTGCTTTTGTTTACAGGATTGGGAAAAATGAGTGTGGCAAAAGCTTCCGGTACCATGAAGGTTACCAACCTCTCTTCCAATGTAGCGGCTCTTGTTGTGTTTCTGCTCAGCGGAAAAATTGTGATCATGCTTGGAATTGCAGCGTCAGTGTTCTCGATCGCAGGACATTATACCGGCGCAGGTATGGTGATGAAAAACGGAAGCCGGATCATACGGCCTATTATTCTTATAGTCCTTGCATTGCTTTTTATAAAGATCATATCCGGAATATAAAAAAGAAGAATATAAAAAACCCGTGAAGATCACGCTTTCCTGTCAGAGAAAGCAGATATTCACGGGTTTTCTTGCTTTTATCCTTTATTCGTTATCTTCGGCAGAATCTTCAGGAACCGGTGAAGCGGTAAGTGTCCCGAAGATAGCATTGCCAAGTTCGGTACCGGCATTCTCAAGCTTCCAGGATGCACCATCATTTATGAGATGGAAGGTAGCAGTAGCAGTTATGGTTGCCTGATTATTTCTGATACTGTCCAGAAGCAGTTCATGTGATTTGTTGTAACGCTTCTGGGAACCATCGATCACTGCATCAGCAGAAGCCAGATAAGTATTCAATTCTTTTTCGTATTGTGTAAGAATGGAATCACTGTCAAATGTGGTGAGCTCTGCGTCCACCTCAGCAAGATATCCGGAAACAGAGGTGCTTGATATTTTGTAGTTAAAACAGGAGTGAAACTGTTCCATAAGGGCAGAAGCAATGGCATTTTTTGCCGAATCTGAAGTGTTCAGAATGGAATCCAGCCCCAAATAATTAGCCATCTGCTGTACATCCATCTCCTGAAGTGTTTTCAGATAGACGGTAAGCGTTTCGGCAGGCGGCACAAGATCAGGATCGGACAGATAGGTGATAAGGCCACCGACCAGCTCATTTTCGAGAGAGGAGCTGTGCGTGATCTCCCAGTCAGGTTCTGAAGAAGATCCAAGATTGTTTAGCTGGATGGAAGTATTACGTTCTACAGAACTGTACGTGTTATTTTTGAGAAGCTTGTACAGGAGCAGATAACGCTGCTCCAGGGAATTCCCATTATCATTTTCTTTACCGGAGGCGGTTTCCAGTATTTCTTCCTGAAGGCTTGCAGAAACAAAATCACTGGCAAGAGTCTCAGCATCCAGAGTAGTAAGCTTAAGCTGCGCAGAAGCATTTTTTCCGTCACTATCAACGGATATACCCAGGATTTTGTAATTGAAATTCTGAAAGAAGAGAGAAAATACTTCCTTTATATCAGCAGAAAGCTCTGTGCTGTCATCAGAATCCGGAAACAGTTCCTGATAGGATATGTACTGCATGGTTGTTTCAGAGTCCAGATTTTTAAGAAGATCCAGATCTTTTTTGATTGCCTTTTCTGCATGATCTTTGGCCGACTGGGAGCAACCACATAAAAAAACTGCAAGAAGAATGGTCATCAAGAAAGCCAGCAGATGTTTCACTGTCTTCATATTGTTCTTTCCTTTCAAAAAAGTTATATGATAATATTCTAGCAGATAAAGCACTGAAAGTCAAAATATCGCAAAAATGGAGAAATTAAGAAAAATGAAAAAAACTTGCAGTTATTATGCTTGCAGTTATGGTTCTGTTCGGAACAACCCAATATCAGGTATTAACTGTAAAACCTGGTAAAAAAATTCTGAAAAATGTAAATATACTGTAAAAGTTACTGTTAAGCTGGCTAATCACAAGACTGTAACAAGGACAGTTAAAGTAACAGTTAAATAATCATTATTACATAAAAAAGTCTCCTGGCCACGAAGGAGACTTTTTTTTATGAAAAATCTGTGAAATCTACATCGTTTTCTTCAGGGACTTTTCTTTTCAGAGTGAATCTGCTATGATGTTTGAAGCAACAGATAGTTTCAGTATGATGCTGAGAAAAGGGGACAGATATGAAAAAACGTATTTTGATCGCACTTGGAGTCCTTGTACTTGCAGCCGGTATCGGAGCAGGTGGATGGTATTATTATACACATCATGCAGGGTCCTCAGGAGGCAGTGATATTGTATATGTAACAAAGATAAGCAAGCTTTCGGAAATGGATTCCGGAGTGGAAAACCGATATGCAGGTGTTGTGGAACCGCAGGAAACGGTTCAGATAAAGATCGAAAGCGGCCGAAAGGTAAAAGAAGTTCAGGTAAAGACCGGCCAGGAAGTCAAGAAAGGGCAGCTTCTTTTTCAGTATGATCTTGGAAGTATCCAGCAGAGTCTTCAGGAAGCACAGCTGGCATTGGACCGTCTGAAAAACGAACAGTTAAGTATATCTGATCAGATCACTACACTGGAAGCTGAGAAAAAGAAGGCTACAGCGGATAATCAGCTTTCCTATACAATAGAGATCGAAACACAGAAAATGAATCTCAAGAAGAATGAATATGATCAGAAAAGCAAACAGGCAGAGATCGATAAGCTTTCCCAGGCAACGCAGAATACCGAGGTGCGCAGTGAGATCGATGGAGTGATCCAGAAGATCGATACCTCCAAGATGGGTGGTGATGATTCTAATGGCGTGGAGGATACGTTAACAGAAGGCACGGCGGATTCCACAGATTCCAGTTCCGGAAACGGTTCCGGAACTGCATTTATCACGATCCTGAGCACAGGCGCTTATCGTGTAAAGGGAACGGTAAATGAAATAAACCGTGATTCGATCATAGAGGGGACACCTGTGATCATCCGTTCCAGAGTGGATTCTTCAAAAACCTGGAAGGGCACCATGGGTTCTGTTGACATGGATAATTCTACCAGCAACAGCAATTCGGATATGGCAATGTTCGGAATGTCCAGTGCCAGTGATGATCAGACATCATCCAGTACCTATCCGTTTTATGTGAATCTGGATTCATCTGAGGGTCTGATGCTGGGACAGCATGTTTATATTGAACCGGATGAAGGACAGGATGAGAAGAAGGCCGGTATCTGGCTGAATGATTATTTTATCGTGGATGCGGATACAGACAGCCCATATGTCTGGATCGCAAACGGTCAGAACAAGCTGGAGAAGAGAGATGTCATATTAGGACAGTATGATGAAGATCTTGGGGAATATGAGATCGCAGACGGACTTTCTGAAAAAGATAAGATCGCATTTCCGACAGATGAGCTGAAAGAAGGCATGTCTGTCGCAGAAGGTACTGCAGATCAGACTACAGCGGCTATGTGGAATGATTCTGAGGATGATGAAAGTTCTGATGATTCTGCATACACGGAAAGTGATGGCTCAGAGCCTGAAATGATCGAAGATGGAGCGAGCGACAGTGACATGATGGATGCGACAGACGATATTTCTTCGGGAGATGACCTTGTTCCGATGGAAGGAGCGCCGACAGAATGATTTTGGATTTAAAAGGAATATATAAGGATTATCAACAGGGGAAAATGACTGTACCTGTATTGAAAGATGTAGATTTTTCCATGGAGGAGGGAGAATATGTGGCGATCATGGGCCCTTCCGGTTCCGGAAAGACTACGCTGATGAATATTATCGGATGCCTGGACAAACCTACCAAGGGAACTTTTCTCCTGAATGGAGAAGATATTGCCAAATGTACAGAGAATGAGATGTCAGATATCCGTCTGAAAACGATCGGGTTTGTATTTCAGAGCTTTCATCTCCTTCCAAGACAGAGTGCGCTGACAAATGTGGAACTGCCGCTGAATTATGCAAGGGTTCCCAAAAAGGAGCGCAGGGAACGCGCACGGAAAGCTCTGGAGCGAGTAGGACTTGCTGACAGGGTAGATTTTAAGCCCAACCAGCTTTCCGGAGGACAGATGCAGAGAGTGGCTATTGCAAGAGCAATCGTAAACAACCCCAAGCTTTTGCTGGCAGATGAGCCTACCGGGGCACTGGATACGAAATCGGGAGCACAGGTTATGGAACTGTTTCAGAAGCTGAACGATGAGGGGGTTTCTGTGCTGATGATCACACATGACCCGGAGATCGCGGCACATGCCAAACGGGTTGTTATGATCCGTGACGGTGAGCTGCAGGAAAAGAGGTGATAGAATGAAAGTGGTGAAGAGAGTGATCGTTGGTGTACTGGTTGCGGCATTGGCAGCCGGAGGAATCTACACAGGGCTTATGCATGTGAAAGAATCCAAGGTAACAGAGGTGCCGGTAACCAGCGTCAGCAATCTTCAGACTGACTGGTATTCGGAGACAACACTGGATGGAACCATCACCACAAATGTTTCTCAAAATGTAAATATGGATAAAGATATGATCATCGAGAAAATATATGTATCCCAGGGTGATGATGTAAAAAAAGGCGATAATCTGATCTCCTTTGATATGACACTTGTAGAGATGGAACTGAATATTGCAAAGCTGAAACTGCAGAAGCAGGAGCGGGATCTGACCAAAGCACAGAACCGTCTGACAAGTCTTCAGAATGGAGGTCCCATCGAAGACAATACAGACAGTACTGATGATACGGACCGGAATCTTACAGGTGGTGATACAGGAAGTGACGGAAAAATGACAAATACCGATACACCTTCCGGAAGTGACGGAGACGAGGATATGCAGTCAACTACCGGTTCCGCGGCTACTGCAGATAGCAGCTATCTTGCAGCGGCTTCTTCCAGGCCATTACTTCTCAGTGCCTTTACAGATACAGAAGGAGATATTGAAGATTCCGCAGAGAAAGTTACCGAAGAAATTCCGTCCGGAGAAACGACGGACAGTGAAACAGAGCAGATGACCGGAGATGACACAGCGGATATGGAAGAAGATACAACTGCATCCGATGAGGATCTGATCATGGATCCGACTTATCAGGATCCTACTGCCAATGATATTACAGACGGAGAGACTACGGACTGGGGTTCCGGAGAAGATGATACCCCAATGGTATCTCCGACACCGACTCCCACACTGGGCCCCAATGAACTTCCTGATCCCAATATAACAGAACCGGAAATTCCGGGGATCACAGATGGTGAACCGGAGTTTTATCAGAAACTTGACTATACTTCTCAGCCGTTTACAGGAACCGGTACGGAAGAAGATCCCTATGTTTTTCTTGTAAGCAGTGCCAAAGGCAAAGTTACGGTGATGGGATCTTTTTTTAACAGAATGGCTGGATACAGTGAGGATGGGACCAAAGTGGTCCGGAAAGGCGGCAGCTGGTTCCAGCTGGAATTTCATAAGAATGATACTATTGCGGATTTTCAGGACAGAACACTTTCCTGTACAGGATATTATCTGATCGATGGAAGTCTTCTTGAAAATCCGGTATATATGTATGCGGAAACAGAATTTACACTGGATGAGGCTTCCAAATATGACAAAAATGATGATGAGATACCGGATGACAGCGGTGGTGGAGATGACGGTACTGATGGCACGACCATGTCAAGAGAGGATGCGATCAAGATCCAGAAAAACAAGATCGCAAGTCTGAAACTGGATATTGAGGAAAATAATCTGAAGATTACCAAGCTGGAGAATAAAGTAAAAAACAAGCTGGTAACAAGTAAACTGGATGGAACGGTTGCTTACATCGGAGATGAAGTCACAGGTTCTTATAATGGAGATGCTTTTCTGAAAGTAAAAAGCAAAGATGGTTTTTATGTTACCGGAACGGTCAGCGAACTGATGCTGGATCAGATGAAGGAGGGAACACTTCTTCAGTGTACCAGTTATAATTCCGGCAGCTTTGAGGCGAAGGTACTGAATGTGTCTGATTACCCGGTGAATTCTTCAAATACTAATTATGGTGGAGATTCTAATCCCAATGTATCGTATTACACCTTTAATGCAGAGATCACAGATCGTTCGTTGCAGTTTACCGACCAGGATTATGTGACAGTATCTCTGAAGTCAAACAAACTTGCCAAAGGCAGTCTGGTTGTGATGAAGGCATTTATCCGTACGGAAAATGGAACTAGCTATGTATACAAAGACGTGAAGGGAACACTGAAAAGGCAGCAGATCACAGTGGGAAGCATTGTGAACAGCGGATATTATGCAGTTGTAACCTCAGGCCTGAAATCCGATGATCTTCTTGCTTTCCCATATGGTGATGCCGTGAAGGAAGGAGCCAAGACAAAAGAAGTGACTTTGGATGATATGTACAATGAATAACAGGAAGGAGAAATTTCATGTTTGAAAATATACGCCTGGCTTTTCAGGGAATATGGTCACATAAGATGAGATCCTTTCTGACCATGTTAGGTATTATTATTGGTATTGCATCTATTATTGCAATTGTATCTACGATCAAAGGTACCAGTGAACAGATCAAGGAAGATCTGATCGGGTCCGGAAACAATACCGTGCAGGTTATGCTCTATGACGGAGACAGTACATACGATATGGATTATGGTTCTTACGGAAGCTCGGCCACACCGCCGGTTATTTCTGATTCCCAGAAAACGGCGATCGGAGACTTGGATCATGTAATAAGTTCTACATTTTATTACAGCAGTCAGTCTGCCAGTGTTTATTATAAAAACACTGGCTTTCAGGGCGGAACCGTGTACGGAATTGACAGCAGTTATCTGAAAACGAAGGGATACCTGGTCCAGTCCGGTCGGGGATTTGTACGAAAAGATTATGACAGCTACCGAAAGGTTGCCCTTGTGGATTCCAATGCTGCACAGAATATTTTCGGAAGTGAGAGCCCTGTAGGGAAAACCATTGAGGTGGGATCAGAACCGTACATCATTGTAGGCGTGATCACTCAGAGCGAGGACAGCATGCCAAAGATCAATACGATTTCTGAGTACGAGGAATATTCGCAGACGATCATGGGAAGCGTGATGATCCCGGATACTACCTGGCCTGTTGCATTTAAATTTGATCAGCCGCAAAATGTGACAGTCCGTGCAGACAGCACAGATAATATGAGTTCTGTAGGAAAAGCAGCAGAGGATGTTCTGAATACAGGGATCCAGAATGAAAAAAACAAATCGAACTTTAAATATAAAGCGGAAGACATTATGGAGAAGGTCAAGAATCTCCAGAAGCTCAGCGAAAGTACCAATCAGCAGCTGATCTGGATTGCAAGTATCTCCCTGCTCGTTGGTGGTATCGGTGTTATGAATATCATGCTTGTATCTGTCACAGAACGTACTAGTGAGATCGGACTGAAAAAAGCTATCGGAGCAAGAAAAAAAGTGATCCTGGGGCAGTTTCTGACGGAAGCTTCGGTGCTGACCAGTATCGGAGGAATTATTGGTGTGATCCTTGGAATCATCCTGTCAAAAATCGTGTCTCAGGTGTCCGGAGCACCAACAGCCATCAGCGTTCCGTCTATCATCGGCTCTGTGGTGTTTTCCATGCTGATCGGTCTCATCTTTGGATTACTGCCATCTGTAAAGGCGTCTAATCTTAATCCGATCGATGCACTTCGCAGTGAATAAAGTATCCTTCATGTTTTACGAAACTCTGAGGTCTTTATTTAGTCACTTTTGCTGTATATAGGGCAAAAAAAGAAAGTATAAATAGAGTTTTTATAGGTTTTTCAGAGATAACAAAAAAATCGTAGCAGAATCTCAGGATCATGTGCTATAATACATCATAAGTGGGCAAATATTAAAACAGAAGGAGATAATTTCATGAAGGTTTTGGAAGGTAAATCTGTATTTTCCGGTATTGCGATCGGTAAGATCTCAATCCTCCAGAAAGTTGACACCAGTGTTAAACGTGTTCACGTGGAGGATCCGGAAGAAGAGGTAAAGCGTGTGGAGGCAGCCAGAGAGCAGGCTGTGGCACAACTTCAGAAGCTTTATGACAAGGCTCTTCAGGAAGTTGGAGAGTCCGGAGCGGCAATCTTTGAGGTTCATCAGATGATGCTGGATGATGATGACTATCTGGATTCCATCCACAACATTATCCGTACAGAATCTGTAAACGCAGAATATGCGGTTGCAACAACTGGTGATAACTTCTCATCAATGTTCGCACAGATGGACGACGATTATATGAAAGCAAGAGCAGCTGATGTGAAGGATATCTCAGACCGTCTGGTACGGGTGCTTTCCGGCCATGGAGATGGAGAGCTTGAAGCATCCGAGCCGGTGATCGTAGTTGCAGAGGATCTTGCACCAAGTGAGACTGTACAGATGGATAAGAGCAAGGTTCTTGCTTTTGTCACAAGAAAAGGCTCTTCTAACTCACATACTGCGATTCTTGCGAGAACCATGAATATTCCGGCGCTGATCAATATTGAATACGATGAGTCCATGGACGGTAAGATGGCAGTCGTAGACGGAAAGAGCGGAAATCTGATCATTGAGCCGGATGCAGAGACCCTTAAAAAATATGAGGATATGCGTGTCGATGAACTTGCACAGCGTGCAATGCTCAAAGAACTGAAAGGTAAAGAAACTGTTACCAAGAGCGGCCGTAAGCTCCACCTCTATGCCAACATCGGAAGTACAGGTGATGTTGCGAATGTGCTTGCCAATGATGCGGAAGGCATCGGACTTTTCCGGAGTGAGTTCGTATACCTGGAGAAAGAAGATTATCCTACAGAGGAAGAACAGTTCCAGGTTTACAAGACTGTAGCTCAGAATATGGCCGGCAAAAAAGTTATCATTCGTACTCTGGATATCGGAGCAGACAAGCAGATCGATTATTTTAATATGGCGCATGAGGAGAACCCTGCAATGGGATATCGTGCGATCCGTATCTGCCTGGACCGTCCGGAAGTATTTAAGACACAGCTGAGAGCACTTTTCCGCGCAAGCATGTTCGGAAATATTTCCATCATGTATCCGATGATCATCTCTGTAACAGAGGTGAAGCAGATCAAGGCCATTGTAGCAGAAGTAAAAGCAGAGCTTAAGGAACAGGGGATCCCGTTCCGTGATGACGTGGAGCAGGGTATCATGATCGAAACTCCGGCAGCTGTTATGATCAGCGATCTTCTTGCAAAAGAGGTTGATTTCTTCAGTATCGGAACCAATGATCTGACCCAGTATACACTGGCTATTGACCGTCAGAATGCAAAGCTTGACAACATTTATGATTCCCATCATGAGGCAGTTCTCCGTATGATCCAGATGGTTGTGGACAATGCACACAAAGAAGGTATCTGGGCCGGAATCTGCGGTGAGCTTGGTGCAGATACTACACTTACTGAGAGATTTGTAGAGATGGGACTGGACGAGTTGTCCGTATCTCCGACATTTGTTCTTCCGGTTCGAAAGATCGTTAGAGAGATGAAATAAAACACAGATCATAAATAGATAAGGATATTTTTGATAAATAGTGTGACAGCTGCTGTGCATAAATATTTGTATGGCAGCTGTTTTTTTAGTGGTAATATTCTGCGGGATTTTCATGGAAAATTTCCAATTGTGGTATAGAAAAAAATATGATACACTAACATCATGGCTTTTTACAGCAGTTCAAAGAATTAGTCCATCAAGGGCTGATGCATTAATTCTTTGAACTGTGAGATAACAGACCAGGAGGAGAGAAAGAATGGGCAAAATTGCCATTGTAACAGACAGCAACAGCGGTATCACACAGGCACAGGCAGAAGAGCTTGGCGTTTATGTGATCCCGATGCCGTTTTATATTAATGAAAAAATGTATCTTGAAGGTGTAACTCTTACTCAGGAAGAGTTTTATGAGAAGCTTAAGAAGGATGAACCGATCTCTACATCTCAGCCAAGTCCGGCTGATCTCTGTGATCTGTGGGACAAACTGCTGAGAGATTATGAAGAGATCATTCACATTCCAATGTCAAGCGGATTGAGTGCATCCTGTTCTACTGCGATGGGACTTTCTATTGATTATAATGGTCGTGTTCAGGTAGTGGACAATCAGCGGATTTCCGTAACACAGAGACAGTCTGTAATGGATGCTAAGATGCTTGCTGAGGCGGGAAAAAGTGCCGCAGAGATCAAGAAGATCCTTACGGATCAGAAACTCGATTCCAGCATTTATATCACACTTGACACCTTGAAATATCTGAAAAAAGGTGGCAGGATCACACCGGCAGCCGCAGCCATCGGAACAGTTCTGAATCTGAAGCCTGTACTTCAGATCCAGGGAGAGAAGCTGGATGCCTATGCTAAGGTTCGTGGCAAGAAGCAGGCCAAACGTGCCATGCTGAAGGCAATGAAGAATGATTGGGAAACACGTTTTAAGGAATATGCATCCGACGGTGAGATGTGTCTTCAGGCTGCTTATGCAGGAAATCTGGAAGAAGCAGAAGAATTTAAAAAAGAGATCCAGGAGGTATTTCCGGGAATGGAGATACATATGGATCCCCTTTCCTTAAGTGTTGCCTGCCATATCGGTTATGGTGCCCTTGCAGTCGCATGTTCAAGAAAAGTGACATTATAAGCATAAAATACAGAAATAAAGATATGAGGAGTTTGAAACATGAAAAAGATTATGGAACAGATGGCGGAAGAACTTTCCGCCGCATTTGAAAAAGCAGGTTATGATCCATCCTACGGAAAAGTTACTGTTTCCAACAGACCAGACTTATGTGAGTATCAGTGTAACGGTGCTATGGCAGGAGCCAAAGCATATCACAAGGCACCGTTTATGATCGCTGATGATGTGGTAGCACAGCTGTCAGACAGCCAGATCTTTTCCAGAGCAGAAGTTGTAAAGCCTGGATTTATCAACCTGGATGTGAAACCGGAATTTGTTGCAGAATACATGAATAAGATGGCAGAGGATGAGAAGCTTTCTGTTGAGACTGCCAAGGATCCGAAGACGATCATTATCGACTATGGCGGACCAAACGTTGCCAAGCCGCTTCACGTAGGACATCTCCGTTCTGCGATCATCGGTGAGAGCATCAAGCGTATCGGACGTTTTGTAGGACATAAGGTGATCGGTGATGTACATCTTGGAGACTGGGGCCTTCAGATGGGACTGATCATCACCGAGCTGAAACACCGGAAACCGGAGCTGGTATATTTTGATGACAGCTTTACCGGTGAATATCCGGCAGAGGCACCGTTTACCATCAGCGAGCTGGAAGAGATCTATCCATGTGCCAGTGGGAAATCAAAAGAGGATGAAGCTTACCGTAATGAGGCACTGGAGGCAACCCATCTTCTTCAGCAGGGCAAACCCGGATACATGGCTCTCTGGAACCACATCATGAATGTATCTGTAACAGACCTGAAAAGAAACTACGCGAACCTGAATGTAG
>ERZ833782.2343-NODE-2343-length-12759-cov-7.286603_pt1 | contig 12759 bp, 8 predicted proteins | sample MGYA00519577_ERZ833782 | MGnify/ENA primary metagenome ERZ833782 (study PRJEB31850, sample SAMEA3708745) | human gut metagenome | biome: human gut; feature: human-associated habitat; material: faeces | place: China | collected 2014 ...
ATATGGTAGACGTAAAGACTTGCCTTGACAATGCACAAGAAAAAATGGATATGGCCATCATGTATCTGGAAGAAGCACTGGCACATATCCGCGCTGGAAAAGCGAGTGCCCGCTTATTAGATGGTATCCGCGTAGATTCTTACGGAAGTATGGTGCCTATCAGCAATGTAGCAGCAATTACTACTCCGGACGCCCGCAGTATCGTAATCAAGCCGTGGGATAAAAGCATGTTCCGTGTCATCGAAAAAGCAATCATCGACTCTGACCTCGGTATCATGCCCGAAAACAATGGTGAAATGATCCGTATCGGTATTCCTCCTTTGACGGAAGAACGTCGTAAACAACTGGCAAAACAGTGTAAAGGAGAAGGTGAAACGGCTAAAGTTAGTGTACGTAACGCTCGTCGTGACGGTATCGACGCACTGAAGAAAGCTGTAAAAGACGGATTGGCAGAAGACGAACAGAAAAATGCGGAAGCCAAACTACAAAAAATCCATGATAAGTATATCAAGCAAATCGATGATATGCTGGCTGAAAAGGATAAAGAAATAATGACTGTTTAATTAGTTGAGAATTGATAGTTGAGAGTTGATAGTTACTATACAGTTATTGGATAATGTAACCAATTCTCAACTCTTAACTATCAACTATCAATTCTCAACTATCAACTAAATAAATGAAGGGATTAGTAATCAAAAACACGGGTAGTTGGTATCAGGTGAAAACCGATGACGGACAATCTATCGAATGTAAAATCAAAGGTAATTTCCGACTGAAAGGGATTCGCAGCACTAATCCTGTAGCAGTGGGCGATCGTGTTCAGATTATACTTAATCAGGAAGGCACTGCTTTTATCAGCGAAATAGAAGATAGAAAGAACTACATCGTTCGCCGTTCTTCCAATCTTTCCAAACAATCCCACATCCTTGCCGCCAATCTCGATCAGTGTATGCTGGTGGTAACGATCAATTATCCCGAAACTTCCACTATTTTCATTGATCGATTCCTCGCATCCGCAGAAGCCTATCGCGTTCCCGTCAAACTGGTATTTAATAAGGTAGATGCTTACGACGAGGACGAACTCCGCTATCTGGACGCACTAATCAACTTATATACACAGATCGGTTATCCCTGCTTCAAAGTTTCCGCAAAAAACGGCAATGGAGTGGAGGAAATCAAGAAAGCTCTGGAAAGCAAAATTACCTTATTCTCCGGACATTCGGGAGTCGGCAAATCAACTCTTATCAATTCCATACTGCCGGGTATAGAAACCAGAACCGGCGAGATATCTTCTTACCATAACAAAGGAATGCATACCACCACTTTCTCTGAGATGTTTCCCGTAGAAGGAAACGGCTATATTATCGACACTCCGGGCATCAAAGGCTTCGGCACATTCGATATGGAGGAAGAAGAGATCGGACACTATTTTCCTGAAATATTCAAAATTTCTGCCGACTGCAAATATGGCAACTGCACCCACCGTCATGAACCGGGATGTGCCGTACGCAAAGCAGTAGAAGAACACCTCATCAGCGAATCCCGCTATACCTCTTATCTAAATATGTTGGAAGATAAAGAGGAAGGGAAATACCGGGCTGCCTACTGATTAACTCTTTTTTACTTTTCTCTTCTTTAAACCTTTCCCTTTGGGAGAAGTCTAATCTTTGATGACATATAATATAATTGCTATATACAATACTAAACCATGAATAAGAAGACTAAGTGGGGCATCATTATTCTTGTTGGTGCCGGAATCATCGGTGGAGGAATCTACTCACAATTACCGAAAAAAAACGACGAACTAGCAGCCGCCGACAAAGTAATGAGTGGCAATCAGAAAAGAGGAAAACAAGTACTAAATGTAAATGCCAAGGTCATAAAACCACAATCTCTGACAGATGAGTTCACCACTACTGGTGTACTTCTACCCGATGAAGAAGTGGATTTATCTTTCGAAACGTCGGGAAAGATTGTAGAAATCAACTTCGAAGAAGGAACGGCCGTAAAGAAAGGTCAATTACTAGCCAAGGTAAACGACCGACAGTTGCAGGCACAATTGCAAAGATTGGTTTCACAATTGAAACTGGCAGAAGACCGTGTATTCCGTCAGGACGCTTTGTTGAAACGGGATGCTGTCAGTAAAGAAGCCTACGAACAGGTTAAGACGGATTTAGCTACCCTGAATGCCGACATAGAAATTATAAAAACCAATATCGAACTGACTGAACTTCGTGCTCCGTTTGACGGAATTATCGGACTTCGACAAGTCAGTGTCGGTACGTATGCTTCTCCAACTACCGTGGTTGCCAAACTGACCAAAATCGCTCCATTGAAAGTGGAATTCTCCGTACCGGAACGTTATGCCAAGCAAATCAAGAAGGGAACTAACCTCAACTTCAGTGTGGAAGGAACATTGGATGCTTTCGGCGCACAAGTATACGCTGTAGAATCGGCTATCGACCCGAATCTACATCACTTTACCGCTCGTGCATTATACCCGAATGTTCATCATACCTTACTTCCCGGCCGTTACGCAAGCGTATTATTGAAAAAGGAAGAAATTCCTAATGCGATAGCCATCCCTACAGAAGCAATCGTACCGGAAATGGGTAAGGATAAAGTCTATCTGTACAAATCAGGAAAAGCCGAACCGGTGGATATTATTACCGGCATCCGCACGGCATCTGAAGTACAGGCGATAAGAGGGCTTCACATAGGAGATACAATCATTACTTCAGGAACACTACAGCTCCGCACCGGACTTGCAGTTACACTTGACAATATTGATTAATAATACCAGCGCCCTATGAATATATCCGAATTAAGTATACGTCGCCCGGTATTAGCCACAGTATTAACGATCATTATCCTCCTTTTCGGATTCATCGGATACAACTATCTGGGTGTCCGCGAATATCCATCTGTGGATAATCCGATCATTTCTGTCAGTTGCTCTTATCCGGGAGCTAATGCCGACGTTATCGAGAACCAGATAACCGAACCGTTGGAACAGAATATCAACGGTATTCCCGGTATCCGTTCTTTGTCCAGTGTGAGTCAACAGGGACAAAGCCGTATTACAGTAGAATTTGAGTTGTCCGTCGATTTGGAAACAGCAGCCAACGACGTGCGCGACAAGGTTTCACGTGCCCAACGTTATCTGCCTCGCGACTGTGACCCTCCGACTGTTTCAAAAGCGGATGCCGATGCCCAACCGATCCTGATGGTTGCTCTTCAAAGTGATAAACGTTCCCTGTTGGAATTAAGTGAAATAGCGGACTTGACTGTAAAAGAACAGTTACAGACCATTTCCGATGTAAGTAGTGTATCTATCTGGGGAGAAAAGCGTTACTCCATGCGTCTCTGGCTCGACCCGGTTAAAATGGCCGGCTACGGAATCACTCCTATCGACGTTAAAAACGCCGTAGACAATGAGAATGTGGAACTTCCTTCCGGTAGTATCGAAGGAAATACCACCGAGCTGACTATCCGTACACTGGGATTGATGCATACCGCAGATGAATTCAATGATTTGATTATCAAAGAAGAGAATAACCGTATTGTCCGTTTCAGTGATATCGGACGTGCCGAACTGGGACCTGCCGACATCAAGAGTTATATGAAAATGAACGGTGTTCCGATGGTAGGTGTCGTTGTTATTCCACAGCCGGGAGCTAACCATATTGAGATTGCGGATGCGGTATACCAGCGTATGGAGCAGATGAAAAAGGACTTGCCGGAAGACGTGCACTATAACTACGGTTTTGATAATACCAAGTTTATCCGTGCGTCTATCAATGAGGTAAAGTCAACAGTGTATGAGGCTTTTGTACTCGTAATCATCATTATCTTCCTCTTCCTGCGTGACTGGCGCGTTACATTGGTGCCTTGTATCGTAATTCCTGTCTCCCTCATCGGTGCATTCTTTGTCATGTATCTGGCCGGATTCTCCATCAATGTACTTTCCATGCTCGCCATCGTACTATCGGTGGGACTGGTGGTAGATGATGCCATCGTTATGACGGAAAATATATACATCCGTATTGAGAAAGGAATGGCCCCGAAAGAAGCGGGCATAGAAGGAGCCAAAGAAATTTTCTTTGCCGTTATTTCAACGACTATCACACTGGTAGCGGTATTCTTCCCGATCGTCTTTATGGACGGAATGACGGGACGACTGTTCCGTGAGTTCAGTATCGTAATTTCCGGTTCGGTTATTATTTCCTCATTTGCCGCATTGACTTTCACACCGATGCTGGCAACGAAATTGCTCATAAAACGGGAAAAGCAGAGTTGGTTCTATGCCAAAACAGAACCATTCTTTGAAGGAATGAACCGGCTATACAGTCGGTCACTTGCCGCTTTCCTCGGCAAACGCTGGATCGCTCTCCCATTTACTTTCATCACGATTTGCCTGATTGGTATTCTGTGGAATGCAGTTCCTGCGGAAATGGCTCCACTTGAAGACCGTTCGCAAATCAGTATCAATACACGAGGAGCAGAAGGTGTCACTTATGAATATATCCGGGATTATACGGAAGATATCAATCAGCTGGTAGACTCCATTCTTCCTGATGCGGAATCAGTGACTGCCCGTGTATCTAGTGGTAGCGGAAACGTGCGTATCACATTGCATGACATGAAAGACCGTAACTACACACAGATGGAAGTTGCCGAGAAGATTTCGAAAGCGGTGCAGAAGAAAACGATGGCACGTTCATTCGTGCAACAACAGTCTTCTTTTGGTGGACGTCGTGGAAGTATGCCTGTTCAATATGTACTTCAGGCTACCAATTTGGAAAAGTTGGAAGAAGTGCTGCCTAAGTTTATGGCTAAAGTATATGAGAATCCTGTCTTCCAGATGGCGGACGTCGATTTGAAGTTCAGTAAGCCGGAAGCCCGTATCCAGATCAACCGCGACAAGTCCAGTATTATGGGAGTAAGTACCAAAAATATTGCTCAAACGCTGCAATATGGATTGAGCGGTCAGCGTATGGGATATTTCTATATGAACGGTAAGCAATATGAGATTCTTGGTGAAATCAACCGCCAGCAACGAAACAAGCCGGCTGACTTGAAAGCGATTTACGTTCGTAGCAACAGTGGGGATATGATTCAGTTGGATAACTTGATTGAGTTGGAAAGCGGTATTGCTCCTCCAAAGTTATATCGCTATAACCGTTTTGTGTCAGCCACGATTTCTGCAGGATTGGCAGATGGAAAAACAATCGGGCAAGGTTTGGACGAGATGGATAAGATTGCCAAGGAAACACTGGACGACACTTTCCGCACCGCCCTGTCGGGGGACTCGAAAGAATATCGTGAAAGTTCTTCCAGTCTGATGTTCGCCTTTATCCTGGCCATTCTTCTGATTTACCTGATTCTGGCAGCCCAGTTTGAAAGTTTCAAAGATCCGCTGATTATCATGTTGACAGTGCCGCTGGCTATTGCCGGAGCTTTGGTCTTCATGTATTTCGGGGATATTACGATGAATATTTTCAGTCAGATCGGTATTATCATGCTGATCGGTCTGGTGGCGAAGAACGGTATCCTGATTGTAGAGTTTGCCAACCAGAAGCAGGAAGCCGGAGAAGATAAGATGAGTGCGATTAAAGATGCTGCCCTGCAACGTCTCCGCCCGATTCTGATGACAAGTGCCTCTACGGTTTTGGGACTTATCCCGCTGGCATTTGCCACCGGAGAAGGTTGTAACCAGCGTATCGCCATGGGTACGGCAGTAGTGGGCGGTATGGTAGTATCCACTCTGCTTACAATGTATATTGTACCGGCTATTTACAGTTACATTTCGACTAACCGAATCAAAAAATTACAAGAATGAAACAGAAAGGAATTTGCATGAAACGCATCGCCTATATAACCATTGCATGTGCCTTCTTATCAGTCTCTTTTGCTAAGGCACAACAGATACGTACCCTGAAAGATTGCCTGGAGGAGGGATTACAAAACAATTATTCTCTACGCATCGTACATAATGAAGAGCAGATCAGCAAGAATAATGCAACGCTGGGGAATGCCGGATATCTGCCTACACTGGACTTTTCTGCGGGATACACCGGAAATCTGGATAATATTGAAACGAAAGCCCGTGCTACCGGAGAAATTACAAAGAACACCGGAGTATACGATCAGACAGTCAATGTAGGGCTCAATCTGAACTGGACCATCTTTGACGGATTCAATATCAGTACGACCTATAAACAACTGAAAGAATTGGAACGCCAAGGCGAAACCAATACTCGTATTGCCATTGAGGACTTTATAGCCGAGCTGACTTCCGAATATTACAACTATATTCAGCAGAAGATACGTCTGGCCAACTTCCGCTATGCAATGTCTCTCTCCAAAGAACGCTTACGTATTGCAGAAGCAAGCCACCTGGTTGGTAAATTCTCGGGACTGGACTATCAGCAAGCAAAGGTGGACTTCAATGCAGACAGTGCCCAATACATCAAGCAACAGGAACTTCTGCACTCTTCACGTATCCAACTGAATGAGTTAATGGCCAATAACAACGTCAATCAGAATATCATTATCAAAGATTCTACAATTGATGTACACAGCGACCTGAAGTTTGAAGATTTATGGAATTCGACATTGAGCATTAATGCTTCTCTGTTAAAAGCCGACCAGAATACTACACTCGCACAACTGGACTATAAAAAAATAAATTCGCGCAACTATCCATACCTCAAACTAAATACCGGATATGGATATACCTTTAATAAGTATGACATCAATGCGAACAGCAGAAGAGGCGATTTAGGATTCAATGCCGGAATAACGGTAGGATTTAACATATTCGATGGTAATCGCCGCCGCGAGAAGAGAAATGCAAGTCTGGCTTTCAAGAATCGCCGCCTGGAACGACAAGACCTGGAATTGGCACTCCGGTCCGATCTTAGCAATTTATGGCAAGCCTATCGCAACAATCTTCAGTTGCTGAATCTGGAACGCCAGAATCTGATAACTGCCAAAGACAATCATGATATTGCCATGGATCGCTATATACAGGGAGACCTTTCCGGTTTTGAAGTACGTGAAGCACAAAAGAGCTTGTTAGATGCAGAAGAACGAATTCTTTCTGCAGAATACAATACGAAGCTCTGCGAAATATCACTGTTACAGATTAGTGGCAACATAATGAAGTATCTGGAATAAGGAAGTAGTTTCCATTTATTTTTTATTGGGTTAATCTTCTTATCAGGAAGGTTAACCCAATTTTTACTCTATAAAAAACAGTTATTACATATCAGTATTTTTCTTTCTTCATACATTTGCATACTATAAAAACATTAAATAATAAAGCCATGAGAAAACCAGGTCTTTTCTTACTGCTACTTTTTATCCTGACAAACACCTCAGCCCAAAAAGCAACAGACTACAGAAAACAACAAAATTACAAAGAATGGGTACACATCGCTCCTAAATTTGACGACGATTTCTTCAAGACGGAAGAAGCCCAACGCATCGGTGACAACGTGTTACTGTATCAGCAAATCACCGGAGGCTGGCCCAAAAATATCTATATGCCGGCAGAACTGACAGAACAGGAATATAAAGCGGCACTAAAAGCCAAAGAGGATATCAACCAAAGCACAATCGACAACAACGCCACTACTACGGAAATTGAATATCTGGCACGACTTTACCTGGCCACTCAAAAAGCAAAATATAAAGAAGGAGTTCTGAACGGCATCCAATATCTGCTCAAAGCGCAATATGAAAATGGTGGATGGCCTCAATTCTATCCACGCCCCAAAGGTTATTACGTACAAATCACCTACAATGACAACGCCATGGTAAGAGTGATGAATCAACTCCGGGGAATATATGAAAAGAAAGCTCCTTACACTTTCCTTCCTGACAACATCTGTGAACAAGCGCGTAATGCATTCAATAAAGGTATAGAGTGTATACTCAAAACACAAGTGCGCCAAAACGGGGAGCTAACGGTATGGTGTGCGCAACACGACCGCGTCACCCTGGAACCATGCAAAGCACGCGCTTACGAACTTCCGTCATTAAGCGGACAAGAGTCAGACAACATTGTATTATTACTTATGTCACTCCCCGATCCATCTGCAGAAATTGTAAAATCGATAGAAGGAGCTATCAAATGGTTCCAAAAGTCTGAAATCAAAGGACTACAGAAAGAATATTTCACTAACAGCGAAGGGAAAAAAGACTATCGCATGATTCCTTGTGAAGACTGCCCTACTCTCTGGGCCCGCTTTTATGAACTGGAAACCAACCGGCCTTTCTTTTGTGACCGTGACGGTATTAAAAAATATGATATCTCGGAAATAGGACACGAACGCCGGAATGGTTATAGTTGGTATAACAAAGATGGAAGAAAGGTGCTGAAAAGATACGAGAAATGGAAGAAAGAACAGAATAAATAACATAAATAATCAAAGACTGATATTTACCCTGCAAAAGCAAATATCCTGAAAGTCCTTAAAATAAGAAATCCCCTCGCTACATGATTGTAATGAGGGGATTTTTTAATTGGCTTTTACAGCCTCTTTTCAAGGTCTTATATAAACGGAGTAAACCGATTATTTAGTGCAATTCCACGGTTTCAACTGCTTGAAGAAGTCGTTACCCTTGTCATCTACCAGAATAAATGCAGGGAAGTTTTCCACTTCAATCTTCCAGATAGCTTCCATACCCAATTCCGGATATTCCACACACTCGATGCTCTTGATGTTATTCTGTGCTAGGATAGCTGCCGGACCTCCGATAGAACCAAGGTAGAAACCACCATATTTCTTACAAGCATCTGTCACTTGCTGGCTACGGTTACCTTTTGCCAACATGACCATGCTGCCGCCATGACTTTGGAACAGTTCTACATAAGAGTCCATACGTCCTGCTGTAGTAGGACCCATAGAGCCACAAGCCATGCCTTCCGGAGTTTTTGCCGGACCTGCATAATAAATAGGATGATCCTTAATATATTGTGGCAAGTCTTCGCCGCGATCCAAACGTTCTTTCAGTTTAGCATGGGCGATGTCACGACCTACGATGATCGTTCCGTTCAATGACAGACGGGTAGCTACCGGATATTTAGTCAGTTCTTTCAGAATTTCCGGCATCGGACGGTTCAGGTCGATCTTTACTACATCACCTTCACCTGCCTGACGCAGTTCTACAGGAATAAGTTCGCCCGGATTTGAATCCAGTTTCTCAATCCAGATACCTTCCTTATTGATTTTACATTTGATGTTACGGTCGGCAGAGCAAGATACTCCCAAACCTACCGGACAAGAAGCACCGTGACGAGGCAAACGGATGATACGTACGTCATGAGCAAGATATTTACCTCCGAATTGCGCACCCAATCCAATTTTGTGAGCTTCTGCCAAGACTTCTTTTTCCAGTTCAATGTCGCGGAATGCACGGCCATATTCGTTTCCGGTAGTCGGCAAATTATCATAGAAATGAGTAGAAGCCAGCTTCACTGTCAACAGATTCTTTTCAGCAGAAGTACCTCCGATAACGAAAGCGATATGATAAGGAGGACAAGCGGCTGTTCCCAATGTTTTCATCTTTTCAACCAGGAACGGAACCAATGTACCGGGATTCAGGATTGCTTTTGTTTCCTGATACAAATATGTCTTATTGGCAGATCCACCACCTTTTGTTACGCAAAGGAATTCATATTCCATGCCTTCGGTAGCTTCGATGTCAATCTGTGCGGGGAGGTTACATTTGGTATTTACCTCATCGTACATATTCAGAGGCGCATTCTGTGAGTAACGCAGGTTCTCTTCAGTATATGTTTTATATACACCCAGTGAAAGAGCTTCTTCGTCAGAATATCCAGTCCATACTTGTTGTCCTTTTTCACCGTGGATAATAGCAGTACCAGTGTCCTGACAGAAAGGAAGTACACCTTTAGCAGCAACTTCTGCATTACGCAGGAAAGTCAACGCCACATATTTATCGTTATCACTTGCTTCCGGATCGCTCAGGATCTTAGCCACCTGCTCGTTGTGCGAGCGGCGAAGCATAAAGGATACATCACGGAAAGCGGCATTGGCCATTGCCGTAAGACCTTCTTTCGCTACTTTCAGAACCGGAGTTCCTTCGAACTCGGAAACCGAAACATAATCTTTTGTAAGCAGATAATACTCTGTTGTATCCGGGCCCAATGGGAACGGAGCCTGATACTTGAAAGGAGTTGTTGCCATAGCGTTTGTATTTTAATTTATAATATTGGTTTTAAAATCATATCCTTGAACGGACTGGCAAACTTAATTAAAAATCATGAGATTCGACAGTTGTTTGCCTTTTTAAAATGATCATTTCAAGTTTATTTTAAATTCGCTTTGTATCTTTGGATACAGATAAGGCGATATTTATGAAGATATTAATAGTTGAAGACGAACCTTCGCTCAGAGAACTGATGCAGAAAACATTGGCAAAAGAGCGATATGTAGTGGAAACAGCGGACACTTTCTACGAAGCGAGCCTGAAAATAGCGGACTACAGCTATGACTGTATCCTGCTCGACATCATGTTACCGGACGGGAACGGCTTGAAGCTGTTGGAAATGCTCAAGGAGCAGCAGAAGCGGGAAAGCATCATCATCATCTCTGCCCGCGACTCCATCGAGGACAAGGTCCTGGGACTGGAACAGGGAGCGGACGACTATCTTCCGAAACCCTTCCATCTGGCCGAGCTCAACGCCCGGATCAAAAGCGTACTGAGACGACAGCGTGGAGACGGTTCGCGTTCCCTCCAGCTGGGAAACCTGCGGATCGAACCGGACAGTTTCCGGGTATTCGTTGGCGACAAGGAGCTGGAACTTCTCAAGAAAGAATATGACATCCTGTTCTATTTTGCCAACCGCCCGAACCATATCATCGACAAGGCCGTACTGGCCGAGGCGGTCTGGGGCGACCATGTCGACCAGGCGGACAGTTTCCATTTCGTCTACGCACAGGTCAAGAACCTGCGACAGCAGCTAAAGAAAGCAGGTGCGACAATCGAGATCCGCTCCATCTACGGCTTCGGATATAAACGAAGAAGAATAAGGCACGGCAGACATGAAACTGATTTACCGCATATTGATCCGCCTGTCTCTGGCGCTGCTGATCGTCCTGACAGTATGGACAGTTTTCTTCTACTTCACCATGATCGACGAAATCAACGACGAAGTAGACGATGCGCTGGAAGACTACTCCGAGACGATCATCATCCGATCGCTTGCCGGCAAAGAGCTTCCTTCAAAAAACGACGGGACCAACAATAGCTATTCCATCCGTCCCATCACTCGGGAAGAGGCCGGACAATACCCAGCGATCGAATACTACGATGCCGACATCTATATAAAGGAAAAGGAAGAAACCGAACCGGCACGCGTGCTGCGAACCATTTTCGCCGACAAAGACGACAATTATTTCCTGTTAGAAGTCTCGACTCCCTCTTTTGAAAAAGAAGACTTACGGGAAGCCGTCGCCAACTGGATTCTCTTTCTTTATATCGTCTTGCTGGTTACCCTGCTTACAGTCAGCATCTGGGTGTTCTACCGGAGCCTGCGCCCGCTATACGCGCTACTGCACTGGCTGGACAGTTATTTGCCGGGCAAGCAGCACGAACCTGTTCCCAACGACACCCATATCCCGGAATTCCGCAGACTGAACGAAGCTGCCGCCCAGGCCGTCGAACGTTCGGAACAGCTATTCAAACAGCAGAAGCAATTCATCGGCAATGCATCGCACGAACTCCAGACACCGCTCGCCGTTTGTAACAACCGCATCGAATGGCTGCTCGACAATACGGAACTGACGGAGGAGCAAATGGAAGAACTGTTCAAAACCAAGCATACACTGAACTACATCGTCCGGCTGAATAAATCCCTGCTGTTCCTCTCCCGGATCGACAACGGGCAATTCACCGACAGCCGTCCGGTCGAAATCAACAGCATTGTCAAACGGCTGTTGGATGATTACAAAGAGATATTCAGCCACTACGAAGCACAGATCTCACTGGAGGAACAGGGCCGGCTGACGATAACGATGAACGAGACACTGGCGGAAGCACTCGTCTCCAACCTTCTGAAAAACGCTTTTATCCATAACAAGGAAAAAGGGCACGTCCGTGTCACGATCCAAACCAACTCGCTGACTCTTGCCAACACGGGACAAACCGAACCACTCGACAGCGAACATATCTTCGAACGTTTCTACCAGGGGAGCAAGAAAAAGGAATCGACCGGGCTAGGCCTCGCCATAGCCGAAGCGATCTGCCGCCAATACGGGCTGCACATTTCCTACCGGTATCAGAACAAAGAACATATTTTCCGCCTCCAATTTTACCTCGGTAAATCATGAGGAATATAGGCGATGGATTCCATAACTGGAATTATATTTTTACCTTTGCCACCAATATGTATTATTGGTTTCAGCAATCGTTTTATATGGCAAAAGCCCTCCCGTTTATCGGTGGATGGCTGGCAGACCGTCTGTTGGGCGATCCTGAAGGATGGCCACATCCGGTTGTGGGCTTCGGCAAAGTGATTTCCTTAGGAGAAAAGACACTGAACAAAGGGAATGATCGAGCTGTCAAAGGAGGTGTCATGGCGCTCGTACTGGTTGCCGGTACTTATTTGCTTTGCGAACGGATACTGGCACTTGCCGGGTACTTTTACCCGCTGTTCGCTTCGATTTTAGTCGGGATAGGTGTCTTTTACTGCCTGGCAGGAAAAACGCTAATCAAAGAAGTGAA
>ERZ833782.2354-NODE-2354-length-12675-cov-4.248177_pt1 | contig 12675 bp, 9 predicted proteins | sample MGYA00519577_ERZ833782 | MGnify/ENA primary metagenome ERZ833782 (study PRJEB31850, sample SAMEA3708745) | human gut metagenome | biome: human gut; feature: human-associated habitat; material: faeces | place: China | collected 2014 ...
GCGCTGGCCTGAGTTCTTCTTGACGGGCGATCCATGGTTGGGGCCGAACTTATCCTCCGACAGTGAGTACTTCTCGTTTTAGTGCGAAGTAATGCCAAGTTCCGGCAAAGTATCCTCAAGAGCTGCAAGAGCGGTGGGGTTCAAGTACTCCTCGTTCAAGCAGCTCTTGTCATATCGAAAACGTGTGTCAGGAGTTCTCCCTTAGGCATTTTGCGGCTATAGGGACAAGGTCGAACATCGTGTGAACGACATCACCCGTGTTTGCAACGGTTGCCGTGAACTTGCCGTTTCCAAAATCCATCAGATGGTAGAGGTTGATTGTCAGATCATGCTGCGCGGCGATTCTTAGAATCCAGTAAGCGCAATTGTCGCTACAGGTTGTGGCGTTGTATATGTTCTGAGGCATGAAGTACATGAGCAGCAGCGTCTTAGTTCCACCCGATAGCCTTTCCGGTGGGATAATGCCTAGGATCTTGGTGTTTATTGCGCCGGGTCCAACCACGCCGCCCTTATCAATGGATTTAATAATTCTCTGCGCAAAGGCATCCTGAAACCACTGGGGCGAATAGACGTTATCGAAGTACGCCGACGTATTGTAGATAACGTTATCCATGTCGCCATAGTGAATCGTTAGCACGTTGGTCCCTTCGGATTGTTGGCTTTGCATTTGATGAGTTTGATTATATCGCAGCGCATGAGATGGGCGTTATTAGCCGGTAACGTATGCGACTGATGATCAAGGATCAAGGATGGGTTACGAAAGCTCGATACTTCCACGATAAGTTTATACAGGCATATATAACTCGATATAATCCGATATAAATATAAAGTTACGATTGACCGATTATTGAGTCCGTTGAAAGGCAAGCAAGTGAGCACCACGGCTGAAGTTGCCATTCAAGGGAGGTGGCGCTTTCTATGGGCGACAGCTTTAGCGCTACTGGCTTGACCATAGAGGACGGTCTGCTGTCGAGGTCCGCTAAGGCTACTAAGGGCTATGCCTATCTGGTGCAACTGGTCGGTTATTCCATTTGGCAGCGCGCTAATTTGCATCGTGCCAAAAGTGCCATCATGAGCGAGCGGGATGTCTCCGAGGGCATTGCGCTTGCAGAGGCTCGTTTTCACGATGTTGTTCACGAGCCCGCGATTTCCGGGCTGGGACTCAACGATATCAAATATCTTTTGGCCATGTGCGAGGATAAACAACAGTTCAAATCAGCCGAGATTGCTAAGCGCATGGGTAAAAAGACCAATGAGATCAGCTCTATTCGGGCCAAGCTTCTACAAAGAGAGGTTGTTCAGGCACCGCAGAGGGGCTATGTGCAGTTTGCCGTGCCGGATCTAGATATCTATCTACGAGAGAATGCCGAGGAGATTCTCGGGCGGTTCTAAATCGAGGCTTCCATCCAGGTCCACGACTGTCGAGGCAACCGTCGTGAGCTCCCTAAAAATGACGTTGACGAGTGGGTTGTATTATCTTCTGCGCTTGCGGGCCGGGTGTACTGCTGGTTGCTGTCTGAGTTAGTGATTAATGATAAGGATTTGGGAGGATGAGCTAATCGAAAACCGATGGGAATGTCACTCAGAGGGACGTAGCGCCTTATGCTTCGCTTTCCATGGCGGCGCTCTGGGTGCCTGGAAAAAAGAAGGGCCCGAACTTGTCGGGCCCTCCCGGGTGTCGCCCGAAGGCTACCACCGCTGTTGTTGGCAAAGTCTACCACAACATTTTGTCCTCTACTCTATCAGCAGCGCAGTATATTATCTTTGAAACTGATGTTTAGTGGTTCCGCGTTTCTGCCGTCGAGTCCTTATTCTTCCCCCACATGTGGAGGCTTGCCCATGATAGAGATTTGGCACATTGAAAAAGACAATGCGGCAGGCATGTTCGCACAAAGCGTTGATAGTAACGGTGCAGATCTGCCGCCAGCCCTCCCTTGGGTCGAGCCTTCCCTCAATAACCTATGGCTTGAGGCGTGTAGCTCTCATTTGTGCGGAAACTACCAAGCTGCAATTATTACTACCTCTGTTCTTCTTGAATTTACCTTAAGAATGGTTGTTTCGAACCTTGATGAAGTGCCATCAATACGAAAAGACCACGGTGAGATGTTCGAGAACCAAACCTTGAGGCCAGTCATCAACTCTGCGAAAAGTAAAGGGCTTTTGTCGGGCAATACAAAGAAATGGTGGGAAGCTTACTGCGAGCATATTCGAAACAAGATTTGCCATGGCGATTTGCTGCATATTCTTGACGACTGCAGAGATGTTCCTCAGTTCGTTGATTATTTTAATCCCATAGAATCGAGAGAGAATACAGAGCGGTATTCTTACGAGCAAGTTATTACACATCCTGCGGTATTTCATCATAAGACAGGCAGAAGATTCTCAAAGTATTTTCTCCACGATGCCTACGGCAAGCTATCCGAACTTATAGGGCAAACGGAATGGGATGAGTACGATGAGTGGTGGGAATCGCAAAAGGTTGCTTACGATAGCTTTTTTGCATACCGTTGGAATTATCCATCTCTTAAAAGTGGCATACAATCCGCGCGTAGGCCATTTGGATTCGCAAGCGAATGATGACTTAGCTTAGTTGCGTTTTTGCTGGTTATTGCGGTTGTCTGTCGTTTGTTCCTGCCCAGATTCAACCGGATTGCATCCGCGAATACCTAAACCAAAGGATTACCTCTTGCTTTCTTGTAGTCAAACACCTAGCTAACGCGCGCCAGGAGAACCTCCTCATCGGGACGCTGCATGCATTCTCGGCGCCGTGTGCGTCATTGGCTGTGCTCACCGACAACATGAGGAGCATGGTCCTCCGCCGCGGCGACGGATGCGATGGTCCTCACGAGCAATATCGCCCTGAGCGGGCGGGATGAGTTCTTCATGAGAGGCGATACGTTCCTCCGTGCCCTTGACGGACTGTTCGACAAGGCATCGGGGCTCGTGATGCGGAATCCGAACACCGCGGCAGGGAGCTCGACCCTCGATCGGTGGAAGTTGTCCCACAGGCGACGAAGGTAAGGGGGGCTAGTTCAGGGAGGGCGTAGGAAAGCACCAGGAAAGTCATAGATGCAAAAAATTTAAACCCTTTCTATTGTTTGCTCTACTATTCGGATTTGCTTCACGGAGTATTGATATTCAAAGGAAGTAACAGCAATCCCCGCGCTTTAAGTAACTGGACTTCCGATGTGAGACTGATTGTTAGATAATCATTCTTCAGTAACATTATTTGTGACGGGGGATCCGATATGAAAAAGGCATTGCGTGCCTCAACAGCTTTTTCTCTTGCTGGTCTTTTGACCATTTCATCCTTGATGGGTCCTGCGGCTGCTGCATACGCTGCGAGCAACGTCCCGTCTGTGGACGTTGCCGTGGACGCTGCGACTGCAGACAATGATGGCGTGGCCTCGCGTGATGCGGGTTCTGTCGATGTCGACGCTGCTGATGATTCATTGCCGGCAATGAACGTTGACGAATCGGCCGATGAGGATTTTGGCTTTGATGTATCTGAGAACTATCAGCAGGCTGAACCGGTCGATTCCTCTTTCCAATATGTATATCTTGCCTACCCGAGCCTTCCCAGCGGGGCTGATCAAGTCGTTGCCTTTGCTACTCCCGATGACGGCGATAGCCTTGCCTCCGCAACTCTCAACTATGTAAGTGCCAATGGAGTACAGGGAACCACGGTTGCATCTGAATCAGCTGGTAATTCGGCTGCTTTTGTATTTGGCTCGACGTTGAAATCTAATACTTACTTTCTGACTTCGATAACCTACGTTTTGCAGGGTGATGACACTGAACATGTAGTGGATCTCTCTGACAGGGATTATTCGTTTACGGTCGTTGATAGCTCCGTGAGCTCCGAGGGTACTTCTGTTTACTATGCGGACGGCGATGGTAATGCCGTTGAAGCCCAGTCGATTCAGCAGGCATTGGAATGCGCCGATTCGCCCGATGGCATTTCCACTTATGCTGAGCGTTCCGCGCGCAATGTTGGGGTAATTGCACTTGATGCAGGCCATGGCGGAGTTGATTCCGGCGCGCAGGGAAATGGCAAGAGTGAAGCCGATCTTACCTGGAAGATTATGACAGCCTGCAAGAATAAACTTGAAGCTTACGGCTTTAAGGTCGTTCTTGCACGCCAGCAGTCCGGCTACTATCCCAGCAATGATTACCTTTATCGCGTACAGCGCTGCATTGATCAGGGCGCACAGGCCTTTGTTAGCTTCCATATCAACTCTGGGTCTTCTGGAGCTCACGGCGCAGAAGTTTATGCTCCTACCGCAAATGGAACAGACTACACACAGGTTTCGGTCGAGCTTGCCAACAAGGTCATGAACAACCTTGCTGCTATGGGACTTACATACCGCGGCGTATTTCAAATGGAAGTTGGCGACGAGTTCGCCGTTATCCGTTGCGCTCGAGAGCAGGGAATTCCAGGCATTCTTATCGAACATGGCTTTATCTCGAATTACGGTGATGTAGCCAACTATTTCTCGGATGATGGCTGCCGTCGTCTTGGAGAGGCCGACGCTGCCGCTATCATTGCTCAATTCCCGCATCCTTACTCTGTTAATGGAATTTCTTTCTCGGAAGAACTGGGATGTACGGGGTCTACGGTTAAAATTGGCGTAAGCGTTAGCGGCAAGACCGATGGTCTTAGATATAAGTTTGTTTGGCATAGAGTCGGGTCCGATTGGAGCGACTCCAATTGGGGCGTAATTGGTCAAGACTTAACTTCGCCGTCGATTTCCTGGACTCTGCCTCAAGCTGGTGAATACGAGATTTATGCCGATGTCATTGACTCTAATGGTTATGTGACCAGCACTTCTAAATATAAGGTTGTGAATTGGTCTCTTAAGTCGCTCGACGTCTCGGGCGACGCCCGCTGCGGCAAGCCGGTCAAGCTCCAGGCCAAGGTGTCCGGCGACGCCTCCGGCCTCAAGTACAAGTTCGTCTGGGAGAAGGACGGCTGGGCCAAGTGGGGCGTCGCCCAGCAGCCCTCCGCGTCTTCCTCCTGCGAGTGGACCCCGACCGAGCCGGGCGACTACACCGTCTACCTCGACGTGATCGACGGCTCCGGCCAGAAGCACATGACCCGCAAGGTCACGGTGGAAGGCACTCCGATTATGGGGAAATCGGTCGTATCTGCTGAGTCGATGGCTAAACTGTTTACTTCCACGGGACACGTATATCCATCGCAGGTCTATTCACAAAAAGGTGCTTCGAATATTTCCGAGTTTTGCGATCAGGTTGTCAGCGCAGCTTCTTCGGAGGGAGTCCGACCTGAGGTCGTGTTTGCCCAAGCTATGTTGGAGACCGGCTGGCTTCAGTTTGGAGGCTCGGTCTCTGTTGATCAATGCAATTTTGCCGGCTTAGGAGCTACCGGCTCACAGGTCAAGGGCGCAAGCTTTGAAAACGTTTATCAGGGGCTTCTTGCTCAAACGCAACATTTAAAGGGCTATGCGACCACCGTATCGCTGACTAACACGTGTGTTGATCCTCGTTATCAGGTTCTTGTCGACAGGGGGCTTCTTGGGGTTTCGCCGTGCTTGGAAGATCTTAATGGACTGTGGGCTGTTCCTGGTGACGGTTATGGCCAGAGAATTGCAAAACTCATTGATCGTTTGATTTAGGCTGCAGCCATTTCTTTAATTTCGATTTATATGATGCTGCTAATCGGGTGATCTTGGTAAAGGCGGAGGATATTGATGAAGGTCGTATATCGAAAGTTCGTTGCTGCTCTATTTTTATCTTTGTTGGTTTTGCCATTCACGGCATCTTATTCGTTTGCGGCTGACTGCGATTCTTCGCCTTTGAACGAAGAGCTAACAAAAGAGGTCCTGGAACCAGCTGAGGACTTCTCCCTTGACGGCCTCTCCGCCGAGGCGTCCGACGGCGGCGCGCCCCTCCTCGGCGATGAGTGCAAGCTCGGCCTGTCCGTATCCGGCAATTCCGGCTCCCTCGGCTACAAGTTCGTCTGGGAGCAGGGCGGCTGGGCTCGCTGGGGCACGATCCGCAAGAGCGATTCGTCCGCCTCGTGCTCCTGGGTCCCCGAGGTCGCCGGCGACGTGAATATCTGGGTTGACGTCGTCGACTCGACCGGAAGGGTGACCACCCGCAAGTTCCCGGTGCACGTAGAGAATAACCTGGAAAATTTCAACTCGATATCCATTGAGTCACCTAATGGCGTAGCAACTGCTGGTGATTCGGTTGTGATTACACCAAACCTCAACATTCGTAAAAACCAAGGAATCTTTTATAAATATGTATGGATGAAAAATTCTTGGAAGGAATGGGGTGTTATTGATTCAGGTGAAGGTAAGTCCTCTTTAGACTGGTCCGTGAAGTATACGGGTGATTTATCCATCTATGTTGATGTGGTTGATACGAATACTGGGCAAACTCTTACCTGTAGCGCTAACTGTCATTTCGCGCCCGAACAATGGACTTATACTTCGCTGTCCACTTCTGATTCCCTGGTTAAGCCTGGCGATGAGGTGTCGATCCAAGCAACCTGTGACGGAGTCACAGGTTTTCTATCGTATAAGTTTGTTTGGAGTAAGAATAACTGGTCAAAATGGGGCGTAGCTCAGAGCGGGGCAAACCCAGTTCTTTCGTGGACCCCCGATAGCCCTGGTGAATATGACTTATATTGCGATGTGAGTGGATCAGACGGAAAGGTGACTTCCCGTAGCGTGCATATTGGTGTTTGGGGCTTTTCTGGGGTCGCTGCAGTTTCGACTGACGGCAATCTTTCATGGGATGTACGTGCAGACCTGGGAACCCTTGATGCGGAGAAATCCGGACAATTTCAATTTAAATTCGTTTGGGCAAAACCTGATTGGAGCAGCTGGGGAGTACTGAAGAACGGCTCTACCGAAAATAATGCGCATTTCAATCCGTCTGAACTTGGGTTGAATCCAGGTTATTATGATTTGTACTGTGATGTGACTTTTCCAGATGGTTCGCTACACACTAAATCGACCACGATTTACTACAATCCTATCGGCAGCTCCACTGTGCTTGGTGTCAGCAGGATTAGTTTAGTAACGTGGCTCATGTCTCATCAATATGACTCGTATTATTTGGGGACCAGGTATTCGAGCGGCTTTTCATACGATACCTGTCTTTACCCCAATGGAAGTCCAAGATGGGATGGTTTTACTGGCATGAATTGCACGGGCTTCGTTGCTCATGCTTACTCTGCTGTCGGTGGAAATGTCTCTGCGATAGGATGGAATAATTCCCATTCTCCATGGGCTGGTGGCCCTGGCGGTGGCGGCTACATTAACGCTTGGCGATGGTATGGATATGCCTGCGATTCCGGTTGTAAAATGTATGAGTTCCGAACTGTCCAAGATATGCTTAATAGCGGATATGCTCAAAAGGGGGACATCATTTTCTTTAAGACGGATGGTTCGATTGATTGCCATATTGGCTTTTTCTGGGGTGATACTCCTTATGAGAACAAGATGTGGCATCAGATATTGCCCGGCAATCTAATTGGTCCATGTTTTAATAACGCTAATAAGGGAGAGGTCAGGCAATCTGTCGTCCTGATCAAATAGACATGTGAGCGTGCGTGCATTCGTATTTTCGATACTGCTCGTACGCTCCTGCGTTTTTTCAGAAGAAATGGCTGTTCTTATAGATGTCGATGCTTTTCAATAATTTCAAAACAAAAGATCTTACGACACGCGAAAACATTATGTGGAACGCTTTAGGCTCCTTAGTGTTTCTTGGATGTCAGTGGCTGATTACCGTATTTGCCGCAAGGCTATCGAATGGATATAGCGATGCTGGCGTATTGGCGATCTGCATGTCCATTGCAAATATATATGCTCAAGTTGGCTTGTTTAAAATTCGTTCTTATCAAGTATCAGATTTGACTTGCGAGTATTCGGCTTCTGAATACATCTGCTTTAGATTGATTTCTATGGCAATGGGACTAACTCTCGTTCTCTTATATGCTGTCTTTACATGTAACCTTTCTACAGCTTTCTCGGTTTTTCTCTACTGTGTATATAAATCATTCGAAGTATTTATTGATGTACTGCACGGGATTGATCAAAAATCCCGCAGAATGGATCTCTGTGGAATTTCGATGTTTGTGCGCGGTGTTGTATCGCTCCTCGCATTTGTTCTCAGCTTTGTCGTTTTGAAGAGCCTAAATGCGTCATTTCTATTTATGATTATTGTTAATGTCCCAATTCTGCTGTTGGATTGGTACGGTGCCTTTTCCGTTTGCAATGCCGGCGAATTTCATTTTGCAATTTCTGCCTCTCGTTGGCGTAGCCTATTTGTTGAGTGCTTGCCATCGGCCATTGGTGTTGTTTGTTGTTCTGCGGTAACGACAGTGTCTAGGCAATTGCTCGACTATATGTCTGGATCTGAAATTTTGGGAATCTATGCGTCTGTTTGCACCCCAGCCGTCATCGTACAAGCGGGAGCTTCATTTGCTTACGCTCCTCTCTTGGGTGATTATGCGGCATTTCTGCATAACGGTGATTTTAAAAAGATACGGAATTCTTTTGTAGCAAGTGTTGCCTGTTTCCTATTCATTACTGGAGCAAGCCTTGTTTTCTCCTACCTATTAGGAGATTGGTTTCTGTGTACGGTGTTTGGTTCTTCAATTAGCAGCTATACAGACTTGCTGTATTTAGCTCTGGTGAGCGCTGTATCCACTGCTCTGATTGGTTATTTGACTGACTTGTCGATTGTATTTAGGAATATGAAGGCAAGTCTGATTTGTAATTTGATTCCTTTGCTGATTGTTGGTCCACTTACCATTTGGTTTGTATCTTTATATGGACCCAATGGCGTAAGTCTAGCAATAATCATTTCCTTTATCATCGGGTCAATTGCGCTTTGTATATCTCTTGCAAATACGATAAGACGACTAGCGGGAATTCGATAACAACGGAGAAGTAAAGTAAGTGCACAGTAATTATTTGATTTTTAGCGCCTGTTACCTCCCTCACTTGGGAGGAGTGGAGATATTTACTGAAAACCTCGCGCATGAATTATGCGCTGAGGGTAATAAGGTTTTAATTGTGACTAACAAATTGCCTGGTCTTTCGGATTCGAGCGTCGATGAACACGGCGTCACTGTAGTTCGACTCCCTTGTATATCCTTTTTGGGCGGAAGGTTTTGTTTAAATTCATTTATTAAGTCCCATAGCCTACTTAAGGAAAAGCTGGACAATACCGAGATTGATGGCGTTCTAATCAATACACGCTTTTACTTCCTGTCCATTGTTGGCTTAATATATTCCAAGTCTAGGAGGATTAAGCCTGTTGTGCTTGATCACGGGTCTGCCTATCTGAGCTTTGGTAGTCCTATATTAAATTTGGCCGCTAAAGCCTACGAACACCTTATTACATTTATCGGTAAGAAGTTTTCTCCTGATTACTATGGAATCTCGGAAAAAAGCTGTGAATGGCTTCGCAATTTTAATATTGAAGCCAAAGGCGTTATCTCAAATTCAATTGATGCGACTGCATTTTCATCTTCAAGCTCCGACAGAAATTTTAGAGAAGAATTTCAATTGACGCCTGATTGTCTTTTAGTTGCTGTTGCAGGTCGTTTAATTCCAGAAAAGGGCATCGCTCAGATTATTGAAGCTTCTTCAAATCAAGAACTCATTGGGCGTAATGTTGTTTTTATTGTTGCGGGTGATGGTCCGATGAAAGCCGAAGTCGAGAAGGCTCGCTCTTCTAATTTCATTTATGTCGGTAGGCTGGATCGAAATGACATGGCCGCACTTTTCTTGGACTCTGATTTGCTTTGCTTGCCGTCTCGGTCTGAGGGTTTTTGCACTACACTTCTTGAGGCGTCTGCATGCGGATGTCCCTCTTTGACAACAGATGTTGGTGGCGCATCTGAGCTTATTTTGAATGATAGTTACGGATCAATAATGGAATCTGGAGATGCTGATGAGATAGTAGAGCGTCTTAAATATTTAGATTCAAATCGTAAACTGCTCCAAATCCAGTCCAAAAATATTTGGGAGCGAGCTGTTAGCGATTTCTCATTCTCGAAAACCGCACAGCAGGCGGAAAACGCCATGAATGTGAATCGCTAAGGGTGGGTGTTCAATATTCAATTATTATGGATATGAAGGACCGCATCCTTTATAGGATATTAGTTTCTGACGACTTTCTACAATATGTTTGGCTTTGATTAGTTTCATTTAAGGAATGATGATGGCTTCTATTGGTTGCAAGGTTCTTATTGCAATTCCCGCTTATAACGAAGAGGAGTGTATTGAAGGCACAATTGCCGAATTGCGTTCGAAAGCGCCTCAGTACGACTTTGTTGTCATTAATGATGGTTCGACTGACGATACCGGATCCATCTTAAAAAGATTAAATTGCAAAGTTATTACTATGCCAATTAACTGCGGACTTACCGTCGGATTTCAGACTGCAGTTCGATATGCCATTGATAACGGTTATGACTATTTAATTCAATTTGATGCAGATGGTCAGCATAGACCTGAGTATCTTTCCGTTCTGGTTGATGAAGCCCATAAAACTAATAGCGATATCGTTATTGGTTCGAGATTTATAACTGAAAAAAAAGATACCTCGATGCGTATGGCTGGATCGAGACTAATTTCATTTCTCATTAAACTGATGTGTGGACAGCGTATTACTGATCCAACATCGGGTTTCAGGTTGTTTTCCAAGCCTGTTCTAGAGGAGTTTTGTTCTGATAAGAGCTTAAATCCGGAACCAGAAACAATCGCATTGCTTATTAAGCGCGGTTATTCAGTCTCTGAGATTCAGGTGTCCATGCGTGAGCGCCAGGGCGGTGAGAGCTATCTTAATCCCGTCAAATCGGTGCAGTATATGGTAAGGGTAGTCGTCTCACTTTTATTTGTGCAGAGGTTCAGGTGATATTTATGTCCGTAACGCTTCGTATCTTTTTGATTTTCTTCGCAGTCCTTGTTCTTCTGTTTATTGTTTCAAAGCTTAGAAGGTCACAGATGCAGGCACTTGACTGCTTTTTTTGGTTAGTTTTCTGTCTGTGCTTTGTTTTAATGGCCATATTTCCCGACTTTACTGAGTTTATTTCTCGGTGTTTTGGATTTATGAGTGCATCGAATTTTGTTTTTCTATTTGTTATTTTCGTTCTAGTGCTTCGTGATTTTTCTAATTCGCTTCGCTTGGCAAAACAGGAAGAGCGTCTTAACTCTCTTGTTCAATCGATAGCCCTTGGACAGGATAAATGCGATCAATAAGGTGAAAGGCTGCTATTTTGAAGGCGATCAGGTGTGAAAGCCAAAAATACCTCTCTCTGGTGCTGCTTGGGGTGTTTTTCTCTCTCTACTGCTTTTTTTATTTTTATAGTAATCCACGTAAAATCACGTTATTGATTGGCGCTATTTCTGTTATTTATAGCGTTCTAACTTATTATCTGTTTTGTGTTAAATCCGATTTCCGTTACAAGACGCCATATATTTTTGGCTCTTTAGCGCTTGCTCTTATATTTTTCGCTGTCTTCTTTCCTCCCTTCGGCGTTCCCGATGAGGTGTATCACTATCTCTCGTCTTATTGGTTGCTAGACTGTTTTAAGGGAAAGGCATCCTTTGCTGGGGGAGAATTTCCCATCAGGGCCATTGATCATGATTTAATTGATTTATTCGGGGAGTCTTCTAAGAATATTGGCAATCATTCTTATAGCAGCTTGGCTTCGTGTTTTGGTCTTTTGGCTAATGGGTCAGCTGAGAAGATTGTTGGTGGTTATGAGTTTACAATTGGCAATTGTAATTTTATTTGCAAAATTCCCTCGATGTTAGGGCTTGCTGCGGGTATCGCTTTCAACTTTGATGCAGTTCCGACCTTCTATCTTGGTCGGTTGTTTTCTGCTTTTGCCTTCTTCGCTCTTGTGGTTGTCTCATATAAGCTGACTCCTTATTTCAAACATATCATTTTGTTCATTGCTTTTCTTCCAATGACGTTGCACCTTGCCTCTTCCTATTCTTATGATGCAGGAATCATTGGCTTATCCTTGCTTGTGTTTTCGCTGCTTATGCGCGCTTTCGCGTGTGGAGAGAATGAGATTACATATAAGGGTGTTATTGGATTTGCGATCTTAGCGTTTTTCTTTGCGCCCTGTAAATCCATTTATTGCACTGTCTTATTTCTATTTATATTTATACCGAATAAGAAATTCTCTGATAGACGAACAGCGTTTATCTCAAAGGTGCTGATCCTGTTATTACCCTTTGTTTCTATCGGTATTTTCAGCCTTTCCTCTATTGCTTCTTTCGCATCTGCTTCTGCTACATTTGATGTACGAGGAGCTGAAGTTGGTCATTTCTATTCCATGGCTGGGATCTTGAGCCATCCGTTTACTTCTTTCGTTATACTTATACGAACTTTAGTTAATAGCCTAGATTATTACTGGGAAACGATGTTTGGCTATGAGCTGGGTTGGCTGCAGACCAATCTAGCGATGCCGATTTATTTAATGGTCGTATATCTGTTCCTTGCCTATTTTTGCTGCATTAAAGACGAGAATGATTTCCCCGAACTTAACCTCCCCGTAAGGTGCTGTTTTATCGTTGCCTCACTCATCTCGGCATTTGGAGCAATTCTTTCGATGTGGCTATGCTGCACTTTTGATACTGAAAATGTTGTTATGGGCGTTCAGGGACGTTACTT
>ERZ833782.2357-NODE-2357-length-12669-cov-3.100920_pt1 | contig 12669 bp, 10 predicted proteins | sample MGYA00519577_ERZ833782 | MGnify/ENA primary metagenome ERZ833782 (study PRJEB31850, sample SAMEA3708745) | human gut metagenome | biome: human gut; feature: human-associated habitat; material: faeces | place: China | collected 2014 ...
CCCACCACGGAGAAGCTGCTGGACTCCTATGCCGACTTCGAGGAGGCAGGGGTCAGCGGCGAGAACCTTACCCAGGCAAAGGAGAAGATCCGCCGCACCATGGACAGCATCATGGCGGGCTTCGAGCGCCAGCTGGATGCCCTGTACCACGCCGACCACTTTTCCACCTACAGCACCACGCTGGACGTGACCGGCACCGGCATCATGGGCTACATCACCATTCCCCGCATCGGGGTGGAGCTGCCCATCTATCACGGCACCAGCGACGCTGTGCTGCAGGTGGCCGCAGGCCATCTGGAAGGCACCAGCCTGCCGGTGGGCGGCGAGAGCACCCACGCCGTGATCTCGGCCCACCGCGGCCTGCCCAGCGCCAAGCTGTTCACCCATCTGGACCGGCTGGAGGTGGGCGACACCTTCACCATCACCGTGCTGGACCGGGAGCTGACCTACGAGGTGGACAAGATCTCCATCGTGCTGCCCACCGAGGTGGACGAACTGAAGGTGGTAGACGGCAAGGACTACGTCACCCTGATGACCTGCACCCCCTACGGCATCAACACCCACCGGCTGCTGGTGCGCGGCCACCGTGTCACCGCCCCGGAGAACCTCAAGCGCATCCGCGTTTCGGCTGACGCCACCCGCATTGAGCCCATCCTCATTGCGCCGCTGCTGGCCGTGCCGCTGCTGCTGCTTTTGCTCATCGGCCTGCTGGTCTCCGGCAGAAAACGCAAACAGAAATGACAAAAGCCGCCTGAAATCCCCCCGGCATAGACAGAGCAACCCCAGAGCTCTGTTTGTGCCGGGGGTATTTTCTCTCACAAAAAATTCGCCGTTTCGTAGCTGAAACGGCGAATCAAGTCTCTATTCTTTTACGGTGTGCGGATTATTTTCTCAGACGATGGTGCAGTATCACATCCTCTGCAAACCGAAAGACCGGGCGCTTCTGCCGGAGCTGCCTCTGCGGAACCAGGCGTGACCCCGGTGTTCACTCCACCAGCGCCGCGGCCACGTCGTTGACGTTCGTGCCGGTAGCGCCTGTGCGGATGAGCCCGCCCACCGCCTGCAAAGCATGGTAGGCGTCGTTGTCGGCGAGGGTGCGGTACACGTCCCGCCCGGCAACGCGAAGGGCGGCTTCCGTCTCGCCGTCCACATAGCCGCCGGCGGCATCGGTGGGGCCGTCGGTGCCGTCGCTGCCCACCGAGAACACACAGCAGTGTTTCAGCCCGGCCAGCGCAGGAGCCGCCGCAAGGGCCAGCTCCTGGTTGCGCCCGCCCAGGCCCTTGCCGGTCAGGTGCACCACGGTCTCGCCGCCTGCAATGTAAGCCAGCTTCCGGCCTCCGCCCGCATGGGTGCGGACCACCGAACCAAGGAAGCTGCCCGCCTCCCGCGCCTCGCAGCAGAGCCGGTCGGTGAGAAGCACCGGCTCATACCCCAGCGCACGGCAGGCCGCAGCGGCCGCCGTGCACAGTTCCCGCACACTGCCGGTGATGCGGGTGGTCACGTTGGTCAGAGCCTTGGGGGTCTCCTGCCGCAGCAGCTCCTGTGCCGTGGTCGACAGGCGCAGGTGATATTTCTCAGCAATGGCGATCGCCTGCCCGCAGGTGGAGGTGTCCGGCACCGCCGGGCCGCTGGCGATCATATCCAGCGGGTCGCCCAGAATGTCGCTGAGGACGATGCTGAACACCTGTGCCGGGGCGCAAGCCTGCGCGAACCGCCCGCCCTTGACGCCGGACAGACGCTTGCGGATGGTGTTCATCTCCACGATGTCCGCGCCGCTGGCCAGCAGCTGGGACGTAATGTCCTGCAGCTCCTCTGCAGGGATGAGCGGCTTTTCAAACAGTGCACTTCCGCCGCCGGAAAGCAGGAACAGCACCGTGTCCTCTGGCTGCAGGCCCTGCACCAGCTCCAGCGCCTTCTGGGTGGCGGCAAAGCTGTTGGCATCCGGCACCGGGTGGCCTGCCTCGCAGCAGGTCACGCCGGGGATCTTCCCTTTTACATGGTCGTATTTGGTCACGACCACACCGCCGTCCACATGCCCCAGCACGGCAACGGCAGCATGTGCCATCTGCCATGCGGCTTTTCCGGCGGCCACCAGCACCGTGCGCCCTTCCGGGTGAAAATCCTTCAGCGCACGGCGGACGGCCTCGTCCGGCAGCACCGCCCGGATGCTGGCTTCCACGATCTGATCCGCGCAGCTGCGCAGCGTTTTTTCCATAAACAAGAGCTCCTTTCGTTTCCGGTCCGCGTCCGACACGGCAGGCCGGTCCATCCGGCTCCATTATACCGCAGAACCGGCGTTTCGGGAATATTGAAAAAGCAGAGCGCTCCCCTTCTGCGGGATGCTCTGCTTTTCTTGTCATGTCTCTTTCTGCAGCTCTTTGTCGATCAGCCCCTGCAGGCGCTCGGTCTCTTCTGCTGCATAGGCTCTGGCATCGACCTCCACCGGCTGGAAGTAATAGCTCAGGATGTCCTCCTCGCCCGAGACGTACCCATTCTGATAGTTCCGCAGCCATCGTCTGGCCTGGTTGTAGTAGGCCGCCTGGGTCGCGGCATCGTCCCAGTCGATGTTTTCCACCACATAAGCCTGCTGTACATGAAACGCCTCGTGGGCGATGGTGTCCATGGTCTCCTGCGCACTCCCGCTTTCCAGCACAGAGCGGGAAAGCACGATCTGCCGGGAAGCAGCGCTGTAGTAGCCCAACCGGTCCTCGTCGAGCGGCTGGACCGTGATCTCTGTCCCGTCCGGCACCCCCAGCATGGCAAGCTCATAGGCGGCCAGCTGCTTTGCCAGTTCGGTTCCTTTCGTTCTCGAACGACTCCGTCCTCTGCGCCGACGCTGTGCGTTCCTACACCAAGAACCGGCTGGTGCGGACGCTCAGCCCGTCCATCAACCTGTTCGTCGGCGACTATGCCGCCAGCAACCGCATCGAGGATCTTGCCGACCAGTCGGAGGGCATCCGCCGCGTCGCCATCTGCCGCATGGACGTGGACAATCTGGGGCAGGCCTTTCTTGCCGGCTTTGAACAGCCGGATCAGACCGACCCCGTGCAGCGGATGAAGTACGTCAACCTGTTCCGCGCCGCAGCCGAGCAGACCGCCGCGCTGGAGGACGAAGCCAAAAAGCTGCCCGACAAGAACGGTGCCGCACTGTTCGACGCCGCGCCCGACCACACTTACTCTTGGGATGTTTTGCGGGACAAGGTGCTGGGCGAGAAGATACCCTGTCTGGAGCAGTTCTTTGCGCAGTTCCAGAAAAAGGACGACGACCACCGCGGCAATTCCATGCTGTACAACCTGACCGACCTGCTGCGCAATACCCGGGAGGACCAGGTCAATTTTGCACGGTGCGTCTACCTGCTTGCCCGCCGCAGCTGTATCAACGGCGAAACGCTGCCGGATTTTTCCGCAGACGGCGAGGTGATCCTGCGGATGTTCGGCGGCTCTGAACCGGTCCGCTTTGCGCGGCTGCAGTTTGCGGACGCCTTTCTGCTCAACTCCGATCAGCTGAAAGGCGTGGGCGTGACCGAAGTCAAGTCGGAGAACACGATCAACCGCCTTACCTCCAAGGCCACCCCGCGCCAGATCGAGCGCGTTGTTGCCGGTTGCCGGTTCGGGGTCAACATCGTTTACAACCTGTCCGACCCCAAAGAGACGGAAGAGGACCTTTCGCTTCTGTCCAAGGCCATGAAGCTGCTCCAACTGGACTACCTTGGCGGGATCGGCGGCCGCACCAGCGCCGGTTACGGTCGGTTCCATCTGGACAGCGAGCCCATCTGCCTGAACACCGCCGAGGACGCATCCTTGCGCTGGATGCTGCAGGCGCTGGAGCGCTGCACCACGCTGGAACTGCACGGCGCGCCCCTGCAGATGGAACCGCTGGGCAGCCACTCGGTGGAAAACGGCCTGCAGCTTCTGCTGGCTGCACGGGAGGAGCCTGCCAGCCGGACAAGGCTGTGGTTCCGCACCCCCTGCGCCTTCAAGCAGGCGGGACGCTACGCCATTTATCCGCAGGAATTCCTGCTGCTGCAGAGCCTTGTGCTGCACTGGAACACCGCATTTCCGGATTGCCAGCTGAACGACCCGGACGCGCTGGACGCCATCCTGCGCGGTCTGCACATCCTGGATTACAACCTGCACACCGTCTCCTATCCCATCAAGAACACCCGCATCCCGGGCTTTGTGGGCAGCGCTGTCGTGGAGGCCCGGCTGGCCCTGCCGCTGCTGGAGCTCTGGAATGCCCTGCTCTCCTTTGCGCCCTACGGCGGCATCGGGATCAAAACCACCCTTGGCATGGGCGGCGTATCGGTGGAGCCGCTGGCCCCGCCGCAGAGGTCTCTGTGAGCGCAGGCGCTCACACCTTTTTCATGTTCTTCCCGCAAGGGGACGAAGTGTTTAAATCGTTCCTTTTGCTTTTACCCATCTTTGACCGTCCTGGAACGGTCCTCCCCGCAAGGGGACAGCAAAAACGCCGCCCGTGCAGGAATGCAGACCTGCATCGGGCGGCGTTGCTTTTTCCCGAACATCAGACAACGATTTTTCCCTATGAAAAACGCCCTTTTCTGCCGCCATTGCGCGAAACAGAAAAGGGCATTTTCGTTTGTCCCCTTGCGGGGAATCATCTCAGTGACTCGATTGAAGTATGCGTTTCGAGAGATAGTGCGTTCCCTTGCGGAGGTGTTGGATAAAATCAGTTTCAGGTGTACTTTGCGACTGGAAAGCTGAAGGTCCGTCCCCTTGCAGGGTATGGGGCAATCGCTCCTGCGTAAAGTATAGCACGCATTCGGCCAAAAGAAAAGTGATTTTTCAAATCCCGCTGCGAAGAAAAAAGACCAGTACACGAATGTGCAACAGCTTCTCCCCGGATAGACATTCCTACCGGGTGGGACCCTCGCACTAATTAAAAGCCCACTGGGCTTTTGATTGCCCTGCCTGCGGCAGTGCCGTGCTGTTTGAATCCCTCCGGGTCCTGAATAAAAAGAAAACTCCGTGTCAGCAGACACGGAGTTTTGCTTTTCATGGACCTGGAGGGATTCGAACCCTTGACCTCTCGGATGCGAACCGAACGCTCTCCCAACTGAGCTACAGGCCCATACCAGATGACCCTGTAAGTGTAACTCGAATCAGGAGATTTGTCAAGCGGATTGTGTCAGGTACGGCCCAGCTGCCAAAAGGCGACGGCACTGGCAGCGGCTACGTTCAGCGAGTCTACCCCATGGGACATAGGGATCTTCACGGTATAGTCGCAGGCGGCGATGGTGCTGTGGGCCAGGCCGTCGCCCTCGGTGCCCAGCACAATGGCCAGTTTGGGCTCAGCGGCAAGGGCGTTGTCGTCGATGCTCACCGAACGGTCGCTCAGGGCCATGGCAGCGGTCTTGAAGCCCAGAGCGTGCAGCTGTGCCATGCCGTGTTCCGGCCAGTCGGCGGGGATGGTGCCGATCTGCGCCCAGGGCACCTGGAACACCGTACCCATGCTCACGCGCACCGCCCGGCGGCACAGCGGGTCGCAGCAGGAGGGCGTGATGAGCACCGCATCCATGTTCAATGCGGCAGCACTGCGGAAGATGGCACCCACGTTGGTGGAATCCACGATGCCCTCCAGCACAGCCACCCGGCGGGCATCCCGGCATACCTGCTCTACTGTGCGGGGCGCGGGGCGGCGGAAGGCGCACAGCACGCCGCGGGTCAGTTCGTAGCCGGTCAGGCGGGCCAGCATCTCGCGGTCGGCCGTGTATACCGGGGCGTCCCCGCAGCGGGTCAGGATGTCCTGGGCCGGGCCGGTGATCTGTTTGCGTTCCATGAGCAGGGACAGCGGCTGGTAGCCGGCATCCAGCGCCCGCGCGATCACCTTGGGGCTCTCGGCAATAAAAACGCCCTTTTCCGGCTCCAGTCGATTGCGCAGCTGGGCCTGGGTCAGGCGGGCGTAGACGTCCAGCTCCGGCGCGGAAAAATCAGTGATCTCAATGATGTTGGGCATGGAAAAAGGCTCCTTTGTGTTTTTTTCTTATTTTAGCACAAGATGCGTCGCAATGCAAAAAGCGGGCGGCTGCCCGATCGGGGAACCGTCCGCTTGTGTTTTGTCTGCCGGGAATCACTCCGAGCGCAGGGCCTTGACGGGGTCGCACTTGGAGGCGCTCTTGGAGGGGATCAGGCCGCCCAGAATGGTAAGCAGTGTGGCCAGTGCGATCAGCACCAGTGCAGCCTGCAGCGGCAGGGCTGCCGTGACCGAGGCACTGTCGGCAATGGAGTGGATGAGCATGTTGCCGGGGATCAGCAGAATCAGGCTCAGGCCCACGCCCATACAGCCGGAGCACAGACCGATGATGAAGGTCTCGGCGTTGAATACCTCCGAGATGTTGCGCTTGGACGCGCCGATGGCACGCAGGATGCCGATCTCCTTGCGGCGCTCCAGCACGCTGATATAGGTGATGACGCCGATCATGATGGAGGACACCACCAGCGAGATGGACACAAAGGCCACCAGCATGTTGCTGATCATGTTGATGATCTTGGTCACCGAGGTCATCAGGGTGCCCACCACATCGGTGTAGCGCACCACCTTGTCATCCTCGCCATTTGCCTCGGCGGAGGCATTGTAGGCGTTCAGTGCATTCACGATCAGGGCCTTGCAGTCAAAGTCCTTCGGGTAGATGGAAATGGTGCTGGGGTCATCGAGGTCGGCGTAGCCCAGGCTCTGCAGGTTGCCGTCGTAGGTGGAGGTGGAGGACAGCATGGAGGACTTCATCAGTTCAGCCAGCTCTTCCTGCGTCATGTTCATGTGGATGGCATTCTGGAAGGCGCTGGCGTCGATCTTCAGGGCATTTTCCATCTGGCTGCCCAGCTGGGCAATGTTCTTCTGGATGGCGCTTTCCATCTGCTGGCTGATCCGGGTGCCCATCTGCTGCATGGCCGTATTCATGGCGGTGCTCAGCTGGCTCTGCAGGGCCTGGCTGATCTGGGCAGAGTAGCTCTCCATCACGGTCTGCATGGCGGCGGAGAACTGCTCCTGCAGGTTGGCGTCGGCCAGCAGTTCACTCATGGAGCTGGCCAGCAGCTGCTGGAACTGCTCGGTCTGCATGTAGGCAGAGAAGCTGATCTTGTCCAGATTCAGGATGCCGTTGCCCACCACATAGTCCTTGTAGCCGTTCAGGATCTTCTGCATCATGTTCTGCAGGGCATCCGGGGAGATGGACAGATCCATGTTCTCAAATACGCTGCTCATATCCATGTCCAGCTGCGGCAGGTCGCCCAGGTCCAGTGAGAAGCTGTCCGGATCCAGCAGGGAAGAGAGGTCGAAGGAACCGGCGCTCAGATCAAAGGCGCCGCTCAGGTCAAACTTCAGGGCGCTGGTGTCAAACTGGAAAGCGTTCTTCAGCGTATCGGTGTCTACCGAGAACATGGAGGACATATCGAAGGAAGTGCCGTTGTCGGCACCGAACTCCTCGCCGGTGAACACATTGATCTGGGGGTCGGCCATCTGCTGCTGCACGATGGCGCTGGATTTGGCCTGCTCGATGACGTGCAGGGTGAGGTCGTGGGTGTAGCCGATGCCGGAGGACAGCATGGCAGCAGAAGAATCCTCGGCGGGCTGCACCACGCCCACGATGGTCAGGTCGGTGCCGTTGGCCACCACCTGCTTCATATAGTCGGTGTCATCCGATTTATCGCGCCACAAGCTGTAGGTCTCGTCGTAGACATAGCGGTCGGAGCTGTTGATGAGCTTGAACTGCTTGCCTAGAAAATCGGAATAGGAATAGGTCTTGAAGTCATCCGGCACGTCTACGTTCTGGTTCTGGGCAAACTGCTGGATCATCTTGTCCAGCTCGGCGTTGTCCCGCATGCCCAGCGCGTACAGGGCGTAGTCGGTCACGCTGCCGGTGGCGTCCAGCACCAGCACGCATTCGTTGTAGGCTTCCGGCCAGCGGCCGGCCTTGACTTCGTACTGGATGCATACAGCTCCGGGGTCTGGGGCAGTTCCGAGAACACACTGGTGTTCATCATGGAGGACATGATGTTGTTGGAAGAGGTCTCGGAGCTGATGCCCAGCGAGGACAGGGAGGAATCCGGGTTCACCTGCCGGATGCTGCCGTCGGGGTCCTGCCGGTAGATCTGGGGCGACACATTATAGGCATACTCCACGGCGGTGGCATTGTCGGCAACGGTGGTGTCGGTGGTCTCCAGATACTGCTTGAGGGACTTGAGGTCATTGGTGGTGATGCCCGACACCATCTGCGAGAGCAGCTGGCGCACCGGCACCATGTCTTCTTCCTGAGTGGTGCTCTGGGAGCTGTCCGACGGAACGCGGGAAGAGAGCATGGAAGTAAAGTCCATGCCGCTGCTCATGATCTGCAGCGGGTACTCCGACAGGGTGGAGCGCTCCATGTCGTCAATGTAGTTGTTGACACCGGTGGACAGGGAGATGATCAGCGCAATGCCGATGATGCCGATGGAACCGGCAAAGGCAGTGAGCAGGGTGCGTGCTTTTTTGGTGCGCAGGTTGTTGAAGCTGAGGGTCAGCGAGGTGAGCACCGACATGGACGAGCGGCCCATGTTCTTGTGCACGGGGGCCGCAAGGGTCTGGGTGTCCGGCTCGTAGGGCATGGTGTCGGAGCGGATGACGCCGTCCTTCAGGGTCACGATGCGGGTGGCGTAGCGCTCGGCCAGCTCCGGGTTATGGGTGACCATGACCACCAGACGGTCCCGGGCCACCTCCTTGAGCAGCTCCATGACCTGGATGCTGGTTTCACTGTCCAGTGCACCGGTGGGCTCGTCGGCCAGCAGGATGTCGGGGTTGTTCACCAGTGCACGGGCAATGGCCACACGCTGCATCTGGCCGCCGGACATCTCGCTGGGATGCTTGTGCAGCTGGTTGCCCAGACCCACTTTCTCCAGTGCCTCGGTGGCGCGGCGGCGGCGCTCGGCCCCGGAAATGCCGGAGATGGTAAGGGCCAGCTCCACGTTGGCCAGCACGGTCTGGTGGGGGATGAGGTTGTAGCTCTGGAACACAAAGCCGATGGTGTGGTTGCGGTAGGAGTCCCAGTCGCGGTCGGTGTACTTTTTGGTGGAGATGCCGTTGATGATCAAATCGCCGCTGTCATACCGGTCCAGACCGCCGATAATGTTCAGCAGAGTGGTTTTGCCGGAGCCGCTGGGGCCGAGGATGGCGACGAATTCGTTATCACGCAGGTTCAGGCTGACATTGTTCAGCGCATTCTGCACGAGATCGCCGGTCTTGTACTGTTTGCAGATCTGTTTGATTTGTAGCATGTGTGTGCCTTTCTGGGGAAAAGGTTCCGGCCGGGGCCGGAGAGGTGAGGAACGGACAGCTGTGCCGCTGCGGGCCAAAAGGCGCGCAGACTGCACAGAAGAATCGATATGATTTTAGCAAATCTATATGAAAAAACTGTGTATGGAAAAGAAAGTGTTTCCGGAAGCGGAAGCAGAAATTCTCTGTTTTGGCCGGGTCAGAGAGGAAAAAATTCCCAACCCGGCGGCAGGGGTTGCAATCCTGCGGCGTTCGTGTTATTGTAAGGGTACTGAAAAAAGCCGCGCAAACCATCCAGAACGATGAAAATACGGTGCAGCACAGGCAACATGATTTGTAAAAACGTCGGAAAGCAAAACAACACGACGCAAAATCGAACAGAAAAACAGTCTGACACTTTTAGACACTTTTTCGGGGTTGAATGGTTCCTTCCTGCTCCATACAATAAAAAAGGAAAAACAAGGAAATGCACTAAAAACGTCGCAATGCCTTGTAGCAAGGAGGAATTTCTATGGAACGTACATTTTCACCCATGGTCCGGCAGTTTTCTGCCATCGCCGGGTTGCAGCAGGCATATACGCTGGTTTACTCCCTTGACCCGGACGGCGAAACCGGCTGTCGCCTGACGCTTTGCCGTACTGGCAGCAGCCAGCGCATGGACAGCAAGTATATGGCCGTTGCACCGGAGTTTGGCTACCGTGTTTTGCAATATCTGTGTGAGAATGGCGTTCAGCCGGAGATCTGGCAGGACGTGGTGGCAGAGCTGGATGCGGCACAGCAGACCGAACAGGAAGGCGGCGCGTGGCGTGGACAATGAGCGGACGGCAGATGTGCTGCAGGTCGCCCTTGCAAGCTATGACCGCAAGGAGCTTCGGGTACAGAAAAACTATCTGGAAGAACAGAACCCAGTGCTGGCCTGTACCTGCTTTCTGAACGGACACAAACTGCTGCAGGAGCTGCAGCAGGGCCACAATTTTGACATCGTGGTGCTGTGCAGCCAGATGGAGGATATGAGCAGCATCGAGTTCATGATGGAACTGCGCAAGCTGGAGCACAAGCCGCTGCTGATGCTGTTCGACGAGGGCCGGCGCAAGAACAGCTCGGCACTGCGCATGGAGGACTCCGGCAGCTGTTGCTGCGTGGAGCGCATGGAGCTCAAGAACCTGCTGCGGGAGCTGTACCGGATGCCGGGCCAGCAGTGGCAGCGCACCGAGCAGCAGTGCCAGCAGCTGTACCACAGCTGGGGCATCCGCATCCCGGACATCAATTGCAGCTATCTGACCAGTGCGGTGGGCGTGGTCTACGGCACCTCGCAGAAGCTGGCCATCCGCAAGGAGATCCTGCAGGCGGTCAGTGAGCAGTATGGTGTTTCGGTCTCGGCCGTGGACAGCGGCATCCGGCGCATGATCGACCAGCTGGAAGCAAAACCGGCCGAGGGCTGGACGCAGTTCAAGGCTGAAAGCGGCTTTGAAGCGGAAAAGCCCACTACGGGCAAGCTGATCTATGCAATCAAACGGTATCTCATCCAGCAGAAGAGCAGGGAATAACGCACACGGTCTTGGAGGCGGTAGCAATGGAGCAGGCACAGCAGAATACAGCGCAGGAGCTGACGGCGCAGGCCATCCCGCAGCAGGCGGTGGAGGATGCCTGCTTCCATTCGCTGGGGCTGATCGGGCGCAACTGCGAGTATCTGGAGCAGCATCTGGCCCGCGTGGGGGCAGACGCCCAGTCCCTGCAGGCAGTCAGCGACATCAGCGCGGCCACGGCCAAACTGGAACGGACCATCAACGAACTGCTGTCTGCGCTGGAATTTCTGCGTGCCGGGCAGCCGCCTAAGCTTTACCCGCTGGATCTGTGCGAGCTGCTGCAGCAGGTGGCGGCCCAGGCCGACATGGTGCGTGCGCAGCTGGGAGTCACCCTGGAGCTGGACTACGGCGGCTGGACGACCGGGATGATGTGGAGCTGCTGTGCCTGCATCTGCTGTCCAACGCGCTGCGTGCCTGCCGCGAGGGCGGCACGGTGAGGATCCTGCTGCGCCGCAGCGAGACCATGTGGCAGCTGACTGTGCGGGACAATGGCTGCGGTCTGCCGGAGGGCAGCCAGGAAGCCTGGCTGGAAAACCGGCGCAGCTTTCTGGGCGGGGCTCAGCTGGGGCTGCTGCTTTGCCGCGAGTGTTGCCGCCGCATGGGCTGGGGGCTGAGCGTGGAGTGTGCCCCGGAAAAGGGCACCCAGGCCGTGGTCACGGTGCCGCTGTACACGGACGATGGGCGGGCACCGGAGGTGGAGCTGCATGCCGGAGCCGACCTTGCGGCCGAGCAGCATCAGTACCAGCTGCGCGCCATGCTGGTGCGGGAGCTGCGCACCATGCCCGAGCGCGGCGACCCGGACGAATAAACCGAACAAAACCAAAAACCCGGAACTTCCTGTCCGACAGGAAGTTCCGGGTTTTGTTGTTTGTCTAGAGTTCCGGCACAGAGGCTCAGTAGTGCAGACGGTCAGCGGTCAGGGCTTCCAGAACCGGCAGCATGGCAGCAGCCTCGGCCTTGGCGGCAGGCAGATCCATGTCGCGGTAGTTGCCGCACTCCACTTCGCTGGCACCGGGCACGGCACCCTCAAAGGCGGCCATAAAGCGGAAGGACTCCACGGTCAGCTCCAAAGCCTGCGCAGGGGTCAGGCCGCGGGTCAGCAGGTAAAAGCCGGTGCGGCAGCCCATGGGGCCCACATAGATCACACCATCCTGGAAGGCACTATTGCGTGCGTAGGTGGCAAACAGGTGCTCCAGCGTGTGGGCAGCGGCCGTGGACAAGTAATCGCCCTGGTTGGGCTTCTTCATGCGGATGTCCCAAGTGAGCACGTCGCCGTCCTGACGGCTCAGGTACATGCCCCGGTCCAGCTTGGTATGGTCAACACAGAAGCTCGCAATGCGTTCCATTGTGTCGCCCTCTTTCTCAGGCCTGCAGGCTCTGCACGCTGCCGTGTGCGCAGTCCACAGCGATCATCAGGCCGTCACGGATGTGAGAGGTGGCACCCACGGCACCCACGACGGTGGGCTTGAGCAGAGCCTTGCCGGCAATGGCGGCATGGCTGTTCAGGCCGGGCTCCTCCACCACCAGAGCGGCGGCGTCGCGCACATAGTTCAGCATCTCGTTGCTGGTGGAGGGCACCACCAGCACCATGCCGGGCTTGAACTTGGCACGCACCTCGTCCAGGGTGCGGCACACGCAGGCCTTGCCGGTGGCGTTGGACACCTCGGCGTTCTCCGGGCCGACGCCCACACCGGTGGCCAGGCAGTTGCCCACCATGTGGATCTTGATCATGTTGGTGGTGCCGGAAATGCCCACGGGCACGCCGGCGGTCACCACGGCCAGCTCACCGTCGTGCAGGAAGCCGTTTTCCTTGGCCAGAGC
>ERZ833782.2362-NODE-2362-length-12631-cov-3.743082_pt1 | contig 12631 bp, 13 predicted proteins | sample MGYA00519577_ERZ833782 | MGnify/ENA primary metagenome ERZ833782 (study PRJEB31850, sample SAMEA3708745) | human gut metagenome | biome: human gut; feature: human-associated habitat; material: faeces | place: China | collected 2014 ...
TGCATGGGCATCCGCATGGGCCCTGGCTGTAGGCTTCGGTCTGAATATCTTCCTTTCAAACTGGGACCCCAGAAAGAAAGAGGAGAATGCCATCGAGGATAAAAATTGATCAGAGGAATAACAAAGATATAAAAAACAGAAAAAGAAGAAGTGTGCCGGATGGGTCAGCACACTTCTTCTTTTTGTCATGAGATTTGTTGTTTTTAATTATTATTTTAATAGATTTGCTATTATGGGATTAAAATTGCAAAAATTTGTTACATCAATTGGGTTTAAAAATTGGTTTATAATTCACGTTCTGTTACAAAAATCTACTGTAGATCCTTTTTATGGGAGGTCACAGGATCACAGGCTTTTGTGGATAATGTCAAGAACCTGTTCAAGTTCGTTAACATTGATCTGTCCCGGTGCGGAAGCTTTGGTAGCTGCACCGAAGGTAAGGGCGGAACCGAAGGTTTCGCCGGCGAGACGACTGACAACACCTGTACCTGCCATGGACATGGTAATGATCGGGCGGTCGGCGAACTGCTCGGACATTTCCAGCGTGGCACTTAAGAGTGTAAGCACGTCCTGCTTGTTTCTTGGCATAACAGCCATTTTCGGGATATCTGCGCCATAGTCCTGCATCATGCGGAGACGGCGCACGATCTCATCTTTCTCAGGAGTTGCGTCAAAATCATGGTTGGAAGCGATGACCTTTACGCCATAGCTGTGTGCTTCCCGGATCATGCTTTTTACGATCTCCTCACCTGTGAAGGCTTCTACATCAATGAGATCTACATAGCCGCTTTTTGCGACAGCCATGTTGAGTGCTTTGTAAGCTTCGTTGGAGATCGCTTTTTCTCCGCCTTCCTTTGAAGTACGGAAGGTGAAGAGGATCGGAGTGTCCTTTAAAATGGTCTGGAGATCTTTTGCCACATCCAGAACCTTGTCTGTGTCAAAAACGTCCTCAAACCAGTCAACACGCCATTCCACAACGTCTACGGGGATCCTTGCGAAGGTCCCTGCCTCAAGGAGGATATCATCCTTTGTCTGTCCCACGATCGGGACACAGATCTTCGGTCTTCCCTCTCCGAGTGTGATATTTCTTACCTGAACTGTTTTCATAATGGTCCTTTCTGATACGACAGGAACAGATAGCAGTTTAGTCGTCGTATCTGATGTTAAGAATCTCTTTCATATGCTCGATCGGCATCGGTTCGCCGGTCCACAGTTCAAATGCAGCGGAGCCCTGGAAAAGCATCATGCCAAGGCCGTTCATTGTCTTGCAGCCAACTTCCTTTGCCATAGAACGCATAGCAGTTTCAAGAGGGGAGTAAGGCACGTCAACAACGATAAGCTCCGGGCGGAAGTAAGACTTGTCCGGAACAACGGACTGACCTTCCAGCGGTTTCATTCCAACACCTGTCGCATTTACGAAAATATAACTGTCAGCCATTTCTTTTTTCAGCTGGTCAAGATCTGCCAGATCATAGAGAACAGCATGGCTTGAAGTTCTGGTGTTGATCTTTTCTACCGTAGATACCGCACGGTCCCAGAATTCATCTTTGCGGTTGAAGATCACAATCTCGCCTACACCGTCAAGTGCTGCCTGGATCTCGATAGCAGTTGCGGCACCACCTGCACCTACGATGGTCATTTTCTTTCCGATGGCGTCGATGTTATTGTCTTTCAGTGCTGCCATAAATCCGATACCGTCTGTGATATGGCCTGTAAGATGACCATGATCATTAACGATGGTGTTTACAGCGCCGCACATTTCTGCTGCCGGTGAAAGCTCGTCAAGGTACTGGCCTACCAGAGTTTTGTTCGGCATGGAAACGTTGGAACCTCTCATTTTCAGAGTACGGATGGCTTTTACAGCATCCTCGATCTCGTCTGCACCAACCTCAAATGCAAGATATGCATAATCATAGCCAAGCTTTGCAAAAGCTTCATTCTGCATGGCAGGAGAGCTGGAATGGCGGATCGGATATGCCATAAGACCAATCAGTTCGGTATGTCCTGTGATTCTTTCTGACATGGTAATAACTCCTCTCATTGGTAAAATCTGGATGAAGATTTGTCTTTTTTAAACCTCCCGCCACATAGGTCTGAAGAAGCTGCGGACATTCTCCGGACGACTGCGGGGGAGGAAGACGTGGAAAAACTATGTTACGGATCACCGAGTGAACTGTAACAGATTTATATACACTTTCCGGCAGAAGGATTGAAATACTCCCGGAAAGGGTATAGCGGAAAAATATTAAAGGTATCCCTTCTGCTCAAGAATGGTAAGGATATTGCGTCCTTCCTGGGTACCGTCAATGATTCGTCTTGCTCTCTGGCTGTCGCCGATGTTCATGATCTCAACATCCTCAGAAGAAAATTCTTCTGTGAGGTTCTGGTAAAGCTGTCCCTGAGCTCTCATTCCGAGACATACGAAGCCGTATTCAAATGGAAGCTCATAAGGCTCACCTTCGCCCCTGACAAGGAAGGAAGAATCCTTGACCTCAAGGAGAGCAGTTTTTGTAAGCTGATGTACATTGTGTTTTTTCATCATGGTCTTTGTGTCATTTTTGCTTACCGGGTCAAGATCACGTCCGATCTGATCCATCATCTCAACGATAGAGATGTCTGCGTTTCTGTCAGCAAAAAATTCCACAACATCAAGACCTACAGCACCGCCGCCTACAACAACAACCTTTTTGCCTTTTAGATCCTTCGGAAAATCATTAATGTGGCTGATCATACCAAGAATAGAATAAATATTATGGTTCTCGTTGTCAATACGATCCTTCAGTCCTGCGATCGGAGGCAGAAGCGGAGCGGAGCCTGTGGAGCTTACAATGATATTCGGATGGAACTTGCGGATGTTTTCAGGTGTTCCTTCTGTGTTTTTGAAGATGTAAAGATTATCAAGCTGTTCTGCACGATGCATGAGATAGTGCGGGAAATCAGCAAGACGGTTCTTTGCAGGGATCTTTGAGATCAGAGATGCAAGTCCGCCAAGCTCATTGCCTTTTTCCAGAAGGAAGGTATTGCATCCAACCTCTGCGGCTGTACAGGCAGCTTCCAGTCCGGCAGTGCCGCCGCCGATAACGACCACGTTGCAGTTTTTATTTATATGTTTTTTCTTATATATATCGCCCTCAAGAACAGATGGGTTTACAGTACAGCGGATCGGACGGTTTACACCGATACGGTTTCCGGCACAGCCAACGTTACATGAGATACATTTACGGAGGTCGCACTCATGACCTGTGGCAACCTTGTTTACCCATGCAGGGTCTGCGATCAGACCACGGCCCATACCGATCAGGTCTGCGTCACCGTCAGCCAGGATACGCTCAGCAACCTTCGGGTCACGGACATTACCCATGGAGATACATGGCTTGTTGAATTTTTCTTTTACGGCCTTTGCCATGTAGGAACGCCATCCGTCCGGGAGATAATTTGCATCGATCTGGTACTGGATGGAACCGTTAAGTCCGCAGGAAACATCGAAGATATCAACCTCTTCCTGAAGATAATCCAGGTATTCCAGAGTATCCTCCAGTGTATTTCCGCCCTCCATCAGCTCATCCGCACTGAGACGGAGCATGATCGGGAAAAAAGGTCCTACCTGTTTTCTTACCTCATCGATGACCATACGGCAGAAGCGGGTACGGTTCTCAACAGATCCGCCGAACTCATCGGTACGCTTGTTTGTGATCGGGGAGAGGAACTGACTGATCAGATAGGAGTGTCCTGCATGGATCTCTACTGCGTCAAAGCCGGCTGTCTGTGCACGTTTTGCAGCCTCACCGTATTTTTTTACAATGTGAAGGATCTCATCTTTGGAAAGAGGACGCGGGATCTCTCCGCCTTCTTTGGATGGAACGTCAGATGCGGAAACCGGCTGCATGTTGATCCTGGAAGAAACAGCGGAAGCTCCGGCATGGTTGATCTGAATAGCGATCTTTGTTCCGTATCTATGAATATTTTCACAGAATTTGAAAAGACGTGGCAGGTAGTTGTCATGATCGATACGCAGCTGTGTGGTTCCGTTGGAGCCCTGCGGGGAATCGACGCTTGCGTTCTCTACGATGATGAGACCTGTGCCACCCTTTGCACGCTGCTCATAATAATTGATATGAAGAAAACTCATTTCGCCGTTCTGTTCACCGTAGTTGGTGCCCATCGGCATCATAACAATACGGTTCTTGATAGTCATATTTTTAACGGTTAATGGGGAAAAAATATGCGGATAATAATTCTTCATTTGGAAAAACCTCCCTGGTTATTTTAAATAGAATCGTTTGTTTGTGTTAATTATATAACAGAATAATCTATAAAACTAATTCATAATACGTGTGATATAATAAAAAAAATCTATGGATTTTCGCATATCATCTTTCAGGCTGCAGGTACTTGCATGTTTATAATGTGAAAAAAACAGATGTAGAAAGCTAACTGGTTACTGAGAACAGAGTGAACGGTAACAATAGTAACACTAACTGGAAAATGGTATCGGATCCAGGGGTTTACATATATGATTTTAACGTGTTATCATAACAAATAAAAAAGATACAGAAAACGGAGAAACGGGCAGGCTGAAACGGATCAGATGTAAGACTGTATTTCCACGTTCTGTAAAAAGACAGGAGATAGATAAAATGGAATTCTGGGATATTTACGATGCAGATAAGAAACCGACAGGACGAACTATGGAGCGCAATGACTGGTGTTTAAAGGATGGAGAGTATCATCTGACAGTTTTGGGCGTGGTAGCAAGACCGGACAAGACCTTTCTTATTACCAAACGCGTGATGACAAAGGCCTGGGCCCCGGGCTGGTGGGAGGTTTCCGGCGGTGCAGCCCAGGCAGGAGAGGCTTCCCGTGATGCAGTACTCCGTGAGGTGAAAGAGGAGACCGGACTGGACGCCAGTGAGGCAGAGGGCGGATACCTTTTTACATATAAAAGAGAGAATCCCGGGGAAGGAGATAATTACTTTGTGGATGTGTACCGTTTTGTCATGGATGTGGAGGATAAGGATCTGAAGCTTCAGACAGAAGAGACAGACGGATATATGTTTGCAACCCTGGAACAGATCAGGGCGTTTGCCGCAGAGGGAAAATTCCTGCATTATGACAGCATTAAGAAGGCGTTTGAGTTCTGAGCAGATTTCTGACTGGTTTTCCGCGAGGATGTGAAAATAAATGTTGTTTTCTGTGGATTTCTATTTCTGAAAACGTTGTTTTTTGACTTGTTTTCGAAGAATTGTCTTGACATTAAAATTGGTAAATAGTAAAATTGAATCAGATGAACTACCAGACTGTTTTTTGACCATGAGCAGGTAGCAGAGCGGATTTCAAAGATCTGCTTGACTTTAGGAAGCTGTAAGCCGGATGAATGAAATCCGGCTTATAAAATTATCCAATATTATCAGATCGAGAATAATATAAAATTTTGAAAGTGAGGAATCATCAATGGCAGATGAACATAGAGATCAGATCAGAATCGTACAGGAAACCGTAGCCGGTAAGGAGATCACATTTGCCCATATCATGGGTGGTCCGGCACCTATCATATATCAGAAGCTTGGACTGAATCCGCAGGTGGATTATGGATCATCTGCAATTGGTATCATGAACATGACACCTTCCGAGTCTGCTGTGATCGCATCGGATATTGCTGTGAAGAGCGGTAATGTATATCTTGGATTTGCAGACCGTTTTACAGGAACACTGATCATAACAGGAGAGATTTCCGATGTACAGACTGCAATGGAAGAGATCGTGGATTATTTCCGTGATACTCTGGGATATGTAGTATGCAATATCACCAAGAGATAAGGAAGTGTACCATGGAAGAACGGATAACGAAGGAAGAACTGCTGGAGCGGCTGTTTCATGATGATTATGAGAACCTTAAGGGAAGAAGACTTCGGCTGACCCGGGTGAGAGTACCTGGAAAGGAGCTTTCCTTTGCACATGTTTTTACACCAAGTGATAAATCAGTCTATGAGAATCTTGCATTACATATCGGTGTTCATGAAGGCGAGGATCACAGAGGAGATGCTATCGGTATGGTCCGTGTCACACCCTGGGAGGCAATCGTTGTTGCGGCAGATGTTGCAGTGAAGGCAGCTCATGTGGAAGTTGGATTTATGGATCGTTTCTGCGGGACGCTGATCCTGACAGGCGGTTTTACGGAAGTGATGACAGCTGTGGAGGAAGTGGTGCGATTTTTCCATGAGACATTGAAATTCGATGTCTGTAGGATCCACAGAAGCTAGAGCAGGACGGGATAAAAAATGAAAAAAATTTTTCTGATGGGTCGAAGTGAAGCCGGCAAAACATCTCTGACACAGGCGCTTAAAGGAGAAGAGCTTCATTATCATAAGACCCAGTATACCAATACAAATGATGATACCATTGATTCACCGGGAGAATATGCGGAATCCAAGCATTTCAGCGTAGGACTGGCCTGCTTTTCCTTTGAGGCGGATGTGATCGCTATTGTACAGGCAGCCAATGAGCCATTTAACCTGTTCAGTGACGGCAGCAGGAATTTTCTCCTGCGGCCGTTGATCGGGATCATCACCAAGGTGGATTCTCCCCATGCCAATATTCCAATGGTCAGACAGTGGATGGAAAACATGGGCTGTGAGAGGATATTTATGGTAAATAACAAGACCCGGGAAGGTATCAGCGAGCTGATGGATTATCTGCAGGATGATCTCCCGAAGCTTACGCTTGAACAGGCGAAATTCAAGCAGAGTATTGGCCTTAACGAATGGGATCCCATGCCGGAAGGGGTGGAGTATCCGGAGTCGATACGGTAATATTCACGAAAAATGAATAAAAATACAAAATTCAAACAGAAAACGTAGAAATTCCTCCGGAAGTGTGATATACTGTGATCGTTTGGAAGATTCGTGAACTGATATGTAAGATCCCCAGAGCATGAAGGATAAAGAGGATAGAAACGGGGCTCGCAGATATATGGCAGAAGAGCTGTATGTCGGGAACTCCGGGTATCCGTATCTGCCTTCATGTTCCGGGGATTTTTTATATTCTATACACAGATTTTCCGAATGGATGCAAAAGACAAACAATAAGAAAGACAGGAGAGGAAAAGATGTTTGAATTATTTGAAAATCTGACCAACTGGCTCTGGGGACTGCCGCTGCTGATCACGATCCTCGCTACAGGCATATATCTGACAGTACGTTCCGGTTTCTTCCAGTTCCGCCATTTTGGTTACATTGTGAAAAACATGTTCAGTAAAGAACGCCGTCAGGAAGGCGGAGACGACGGAAAGAGCCTGACACCGTTCCAGGCTATTTCTATTGCAATCGGCGGCACTGTTGGAGTATCCAACATGTCCGGTGTTGCAACAGCCATTGCAACAGGAGGACCTGGTGCATTATTCTGGCTCTGGATCGCAGCGCTTCTTGCCATGGTCATCAAGATGGCAGAGGTAACACTTGCTGTATACTACAGAGAAAAACAGCCAAACGGTGAGTATCAGGGAGGCCCGACCTACTACATGCAGAAGGGACTTGGCGGAGAGAAAAAGCTTCCCTTCTGGAAACTTTTTGCAGTGCTGTTCGGCGGCTGTATTTTTATGACATGGTTCATTACCTTACAGAATTATACAGTATCAGAGGCTGTCGGAAGTACCTTCCACCTGCCGTACATCGTACCGTCACTTCTGTATGTGGCAGCGATCTACCTGATCATCATCGGCGGTGTAAAGAAAGTCGGTGTGATCTCTTCCTATATGACACCGATCATGTGCATGCTTTACATTGTAGGATCTCTTGCAATACTGGTAGTGAATTTTGACAAGCTGCCGGAAACTTTTGGACTGATCTTCAAGGGGGCATTTACAACACAGGCGGCAGTCGGCGGATTTATGGGAGCCGGTGTTGCAACAGCAATGCGTCTTGGATTTGCCCGTTCCGTATACAGTAACGAGGCAGGCTGGGGAACATCTCCCATGATCCATGCTTCCGCAAAGACAGACCATCCTGTAAAACAGGGACTGATGGGAGCCTTTGAGGTATTTGCAGATACCATCGTAGTCTGCTCCATGACAGGTCTTGTTGTTATCGCCACAGGCTACTGGAATTCAGGACTTCAGGGATCAGAGCTGACACTGACAGCGTTTGAGTCCGGAATGGGCTCTGTTGCGAGAGCACTGATCGCGATCAGTATTTTCCTTTTCGGACTGACAACATCAACCGGATGGTTCACCTACTACAGCGTGATCCTGAAGCACTGGCTGAAAAATAATCAGAAGGTTCTGAAGATCGCAGAGAAGGTTTTTGTCCTTGGAACACCATTATGGGGCCTTCTGGTCACAGTGCTTACTCTTTACGGAAACGGAACACCGGCGCAGCTGTGGGTAATTGCAGACTTTACAACCGTATTCCCTACATTTGTAAATGTTGCCACGTTGTTTATCTTAAGTGGTACCTTCTTTAAGCTGCTGAAGGATTACAAGGCGCGTTACATGGGAATCGGAAAGGTAGACAAGGATATGGCACTTTTCTACGAGGATAAAAAAGAAAAAGAGGAAAAATAAACAGTGGATACAATTTTTTTTAACGGATGTATAAGAACACTGGATGACAGTGAAAAAGTGGCAGAGGCTGTGGGAATCGAAAATGGCCGGATCGTTTTTGTGGGAACTGATAAAGAAGCGGAAGCTTTTTCCTGCAAAAAACGGATTGACCTTAAGGGAAGGCTGATGCTGCCCGGTTTTGTGGATACACATATGCATATGCTGCATTATGCATTTGTGGAAAGATCTGTGAAACTGTTTGACTGCACAAGTGTTGAGGAAATGCTTGCTGCAGCAAAAAAAAGACTGGAGGAGAGTAAAGGTCAGAAGCTGACCTGGCTCTACTGCAGAGGCTGGAATGAGGAGCATTTTGATAAGCCGCGCTATCCGCATAAGGATGAGCTGGATGCACTCTCAACGGAAATCCCCATCATTATGGTGCGTGTCTGCGGGCATGTGGCTGTGTGCAACAGCTGCGGTCTGGAGCTTCTGAAAAAAATCCCGGAGTTCCCGGAGATTGAGAAGGCGGTTGATCTGGATACCGGACTTCTGAAGGAGAATGCAGTACAGTTTTATTCCTCCGTATTGGAAGCACCATCCCAGGAAGAAGTGGAAGGCTACATCAGATACAGTGCGAAGAAGCTGAATGAATGTGGATTTACAGGTGTACAGTCCGATGATCTTGCCTCCCTTCCGGGAAAAAACTGGCGTCGGATCATGGCCTCCTACAAGGCACTGGATGCCAGAGGAGAGCTGAGTATCCGCCATTATGAGCAGTGCCTTTTTGAGCGGGCGGAGGATGCGAAGGCTTTTATCGAGGAAGGATATCGTACCGGGCAGAGGGGAGATCACTTTACGATCGGACCGATGAAGCTGATCCAGGATGGTTCCCTTGGTGCAAGAACAGCGGCCATGAATGAGCCTTACGAGGATTCGCCGGGAAATACCGGGATCATCACATTCAGTCAGGAGGAGCTTGACGATCTGTTTGCTTTTTTTGACCGGCATCAGATGCAGGCAGCGGTACACTGTATCGGCGATCGTGCCATGGATATGGTCATTGAGGCAGCAGCGAAATCTCCTTACCGGAAGGATAATAAAAAGGGCAGACATGGTATCGTACATTGCCAGATCACCAATCCGCGTATTTTGCAGGGGATGAAAGACCAGGATCTGCTGGCATATATCCAGCCGGTATTTATCGATCTGGATATGAACACAGTGGAACCAGCCATCGGCGCACAACGTATGGATAAGGTGTATGCATGGAAGAGCATGCTGGATATGGGAATCCATGCATCCGGCGGTTCGGATGCTCCTGTGGTAAGCTTTGATGCCATGGAGAATATTTATTTTGCAGTCACCCGCAAAAATATAAAGGGCCAGCCTGAGGAAGGATGGATCCCGTCCGAAAAAATGTCTGTAGATGAAGCGGTGAAGCTTTTTACAAAAAATGCAGCTTACGCTTCCTATACAGAAGAAGAGAACGGAACCATCGAAGTGGGTAAAAATGCGGACTTCGTAGTTATCGAGAAGGATATCTATGAGATCGACCCGGATGAGATCAAGACCACGAAAGTGGATATGACAGTTCTTGGCGGTGAGATCGTTTATGAGAGAGAAGCAGAAGAATAACGGCAGGTTACTGTTCACTGGCAATGTTCCGCGAGGTGTTTTTTGTGAGCGAAGGTCACAGAAAACCCGAGACATACTGCGCGAATTTAGGCGATCAGAATAAATTCTGCGCAGCGCGAAGCGTGTTGCTGAGAACGGAGTAAATAGTAACGGTCTCCTGATTCAATTGTGAAAAGCAATAAGCAGCGGGTGAGGACTTGCTTGTATCAGGAGAAGTATTGTCCCCTACTGATAAATTGCAAAGTAGTTATTTGGTGTAGAACTGTGTAGCGAATGCTTTTATCTGATTGATCCAAAGTTGGGTAGATATGTTTGTGTGCTTGAAGGTAAGCTGTCAGATATGATTATCAGTATTTCCTGTGAGTTCCGGTCAGATGCTTTTATGCACTGGATGGGAAATTGACAAGTTAAGCGAATATAGTAAAAAGATATATTTATATGAAAAAAACGGAGAGTAAGGCAGAAAATAAGGTGGATTTTATAGGGGGATATAAGAGTAAGGATAAAATAAAGAGAAGGAAGAGTCTGTTTCGGCGAAGAACGCACCATGATAATAAAACGACTACAAAAATGATTAAAATACAAATGATAAGTACAATAAAAGGTACTTTATGAAAGAAAATACCGGAGAATAAATAGAAGTAATAGGATGTTTGCGAAATAAAAAACGATAAAGTACAAATTATAGTACTTTGATTAAAAGAGTACAATAAAATGTACTTTATACAAAAATGCATAAAAAACCTGCAAAATATAGAAATGTGCACCTGCACACATGTGCTAAAAAGAAAAATATCATAGTATGATAAAAACAAAATATAGATCTGCCTCTGCTTTAAACATGTAAAATGATGATTGATCGAATAAAGGAAGTCGTCTGCTTCGATTATGAAAAACAATAAGCTTTGGGTGGGAAATTACCTGTACTATTTCTGACAAACTGTAAAAAACTCTTCGGTGTAAAACTATGCACCGAATGCAGATGTTTTTATCCGCATGACTGAGATAAAGGGAAGACAAGGCAGCACTTTTTCGGCGTGACTTAGCAGAAAAAGCTTATTAGGTGAAATTATTTTATGCCAGTTTCGTACCAGAATCTTGTTCAGATACATTTGATATTGGATATTACAAAATGAAACTATGCTTGAAAAAACCTTCATTTAACATGTACATAACGAATATATAACAGGATTGGAAGAAAAATGAAAGAAATACGTAAATCTTTTGTAAATATAATAAAATAAACAAAAATCGAAAATTTAAGTTTCATAATATTATATTTCTGGTTGAAAGATACATGCATTTCACACTATGAAAAACACTCTAAAAATATATGTTTCCATTTACTATATATAGATGCTTTGGGGGAATATAAAGATAATTGACACATTATTTTGTGGATGGATTTTCTTGTACTTTTTACATACTTTTGTGATACAGATAATACCAGAGATCATATATCAGAGTTTTTTTTGATATTTCTCGTTGGTTTTATAACGTATTCGTAATTGTTCAGTATTTTTGAAGTTACAAGTCAAATCACATATTTGAGTGATTTTGTTGATGGCATTTTTATTTTTAACCAGATCAAGTAAGGCCTCTGCTTCAATTAAGAATATCTATTTGATAATCTGTTTTTTTATGTTTCACGTGAAACATTAAGAGGTATCTTAAAAATAGAGAGATATAATCCCATCTTTTACAATTGCAGAAATAAAAACAGCTGTAAGTCTGGTATCTATGTCTTTATGGTAACTTTAATATAGTTTTTAACCGGATCAAGTAAGCTCCCTGCTTCAATTGCAAAAAGCAATAAGCAGTGGGTATGACTTGCTATAGGCGTTTTATGGTAGCGTTGATATAGTTTTTTAACTGAATCAGGAGATCTCTTGCCTCAATTGCAAAAAGCAATAAGCAGTGGGTATGACTTGCTATAGGCGTTTTACGGTAGCGTTGATATAGTTTTTTAACTGAATCAGGAGGTCCCCTGCCTCAATTACAAAACGCAATAAGCAGTGGGTGTGACTTGCTATAGGTGTTTTACGGTAGCGATGATATAGTTTTTTATTGAATCAGGAGATCCTCTGCCTTAATTGCAAAACGCAATAAGTAGCGGTTGGGTACTTGCTTAAGGAAGAGAACAAGTAAGTTCTGGTAAATTACAGAGAAGTTATTCAGTGTAGAGCTGCGAAGCAACTGCGGATTGCGAATGTTTGTTTGACTCGAATCAGGAAATTATCTGATTTTCTGATTCCATTGAAGGAATCGATAAGCAGTGATCGAGGAATTGCTTTTTATCAGGGTAGGGAAGTTTGTAGTATTCCTGATAAATCGCGAAGCAGTTATTCATTGTAGAATTGCGAAGGTATCTGAGAATGTTTTTATTCGCTTGACATTCTATAGCAATTCCATAAATTACTGCAAACAATCCAGTTCATCACAGTGTGAAATCCTGCGTCA
>ERZ833782.2367-NODE-2367-length-12611-cov-3.839200_pt1 | contig 12611 bp, 10 predicted proteins | sample MGYA00519577_ERZ833782 | MGnify/ENA primary metagenome ERZ833782 (study PRJEB31850, sample SAMEA3708745) | human gut metagenome | biome: human gut; feature: human-associated habitat; material: faeces | place: China | collected 2014 ...
GGCAATGCTGGCATTTGCCAGTTCTACCATTCCCCAGGCCAAATCTTCACATACTATCCCTTTTGTTTTCAACGTTTCCGCTATAGTCGCCTTTGTATCTGCGCTTTGCAGATCAAGCCACCCCTGTATAGGCAGATTGTCATGTGTTCCTGTATATAGCACCATATTTTTCCTGTCCGGGAAACGGTTATTCGTTTCATTCGGATCAAAGGCAAACTGCAAAATCTTCATTCCTTTAAATCCATAATGATCGCGCAGGTCATACACTTCTTCACGTAAATCTCCTAAATCCTCTACTATAATCCGAATATCAGGACTTGCCTTTAACAGACAGTCAAAAAAATCATAAGATGGTCCCTCAATCCATTCACCCTCGATTGCGGTTTTACATGAAGCTGGTATTTTCCAATATGTATCAAATGCTCGAAAATGATCAATACGAACCAAATCATATATATCGCTGCTATACTGAAGGCGCTGAATCCAGAAATTATAGCCTTCCTCCTTCATTTTCTTCCAATCATAAATGGGATTTCCCCATCTCTGTCCTGTACTGCTGAAATAATCCGGCGGCACACCTGCTACAGCGATTGGATAGCCTTGTGGATCTAATTGAAAGTTTTCTTTGTTTTTCCACACATCCAAAGAATCCAGTCCAACATAAAACGGAACATCCCCCATAATATGAATTCCTTTTGCGTTGGCATAGCTCTTCAATTCCCTCCACTGCTTTATAAACATATACTGCAGGAACATCTCAAAGCAAATCTCGTCTTCGTCAAGTTCCGTTTCTGCAGTCTCCGGCCATTCAGTCCAGCAGCTATATCCATATTTCTTTTTGCATGTACAAAACACTGCATAGTCGCGCACCCATGGCTCTTTCTCAATAAATTTCGTATATCCGTCATCCTTCTGAAACCTTGAATACGCAATTCGAAAGCAGGGTTCTTTTTTCTTCCGAACCACTTCATACAAAATTCGATCTGACGCAGGGACCTCATACTTCTCCTCTTCCGTCAGCAAACCATATTCACATAATTTCTCTAATGAAATATAAATATCATCTCCTGCATAGGAGGAAAACGGCTGATAGGGAGAATTTCCATAACCAAGCGGATTTAACGGAAGAATCTGCCAAATCTGCACTCCTGCCGCTGCTATGCAGTCAATAAACTGATAGGCGCTTCCCCCAAAATCTCCTATTCCAAACTCATTCGGAAGGGATGCCAAAGGTAATAGTATTCCTGCTTCTCTCATAGTTATTCCTACTTTCGTTTATATTCCTAGATCTTTTTTGCGAAACTGTAGTTTCGTTTTTTTCTGTGAGTTTGTCTCTATCACAAGCTGTACGGAAGCATCTGGCGGAATGGATACAGCAACACTCCCTTCTTCCACAGAATGTGGAAGCACAAACCATTCTCTCGGCGGCAATGCCTTTACTTGAACAATTTCACGGTCTATAGCCAAATAGCCTTGCTCATAAAACAAATTATCCGGATTTTCCAGGCTTACCACATAGGATTCCTGCTCTGTCTCAAAGCCGCATAGCCGTCCCTTTGTTATCTGGATCCCTGCCAGCTGCTTCAGAATTGAAATTCCTTCACCCCAGCCGTACCGTTGATTGTTCCACTTCATATATCCATCGCAGATCAATACAATCTGATGAGCGTAATTCGGATATTTTGCCATCAAAGTTTCATCTGTTGTTATAAAATATCCCAAACTGCCTGTCTCCATCAGACGGCACAGATTCTTTTCATGCACTGAAGCCTGTATACAAACGCCTTCTTCTATTACGGAAGCTATCCTCCGGCCATCTGCTATATGACTGTGAACCCGATCCTTTACTCCTCTCTCACTCCATAGAAGCGTAATTCCTATCGGCCTGTAATATGTCTGACAAAGCTGATAAGCCTGATTCCAACGAAACCTCAGCCAGTTCCAGTTATCGCTGCTTAAGTCATTGCCCCAGATAATGCATACCCCTTCACAAATCTGTTCCCATGCAGTTCCATTAAAGCAATGTGTCCATAAATAAGCATAACACTCCCTCTCTGCCACATGAGGAAGATCCTGGATCGTATTCCAAAATTCCGGAACATTAACCGTAGCCTGGGCCCAATAATACTTTAACCGCGGTTCATAAGCCTTATGCGCTAAAAACGTATAAATACTATTCTGTTCCCGAACATATTCTCCTTCTCTGTGCTTTCTCCATTTATTTGTTTCCCTTGCCTGTACAAATACCCCCTCTAAACCATTTTCATACAACAAATGATAGTCGATTCCAAAAGATTCTCGAATTTCTTCTGGGTTTCTGCTCCATGCATCAATCGCTAAAAACGTCATGCCTCTTGCTTTCAATTCTTTTGAAACCTTTGAGACATGCATTGCCCATCTGGCACACCAGAAGTCAATCCACTCCGGCATCAAATATGTTACAATATAATCCGCCCGTGCATTATAATCCTCTAAAGCAATCGGTCTGAGCTTTGCATATTCTGTAAACTGATCCACCATATCCTGCGAAAAATCCGTATCCTTAAGCGTTTCCCGCGGTCCTCGCAGACCTAACATACCGTCTCCAGCTACATAACCATCAAAATGAAACGCATCCAACACTCGCATCAGTTTCTCAATATAGATATCTTCAAAAAAACGTCCATCCTTTAGGCGCTTCAATACGTTGATTGCTTCGCCCCATAAGAGCGATTCGCCGCGCATCGTCTGAAGAACTTCCCGATACTCCCAATGATACCGGGTATTTTTCCATACTGCACTGATGGTATTTGACAAAATCCCCAAATACGCCCTTACTCCGCAAGACCGAATGTATGTAATCAAACGATAGAGATCTCTATTTGTCCATACCTGGCTGCATGGTGTTCCGTTCTGCCCTGTGCATATAGGATCCAATTCTCTATCATCTACATTTTCAAAGTCAAACAAATACATTACCTGAAAATTCAGAAAACACAATCCTGTCGGCACAAAGCCTAATTGCTTAAAGTACGCATTGACCCCCAGATCCTCTGCAGCCCGATCAAAGCTCCGCAAATCTACACAAATAATGCTTTCATATTCGCCTTTTCCCATAAGCTTCCTTTATTCCCCTCTCTTCGCACAGGATTCCCTCTCCACAATTTCCGCATTCAATACCATATGCCGATTATCTTCATTGTCCAATAATCCGCACATCATAAAGATTGCCTGCTCTGCCATATATTCATACGGCTGTCTTACCGTGGTAAGTGAAGGAGAATAGTATGCTCCAAACTCAATCCCGTCAAATCCCATAACAGACAAGTCCTCCGGCAGCTGATACCCTGATTCCTTTGCAGCTCGAAGACAACCGATCGCCAGGGTATCAGCAATCGCAAAAACAGCTGTAAACCTCCCCCCACATCGCTGATTCAATTCCTGAAACGCTTGGTATCCGCTTTTTATAGAAAATGATCTGGCATTCTCAATCAACGCCTCGTCATATGGAATGCCTGCTTCGTTCAGTGCATCCTTATATCCCTCCAGGCGAAGCTTCATAATACCATAATTTTCTAATTCAGAGGCCATAAACGCAATCTTTCTATGACCTAACTGCAGCAAATATTTTGTTGCCTCATACGCAGCCTTTCTATCATCGATGGCAATACTCGAAAATTCGTCAGCACTGATATTGTCTGCCTCATTACTTGTAACCATGACCAGTGGAATATCCAATTCCTTAAACTTATTTCCACGGTTTTTTATGATGCCGCCCAGAAGAATAATTCCCCGTAAGCGTTTTTCCTTCATCTGAACAATAGCAGCATCCAGTTCATCTTCATCCTGGTCAATCTGCTGAACCATAATATTATAATGATTATCTATGCTTTTTTTCTGAATGATGCTTAGCATATCATTAAATACAGGGTTTGCAATACCCTTCATCAGAACGCACACGGTATTGGACTGAGACCGCTTCAAATTCCTGGCGCTATTATTCGGAACATAATTATATTCCTTAATAATTTCCCGAACCCGTTTCTGAGTTGCCTCTTTTACCTCTCCCGTATTGTTAATTACCCGGGAAACTGTAGCTACGCCCACTCCCGCTAGACGTGCGATATCTTTAATATTAATATTCCCTGTATTCACAAAAAGCTCCCCTTAATCAATATTTCATGTGCTTAATCTGCTCCTCCATTGCCTCCAATCTGGACATATAAGCGTTATAAATCATATCTGAATTTTCTCTCAATGTTCTCTTGGAATTTGTGTAAGGATTCTGAGTCGTAGCATAGTCTACCTGCTTAATCCACTCCTCTGGAATCGACTCACCGCCTGTAAGAGCTCCCGCAATTCCTGCTGCCACAGCAGCTACGCAGTCTGTATCGCGCCCCATATTAACTCCCGCCAAAATTGCTTCTTTTGTATTTCCTGCTGCCATTTTGAAGATACAAATTCCTTTTGTAACCACCTCATTTGCATAGCTAAATGGATATGGCATACCCTCTCCGCTGTATACACTGTCAAATTTGCTTCTCATTTCCTGGATCGTCCTGCAATCCCTGGTATAAGAAAGCTGTTCATCGATCTCTTTTACAACCAGATCTTTGTCACAATGATCATAGATTGCCCCAAGAACACTATCTACCGTCGCATCCGGCTTTGTTGCCTCTGCGATGGCTATGCCTGTCACACAGGCCCATTTTAGACCTTTACTATTTGCCGTCTGATAAAGTTGTCCGCATTGCAAAATATCTTCCTTCGCTGCCTGAATATCTCCGGCGTTAATCAGACCAATTGGATGGCAGGCTCGGGCAAAACTGTTAAGCCCCGCATAATCACAGTATCTTCCCAGATCCGTAGCCGGAATTCCAGTTCTGGCCATAGCAAGAAGCGTATCCTCAAACGGCTCTGATACCCAACCGCCTACTTTATCTTTAATATCTCTCAGCCAGATAGCTCGGATATCTTCTGCCGTTACCCTATTTTTCTTTTCTCCGATTGCTGTGATCATCAATTTTTGACGTTCTACGCCATCTTCTGTTGTCCCCGCTTCACGCATCCACCCATTCCAATAATGTTCATATGGATACAGCTTGTCTACATAGCCATATTTATCTTCAATTTCCTGCCATTTCATCCCCTCAACAACCGCTCCCATGGACGATCCGATATGAACTCCTGCAATACAACCAAACATTTTCTCTCTTAATGATACCATTGCTTTTTGTATGATGTTTATAGAAGCTGAAACATCACTTTTCCTTTCTTTATATTTAATATCGTAGTTCAAGACATTCAGATTGCGGCCTTCTCCAATTCCATAATTCCTTTGCTGTTTTTTCTGCGCTGTAACTCTAATTTTTCAAATACTTCAATTACAATTTCACAAAGATACAGTGTTTTACAGCCATGCTCCAAATGTCCACTAAACGTTTTTTCAGGACTGGAAAAAACTATATGTAAATGAGGCATATAATCTGCAATAATTCCAGAAATACTGCTTAATTCCATCGGAACATCGTTCCATTCTGGATAGATTTCTACTGCAGGATACGAAACTGTTGTTACCATATGAATTCTTGTGTCCGAAAGAGTTCCAATTCCGGAAACCACCACTCCATTTTTAATATCTGCTTCTTTTATTACCTGCTCAATGCTTTCCAGAAGCATATCGCCGGCATCCAAACGTATAATTACTTTCTTTCCATTACCTTCTTCGATAAAATATTTCATATTCGTTATCCTTTCACCGCTCCGGCTGTAATACCTCCAATAAATTGGGAAGAACACTTTAAGTATAATGCAAGTACCGGAATAATCGCAATCATTAAACCTGCACACAAGATTCCATAGTCCGTGTTAAACTGAGACTGAAAATTCATCAGGCCTAACGGCAGTGTTTTTATCTCTTCCTTCTTTATCATAATCAAAGCCCAATAAAACTCACTCCACACGCCCTGAAAATTAAAGATCGTAACAGTAGCCAACACCGGTTTCATAAGCGGAAGTGTTATAGACCACAAATTTTGAAAAATTCCACAGCCATCCATAGTAGCCGCCTCATCTAATTCTCTGGGAAGCTCCCTAATAAAGTTTGTCATAATATAGGTTGCCAAGGCAATTCCATTTGTTACATAAGGAAACAGCAGCGATAAACGGCTTCCTGTCAGCCCAAGCGCCTTCATTGTCATAAAATTGGGAACCGTTATCATCTCTGATGTTACAAAAAGCCCTGTCATATAAACGATCAATAATATATTGTGCCCCCAAGGCTGAAGCTTACCAAAGGAATACGAGGCCAAAACAATAACCACCATCTGTACTAATAGTGTAACTGCCGTTATAAAAACACTATTCATAAAATACTTGCCAATCTTACCAATTTTCCATGCCTCTATATAATTCTGCGGTTTGAATGAGTGAATCGCAAATGGGCTCGTCAATACATCAAAATTAGATTTAACCGAAGTCATCAAAACAAAAAACAGAGGATAGATAACAAGGACTGCAAGAAACAGCAACGCAAACTGTGATAATATATAGCTTAATGTTATTTTCTTTTTCATGTCATCCTCCTACTCTGTTTCGCCTAGACCCAAGCCATCTTCCAAGCAAAACCAACGTTAAGATAATTCCAAACAGCACGGTGGACATCGTAAGAGCTTTATAGAATTTATAATCCACAAAGGCAGTATCATAAATAAGCATTGATACGACTCTGGTTGCAGTTCCAGGGCCACCTCCCGTTAACATGTAAAACAGCGCAAATGATTTCATTCCTCCCGTAATAGAAAGAATCACATTGGTTTCTGTAGTCCCTGCCGTCAATGGAAGGAAGAAATACCTTAACTTCTGCCATCTTCCGGCCCCATCAATCTCTGCTGATTCCAATACATCAAGCGGAATATTCTGCATAGCAATATAATACAAAACCATCGTAAAACCAACATACTGCCACGTATTAACAGCAATCACAGTGCCAAGCGCCGTTGCATTTTCTCCAACCCAGGCATGACAAAGAAAATCGAGACCGATCAAACGAAGAATATTATTTACCAGTCCTGTATCTGGCGACAGCATAAATCTCCACATAACCGCGATAACAGATGCAGGTAAAATCACAGGAATATACAGGGAAACCTTATAAAACTTTTGCCAGCCTGCCGTCATATGATACACCGCAAAAGCCAGCAGAAATCCCAAAGCCGTCTGAATCGCAGTAGAAACAACCGCAAATATAAGGTTGATTTTTATAGATGACCAATACGCCGGTGTATCCGTAAATAAATTTACATAATTTTTTAGCCCTACCCACTGATAATCTGGATTAAACCCATTCCAATCTGTAAAGCTCATAACCATACTTTTTATCATTGGATAGATTAAAAATACTGCCAGAAAAAAGAACGATGGGGTCAGAAAAAAGTACCCCATGACCTTTTTTCTCTTCTCCAATTTATTGATTTTCAAAGTGATACCTTCCTTTTTCTGATTTTATGTGGGGAGAAATAATCATCTCCACTATTTCTCCCCACTCGTTGGTTTCCGTACTATTTATTTTGCGTTTTCTTCAATACATTTTTGTTTTAAGTCAGCAATCGTCTTACCGAGATCTGCGCCGGTTGCATTTTCATCTGCGATAAAATCTGCAATGGCATAGGCTTCGTCCGTAAGCAAAGAACCCTGTGAATAATCGAATTTAATTCGATGACTTTCTGCATTCGTGAAAATCTCTACAAACTTATTCTGATTTTCATCTTCGTATACGCACTCTTTGTTACCCATAACAGACAGTGTTTCCTGACCAAACTTCAGCTGGACATCCGGCTGGCTTAAATATTTCAGGAAGCGGATACTCTGCTCCGGATATTTTGTTCCAGAATATACCATCCAGCCATCTACACCATAGTTAAACAATAGTGTAGGAACTCCCTCTTCCGGCGGGAATGCCATAAAGCCCAGCTCGATACCTGCCTCAGCAGCGTTCTCCTCCAAAGCAGCCAACTCGTTATTGTTAGCAAAGTAAATCAGGCCTTTTCCTGTGTAGAACTGCGTAGCAGCCTCTTCCTTCGTCAGAGCCAGTGCATTTTTATCAATATATCCCTTTGCAATCCAGTCTTTTATCTTATTGCCTGCTATCTCATATTCTGCTGAAACATCGCTTAAGCGACCGCTTAAATACTCTTTAGAGGTCAATTTCCCGGACTTATAAAGCTCTGGCTCTGCCAGCGTTCTGGTTAAAGATGCTAACTGGAATCCTCCCGGATTTCCCGGAGCAATTAAAGGAATGATTCCCTTGGCTTTAACCTGTTCCATTAATTCAACTAATTCCGTCTGATTTTTCGGCTCCTGCCATCCATTTTCTTCCAACATCGTTTTATTGTATACTAAAACAGTACAAGTTGACCGGAATGGTACACCTAAGATCTTCTCTCCAATCGTACCAAGATCTAAGGAAGCAGGAATAAATTCATTCTTCCAGGAAGCTCCATCTGCTTCCATAGCTTCTGTTAGATCATATGCTGCTCCCAAAGAATTAAAACCGCCCATACGATCTAACCAGCAGCAAGTAACATCTGGTGCATCTCCAGATGCAAATGCAGTCTGTAACGTCTTTGTCAAAACATCCCAGGTGATAACTGTGGTTTCAATTTCGATATCAGGATTTAATTGCTCAAAATCTTCAATAATCTGATTAAATTGTGTCTCATATTCAGGCCAGTCGTGCATAAAACGAAGCGTGATCTTCTCCCCTGTTACTTCCGTCTCTTTCGCCGTTGTTTCAGAAGTCTTCTCTCCTGTTACTTCCGTCTCTTTCGCCGTTGTTTCAGAAGGAGTCTGATTATTGCTTCCGCAACCCGCTAACGAAACTGCCATAATGCCTGCCAAAGATGCTGCTACCATACTTCTAACCGTCTTTTTCATAAAAACTCTCCTTTTTCTTTTTATTTTGCAGCCATAGCTGTATAACTGACTTCCTTTTCATCCTTTTTTGACAAAACCTTTCCTACTAACTGAATCATATCATCCCCCTCTCCGTTTTTATTTTTTTATTGCTGGAAAGAGTTTGTCTTCCAACAAGTAAATCCCAACTCCTATTAGTGAAAAGAAACCCAAACCGAAATAAGCGATTTTCAATGAATACAATTCGCTAAAATAGCCAAAAGCACCGGCTCCCACAATTGTTCCAAGACTACTTATTGCTCCCATGAAGCCTAGCATGGTGCCAAGTTCTTCCGTACGTACAATCTGTCTTAAATAACTCATAAACGTAATATTTATTGTGCAAATCATTATGCCGTGCAAGAACTGTGTAAAAATTAATGTGGGAACGGATCCTGCCGTTGCAAGCAGCAACCACCGGATTGCCGATAAGATACATCCAACAACCAAAACCTGATGTGTCATACGTTTACTGAAATCACATAATTTTCCAATCCACGCCGATATAAAAATTTCAAAGAAACCAGAAGAAGAAACAATAATTCCGGAAATAATTTCATCTAATCCAAGTTCCCTAGATAGATAAATCTGTAAATATGAAAATCCTCCGTTACTTTGAAGCTGCATCATCATATATAAGAAAAATAGGTTGATCATTCCAACTGTAATGTTTAATTTCGTCTTTGACCGTGCCTGCTGACCTTCCGGGGAATGCCTTTTATAAAACTCAAATAATTTTACAAATAGAACCAGCTTCATGCATCCCATTAAAACCACAAGCAAAGCCAAACATCGAAAGTTAAACTGTTGTACAATAAAGCCAGAAGCCGCGGCAAAAATAATCCAAGCAATAGAACCTGCCATTTTATACATTCCAAGACTTTCCCCATAACGACTTCCAGAAATACGTTCTATTAAACGGTACATAAATGTCGAGAAAATCTTGTACGCAGCCACCTCTACAACAAACATTATTGCTAAAATTCCAGAATTCTTAGTACATGCAAAAACGCCATGGCCCAATATGGATAAAACAAGCATACTTTTTAGTATCTGCTCTAGGCATGCATGTTTATCAATCAATCTGCCAAAGAGAACATTCAGACAACCAGTAAGCCCGTTCGACAAAGAAAGCAAAAAGCCATAAAACGCTACCGATATTCCCACATCTACCAGACGGATACTTCTCGGAAATGTAATCAACGCCGACATGCCGGTACTCAAAAAACTGATTGCTAACAAATAACCGTACACGTATCCTACTTTTTTATCCTTCATGTTTTCCCCATCACACAAACGCACATCTGGAAACGTTTTCATTTTGTTCAAAAGTTATCCTCATTTTCCTATGTGGATTTTTCACTCCGTTTTCCTTGATGCCTTCAAAGTGTCCTTCCGTCTGAATGGAGAGAATCTGGCAGTTCAATATTCCTTTCTTACTCTGGATATTCCGAGTAGATATAACTGTATAACTGATATTTACATTATATATTTTATACTTTTGTTTGTAAATACTATTTAATAACTAAATTTAATAATTATTTTTATGCAAAATGACGGTGCTTTGACACTTGTGTTATCACCTCACTTCAAAGAACCCCTTATAAATAGCCTGTTTGTGGCTTATTTTTTATAATGGTGAAATTGCCGAAAAATGCATCTACCGTCTTGACCAGGATAAAATAGACAATGAATCCAGATATGATGGTTTCTATGCAGTGATAACCAATTTGGATTGTAATGTAAAGGAAATCATCCGAATGAATCAACAACGTTGGGAAATCGAAGAAAACTTTCGAATCATGAAAACGGAATTTGAAGCACGGCCTGTTTATGTTCAGCGTGATGATCGGATCAAAGCTCACTTTTTGACATGCTATCTCAGTCTTCTTCTTTATCGATTAGTTAGAGAAGAAACTAGACGGGGGATATACCTGTGAATCCTTGCTTGCAGCTCTCCGTTCCATGCAAGTGACGTTATTGCCAGGAAACCTTGACTATACACCCTCTTATAAAAGAACTGATCTGACAGATGCATTACATCATAAAAAGCACCAAAGAAATCAAACCAACTGCCACATGATAAAATATAGCACATATCGCTACGAAATTGAAAAGTCGCTCCAGCCTGATAAATAAAGGCTTTAGAGTGACTTTTTGGATTCACAAGTGTCAAACTTGGGTGTAGATAAGTTTATTTTTGCAGTAGATACATGGTTTGAAAAACTCTTGGGAGCATAGGGAAGATTATGTGATACAATAAAATAAATAGCTATAAAATCTGAACTAAATGGAGATGCGGAACTATGACAAGACGCCAGGAAAATGAATTTTTAAAACGAATGGAAGCTGCAAAGTCAAATAATATAATTGTTCCAGAGAAAATGACTCTTAGTAGTGAAATAAGAGGTGTGTACGGATTCTTTGCAATAAAAGGGGATGAAGAAGTCCTATTTTATATTGGAAAATCCAATAATATTTTTAATCGGATGTTCAGCGGTGGACATATCTATCATTATTTAAGAGGGGTAAGAAAAACTGATGTTCAAAAACGAATGGCGTACTATCTGGAAAACGGATATAAGATTGAAGTACGAATATTAAAAGAAGTTGAATATGTAGGGGACAGTTTTATACAGGATGCAAATAGACTTGCTTTGGCAGAGTTGGAGGAAATAGTCAATCAGCAAAGCAAAGGATTCTGTATAACAGATGACATGCTTTCCGAAGCTGTAAAAAAGAAAAGTGAAGAGAAAGCTTGGAATGATTTGTTCCGAGAGAAAAAATATAAACAAGCATAGAAATTGTTTGACAGAAAATTTTCAGTTAATTAAGATAAGTATAGGAACTGTGGCGAGGGGAGATCCAGCGGGGACTCCTCTTATTTTTTGAATTATTTCCAGTCGTACTGTATCTGCGGGAGGGATTATATGTATAATTTGAACTGGTCAAGAGATGAACTTCAAAATAGACAGAAACTGGGAACATTTGGGGAATACTATGCAAAGATGACATTGGCTTCTTATGGAATGAGCATATATACATCAGAAGTAGATGATCATGGCATTGACTTTGTGGCGGAGACAAAGAGTGGATTTTTAAAGTTCCAGGTGAAAACGATAAGAAATTCGACAGGATATGTCTTTATGAGAAAAGAAGTATTTGATGTTTCGGATAAAACGCTATATTTATTGCTTATCCGGCTTACAGATGGAGAACATCCTGAAATGTATGTTATTCCGGCATATGCGTGGAATGATAAATCAAAAACGGCATTGGTCTATCATGGCTATGAAGGTAAAAAGTCTGATTCAGAGTATGGTGTCAATGTATCAAAGAAAAACTTACCGCAACTGGATTGCTATAAAATTGAGAACTGCATAGAGAAATTGGTAAAATAATAAAAAGGGCATTCGCATTATGAAAACACAAGGCTGGTATAAAGTAATTAAAGATGAAGAGTATTTCAAGGAATTCCTAGGTATATTTTCAGAATTTCATGATTATAGAATTACTCATATAGAATACGATTTTGAAAAGAATCATTTGATGCTCTATCTTCGATATGATACGGATGAAGAAGGGGCAGTGCTGAAATTTGTCAATGTGAAGGATATGCATATTTGTCCTTGTGATGACTATGAAGTTTCCTGGTTATTTGGATCGGGGTTAAAAATGTC
>ERZ833782.2405-NODE-2405-length-12410-cov-2.452610_pt1 | contig 12410 bp, 10 predicted proteins | sample MGYA00519577_ERZ833782 | MGnify/ENA primary metagenome ERZ833782 (study PRJEB31850, sample SAMEA3708745) | human gut metagenome | biome: human gut; feature: human-associated habitat; material: faeces | place: China | collected 2014 ...
CGCCGCCGAGGCGGGGGAGACGGGGGTCGGGGAGGCCGACAGCGCCCATGTGCTCTCCGAGCCCGAGGCCTTCCAGCTCCTCTCTGCCGTGTATGCCGAGATCACGTCGTATCAGGACGCCCTGGGTCCGGTGATTGAGACCTTCAACGGGCAATATCTCATCAAGGACTTCGATCAGCGCTCGCAGGCTTCCCAAGGCGCGTATGACCTGCGTTCTACCATCCAGCAGACCCTGGATGAGCTTGACTCCCTGCGCCTTGCCGAAAACACGGAGTATGCCGAGGACGTCGAGCACCTCAAGCAGCTTGCCACGTGGATGTACAACCGCGTCGACGTGCTGTGCAAATCGTGGGACGTCTCGCTCGCGGTTCCGCAGGGAGAGCGTCCGGCCGACCATCAAGACGAGATCCTCGCGCCCCTGCGCGAGGTATCCATGGTCGATGGCCGCGCCGTTGACGTCATCGAGTACGAGAAGAACGTCGCCGCGTGGAAACCCGTCGAAAAGTAAGGTTCGTTCCCCCGCCCGCCGCGTGCGGGCGGGCCGCGTTAGGCGTGGTAAGATAAGTTCTATATGCACGTACGTTAGGGGGAGACTCATGTTCTTCAAGAAGACCCGCACGCCCGAGTACCAGCTCGCCGGCGACGAGAGCGCTATCATCGAGACCTCGCAGGGCACCATCCGCGTCAAGCTCGATTGCGCGGGCGCCCCGATCCATGTCGCGAACTTCTGCGAGCTGTCCGTCATGGGGTTCTATGACGGCCTTAAGTTCCATCGCTACGTCCCCGGTTTCGTGATCCAGGGCGGTTGCCCCAACACGCGCGACATGACCCCCGAGCAGGTCGCCGCGGGCCAGATGGGTCCCGACGGCCAGCCCGGTACCGGCGGTCCCGGCTGGAACATCCAGGAGGAGTTCTCCACCAACCCGAACAACAGCCACGAGGACGGCGCCCTTGCGATGGCCCGTTCCATGGATCCCAATTCCGCTGGCTCCCAGTTCTATTTCTGCCTTGGTCCGCAGCACAACCTCGATTCGGGTTACACCGTCTTCGGCTCCACGGTCGAGGGCCTCGACGTCATCGGTCGCTTGCGCGCCGGCGACGAGATCCGCCATATCGAGATCGTCCACGAGGCTTAAAGATCCGCCTCGCGAGAAGTAAACGACCCTTACGCGTCTAAGGAGTACATGTGAACGCTCAAGTTTTGGAACAGGCCCGCAGCGCTTACCGCACCGGCGACTTTGCCGCCGCGGCCCAGCTGTTCTCCGCTGCCAAGGAGGGCGACCAGCCCTGGGGCGAGGCCGACCATCTCCGTGGCAACTCGCTCATGCGCCTCGGTCGTTATGCCGAGGCGGCTGCTGCTTATGCCGTCGCGTTGAAGGACGACGCCTACGGCAAGAAGGGCGCGCTGCTCACCAACCAGGGTAAGGCCCTCGTCGCCGCCGGCGATCTGGCCTCGGCCGTTTCCTCCTTCTCCGCCGCCACCCAGGATGCCAGCTACGCCACCCCGTACAAGGCCTACCTCGGTCTTGGCAGCGCGCTGGAGAAGCTCGGCAACCTCACGGAAGCCGGCGTGGCCTATCGCCAGGCTGCCATCGACGGGACCAACCCCGCCCCGGCTGGCGCCCTGGCGAGCCTCGGCGATTGCTTCGTCGCCCTGCAGCGTCCCGAGGATGCCATCGAGTCGTACCGCACCGCGCTCGATTTTGCCGGCCCGCGCGATGACGTGAGCGCCATCAACGCCGGTCTGGGCTGCGCATACGCCGCCGCGAACCGCTTCAGCGACGCGCTCGACGCCTTCACCGCCGCAACCGCCGACGGCGTGTATCAGCTCACGGCCGATCAGGCCGCTGCTCGCGATCGCGCGCATGATGCACTGTCTGCCTCCGCGGCCATGATGCCCGCGGCCGACGCCTTCGATACCGCGGTCGACCCGCTCGATCCGCTCGGACAGTCCGGCAACTTCATGCCCGATCCGTCCGACACCGGATTCTTCACGCTTTCCGAGCACGAGATGGTCCAGCAGGATCGCGCCGAGGCCAAGGTTCGCCGCAAGCACCGTCACCTCGGTCTCAAGATCTTCATCACGATCCTCCTCATCTTGGTTGTTGCAGGCGGCGGCCTTGCCTTTGCCTACACCCGCGGGTTCGGCTTCCCCACGCAGCAGGACACGCTCACCAAGCTGTTTGAGGCTGCCTCCTCCGATGCCGCAACCGATGAGTTCTTGGCCTCCGGCCTCGACGATAGCCAGCGTGCGGTCATCGTGGCCTCCATCCCCAAGGACGCCACCGCGACCATCGAGGGCATGGACGCCGGCATGAGCGAATCCAAGGCTACGGTCAAGGTCGCGCTCAAGCAGGGCGGCGAGATGACGTATGAGGTCGACTTCGTCCGCGAGGGCCTCGGTTGGGTCGTTTGCTCGATCGCCTCCGACTTCAACGTCTCCGGCGACGTCGACGCCTCCGCTGGTACCGATGAGTCCGCTGCCGAGCCCACCGATGCCGATGCTGCCACGGACGAGGCTCCCGCTGAGGACGCCGCTGCCGCCGATGCGCCCGCTGCGGAGGACCCGACTGCCGAGCCTGCCGGCGAGGCTGCCGCACAGTAGTAGTTTCAGTGGACGGGTGATGCGTTTTCCGCGCACGTTGCCTTTGACGTGTGGGCGGACGCTACACTTGTCCCAGTGAACCCCGTGTGTTTGACGTAGGAGCAGACTTGTTTTCTCTGATGGATATGTTTTTCGGCCAGTACGATGGCGATCTGGCGATCGACCTCGGTACGGCCAACACCCTCGTCTCCGTGCGCGGCAAGGGCATCGTCATCCGCGAGCCCTCCGTCGTCGCAATCGATAAGAACGACGAGCGCATCCTGGCTGTCGGTATCGAGGCCAAACGCATGCTCGGCCGCACGCCCGGCAACATCGTCGCCGTCCGCCCGCTCAAGGACGGCGTCATCGCCGACTTCGATGTGACCGAGGCCATGCTGCGCTACTTCATCGACAAGGCGAGTGAGAAGCGCTATCCCTGGACCCCGCGCCCTCGCGTCGTTGTGTGCGTGCCCTCTGGCGTCACCTCCGTCGAGAAGCGCGCCGTGTTCGAGGCCACCATCCAGGCCGGTGCCCGCCAGGCTTACCTCATCGAGGAGCCCATGGCCGCCGCCATCGGCGCCGACCTGCCTGTTGAGGAGCCCACGGGCTCCATGGTCATCGACATCGGTGGCGGTACCACCGAGGTCGCGGTTATCGCCATGGGCGGCATTGTCGTCTCCCAGTCCATCCGCATCGCCGGCGATGAGTTCGACCAGGCGATCCTCCAGCACGTTCGCGATGCCTATAACCTCGCTATTGGCGAGCGCACCGCCGAGGACATCAAGATCAAGGTCGGTTCGGCCGTCCCGCTCAAGGACGAGCTCGACGTTGAGGTCAACGGCCGCGATGTGATCACGGGTCTGCCCAAGACCGTCCGCATCGAGAGCGAGGAGATCCGTCGCGCCCTCAACAAGCCGCTGGATGAGATGACCAAGGCCGTCAAGGACGCCCTCGATGCGACCCCGCCGGATCTTGCCTCCGACCTCATGTACTACGGCATCCTGCTCACGGGCGGCGGCGCCATGCTCCGCGGTCTTGACGTCCGTCTGCGCGATGAGACGGGCGTTGCGGTCAACGTGAGCCCCACCGCGCTCGACAACGTCGTGAACGGCTGTGCGCGCGTCCTGGAGGCAAACGCCTTCGACGGCGGTTTCGTCCAGAGCAACGCGTAGCGGAAAGGTCGGCCTGTGCCGGGTAAGCCCAAGTATTCCTCCAATCTGCATAGTTCAAGACAATCAACGGGTGGTCGCCCGTTGATTGTTTTATGCCTCGTATCACTGTTGCTCCTCACGTTTTACCTGCGTGAGGGGGACACCGGCATGATCCACTCCCTGCGTGGCGCAGCGATGACGATCACGTCTCCCGTTCGCATGCTGGGCGGTGCGGTTGCGGCCCCGTTCAACGCCATCGGCAACGCGATCGGCAACGCCGGCGCCTCCTCCGAGACGCTGTCGGAGCTCAAAAAGGAGAACGAGCGCCTGACCGCCAAGGTCGCTGAGCTTTCCGAGGCTCAGGAAACGGCCGCTCGTCTTGAGAAGCTCGTCGGCCTCCAGTCCACGTACAGCCTGAAGTCGACCGCCGCCCGCATCATCGGTTCCACGGGCGATGCCTGGTCCAATGCCGTCATCATCGATAAGGGCTCCAACGCCGGCTTCGAGGTCGGCATGCCCGTATGCAGCTCGGGTGGCGTCATCGGTCAGATCATCGAGGTCTCCGCCACCACTTCCACCGTGCGCCTCGTGAGCGACGAGCAGTCCGGCATTTCGGCCATGGTCCAGGGTTCGCGTGCTCAGGGTATGCTCTGCGGGCAAGCCGATGGCACCCTGCGCCTCGAGTACGTTGTCTCCGATGCCGAGGTGTCTGCCGGCGACATCATCATCACGTCTGGTATCGGCGGATCGTTCCCCAAGGGGCTGCCGCTCGGTACCGTCGCCTCAATCAACCGTGCCGCGAACGCGGTGTATTACACGATCGTCGTACGTCCCGCCTCCACGGCCGAGAACAACGAGGAGGTCCTCGTCATTACTTCGCTCGGGGATGACCAGGTCGCCTCCGATGATGAGGTCGCTGCGGCCAACAACTCACCGCAGGGCGGTCCGGCCAAGCAGCAAGACGATGCAACTGATTCAGATGGCGCCGCAGACGCGGACGCCCCGGCCGGCGCATAGGAGGTAGTCCATGGCATTCGAACTCAACAGCTCAGGCCCCTCCCGCGGCCGTCTCTCGGGCATTGCCGTGGCGTGCATCCTGCTGCACCTGGCCCTCGCGCCGCAGATTCACCTTTTTGGTGGAGCGTTCAATTTCATGCTCGTGCTGACGGTGTCTCTGGCCATTTCCCTCGATTCCCGCACCATGGTGTACGTTGGCTTCTTTTCCGGCCTTCTGTATGACCTGACCACGACGGGTCCCGTCGGACTGATGTCGCTGTTGCTCGCCATGGTGGGATACGGCGTGGCCCTTATGTCGCGCGGCCTGACCTCCGGCGTCGGCATGGAGACGCTGCGCGTCGTGATCGCCGCCATCCTCGGCGTCAATCTCATCTACTCGATTGCGATGCTCGGCCTCGGTGTCGAGTCGAGCGTGCTCGTGGCCATTGGCGTCCATGGCCTCGCTTCGACGGTGCTCGACGTGCTTGCGAGCATCCCGTTCCTGCTCATGGCGGGTTCGCCTGCGGCCCAGCGCGGGTTCTCCTCGCGCGGTTTTGGCTACGGGCGCGGTTCGCGCTTCAAGGGCTTGAAGTAGGTCGCACCCATGGATGCCCAGCTCATCGTTATCATAGCCGGCGTCATTCTGCTCGTCGCCATCATCGGCTCGCTGTTGTTCCTCAAGGGGTACTCGGGTAAGTTCACCTTCGATACCCAGAACGGCACGCGTCCGCGCGCCTCGGAGGGGGAGGGTTCCACCCAGGGCGTCAAGTCCAACGGGCGCTTCAAGCTCCTCACCGCCGGAGTCGGCGCGGTGTTCGCCGCTATCATCGCCAAGCTCTGGAGCATGCAGATGGTCTCGTCGGACCATTACGATGCACTCGCCGAGAAGAATCAGACGCGTACGGTGACCACTCCCGCGCCGCGCGGCCGCATTCTCGACCGCAATGGCGTGGCCATCGTCGATAACCGTCCTTCGCTTGCCATCACGGCGTACCGCGACCTTGCGGATGATCCGGTCACGGTTCGGCATCTCGCCAACGTGCTCGGCATGCCCTATATGGCCGTCTTGCGCAACATCCAGAACAACACCGAGGGTCCGCAAAGCCCTCATACCGTTGCCACCGATGTGAGGCGCTCTACCGTCGCCTACATCCAAGAGCACATCGACCTGTTCCCCGGCGTCTACATCGCCGAGCGCACCGAGCGCGCCTATCCCTATGGCACGCTCGCGTGCCACGTCGTTGGATATACCGGCACGGTCACTCAGGAGCAGCTCGACGCCCAAAAGGATGAGAAGGCCAATTCCGGCTCGATCGTCTACCAGCATGGTGACATCGTGGGCCAGGCAGGCGTCGAATACTACTACGAGAACCTTCTACAGGGCATTCGTGGCGAGCAGACCGTCAAGGTCGACGCGAGTGGCAACGTGACGGCCCAAGCCGGCGCCGTGCCCGCCGAGCCCGGTAGCGACATCAAGCTCACGATCGACGTGAAGATCCAACAGGCGTGCGAGGAAGGTCTCAAGATCAGCCAGGAGACCGCCGAGCGCACCGGGTATCCGGGAGGCGCGGGCGCCTGTGTCTGCCTCGACTGCACCAATGGCGATGTCCTCGGCATGGCGAGCTTCCCGTCGTTCGATCCGTCCGTGTTCGTCGGCGGTATCTCCTCAGACATCTGGTCCGAGCTCAACGATGACAAGGGCGGACGTCCGCTGGTCAACCGCGTCGTTGGCGGGCAGTACATGTCTGCATCCACCATCAAGCCCCTGAGTTCCTTCGCCGGTATGGAATACGGCGTGTACACCGCCGAGACCCGATCCGATTGCAGGGGCTGGTGGACCGGCCTGGGCGAGGGAAGTGGCAAGTGGTGCTGGCTGCACAAGGGCCACGGCGTCCGTGGCCTGCAGGACGGTATCAGGGACTCTTGCGACGCGGTCTTCTACGATCTGGGCAAGAACTTCTTCTACGCCGACCACGACACCGAGGGTCTGCAGGAGATGTTCCGTCGTTGGGGCCTGGGTTCCAAGACGGGCGTCGATCTGCCCGCCGAGGGCGTGGGTCGCGTTCCGGATGCCGAATGGAAAGAGAGCTACTTCAAGGATTGGTCGGCCGAGGAGCGTGCATGGAATGCCGGCGATATGACCAACATCGCCATCGGCCAGGGTGACATTCTCGTGACGCCCATCCAGATGGCAACGGCATATGCCGGCATCGCCATGAACGGCGTCGAGTACACGCCTCATGTCCTGCATTCGGTCGTGGCCCGCGACGGCCAAGGCGATGCCTATACCTTCGAGCCGAAGAAACGTCTGACGGTCGAGCTCAAGAACCAGGACTCCCAGATGGGCGTCGTCCATGCGGGACTCCACTCGATGATCTACGAGGAGTCTCCCGCCCTTGCTGAGCACTTCAAAAACCTGCCCGTCCAGGTGGCCGGCAAGTCCGGCACGGGCGAGAAGGTGGGGGAGGAGTTGTATGGCTGGTTCATCGCCTACGCTCCTTATGACGACCCCAAATACGTGGTGGTCACGTTGTTGGAGCAGGGCGGTTTTGGCGGAACGTGCTCCATGCCGGCGGTTCGTCACGTCCTCGGCGCCATTTACGATTGCCCCGACTCGCTTGAGTACGTCGGCGGAGATACCTCGAGGTAGGTGAGGAACATGGCTCAAGATACGCTTTCGCGCGTGAACAAGAAGATGGGCGCCAACAGGGCGGGCTTGCGGCAGAAGGTCAGCGTGCCAGTGCTCATCGCCTGGGTGCTCCTGCTCGCCTACGGCGCCTTTGTGATTTGGACCGCGTCGCTCACCATCGCCGAGGCCTCGTTCACCCGCCAGCTCGTCGGCATCGGCCTCGGCCTGTTCTTGGCGTTCCTGTGCTGGAGGTCCGATTTCTCAGGCCTGGCCGGCATGACGACGGTCCTGCTCGTCGTCGATTTGATCGTTCTGTTCAGCCCCTATATCCCCGGTCTCTCCTATAACGCCAAGGGCATGACCGGATGGATCAAGATCCCGCTCATCGGACTCACCTTCCAGCCGGTCGAGCTTGCCAAGCTCATCACGATCTTCTTCGTGGCCTCGCTCGGTGCGCAGTACAACGGGCGCATCGATTCGGTGAGGGAGTACGTCAAGCTCTGCGCGATGCTCATGGTTCCCTTCGGTGCGGCCGTGGTCGCAGGCGACCTGGGCAGCGGCCTGGTGATCTTCTTTGCCGGTGCCGCCATCATCATGATGAGCGGGCCTAGGAAGGAATGGGTGCTGTGCACCGTGGCGCTCATCATCGGCCTCGTCTCGATCATGCTCGCCCTCGACTCGGTCCTCGACGGCATGCTGGGGCGCGATGTCCTGCTCAAGCAGTACCAGATGAACCGCCTGCTCGTCTTCATCGACCCCGAGTCCGATACCTCGGGTGCCGGCTATAACTTGCTGCAGTCCATGATCGCCGTGGGCTCGGGTGGCTTCTTCGGCAAGGGCGTGGGCAACGCATCGCAGGCCGGCGCTGGCTTTTTGCCAGAGGCCCATACCGACTTCGTGTTCGCCCTGCTGTCCGAGGAGTTCGGTTTCGTCGGCGCGCTCGTGCTGCTCGGCCTGTTCGCCTTCCTGATCTTTTCCACCATTCGCGTGGCGCATCGGTCCGACTCCCTGTTCTTGCAGCTCGCATGCGTTGGCATCGTGGGCATGTGGACCTTCCAGCTGCTCGAGGAGGTCGGCATGTGCATCGGCCTCATGCCCATCACTGGTATTCCGCTGCCCTTCATCAGCTTCGGTTCATCGTCGATGCTCATGCAGTGCGCGGCCGTCGGTATCGTACAGTCGATCTGGCGAGTGGGTAACAAGTCCGTATAGACCCGTCTGGGTCGTGTAGATACGTCCGTATTGGTCTGAGCGTTTCGAGGAGTGACATGAGGATTCCCGTTGATTCTGTCGTTGACGCCGTCAAGATGGGTGCGAGCGTCCAAGGCGATGTCGATGCGCCGGTGCGCGTGGCGGTCTACCTTGACGCCGGAGCGCCCTCCCATATCGTTTCGTGCCTGCGCGACGCCCTGGTGCCGCAGACGACCTCGGGGCTCGTGCGAGTTGCGCGTCTTGATGCGCCTATGTTTTCCGTCAAGGCCGACACCGACGTCGCCCTGGTGGTGAGCTCGGGCAGCCCGCTGTTGCAAGATCGCGTCCAGCAGATCGTGATCGCGGGCGTCCCGACCGTCGTTCTTTGCGAATCAAGTGTGGAGGTGCCCTTTATCCAGCAGGATACGGCGATGCTCGGCCTTATCGCCGCGAGCGATGCGACGCACCTGCTCTCATCGCTTGCGCGCTGGATCTTGGACCGGACCGACAAAGACACCGCCTTTGCCGCGAACTTCGCCTTCATGCGCATCGCGGCCGCGATGCGTGTGGTGCGCTCGGCGACTATGACCAACCTCGCCACCGGTGCGCTGTTCTTCATGCCGGGCGCCGATTTTCCCGTTATGACCATGACGCAGCTCGGGATGATGCTCAAGCTCGCGGGCGTGTTCGGCAAGCCCATGCGGGCCGAGCGCGCGTACGAGGCCGCCATGGTGCTCGCGGGTGCGCTCGCTTTGCGCGCTGGGGCGCGTGCGGTGGCGCGTCGTATCGGGCGCCCGGGAGTGGTCTTCAAGGCCCTTGTCGCGGGCGCCGGGACGTTCGGCATGGGGTGTTGCCTCAGTGCCTATTACGAGCGCGATGTCGACTACGGTCCTTTGAACGACTTCTTCCGCGGGGTGTATTCTCGCGCGAAGACCCTGCTCGCCCCTGAGCCGCAGGCGGTCGCGTAGGCCGGCTTGTCGCGCTTTTTGGTCTGCAGTTGCCGCCCGTGCGGAGTGCTTTCGTTCGCCCGTGTCGCGACGATGCGCTATCATTCCCGACACCCATGACTTTTGCTTTCGTTAAGCCCCCGATAAGGAGGATTCATGCGAGTTCCCTATGAGAACCGCTTCCATGAGCTTGAACCGTTGCTCGCCCGCGTCGAAAAGCCTACGCGCTACATCGACCATGAGTGGGGAGCGCTGTACAAGCCCGAGGCTGAGCACCGCTGCGTGCTGATCTACCCCGACGTATACGAGGTGGGCCTGCCCAACCAGGGCATCGCCATTCTGTACCGCAATCTCAACGAGGCACCCGGTCTTTCCTGCGAGCGCGGTTACATCCCGTGGGTCGACATGGCCGATGAGATGCGTGCCGCCGGAATCCCGCTGCTCTCGCTTGAGGGCGCTGCCCCCGTCGCGTCCTTCGACGTCGTGGGCTTCCACGTGCCACATGAGATGGCGTGCACCAACTACCTCGAGGGTCTCGACCTTGCCGGCATCCCGCTTCATGCGGCCGATCGCGGTGAGGACGACCCCATCGTCATCTGCGGCGGCCCTTCCGTCTACAACCCCGAGCCGCTCGCGCCGTTCTTCGATTGCATGATGATCGGCGAGGGCGAGGAGCAGATCGTCGAGTTCTGTCAGCGCCATCGCGAGCTGCGTGATGCCGGCGTGCCCCGTGCCGAGATGCTTCGCGAGCTTTCGAAGATCGGCGGCGTTTACGTGCCGTCCCTCTATGAGGTGCGCCATGACGAGCCCTGTTCGCCGCACGGCTACACGGTCCCGCGCGAGGGTGAGGACGTGCGGCCCGTGGTTTACAAGCGCGTGGTGAAGGACTTTGGCGCCACCAACCCGGTTCCGCAGGCCGTCGTTCCCTACATGCAGATCGTCCAGGACCGTCTCTGCGTCGAGGTGCTGCGCGGCTGCGCCCGCGGTTGCCGCTTCTGCCAGGCGGGCATGACGTACCGCCCGGTGCGCGAGCGCTCCGCTGATCAGGTTGTCTCCGCCGTCACAGGCGGCCTTGCCCACATGGGGTATGACGAGGTCTCGCTCAACTCGCTCTCCACCACCGATCACTCCAAATGCGCCGAGATGCTCAATCGCCTCAACAAGCGACTGGGCGACACCGGCATCTCCATCTCTGTGCCGTCTCAGCGCCTCGACTCCTTTGGTGTGGACATGGCTGCCGCCGTTGCGGGAGAGAAGAAGGGTGGTCTCACCTTTGCGCCCGAGGCCGGCAGTCAGCGCATGCGCGACATCATCAACAAGAACGTGACCGAGGAGGATCTCGAGCGCGCCACGCGCGCCGCGTTCGAGGCCGGTTGGCGTCGCGTCAAGCTGTACTTCATGATGGGTCTGCCGGGGGAGACCGATGAGGACATCGTCGCCATTGCCGAGCTCGCCGACCATACGCTCGAGATTGCGCGCGAGGTCGTTCCCAAGGAGCAGCGCGGCGGTATCTCCGTCTCCATCTCGGTGTCGGTGTTCATTCCCAAGGCGCATACCCCGTTCCAGTGGTGCCCGCAGCTCGACGACGCCGAGGTCAAGCGCCGCCAGCAGCTGCTCTTCCATTCGGTGAAGAATCGCGCCGTTCGCATCCACTGCCACGACGCCGCCACCTCGCTCGTCGAGGCGGTCATGAGCCGCGGCGGCCGCGACATCGCGCCGCTCATCGAGGGCGCCTGGAGGCGCGGCCAGCGCTTCGACGCCTGGACCGAGCAGTTCGAGCTCAGTCGCTGGGAAGAGGCCGCCGCCGAGCTCGGCATGGACCTGAGGGCGCTCGCCCAGGAGTCTTTCGAGCTCGATTGGCGCCTGCCCTGGGAGCATGTGAGCCCGGGCGTGTCCCGCGGGTTCCTCCTGCGCGAGTACCGTCGATCCCTCGAGGGCGTCACCACGCCCGACTGCACGCGCGAGTCCTGCACGGGCTGCGGCGTGTGCCCGACCCTGAAAGCCGACAACGTCTTGGTTGGTGAGCGCGCATGACGAACGCATCCGAACCCACGCTCTTCCGCCTCCGCGTGGCCTATCCCAAGTTGGGGCGCCTCAAGTACCTGGGCCACCTCGAGCTGATTCACACGGTCGAGCAGGTCGTGCGCCGTGCGAAGCTGGCCTATGCGGTCACGCAGGGCTTCTCTCCGCATATGCGCATCGCCTACACTTCCGCGCTGCCGGTGGGGACGTCCTCCACGGCGGAGTACTTCGACGTGTATCTGATGGAGCTCGTCCCCGCCGAGGACGCGCTCGCGCGGCTGCAGGCCGCCGCTCCCGTGGACCTGCGTCCTATCGACGCGGCATATGTGGAGCTTCGTCGCCCGGCGCTCACCGCCGAGATCACGCTTGTCGACTATCTGATTGAGCTCTCGTTCTCGCAGGGATCGGGCGCCTCGGTCGAGAAGCTCTCCGACGTGTTTTCATCTTGGTGGTTTTCCAACGATGACCTGCAGATCCCCTATAGGCGTGGCAAGAAATCCAAGTCCTTGGACCTGAAGCGCGTCTTGTCTCAGGCCAATTTTCTGCCCTCACCCGAGGGTTGTGCCTGGGTTGAGCTCAAGACACGGTGCGACAACGACGGCTCTTTGCGGCCTGAAATCCTCATCGCCGCATTCGACCAGGGCTTGCGCGGACTTGCTCCCGGTGTTGACGAGGAGATCGTCTCGACGGGAATCCAGCAGCTCAGCACCATCGAGAGCTATCGCGTAGAGCGTTCTGGGCAGCGTATCTCCATGGAAAACGGGGGAGAGGCGGAGCCGCTCGGACGCATGCTCGAGGTGCCATCTGGCAGCCTTTCGAGGGAGCGCGCCGAGTGGGCTTTGTCGAACCTGTGAATATGCAGGGAAAACGTTGAATATATCCGTTGACGC
>ERZ833782.2408-NODE-2408-length-12402-cov-2.499636_pt1 | contig 12402 bp, 14 predicted proteins | sample MGYA00519577_ERZ833782 | MGnify/ENA primary metagenome ERZ833782 (study PRJEB31850, sample SAMEA3708745) | human gut metagenome | biome: human gut; feature: human-associated habitat; material: faeces | place: China | collected 2014 ...
GTGAAGCGGGAGCAATCGGCGGACACGCCGAATCCATACCCGGCGGGGTGCAGCCGAGGTACGCACCTTATGAAGGGGTGCGCCTCCCCCATCCCTCAGGCCGTACTGGGCTGTGGGGTTATTTCCATGACTCGGCGACGCGTTCGGGCAGGGTCATGAGGTAGTCCCCATAACCGGATTTTTGCAGCGGGGCCGCCAGCTTCATGAGCTGCTCCGTCGAGATGTAGCCCTTGCGCCAAGCGATTTCCTCAATGCAGGAAACTTTGAGGCCCTGCCGGGTTTCGATAGCCTGCACAAACGTGCCCGCCGCCATGAGCGAATCGTGGGTGCCGGTGTCCAGCCATGCGATGCCGCGCCCCATCAGCCCCACATGCAGTTTCCCCGCGTCGAGATAGGCCTTGTTGACGTCCGTGATTTCCAGTTCGCCCCGGGGGGAGGGCTTGATTTCACGTGTAATGTCCACGACGTCCTGATCATAAAAATAAAGCCCGGCCACGGCGTAGCTGGATTTGGGATGTTGGGGTTTCTCCTCGAGGGAGCGGACTTTCATATCCTGATCGAACTCGACCACGCCGTAACGCTCGGGATCGCTGACGTGATACCCGAAGACGGTCGCGCCCTCTTCCTGCTCCCGGGCGCTGATGAGGAGATCTTCGAGGCCGTTGCCGAAGAAAATATTGTCCCCAAGGATCAGGCAGGAGTGGCTTCCTTGGATGAAATCAGCGGCAAGGAGGAACGCTTGAGCGATACCTTCCGGCTTCGGCTGTGTGATGTATTCAAAGGAGCATCCCCATTGGCTGCCGTCCCCGAGAAGTTTGCGGAACTGCCAGCCGTCGTCTGGCGTGGTGATGATGGCAACCTCACGGATGCCCGCCAGAAGGAGAACCGACAACGGATAATAGATCATCGGCTTATTGTAGACCGGCAACAGCTGCTTGCTGACGCTGAGCGTGAGGGGGTGAAGCCGCGTACCGGAACCGCCCGCCAGCAGGATACCTTTCCGTGATGCCATATGCAAAACCTTCCCTTAAAATTGAAACAGGCAAATACCATTCGCAAGGAGGACAGGGCAAGCGGCGCTCTTTGAGGGGGAAATCCGCGTGACGAGCCAGCCGCCTGCAATGCCTATCGGCCCGGCCTTTCTTTCCTTGCGAGCTTCAGTGCGCCTGTGGGGCAGACGGTGACGCAGGCGGTATCCAGCCCGGCATCGAGGCGGTCTTTGCATTGATCGCATTTGACGGATTTCCTTTTGCGGGGATCAACCCAGATCAGGTGATGCGGGCAGGCTTTCTGGCACGCCCCGCAGCCGACGCACGCTTCTTCCCGTATGAAGACGATCCCGTCGCTCTCCCGGCGGATAAGCGCCTCTTTGGGGCAGACTTCCACACAGCGCGGCTGAGGGCACTGTACGCAGGCCCGGTAGCGGGTATGAAGCACAACCCGGGGCTCTCCGTCCGCCGCAAGCGGTGCGGGCGCTTCCGGCCGTGCATGTTTGACGATGATCGGCGTTGCTTCTTCCGCGGCGTCTTCAAAGCGGGGGCCATCGACAAGCAGCGTTCCGAGGGAAATGCCCGGTGCGCTGTCATGGGCCGCCTTGCAGCTGGCTTCACAGGCATGGCAGGCGATGCAGCGATCTTGATCAACGACAAGGCGATATATGCTCATAGTGCCTCACTCGGATGCCTTGCATCCGGCGATTGTTTGCTGATGCGGCGTCCCCCGCAGCGGGTACAGGGGAACGTCCATTCTTGAGGGCCGGTTCAGTTCGTTTCTTCGGCTTTTCGGATCGTTACGAAGTGCTTTTGAAGGGCCAGCCCCCCGCCGAGCGGATCTTCATGCTCCAGCCCGCTGACCATGCAGGCTTCGTCGGCCACGCCTTTGCCGAAGGCCCGCGTTTCTTGAGGCGTTTTCCTGCCAAAGCCGTGCAGCATGAAGACGGCCTCGGGGTGGATGCCCGTGGTTACCTTAGCGCGTAAACGGCCAACGGGGCCTGTGGCTGTACACACTTCAACCCAGTCGCCATCGGCAATGCCAAGGGCCTGGGCCCGTTCCGTGTGGATCCATAACGTATTGGTGGGTGCGAGTTCGGACAGCAGGGGGTTGTTCGTCGTGCTGGCCTGCGTATGCAATGCCGCCCGGCCGGGAATGACGCGGAACTGGTCGGGCGCGGCAGGCCGCTCCGGTGCCGTGTAGGGCGGCAGGGTGTCGTGCCCGGATGCGGCCCATAAGCGGCTGCGGGCCTCTATCTTGCCGGAAGGCGTGGGCAACGTGGTTTCCGCAAGGGTTTTCCAGCGCGGAGCGGACGCGAGCGGCACAAAGCCGGTTGCATCGAACGCCTCTATGCCGAGCCCCGTACCTTCAAGCTGGTAGTTCCATATATCCTCAATGCGTGAGAAGGCGAGTTTGTCAAGCCCGAGGCGCGAGGCGAGGCCGCACAGGATCTCCCAGTCGGCGCGCGTGTCGAAACGCGGCTGCACGGCGCGCTGGCGGCGGAAGAACTGCGGCTTCAGCCCCAGCTTGGAGGCCAGAATGCTTTCCCGGGACAAGGCCGGGGAGAGCGGCAGCACGATGTCGGCATAGTCCGCCGTAGGCGACCACGTGGTGGTGATGGCGACGATAAGGTCGAGCTTGTCCAGCTTGCTGCGCAGCGTATCCGGATCGGGCAGCGAAGACAGGATGTTGTGGCGCATCGAGATATAGGCGCGGACCGGATACGGATCGCCGGTCACGGCGGCGTCGAAGGCCCGGTGGAGCAGGCCGGGCTGCTGCCAGTCGGCCTTGTCCGCCATCGGCTTGGTGATATTGGGGTAGAGCGCCGAGAGGGGCCGCAGCCGTTTCTCCGTTTCCTTGGGGGAAAGGCTGATGGGCATACCGCCGCGCGCGCCGATGGAGCCGAGCAGGGCGTTGATGAGGTAGGCGCTGCGCACGGTGACGAAACTGTCAGCATACCGGGCCGTGAACCAGCCCGGGTACCAGAGGACACGGGGGGCGGCCTCAGCCAATTCACGCGCCAGCCTGACGATGCGGTCGGCCTTGATCCCGGTTTCGGTTTCCGCCCACTCCGGCGTACAGGGGCGGACGCGCTCCTCCAGTTCCCCGAAGCCGTCGATATACGGCAGCATATGGGGATCATAAAGCTTTTCCGAAATCAGCACGTGCAGCACCGCAAGGTTCATGGCGTAATCGGTGCCGGGGCGGACGAAGAAAAAGGTGTCCGCTTTGGCGGCGCTGACGGTGGCGCGGACGTCCATGACCGTCACCTTGCAGCCGTTGGCCCGCGCTGCGGTGATGCCTGCGACTTCCGCAAGGTTCAGGGCCTCCAGCGCGTTGCGGCTCTGGAGCACGATGTGTTTCGATTCCCGGTAGTCAATGACGAGGCGTCCGCGATCCAGCCCCAAAACGGATGCGCAGGCCTGATCCACGTTGCGGGTGCAGGTGACGCTGTGGCTGTAGATATTAGGCGTACCGAGGCCGCGTGCGAAGGCCTTGTAGAGATCCGTAAACGGGCCGCCACGGTGCGAGAACATGACGCTTTCGGGGCCGTATTGATCCCGTATGGCGCGGAGCTTGCCGGCTACGGCATCGAGCGCTTCTTCCCAGCGGACGGAGCGCCACTTGTGCCCTCCGCGGGCCCCCACGCGCATCAGGGGCGACTGCGGGCGCTCGGAATCCTTTTCCAGCGCGAGCGCCGCGATGCCGCGAGGACACAATGTCGAACCCGTGGCCGAGTGGGGATTGCCCTGAATCCAGACCGCTTCGCCGTTTTCGACTCCGACGGCAACCGGGCACCGTGTCCCGCACATGCCGCATACGCTATAGACTGTCTTCATGATGCGTTCCTGAATGGAAAGAGGGAATAATGGAGAAAATGCGTTGGTTCCATTGCTCTGTCCCCAAAATGTTGAGCAGCGGAGGCTGGCCAACGGAGATTTTCCCGTATCCGTTTTCCTCCACGCCGCCTTGATAGGCTCTTTCGAGATTCCCCAGTGTACCCCTTCGGGTTATTCCGATCAATGGAGTCAATCCGGGCATACCTCCGACTGAAACAGAGGCTCCCATAAAGTCAAAAACCGTTGAAGCGGGATGAGTGGAGGGTGGTGAGGGAAGGGGAACCTTTCTCCAGAACGTTTCCTCTTCCCCCGCCAGTAAGATCTCAATAAAAAACGCCCCGGCCTTTCGAGCGTGCGGGGCGTATCCTGACAGGGAAACGGGCATGGAGGGCTTAATAGGAAGCTATGTAGTCATCCATGTTCGCCGCCGAGCAATTGCGGCTTACCCAGAAGGCCGAAGCCCAAACCATAAGGGCCGTGGCTTCGGTGTCGTCCAGGCGTTTCAGCTTGGCTTCAAGGCTGGTGCGGCTCGCGCCGTAACGGGAATGGAAGTCGGTTTGCTCGCACAGATCGGCAACGCGCAGGAGAAGATAGGAGAGGCGGGTATGCGCGGGGAGCAGACGCTGATCACGGTGAGCTTCAAGAATGGTTTTGAGTTCCGGTCCGGTAAATGTGCCTTTGATGGTCGTGATCGCGCGGAAAAACGTGTCTACCGCCCACGGCAGAATGAATTCGGCCCCCGCACTCTTTGTGCGGAAGTAGTCCTTCAACCAGCGTTCCTGCTGCTCGTTGATGCGTGCTGCGACCTGAGGCATACGCGGCTCCTTGTGAAGAATATTGACTAGACGCTATCGTAGAATCTCTTAATATTCAAGCGCCTTCGTGCCCGGAAGCAGCAAGTGGGAACATGTCGTCATACCATACTTTTTTCATAGTCAGACCGCAGGCCGGAGCCGTGAGGGGAGCTATCCGGCGATCGCAGGCGTCGAGGATGCCGGGAATATCCGCCGGTTCCAGCTTGCCCCGCCCGACAGCGACGAGCAGCCCCATGGTATTGCGGACCATCTGTTTGAGAAAGCCGTCCGCTTCAAAGCGCCAGGTCAGTTCGAGGCAGCCTTCGGGGAGCGGGCCCTCGGGGGTGCGGGTGATGGACAGGATGGTACGCACCGTTGTGCGGAGATCCGTCCCGGCGTTTTTCAGGCTGGCGAAGTCCCGCTTGCCAAGGAGGTAGCGGCTCCCCTCGTCCATACGCTCCACATCCACAGGGCCGCAGGCCCAGACGAAAGGAAAGAGCTGCGGCGGCGTGTAGCGTTTGGAGAGCCAGAGGCGGTATTCGTAGGTCTTGCGGACGGCACTGTGCTGTGCGTGGAACGTGTCGGGCACAAGAACGGCGTCCGCAATGCGTATGTCGCGCGGCAGGAGCGTATTGAGGGCCAGCTGCCAGTCCATACGGGCACGCGATTCGGGGACATCGAGGTGAGCGACCTGCGCTTCGGCGTGAACCCCCGCGTCGGTCCGTCCTGCACCGTGCACATGGACGCGCTCGCCGAGCACGTGAGCCACGGCGTCCTCAATGATGTTCTGAATGGTGGGCAGGGGGGAGGCGTTTTTGCGGGCCTGCGTCTGCCAGCCGTGATACTGGGTGCCTACGTAGGCTATCGTCAGCTTGAGGCGGGGCATGGAAGACCTTTGGGAAAGACGAAAAAACGACGAAAGCCCCGACCCCCGATCCGCGAAAACGGCGGGGCTGACAGTACAGTATCAGGGCCGGTTCGGAGCGGGGCGTTTGCCCCTCTCCGGGACTACTTGGAGCGGTGTTCGCTGCCGGTGATGCTGAAGGCAAGGGCGTAGAGATAGTGGAAGAAGTCCACATACTCCACGACGACCTTTTCAGGCACGTGGATCCGGGCCCCCGCGAAATTCAGGATACCGCATACGCCCGCTTCGACCAGATGGTCGGCCGCGCGCTGCGCGCGTTCCGGCGGCGTGGTGATGATCCCGATTTCAATGCCCTTGGCGTCCACGGCGGACTTCAGGTCGCTCGTACACGTGACTTCCAGCCCATAGACCTGCTCGCCGATCTTGAACGGATCGCAGTCGAAGGCCCCCACGATGTTGAAGCCGCGGGCCTTGAATTCGGCATGGTGCAGCAGCGCGCGGCCGAGGTTGCCCACCCCGATCAGCGCGGCGCGCCATTCGCGGTCAACGCCAAGGGAAGCTTTGATGGCGGCGATGAGGCTGGCTACGTTGTACCCTACGCCACGCACACCGAATTCGCCAAAATAGGCAAGGTCCTTGCGCACCTGAGATGCGTTCACGTCGCACGCTTCAGCGAGCGGGCCGGAGGAGATGACCTCCACACCGTTGCGCTGCATACTTTCGAGCACTTGAACGTACACGGCAAGGCGACGAATGGTGGCTCTGGGAATACGTTCGCTTTTCAATGAGAGCATAGTGGTATCGCATTGCTAAAGATGAAAAAAACAGGGGGGAGAGAACGGCGTTGCCGGTCCCTCCCCGGAAACCCCGGCGGGCCGAGGACCCGCCGGGGATAAGCCGCTTGCTTATTTAGATGAAGGGGTTGGCGAACAGGATGATCAGGTTCACCACGAGGGAGTAAATGGCCAGGGATTCCACGAAGGCGAGGCCGAGGATAAGGCTGACCTGAATCTTGCCGGCGGCGTCAGGGTTGCGGGCGATGCCTTCGCAGGCGCTCTTCAGACCGAGGCCCTGACCGATACCGCAACCGGCGGCGGCGACGGCCATGCCGATGGCGCAGCCGAAGATGGCGAGGCCGAGAGAGGCGGAATCCAGTTTCACGGGAGCGCCGTCGGCGGCGAAAGCGAGGCTGGCGATGCCCATCATGGCCACGGTGCTGAGCAGGGTCACAAGAATCTTGCGCATGTATGTTGCTCCTTGAGCGGTTGTATTGTGTTGGTCAAAAAGACCATTTCCCCCGAGAGGTGTGGCCCCTTAGTGGGCCGGTTCCATAGCGCCCTTGAGGTAGATGAGGGCCAGCATGTAGAAGATGAAGGCCTGCAATACCTTGGCGAGCAGGAACAGGAAGTAGATGGGCAGCGTGCTCACGAGCGGCGCCATGAGGAAGAAGAGCAGGAGCACGATTTCTTCGCCGCGGATGTTGCCGAAAAGACGGAGCGTCAGCGACAGCGGAGGTGCGAAATGAATTCAAGGATCATCATGAACGGCGCCAGCGGGAGCATGGGGCCCATGAAGTGGTGGATGTAGTGGCCGTGCCAGCGCTTGATGCCCTGATAGTTGTAGTACAGGAACACGAACAGGGCCATGCCGATGTTGGTGTTGATGTTGGCGGTCGGGGCGTCACAGGCGGGGATGAGGCCGAGTATGTTCTGTACGGCGATGAAGAGGAACAAGCCGCCGAGCACGGGGAAAACCTTGCGTCCGTCCTCGCCCATGTTGGTGACGGTGAAGTCCTCAAGCCCGCCTATGATCGACTCGAAGATGTTCTGCATCTTGCCGGGGATCAACGAAATATTGCGGCGCACAAGCCAGCCGACGACAAAAAGGATGAGCATGGCCATCCACGTATAGAAGACGTGCCTGAATTCCACCGTCTGCCCAGCGATGGTGATATGATCCAGATGAACCAGTTCGGAGATGAGAATCGGCTCAGGAAGTCCGCCTGCCATGTGTGCGCTCCTTCAAATGTCATTTACGCGTACGATGCGTCCGAAAAGAGGCGTCCCCGAGAGTGGCGAACACGCCTGTTTTCATGCCGACCGGAATCGGTTCGATAATCGGCTGTAGAAACCTGATGAAACAAAGATGCGGCTTGCGCGGGCTCTCTGTAGCCTGTCAGACCGGCTTTTTCAATGCCTTTTTCAGCCCTCCCGCGGTCATCCCGACGAGAAGCACGGCAAGCCCCAACAGTACAGCAGAGATAGAGCCCTTAAACCATACCAGAACCATGTACAACAAAATTCCGGTAAATAAAAGTCTCATGTTCGTGCGGAGGAGAAGGGCAAAAAGGCTGCTTTTGCTCCAACCAGCCGAGATTACTTTAGGAACAAATTTTATTAAGGCAAAAAAATTCCATGCGGAGAGCAGCGCTCCGAAGCCAAACCAGAAGATCCACGCCCCCGCCGGGTGAAAGGGCCAGAGCACCGCGCCGAAAAGCAGGGACAAGGCAATGACGCTGATCTGCCAGCACAGGATTTCCCGGATCGTGGGGTCCTGCACGCCGCTCCGCCACAGCCTCTTCTCCAGCCAATGGAACGGGCCGTTATTTCTGCCGCTTTTTGCCTGCATCGTCCTGTTCCCCTTGGCGGAGCAATATGCGCGCGTCCAGCCAGATATTGCGGAATCCTGCGCCGATGCCCACGATAAGGCCCACGCCGGCGCACCACGGATAGGTTCCGAACCATTTGTCCAGCCAGTACCCGAGGAGGCAACCGACGATGATGCCCGAAACCATGTGTAGGCCCATGACGCTGGCGCGCCCCAGCGAGTCGAACAGGCCCTGCTTGTTCTCTTTTGATGTCATTGGAGTTCCTTTTGGGGGAGGGGGCAGGAGTACCTTTTGGAAAAGCTGCTCCTGCCCCTCCCAAAACCCCACCCCTATCCTCCCTAAAACGTTCGTAAGGGCCGATGGCGGGCGGGGCTGAAAGGGTTTGCCTTCATGATCCGTCTCCCGGAGCAACAGGGAAACGCAGGCGATGCGTCCGCATGGATGTCAGGGGTGCGTCTTTTCCGTGTGAAGGAGGAAAATATCAGGTCTTCGGCACGGAGCCGTTTTGATACGGACTTCTTGCAGAGAGCGCAATCCTTTGACCGCGTAATACTTTTCTTTTTGCAGGTCAGTTTTCTTTGAGAGCCTCAAGCAGCTTTTCGGAGGCGCGGGCGGCGCTGCCGGGCTCTCCGCAACGGCGGCGGAGTTCCGCAAGTTCGGCGCGGACGGCTTCGATTTGCGGAGGGATATCCAGCCACGCGGCCAATTGGGAGGCCATCATTTCGCCTGTGGCGCGCTCCTGCAACAGCTCGGGAAACAGTTCTTTTTGCATGATCAGGTTGGTCAGGCTGACCCATTTGACCTTAATCAGCAGACGCCCGACCAACGCGGAAAACGGCGCGACCCGGTAGCTGACGACAGTGGGGACGCCCGCCAGTGCCGTTTCCAGCGTCGCCGTGCCCGAGGCCGCCAACATGCATCCGCAGCGCCGCATGGCCGTGTAGCGGTCCTCCGGCGCGTCAAAGACGACGGGCACGTCGGACGGCCAGAGCGCCTGGAGTTTTTCTTCGGGCATGTTCGGTGCGCGCAGGCAGTGGAAGGTCACGTCCCTGCCCTGTTGCAGCAAGATGCGGGCGGCTTTCCCAAACTCCGGCAGAAGCGCTTCCACTTCCTTGCGGCGGCTCCCCGGCATCAGCCCGATACGGCCCTTTATGGGCTCGATTTTTTTCAACTCGGGCCAATTCACCATATCGACGAGCGGATTGCCAATATAATCAACCTGTACGCCGTGTTTGGCGTAGAAAGCGGGCTCAAAGGGCAGGATGCAGAACAGCCGTTTGACGTAGCGCTGGAGGAAGCGGACGCGTCCCGTGCGCCACGCCCATATTTTCGGCGGGATGAAGTAGTAGACCGGAATCCCGAGGCCGTGCGCGATCTTCGCCACCCGGAAATTGAATTCCGGGGCGTCCACCAGCACGACGGCATCGGGCCGCAGCCGGGCCATTTCCTTTTTGATCCGGGAAAGCATGTGGAGGGCGCGGGGCAGGGCGGTCAGGACTTCCATGATCCCCATGACCGAAAGCGACTCCACGCGGAACAGGTTCTTTTGCCCGGCACGGGCCAGATTCGGGCCTCCCATGCCGATGGCGGCGAGTTCGGGCTCGCGTTCGCGCAGGGCCGTCAGCAGCGCGGCGGCCTGCATATCGCCGGAAAGCTCTCCGGCATTGATCCAGATTGTTTTCATGAAACCTCGTTGGGGGCGGTTTCCGGCTCCCGTGCGTCACCCCGGAACCGGAGGTACAGGATGTTGATCACGGCGCAGGTGACGAAGGCCAGCGCCAGGCGCAGAAAGAAAATCCCTCCGATGTGCGCGCCGATGAGCAGCATGAGGCAGGTATCCTCAATGATGGCGTGCGCGAGCCCCATCAGGGTCATGCAGGAAAACACGTCGTGCCGGGACATCTCGCCGCTGCGGACTTCCTTGAGGATGACGCCGCTGGCGTAGACGATGCCCGTGATCACGCCGACGATCATGGCCGTCGCGGCGGCGGGGCGCATACCGAGTACCCGCAGGGCCGGGGCGAGCGCCCGTCCTACCAGATCCGCGACCTTGAGATAGCGCAGGAACCGCTGGAGCAGCATGACGAAGAAAATCACGCAGAAGATGCTGACGAGGTTCCGGACTTCCCCGAGCGCCCACCAGAGCAGGTTGACGTCCGGCGAAGGGGTAAAGACGATGCGGGCGGGCGTATCCAGCCAGCCGAACGCCTGGCAGGACGTATGCACGATGACCCCGCCGATGACGGCGACCACGAGCCGGATGACGGCCTGGCCGATGAACGACACGCCGCACTGGGCCGCGATGCGCCCTTCGGCGGGGATGCTGTGCGCGATGAGCATCATGACCGCAAGCGTCGTGACCTGCTCCGTGGTCAGCGGCGGCAGTCCGGGCAGCAGGCCGATGAAGACGATCAGCGCCGAATAGAAATTGACCATGATGCCCGTGGCCCACGCGATGCCCAGATCGGCGGGGAGCCCGGTCAGCTGCATGACGGGCTCGAGAGGCAGGGCCAGATAGCGGATCCAGTCCAGCTCGGCAAGGATCTTCATGGTGATGCTGATCGGAATAAGCACCTTGAAAAAATCGAAGCTTACATGCACTGCATCCATAAGGACTTCGCGCAGCGTCTTGAGCAGATGGCTGGTCATAGCATATCCGCGGCGGTTATTGGGAGGCAAGAAGGACCGAGTAGATGTATTCCCGCAGGGCCTGAGACCAGGGACGCATGGGACATCCGGTGAGGGCCGTATACTTTGCGGAGGAAAGCACCTCATAGTTTGCGCGGAGCGTCTTGTCCGAGCTTGCGACGGCCCGCACGGAGCAGGGCAGGCTGGCCTGGCGCACGGCTTCCGCCGCCAGCTCGCACCAGGTGGCCTGGCCCGAGTTCGCCACATGGTACAGTCCGGGGGCCCGGAGCTTGACAAGCTGGAGCGTGGCCTGCGCCAGATCCTTCGCGTACGTCGGAGAACCGATCTGATCGTGGATGACCTCCACGGTCCCTTCGGTCTTGGCCCGTCCGAGGAGGCGTTTCAGGAAGCTGTCCCCATCCGGGCCGAACAGCCAGCCCGTACGGATGATGCAGATGTTGTCGGCGTTGAGCTCAAGCAGGGCCTGCTCACCGGCAAGGCGGCTCTTGCCGCACAGGGAGATCGGATCGGCCTTGTCCTCCTCGGTGTAAGGGGAGTCCTTGCGGCCGTTGAAAACCTGATCCGAGCTGTAGTGGACGAGGAATCTGGACGTGCCTTTGACCAGCCCGCCGAGGAAGGCCGGAAGGCCGCGGTTGACAGAGAGGGCTTCTTGTGGCTGTTTTTCAGCAGGGTTTTCCGTGTTCCAGCTTACGGTATTGAAAATGACGTCAGGGTTGATGAATTCGATGCGCGGCTGGAGTTCTACGGGATTCAGGAGATTGCAGTCTTCAAAATCCAGCGATTGCGCCTCCCAGCCGTTTCCGGCAAGCTGCTGCGCCAGAGGCTGGCCCAGAAGGCCGTGTCCGCCAAGAACGAGAGCGACAGGAGTACTCACGGGTTTTCTCCATAAATGTATAAGGCGCTCAGGGTACCAGCCGCGTTGAAACGCGTCAACGCACGCTGGAGAGCCGTTCGTTTTATCCACTTGTCATGTAAGGTGAAAAAGGAGGGTACAACTTTTTGTACGCTATAACGATGAAAAGAGGCATCCTTCTTGCAGCGTTTGGTTCGGGCAGTTCTCAGGGGGAGTCGACGCTCCGGCGTTTCGATGCGCAAGTCCGCAAGGCTTTTCCTGATGTGTCGGTGCGTTGGGCCTTTACGTCCATGCTCATGCGGGAACGGCTGGCCAGCGAACGGAAAAAATCGGATTCCGTTCACAAGGCATTGAAAAAAATGGCTTTTGAAAAATTTACCCATGTGGCGGTTCAGCCGGTGCATGTCATTCCCGGCCTTGAATACGGGGACATCGTGTCGGATGCGGACGAGCTGCGTGCCGACGGGACGTTCGCGTCGCTTGTGGTGGGCGCGCCTTTGCTGACGGAGTCGCAGGCATCGGTGGATCGCGCCGCGCGCGCCCTGCTCGCCGAGCTTCCTTCCGGACGCGCCCCCGGCGAGCCTGTGCTGTTCATGGGCCACGGGAGCCGCCACGCCGCGGAGAGCCGCTACGAGGCCCTTGCCGCGGCTGTGCGGGAACGGGATCCCCTTGTGCTCATGGGCACGCTGAACGGGACCATCCGCCTTGAGCACATCGTGGAGCATCTGCGGGCTTCCGGGCGTCCGTTCGATCGTGTCTGGCTGCTGCCCCTGCTCGCCGTCGTGGGGCGGCATACGCTTGAA
>ERZ833782.2409-NODE-2409-length-12401-cov-3.269723_pt1 | contig 12401 bp, 11 predicted proteins | sample MGYA00519577_ERZ833782 | MGnify/ENA primary metagenome ERZ833782 (study PRJEB31850, sample SAMEA3708745) | human gut metagenome | biome: human gut; feature: human-associated habitat; material: faeces | place: China | collected 2014 ...
TCATCGTATCTGACTACGAAGCCGCAAAGGATTTCTATGTGAACAAGCTGGGATTTTCTGTCATCAGGGAGAATTATCGCTCGGAATGCAAAGATTGGAAGCTGGAGCTGCACAAATAATTATGGAAGAGAAAAGAGCACATAAAGTCAGGAAGTCCGGCGGTGGCCGGAAGAAGCGGAAGCCGGATTACGATGCCGGGAAAAATCTGAAGGAACAGATGGAAAGTGCTGTGGCACTTTATAATACTATGTCCCTCCAAGCCATAGCAGATGAGCTATCGTTCAATCCAATAAAGGTACGGAAGCTGCTCATCACGGCTGGTGTGTATGAGTCGGATGTGGCGAAGAAGGTGCAGGACACTTTTGAAGAATACCGAGAAACACAAGACTACAAAACCTCCATCGTCTCAACATCCTCTACTCTTCAACTCTCCATAGCCTCTGTCACCTCGTACCTGCCATATAAAAAAGGTGTGTACTTCCCAAGTACAGAGAAAGAGAAAATCAGTGTTGGAGCAGAACGGCAGCGGAGATATAGAGCGATGAAACGGTGGAGGGCTGATCCGACAGAAGAAAACTTCTGGGGTGTGGTTTTGGCCTATGCAGGTGTGAAATTCAAAACTTACTCCGGGTTGCCATTCTCTTATGAGGTACGGAAAGGCAGGAATGGCGAGTATACGAAAGAACTGTGGATCGATAGACGGGAGAAGAGTAAAAGTCTGGCATGGAGTTCAGTGCTGTTGGCACTGCACAATATTAAAAAGGTAGGAGCAGTGGTAGATCGCCCAAAAGCTCTGGGAGATATCAGGGGCGTGACTTACATCTACGGGATGTTCTACCGATTCGGACTGATTGATGTGCCGGATGATGCGAAGGAGAAGATGGGTCATCCGAAAAAATGCAAAAAATAGGTTGCTATGTGCAAAAGTCTACGGTAAGATGTGCCGCAACCGTATAATTGAATAATCCGGGCTCCGTGTCCCTACTGCCCGGACTCACCGCACAAGAATATTCATTTTTGTTTTTTGGCTGTCTTGTATTGCTGAAAGTATACGAAAGATGCCTAAAAGAATTGTAAAGATATTGGAGCAGTTTGGAAAAATGTCTTATGAATTATATTTGACTCATGTTGCGATTAGAGCACTTATGAATGTTATAGGGATAAAGACATTTTATTTTCAAAATTATGTTTTGTGTATTTTGATAAGTTTGTTTTTAACATACACAATTATAAAATTACAAAAAAAGCTGATTTAGTATCTGATCCAGTTATAGGGTATCATACATCAGGGTGTTTGAGAAGCGGATCTCTGATGTTTTATAAATGACAGATATGCTGGTGTTACCGAGGGTATTGTAAAATAGAAAAATGCTCAGATTCCCTACAAAGGATCTGAGCATTTCCAATACGAACTATTTTTTCTGTAATTTCAGCACGTCCTCAAGAGAAAGGCCAGAAAATCTGGAGATGTCTTCAGGGGAGAATCTTGGATCCTGAAGCATACGCTGTGCTGTCAGCATAGCTTGTTCCTGAAGACCTTCTGCGAGCCCGGCAGTACGGCCTTCGGCACGTGCATCATCGCACATTTCTTGAACAGCCTGACACATATTAACACTCCCTTCTGTTTCTGTGAAACGTAAGTTGATACCTGTTATGGAGTCGATGACCCGGGCTGCTTTGAGCTCGAGTGAGCGGAAACCGGGGCTCTGTGTGGTGAGCTCCTTGAGCTTCCGTTTATCTTTGGAATATTTGATGAAGAGCATGACTTCTTTGAGATTGCTCTGGAGTTTATCAAGTTCTTCATCCTTTATCTCAGCAGGTGAGAAGAGATTGATCCGGTAATCCGGGACCAGAGAAAGGATCTCAGGGTCCTGAACAGAGAGCATTTCGTGGAGGCTTCTGGGAGCGTTCCAGGTGTCGGAACCGAAGTACACGACTGTGGTTATGACCGGGATCAGCCGGTCATCCTTGTAGAAGCCGGTGAGATATTCTCCGGATGTGGAAGGCCATTGCTTTGCTTCTCTGTGGGATCTTGCGGAATTTTCTACCTGCCCTGCGTATTCTAATGCATCATAGACCATGTTCTTGACCGGCATTGCATAGTGTGCTTCCGACTGGTTTTCAATCCCAAGGAGAAGATAGATCCTGGAATCATCATGCATAACATTAAGAGATTTGAATTCGTCCCGGAATTTCTGGACAGGAATTTCTGAAGTGCCGGATCCGTAGGGGACAGCGAGAGCTGTGGTATCTAGTGGATGAAGAGTGTCAGGGTCTATGACGTTTTTTCCTTTGTACAGCATATGGTTGAACACGTCCGCAAAAACGCGGTTGTCAGCCATGTAATCTTTGGTGATGGTATCCTTTGTACCCATAGGTTTCACCACCTTCGATCTTGTTATGTGATCAGAGTTATTTTATCATCTGATCCATTTTCAAGGTAACATAGTTTATTGCTTTTGGAAAGAGGATTTTTGTGAAAAAGCTTCAGAGCTTCGCAGGTAAAGCGGATATGTTTGTCGAACGGAGTCGAAATAAATCAATAGACAAAAAGAGCGTATTGTGCTACTCTGAAAGCACGAATTATATACAGCAATATAAGAAAAAATAAGGGTGAGATACAGATCATGCTAGAAAATCATGAAATGTCAGTATGGACCAGCAGATTTTCAAGAGGGAAAAACACATCATAATTGGTATTTATTCGAAGATAAAATTGATTCAGCTAGCAGTGAATTCAAAATCATAGAGGTGGACGAACTATGCCAGAAGAATATTGGGACGAAATCAGGGGAATAGGTAAATTATATGTAGAAGAGGAACTGGCTGTGGGGATAGAACCTGTACTCTTTGTATGTATTGATGATAAGAATAATAGATATTTGGTTATGACATATGATTCCTACAACGGAATATATATATATCGGAAAATAGAATCTGATGAATTGTTGGATATGTTGGAAAATCGCAATACAATGGAACGTACTTTCCGTTTAGGTAAAAGAATTTATAAGACATTTATAGAAGAAAATAGCAATATACTTGGCGTAGAAGAATATGATTCGCAAACATTTTCGGGATCAATGCTTCCAGATGTGGGAGAATATTACGAGATACACTCGGAATATATACAAAAATATATTGAAAAGTTGCGAGGTTGTAAAATCAATCAAAGATAAGAACAATTCTGATTAACCCTGTATGACACAACCATATATGAGATAAGTTATAAATATTAACACACAAAGGAGAGCTAGAAATGGGAAAATATTTTGGTACAGATGGCTTCCGTGGGGAGGCGGGTGTTTCGTTGACGGCGGATCATGCATTTAAGATCGGGCGTTTTCTGGGATGGTATTACAATGAACTGCGCAGAAGAGCGGGGGAGACGGCTGCGGCCAGGATCGTGATCGGCAAGGATACCCGACGTTCCAGCTATATGTTTGAGTATTCGCTGGTTGGCGGACTGGTGGCGTCCGGAGCGGATGCTTATCTTCTCCACGTGACAACAACGCCGTCTGTGGCTTATGTTGCCCGTACCGATGGCTTTGACTGTGGTATTATGATCTCTGCCAGCCATAATCCCTATTATGATAACGGAATCAAGCTGATCAATGGCCAGGGTGAGAAGATGGAAGAGGAGATCATCGCTCTGGTGGAGGATTATCTGGATGACCGTCTTCAGCTGTTCGGACAGAAATGGCATGAGATTCCTTTTACAAAGGGCGGTGAGATCGGCAGGACGGTGGATTATTCGGCAGGCCGGAACCGTTACATAGGATATCTGATCTCCCTGGGAGTATATTCCTTTAAGGGAATGAGGATTGGTCTGGACTGTGCCAACGGAAGTGCATGGAATATCGCAAAGGCGGTTTTTGATGCACTGGGAGCGAAGACTTATGTGATCAATGCTGAGCCGGATGGTACCAATATCAATAACAATGCCGGTTCCACCCATATCGAGGGTCTCCAGAAGCTTGTAGTGGAGAAGGGGCTGGATGTTGGCTTTGCCTACGACGGAGATGCGGACCGCTGTCTCTGTGTGGATGAGAAGGGAAATGTGGTCAGCGGAGATGCGATCCTCTATGTGTACGGTCGTTACATGAAGGAGCGCGGAAAGCTTCTCACCAATACGGTTGTAACCACGGTAATGTCCAATTTTGGCCTTTACAAGGCTTTTGATGCTCTTGATATCGGTTATGCGAAGACGGCAGTAGGGGATAAATACGTTTATGAATATATGATGCAGAATGGCTGCCGTATTGGTGGTGAGCAGTCCGGGCACATTATTTTTTCCAAGTATGCATCTACCGGGGATGGCATCCTTACAAGTCTGAAGATGATGGAAGTTATAATGGCAAGGAAGAAAAAGCTCAGTGAGCTTACCGCTGATCTGGCAATCTATCCCCAGGTTCTTGAGAATGTGCGTGTCCATGACAAGGCAGCGGCGCAGGCAGATGTGGATGTGCAGGCAGCAGTAGAGAGTGTGGCTGAGGCGCTTGGAGACACCGGAAGGATCTTGGTGAGAGAATCCGGCACAGAACCCCTGCTCCGTGTTATGGTAGAGGCAGAGAGCGAGGAGCTTTGCAGAAAATATGTGGATCAGGTGGTTGAGATCGTCCGTAAGAAGGGGCATGTGGCAGAGTAATGTACTGGATGCAGACCGCAGGTGTCTGAAGAACGGAGCAGTCAGAAGAATATAAAAATGCAATAAGAGGAGAAAAAATCATGTGTGGAATTGTAGGTTTTACAGGCAGGCATCAGGCAGCACCCATCCTTCTGGACGGGCTTTCCAAACTGGAATACAGGGGATATGATTCCGCCGGCATCGCAGTGCGTGACGGGGAAAAGGATATCGAGATCATTAAGGCGAAGGGGCGTCTGAAGGTCCTTCTGGAGAAAACAAACGCAGGTGAATCTGTTCCGGGTATGTGCGGAATCGGTCATACCCGCTGGGCAACTCATGGAGAACCATCAGAGATCAATGCCCATCCTCATGTCAGTGATAACGGAAATGTGGCAGCTGTGCATAACGGCATTATCGAGAATTACCAGGAGCTGAAGGAGAAGCTCCTCCGCAGGGGATATTCTTTTTATTCTTCCACAGATACGGAGGTTGCTGTGAAGCTGGTGGATTATTACTACCAGAAATACGGCGGATCTCCAGTTGAGGCAGTGCGTCATGCCATGGTGCGTATCCGTGGTTCCTATGCGCTGGTAATGATGTTCCGTGATTATCCGGAAGAGATCTTTGTAGCGAGAAAAGACAGCCCTATGATCCTGGGGGTGGAGAATGGAGAATCTTACATCGCATCAGATGTTCCTGCGATCCTGAAGTATACAAGAAATGTTTATTATATCGGAAATCTGGAGCTGGCATGTGTGAAACCGGGTGAGATCACTTTCTACAATCTGGATGGTGAGGAGATCGAGAAGGAGCCTAAGGTCATCGAGTGGGATGCGGAGGCAGCGGAGAAAGCCGGTTTTGAGCATTTCATGATGAAGGAGATCCATGAGCAGCCGAAAGCAGTTGCAGATACACTGAACTCTGTTATCCGGGAGGGCAGGCTGGATCTGACGGAGATCGGTCTGGATGATGATAGGATCCGCAGCATCAGCCAGGTTTATATCGTGGCCTGCGGCTCTGCTTACCATGTGGGAATGGCTGCACAGTATGTGATCGAGGATCTTGCAGGTCTTCCGGTGCGTGTGGAGCTTGCCTCGGAGTTCCGTTACCGGAAGCCGCTTCTGGATCCTGACGGCCTGGCAGTGATCATCAGTCAGTCCGGTGAGACTGCGGACAGTCTGGCTGCACTTCGGGAATGTAAGGAGAAGGGAATCCGCACGCTGGCTATTGTCAATGTGGTGGGTTCTTCCATTGCAAGAGAGGCGGATCATGTATTCTACACACTTGCAGGACCGGAAATCTCGGTCGCTACCACCAAGGCGTACAGTACACAGCTGATCGCTTCCTATGTGCTGGCATTGCAGATGGCACTGGTCCGCGGAAAGATCTCAGAGGAGCAGTGTGAGTCCTACATTAAGGAACTGAAGACACTTCCGGACAAGATCAGCAGGATCATCGAGGATAAGGAAAGGCTTCAGTGGTTTGCCTCCAAGCAGGCCAATGCAAAGGATATCTTTTTTATCGGAAGAGGGATCGATTATGCCATCAGCCTTGAGGGCAGCCTTAAGATGAAGGAGATCAGCTACATCCATTCTGAGGCGTATGCAGCTGGTGAGCTGAAGCATGGCACCATTTCCCTGATCGAGGACGGCACTCTTGTGATCGGTGTCCTGACACAGCCGGAGCTTTATGAGAAAACAGTCAGCAATATGGTGGAGTGCAGAAGCCGTGGGGCATATCTGATGGGGCTTACTACATTTGGAAACTATAATATCGAGGATACTGCTGACTTTACGGTTTATATCCCGAAAACAGATCCGCATTTTGCAACTTCTCTGGCAGTGATTCCGCTGCAGCTTCTGGGTTACTATGTCAGTGTAAATAAAGGTCTGGATGTGGATAAGCCGAGAAATCTTGCCAAGAGTGTTACCGTGGAATAAGGAGATCCATTTTACAGAAGGAACATTTTAGCGGCAGTTCCGTGACATCGTGAGAGTATAAAAGAATCATGATATCACGGAACTGTTTTTGCATTTGGCGATTTACGATATTTCTTGCTTTTATCAGTAAAAAAGCGTAAAATGATTAGGATATTTGAATCTGTACAGAGAGTGTCCATATGGAATATTTTCTGTACCAGCAAAAATGGAGGATTGCATATGAGAAAAATGGGAAAACATATCCCAGGGCTGATCGTGACGCTTGTGGTTTTGATCACAGCGATCGTATTTGCGGTCATGCTTCTGAATATGAAGGTGATCCCGACGAAGTTCATTGCAGTGATCGGACTGGTAATGCTAGTCCTGATCGTGATCGTCGGAGCGCTTGTATGGAGTACGGATGGTAAGATAAGATTTGTAGTGGGAGTGATCCTGGCAGCAGTCTTTGCAGCAGTATTCATTCTCGGAAGTATGTATGTTTATAAGACACATTCCACACTGGCAGGGATTTCTGGTGTGAACACAGAGGTTACGGAGGTCGGCATTTATGTCCGTGCAGATGATGCTGCAGATTCCATAGGGGCTACAGCAGATTATGTGTATGGTGTGCTGACAGATCTTGACAGAGCCAATTCTGACAAGGCTATCCAGGAGGTGGATTCCGAGACAGGTAAGACCGTGCAGGTCCAGGAGTTTGCAGGACTTACAGAGCTGGTTGACGGTCTTCTGAACGGACAGACAGGTGCGATCGTGCTGAACAGCGCATATTTAAGTGTTATTGAAGAGATGGATGGGTATTCCGATATTTCTTCCAGGATCAGAGAGCTGACTGTGAAGAAGGTGGAGACAACCATTGAGCCGCAGGAGACAGAGGCGAAGGCTGAAGAGAATACCAATGACGGTTCTGTATATACCATTTTTATCAGTGGTATCGACAGCCGCAGCGGCCTTGTTGCAAAGAGCCGAAGCGATTCCAATATCATTGCTACGGTAAATACAGCTACCAGACAGGTGCTTCTGGTTTCTACACCTCGTGATTATTTTGTACCGCTTTCTATTTCAGGCGGACAGAGAGATAAGCTGACACATGCAGGTATTTATGGTATCAATGTATGTATGGATACTCTGGGAATGCTTTACAATGAGGATATCAACTATTATTTCCGTATCAACTTTGCGGGATTTGAGCAGCTGATCGATGCGCTTGGCGGAGTTACCGTTTATTCTGACTATGACTTTGATTCCAAGAATGAGACAGGATATCACTTCAATCAGGGAGAGAACTACCTGAACGGTGAGCAGGCTCTGGTATTCAGCCGTGAGCGTTATGCCTTTAAAGAGGGCGACCGTCAGCGTGGCAAGAACCAGATGGCAGTGATCAAGGGTGTTATCAACAAGGCTCTTTCACCGGAGCTTCTGAAGAATTATTCTTCTGTCCTTTCCAGCATCCAGGGATGCTTTGAGACCAATATCTCCTATGAGGAGATCGCCAGACTGCTCCAGCAGCAGCTGAACAACGGTGGTGACTGGAATATCGTAAGCTACAGTGTAAATGGTACCGGTGACACACAGAAGCCGTACTCCATGAGCCAGAAGGCTTACGTTATGATTCCGGATGAGTCTACTGTTCAGAAGGCAGAGACCATGATGAAGAAGGTTCGTGACGGAGAGACTGTTTCCCAGGAGGAAGCAGACGGTGCAACATCAGCGGCAGCAGCTACAGATAATGATGCACAGGCAGCAGCAGAGGGAAGTACAGCAGAAACGCAGGGTGAGACTGCAGATGCCACACAGGATGGCACAGCAGACGGAACTGTGGCACAGCAGTAAGACAAAATCATTAAATTTTAGCATAAGAACAGCCGGGGAAGCGTAAAGCTTTCTATCGGCTGTTCTTTTATGAGAAACAGAATGAAAAAAATCCACCGGCGATCGCCGATGGATTTTTTTTACAGGATCTCTTTCAGATATCTTTTCAGGGCATCCTGCCATGTTGGAAGTGGTTGGAAACCGTTTTTTACAAGCTTGGATTTATCCAGGCGGCTGTTGAATGGACGTACAGCCTTGGAAACGCCGTACTCTGCAGTTGTGACAGGAGATACCTCTACTTTTTCGTATTCCTTGTGGCCGAGGGCAGCAGCCTGGCGGAAGATCTCTTTAGTGAAATCATACCAGCTGATGAAGCCGCCTTCGTTGGTTGCGTGATAGTAGCCGTATTTCTCTGTCTCGACCATGTCTACCAGAAGACGGGCAAGGTCGTAGGTGTAGGTCGGAGTTCCGATCTGGTCACTGACTACGGTAAGCTTGTCATGGGTTTTTCCTAGATTTACCATGGTACGGATAAAGTTCTTGCCGTTTTTGCCGAATACCCATGCAATACGTACGATAAAGAATTTATCTACAGTGCCGGATACAGCCAGCTCACCGTCAAGCTTGGTCTGACCGTATACGTTCTGTGGAGCGTAGTCCTTGCAGTCCGGATCCCATGGTGTGGTTCCCTGGCCGTCAAAAACGTAGTCTGTGGAAATATACATCATCTTGATGCCAAGCTCTTTACAGATGTCCGCAATGTTCTGTGTTCCGACAACATTGACAAGACGTACCTTCTCACGGTTTTCCTCGTCCTCTGCAGCATCTACGGCTGTCCATGCGGCACAGTGTACTACTGCATCAGGATTTACCTCACGGATGGTTTTTGCTACGGCTTCTTTATCTGTGATATCAAGCTGCACATAAGACATGGTGGTAACAGGAGTACCATCAGCGATGCCGCTGTAGGAAGGAGCAATGTCACTTCCTACGCCTTCATGTCCACGGCCGGACAGTTCATTCATTACGTCATGGCCAAGCTGGCCGCCAACACCTGTTACGAAAAATTTCATGCTTTAACCTCCTCGCGGTTTCCATACATTTCTTCGTAGTAGTTCTGATACTCACCGGAGATGATGGTTTCCCACCATTCCTTGTTGTCAAGGTACCATTTGATGGTCTTTTTGATTCCGTCTGCAAATTTTGTTTCAGGAAGCCATCCAAGCTCGTTGTGGATCTTGGTCGGGTCGATAGCGTAGCGCATGTCATGGCCTTTACGGTCTGCTACGTGTGTGATCAGGCTTTCCGGTTTGCCAAGCTCCTTGCAGATCAGTTTTACGATATCGATGTTTTTCATCTCGTTATGTCCGCCTACATTGTAAACCTCGCCTACACGTCCTTTGTGGATGATCAGGTCGATGGCACGGCAGTGATCTTCAACATAGAGCCAGTCGCGGACATTTTCGCCTTTTCCGTAAACCGGGAGTGGTTTGTCGTTCAGAGCGTTGGCGATCATCAGCGGGATCAGCTTTTCCGGGAAGTGATACGGGCCGTAGTTGTTGGAGCAGCGGCTGATGGTCACAGGCAGGCCGTAGGTTCTGTGGTATGCGAGAACAAGAAGGTCAGCACCTGCTTTGGAGGAGCTGTACGGGCTGCTTGTGTGGATCGGGGTTTCCTCTGTGAAGAAGAGGTCCGGTCTGTCAAGTGGAAGATCTCCGTAAACCTCGTCGGTGGAAACCTGATGATAACGCTGGATTCCGTATTTACGGCAGGCATCCATAAGAACAGCAGTACCCTTGATGTTGGTATCAAGGAATACTTCCGGGTTCTCGATGGAACGGTCTACGTGGCTCTCAGCTGCGAAGTTTACCACGATGTCCGGATGCTCCTCTTCGAAATCGTTCACTCGTTTGGTAAACTTAGTAATCGAATCGGTATTATCCTCTGTATGCAACGAAGTCAGATCGATACAGCTGAACAAAAACTGATATACATCGGGAGTACTGTTCGTTGCCAAATTATCCCGCACGATCTTTTCTACGGCCGCTGCCACTTGTGCATCGTCTAAATCGGTTTTATACCGACTCAACATTTCTTCGTATCTATCCATTTTTTGTTAATTTAGGATTGTTGATATGTCTTGTTTTATCTCTATTTGTCTTCTTCTCCATATTCTTTTCAAAAGCAGAGGTCAAATCTACCCCTGTCTGGTTGGCAAGGCACAGCAATACCCAGAAAACATCGCACAATTCGTCCGATAAATCGCTGTTCTCCTCCCCCGATTTAAACGACTGATCGCCGTACCGACGGGAAATGATGCGCGCCACCTCTCCCACTTCTTCGGTCAATATAGCCATATTCGTCAATTCGCTGAAATATCTCACGCCAACGCTTTTAATCCATTTATCGACCTGTTCCTGCGCTTCTTTTATCGTCATAAGATCACTCCTTGTTTTTTGTATCCATACAAATCGTTACCGGCCCGTCGTTCACGAGTTCTACCTGCATGTCGGCGCCGAAGACACCCGTAGCCACCGTTTTGGAAATTTCCTCCGAAAAACGACGGCAAAAAGCCTCGTACATAGGGACAGCGTGCTCATGTCCGGCCGCCCGGATATAAGAGGGCCTGTTCCCCTTCTTGGTCGATGCCATTAACGTGAACTGACTAACAATCATCACTTCTCCGTTCATATCGATTAAAGATCGGTTCATAACCCCGTTCTCATCGTCAAAGATACGCAGATTGGCACATTTCTTCACCAACCATTCGATATCCGACGATTCGTCGCTATCTTCCACTCCCAACAAAATCAAAAGACCGGCTTCTATGGAGGAATGTAATTCTCCGCCTATCCGCACCGAAGCCCTCTTCACTCTTTGAACGACTACTCTCATAGGAAATTCATTTCTTATCATGCAAAGATAGAGAAAGGAGTGTACAAGATAAAACGAATACACTCGTTTTTCATTCCGAATCGCATCCTATTTTCGCATTAGACAAAGATAATGTAAATCCAAAACAGAAGCAAACTTACTTGATTATACGTAGTATAACGGCTTTCAAAGCCGGCCATAAAGGAGTAGAAAAATTAAAAAATTGAAAATCAAATAATTATAGTTTAAATCAAATATTTTTTTATGATTTTAGCTTTCGCCGTCCCCACGACTGCCATCAAATCAGATTCCGAAGCCTCCTTAATCCGTTTCACACTCTTGAAATGAGACAGCAACAAATCACGGCTCTTGGGGCCGATACCGGGAATGGAATCTAACGCCGACTTCACCTGCCCTTTACTCCGTTTATTTCGATGAAATGTAATACCGAACCGGTGAGCCTCGTCTCGCATGTGCTGAATAACTCGCAAAGACTCCGAATTCTTGTCTATATAAAGAGGCAAGGAATCTCCGGGAAAATAAATTTCCTCTAAACGCTTGGCAATACCCACGATCGAAACTTTACCCCTCAATCCAAGAGCGTCGATCGACTCCAAAGCCGCACTCAATTGCCCTTTCCCGCCATCGACAATAATCAACTGCGGTAACTCCTCTCCTTCATCGAGCAAACGACGATACCGGCGATAAATAATCTCACGCATGGAAGCAAAATCGTCGGGCCCCACGACAGTCTTAATATCGAAATGGCGATAGTCTTTTTTCGATGGTTTCGCCTTCTTGAACACCACACATGAGGCGACCGGATTCGTACCCTGTATATTTGAATTGTCGAAACATTCCATGTGCCACGGCAATTCGGGCAACCTGAAATCCTGTTGTATCCGGGTCAATATCCGCATGACTCGCTGTTCTGGATTCAGCTTCTCGCTTTGTTTCAATCGATCTACCTTATATTGCTTCACATTCTGCTCCGATACCGCGAGTAATTTTTTCTTATCCCCCCTTTGCGGAACGACAAATTCAAGGTCAATAAAATCAGACTCCGGTAAAAACGGTACAAGAGCCTCCTTAGCCCGACTTCCGAATCGGGAACGTAACTCGGCAATACCCAATGATAAAATTTCAGAAGC
>ERZ833782.2416-NODE-2416-length-12337-cov-4.382755_pt1 | contig 12337 bp, 9 predicted proteins | sample MGYA00519577_ERZ833782 | MGnify/ENA primary metagenome ERZ833782 (study PRJEB31850, sample SAMEA3708745) | human gut metagenome | biome: human gut; feature: human-associated habitat; material: faeces | place: China | collected 2014 ...
TGGGTGGTAAAGCTCAGTTCGGTGGACAGCGTTTCGGAGAGATGGAGGTTTGGGCACTGGAGGCATATGGTGCTTCCTACACACTGCAGGAGATCCTGACAGTGAAGTCTGATGATGTGATCGGACGTGTTAAGACCTATGAAGCGATCATCAAAGGTGACAACATTCCTGAGCCAGGTATTCCTGAGTCCTTTAAGGTACTTCTTAAAGAGCTTCAGTCTCTTGGTCTGGATGTACGTGTGCTCAGCGAGGACGGATCAGAGGTACACATTATGGAAACCTCTGATTACGGAGATACTGATCTTCGTCATGTCATCGAGGGCGATTCCAGAGGACGCAGAGATGAGGAGTCCTTCGGTAAACACGGCTATACCAAGCAGGAGTTCAGCGGAGAAGAGCTTGTCAATGTAGAAGAAGATGAGGACATGGAAGACGAAGATGATATGATCGAGTTTGAAGAGTCCTTTGATGATGAGGAATAAGAAAGGGGAAAGAATACATGGCAGAAACAACCAACGCCAATGAAACATATCAGCCAATGACTTTCGATGCCATCAAGATCGGACTGGCGTCCCCTGAGAAGATCAGAGAGTGGTCACACGGTGAGGTTTTAAAACCTGAAACGATCAACTACAGAACCTTGAAGCCTGAGAAGGATGGTCTTTTCTGTGAAAGAATTTTCGGACCGAGCAAGGACTGGGAGTGCCACTGTGGAAAGTACAAAAAAATTCGCTATAAAGGCGTTGTCTGCGACAGATGCGGTGTTGAAGTAACCAAATCTGCCGTTCGTAGAGAGCGTATGGGACACATCGAGCTTGCAGCTCCGGTGTCTCATATCTGGTACTTTAAAGGAATTCCGTCCCGTATGGGTCTGATCCTTGATATTTCTCCGAGAACACTGGAGAAAGTACTTTACTTTGCTAACTATATCGTTCTGGATCCTGCAGATTCCGGACTTATGTACAAACAGGTACTCACCGAGCGTGAGTACCAGGAAGCACGTGAGTCTTACGGAGAAGGATTCCGTGTAGGTATGGGTGCCGAGTCCATCATGGAGCTTCTTCAGGCTATCGATCTTGAAAAGGATTCCGAAGAACTGAAGGCAGAGCTTGTGGACGCAACAGGCCAGAAACGTGCAAGGATCATCAAACGTCTTGAAGTTGTGGAGTCCTTCCGTGAGTCCGGCAACCGTCCTGAGTGGATGATCATGACCGTTATCCCGGTTATCCCGCCGGATCTTCGTCCTATGGTACAGCTGGACGGAGGACGTTTTGCAACATCTGACCTGAATGATCTTTACAGAAGGATCATCAACAGAAACAACCGTCTGAAAAGACTTCTGGAGCTTGGTGCTCCGGATATCATTGTCCGCAACGAGAAGCGTATGCTGCAGGAGGCTGTAGATGCCCTGATCGATAACGGACGCCGTGGACGTCCTGTAACAGGCCCTGGAAACAGAGCTCTGAAATCCCTTTCCGATATGCTGAAAGGTAAATCCGGACGTTTCCGTCAGAACCTTCTTGGTAAACGAGTTGACTACTCCGGACGTTCTGTAATCGTCGTAGGACCTGAGCTGAAGATCTATCAGTGTGGTCTTCCGAAAGAGATGGCTATCGAGCTGTTCAAACCTTTCGTTATGAAAGAGCTTGTTGCCAACGGAACTTCCCACAACATCAAGAATGCCAAGAAAATGGTAGAGAAGCTTGAGCCTGCAGTATGGGATGTCCTTGAGGACGTCATTAAGGAGCATCCGGTTATGCTGAACCGTGCACCTACACTGCATCGTCTGGGTATCCAGGCGTTCGAGCCGATCCTTGTAGAAGGTAAGGCGATCAAGCTTCATCCGCTTGTTTGTACCGCATTCAACGCGGACTTCGATGGAGACCAGATGGCGGTCCACCTTCCGCTTACCATGGAAGCTCAGGCAGAGTGCCGTTTCCTTCTCCTCTCCCCGAACAACCTGTTAAAACCGTCCGATGGTGGTCCGGTAGCCGTTCCTTCCCAGGATATGGTTCTCGGTATCTACTATCTGACACAGGAGAGACCGGGCGCAAAGGGCGAGGGAATGTTCTTCAAGAGCCCGAACGAAGCACTTCTTGCATATGAGAACGGTGCCGTTACTCTTCACGCAAGAATCAAAGTCCGTGTGACAAAGACTCTTCCGGATGGAAGAACAATGACTGGTATCGTTGATACAACTGTCGGACGTATCCTCTTCAACGAGATCATCCCACAGGATCTTGGATTTGTAGACAGAACGATCCCGGGCAACGAGTTAAAGCCGGAGATCGATTTCCTCGTAAAGAAGAAACAGTTAAAGCAGATCCTCGAGAAAGTCATCAATACACACGGAGCGATCCAGACAGCGATCACCCTGGACGATATCAAGGCGATCGGTTACAAGTACTCCACAAGAGCAGCTATGACCGTATCCATTTCCGATATGACTGTCCCGGCAACAAAGAAGCAGCTCCTCGCAGACGCAGAAGCTACCGTTGATCGTATCGCTAAGAACTTCCGCCGTGGTCTTATCACAGAGGAAGAGCGTTACAAAGAAGTTATCGATGTATGGAAAGCAACCGATGACCAGCTGACACATGACCTTCTGACAGGTCTTGATAAATACAACAACATCTTCATGATGGCGGACTCCGGAGCCCGTGGTTCCGATAAGCAGATCAAGCAGCTTGCCGGTATGCGAGGACTCATGGCGGATACGACCGGTCACACGATCGAACTCCCGATCAAGTCCAACTTCCGTGAAGGTCTTGACGTACTTGAGTACTTCATCTCCGCACATGGTGCGAGAAAAGGTATGTCCGATACCGCTCTTCGTACAGCCGACTCCGGTTACCTGACAAGACGTCTTGTTGACGTATCCCAGGACCTTATCATCCGTGAGACAGACTGCTGTGAAAGCAAGGGAACGATCCCGTACATGGAGATCGAGGGCTTTACGGACGGTAAAGAGACCATCGAGACGCTGCAGGAGAGATTGACAGGCAGATATATCGCTGAGACGATCACAGATCCGGATACCGGAGAAGTTGTTGTTAAGGCTAACCATATGTGTACACCGAAACGTGCCGCAGCCGTTATCAAGGTTCTTGAGAAGCTCGGCAGAAATACTGTTAAGATCCGTACAGTCCTGACATGTAAGTGCCATATCGGTGTCTGCTCCAAGTGCTACGGCGCAAACATGGCGACAGGCCAGCCGGTACAGGTCGGAGAGGCTGTTGGTATCATTGCCGCACAGTCCATCGGTGAGCCTGGTACACAGCTGACCATGCGTACATTCCACTCCGGCGGTGTTGCCGGCGGCGATATCACACAGGGTCTTCCCCGTGTCGAGGAGCTTTTCGAGGCCAGACGCCCGAAGGGACTTGCGATCATCGCTGAATTCGGTGGTGTTGTTACAATTAAAGATACAAAGAAAAAACGTGAGATCATCGTTACGGACCAGGAGACAGGAAACTCCAAGACTTATCTGATCCCCTATGGTTCCAGAATCAAAGTTGCGGACGGACAGGTTCTCGAGGCCGGCGACGTTCTTACAGAGGGTAGCATCAACCCGCACGACCTGTTAAAGGTTAAGGGCGTTCGTGCCGTACAGGATTACATGATCCGTGAGGTACAGCGTGTTTACCGCTTACAGGGTGTAGAGATCAACGATAAGCATATCGAGATGATCGTGCGTCAGATGTTAAAGAAGATCCGTGTCGAGGAGAGCGGCGATTCCGACGTTCTTCCGGGCGTATCCATGGATGTTCTTGATTTCAACGAGATGAACGAGGAGCTCATCGCTGCAGGCAAACAGCCGGCAGAGGGCAAACAGGTCATGCTCGGTATCACAAAGGCATCCCTTGCAACCGATTCCTTCTTATCCGCCGCATCCTTCCAGGAGACCACAAAGGTTCTTACTGAGGCTGCGATCAACGGTAAGGTCGATCACCTGATCGGTCTGAAAGAGAATGTTATTATCGGTAAGCTGATCCCGGCTGGTACCGGAATGAAGCGTTACCGCAATATCAAGCTCAGCACAGGCGAGATCGAGGATAAGATCCAGGAGCAGGAAGCACCGGTTGCTGAAGAGCCGCAGGAGGAGACGGATGCTCCGCTTGAGGAAGCAGATAAAATCATTCTCAACGAGGATGATACACAGGATGTCGATGAGTGATCGGTATTTTGACAAATAAATATATCGGAAAGCTTTCTGGAAACAGGAACTTTTCCGTATGCTGAGGCATATAAGAACAGCGAGGAGAACATGAAAGATCATGTTTTTCCTCGCTGTTTGAGTATACAGATGGTTAGAAGAAAGCAACTTGTAACGATTCGGCGGGCCGATGGGCTTTCTGTGCTGAATGTGAGAAGACCTGAATTACAATTTCTTGATTTTTGGCTTGGCGCGGCAAGTGTGCGGACCGATGGAGGTGTTTTACATGATTACGATACTGTCCGGCTTATTTATTAAAAACAGAGATCAATTCGGGAACAGCGATGTGCGCCGTGCCTACGGCATGCTCTGCAGTATTGTGGGCATCGCGCTCAATGTATTTCTGTTTGCCGGAAAATATCTGGCGGGTGTGATCAGTGGATCCATCGCTATTACGGCGGATGCATTCAATAACCTGTCAGATGCAGGATCATCCTTTATCTCTCTTGTGGGATTTAAATTTTCCGGCATGAAGGCTGACGCGGATCACCCCTTTGGACACGGGCGCATCGAGTATGTCTCCGGATTTGGAGTTTCCATGGTCATCATTCTCATGGGAATCGAGCTTTTCAAAACTTCCATAGAGAAGATCTTTCATCCGGAGCCGGTGGAGACAGGCGCTCTGGCGGTGGGGATCCTTGTGGTCTCCATCTGTGTAAAGGGATACATGTGCTTTTACAATCGGACAGTCGGCAAAAAGATCCAGTCGGAGACCATGAAAGCGACGGCTATGGACAGTATGAGCGATTCCATCGCGACAACGGCGGTTCTGATCTCCATGGCTGTGGCCCATGTGACAGGCATTAGTATCGATGGATGGTGCGGCTGCCTGGTGGCATGCTTTGTATTGTATGCAGGATTTGGCGCGGCGAAGGATACCCTGAATCCGCTTCTCGGAGAACCGCCTTCCAGAGAATTTGTAAATGAGATCAAGACGATCGTTATGGCTCATCCTGAGATCCTTGGGATCCATGATCTAGTGGTCCACGATTACGGCCCGGGGAGGCGCATGATATCCCTCCACGGGGAAGTGTCCGGGGATTGCGATATCTTTGAGATCCACGATGTGATCGATCGGATCGAGAAGGAATTGAAGGAAAAACTTGGCTGTGAGGCCGTGATCCACATGGATCCGATCGTCGTGAATAACGAGGCGATCAATGAGACAAAAAAGGAAGTTGTTGACATGATCAACGAACATTTTCCGGGCGTCACCATCCATGATTTCCGCATGATCCAGGGTCCAACCCATACGAACCTGATCTTCGATGCGGTGGTTCCATTCCAGTATGGGAAAACGAACGAAGAGGTAAAACAGGGGATCGCGAACCTGATCTCAGAGAAATGGGATGGTTATTACGCAGTGATACAGGCAGAGCAGTCATATCTGGAATAAAGAAAAGAGATTGAATCCGGCAGAGCGTGCAGAAGCGCTTTGCCGGATTTTTGCAGTTAAAGAAAACGTAAGAAGTCTACAGGAAAAATGGTTTGCGATTGCATGGTTGAACTGCTATACTTGAGATATGGAACTCACGGAAGTATGTGGGCAGATGGGTGACAGAACAGGCGCTCCGGCATCTGGAAACTTGTGCAGATGACCGACGCGGTTGTTGAATTTTAAGGAGGTCTCTTTTATGAAAAAGTGGAAAATGATCCTTACTGCAGCGATGCCGTTAGCAATGGCACTGTCCTTCCCGGCATTCGCGGGCGAATGGCACGAGGATATGAACGGCTGGTGGTATGAGAACGATGACGGTTCCTACTGCCGGAACGGCTGGGACTGGATCGATGGTGATCATGATGGCTGGGCACAGTGCTATTATTTCGGAAATTCCGGTTATCTGCAGATGAATGCCGGATATGCGCAGACAAATACGGGTCATGCGGACGGATATGAGATCGATAAAAATGGTGCCTGGAGCGTAAATGGTGTTACTCAGGTAAAGGCAGTTCCGATCGCTGTCGCGGAGAACGATCCGGAGGCGCTGAAGGTCTATGAGGAAGCACAGCAGCTTGGCGAGTCTCTCCCGAGCGCGAATATCGATGTGGACTATACGATCACCATGTCTTATCTCGGACAGAATATTGATATGTCCATGAATATGAAGCTGATGATGAAAGAGGACGCGAACGGAGACATGCAGTTTGTATGCAAGGGTACCGCGGATACGCTTGGAACCGCAGTGCCGATCGATATGTTCTACACAGACGGATACATGTATGTGAACACTATGGGCATCAAGTACAGGCAGGCCATGGATCTGGAAGCTGCGAAAGCTCAGGCCACACAGATCAACATGGATCTGGATACGGATGTTGTCAAAGGCTTGAGAATGTATACAAGCGGTGACACAAGGAAACTTGCATTTACTATTGATGACCAGAAGATGAACGAGATCCTGACCGCAGTTACCAGCGCGACCGCAGAGACCTACAAGGAGCTTGGGGTCACTCTGGACATGAAGGTCAATGAGTCGAACGGCGAGATGACGGTCAACAAAGATGGCTATTGCGAAGCTATGAAGATGTTTATGGACTACGGAATGAGTGTCACAGATCATACAACATCCGAAGCTGATGAGATGAACTATAAGATGGATATCAATATGACATATAAGAATCCGGGCAAGGAAGTTTATTTTGAGATTCCATCCACAGATGGCTACGAAGATATTGCTGTGGCTTATGTGGCAGACGCGGAATAGGGACAGTAAAATCGGGACCGGTCTGGCTTGTTAAAAAGTGAAGTGTAAATGGCGCTGGTTTGCGTATGGCTGAGAGGTCATGGCAGATCAGCGCCTTTTTGTGCCACAGGAAATCCCTGTTCACAGATGGCTGCGGTAGGTTCGGCAGGAATGTAGTTTCACCTGTAATAGGATCTGCCTGCAGCTGCGTCTGGGAGAATAGCAGATTGGAGAATCTATCATATATTAAATTGAAGAAACAGGACAAAGAGGGAGAAATAATGGCATCCATCAGTCTATGCATGATCGTGCGCAATGAGGAAAAGGTCCTCGGAAGATGCCTGTCCTGCGTGCGGGGATTTGCGGATGAGATCATAATTGTGGACACGGGATCTACGGACCGGACGAAGGAGATCGCATTTTCTTTTACGGACAAGGTTTATGATTTTAAATGGAAGGATGACTTTGCAGCGGCGAGAAATTTCGCGTTTTCCAAGGGAACGGGGGATTACCTGTTCTGGCTGGATGCAGATGATGTGGTAAGGCAGGAGGAACGGAGAAAATTAATGGATCTTAAGAGACAGCTGGATGACGAACGGCCGGATGTGGTGATGATGAAATACGCGGTTGGATATGACGGGGATGGCGAACCGTCATTTTTCTTTTATAGAGAACGCCTTTTAAGACGGTGCGGAAAAGCCGTATGGAAAGGGCGCATCCATGAGGCGGTGGAACCCTTTGGAAAAGTAGTGCGGGAAGATATCATGATCGAGCACCGGAAAGTGGGGACAGGGGATCCGGATAGGAATCTTCGGATATTTGAGCAGATGCTCCGGGAGAAGGGGAAACTATCTCCGCGGGATCAGTATTATTACGGAAAGGAATTATATTACCACAGAAGATACCGGGATGCCGCTTCCGTATTTTCGGAATATCTGGAACTGCCGGATGGCTGGCGGGAAGACCGGGTGGATGCCTGCAGGCATGGAGCGTACTGTATGTACCGGATCGGAGATCGGGACCGGGCACTAAAGTTTCTGCTTTCCGGACTTTCTGAGGGGATCCCGAAGCCGGAGCTCTGCTGTGATCTCGGATGGTGGTTCTTCTCGGCCGGGCGCTATCGCGACGCAATTTTCTGGTACGGGCAGGCAGTTCAGGCCGGAAAGTTGACAGGGGAGGACGGTTTTGTGATGCCGGAGTGCCGGGGATATGTTCCATATCTGCAGATGTGTGTCTGCTATGACAGGCTGGGGGAATGGAAAACGGCGGAACGGTATAATGAGCTGGCGGAGAGGTGCCGGCCGGGGACGGAGATATGCCAGTTAAACAGGAAATATTTTGAGAAAAGAAAAGAGCAGCAAATTGAATGGATCCAGTGAGGTGACAGCAGGAGTTTTGGACAAAAAATCGCAGAAGTAGCAGTTTCGGACGGGCAGCATAGATTATAGTAAGCGAACAACCTGTATGGGATGTCCGCCAGGAAAATATGCTGAAAGGGGAATTGATCATGCGTAATTGTGGATATGATTTCTGGGAGAACGAGGACTGCAGAGCAGAGAGCTGCCGGGGCGGAGACGAGAGAGGACACTGGGATGGGAACTGTTGCTGCGGCCGAGACGGAAGAGACCGCTGGGACGGAACGCAGGGCTGTGGCGGAGATGGAAGAGGTGGCTGCGGTGAAAATTGTGGCTGCGGAGGAAACAGAAGAGGCGGCTGTGGCGGAAATTGCGGAAGCGGCTGGGGATATGGCTGGAGACACGGAACCTGCTGCTGCCGGGGACCGCAGGGTCCGAGAGGCCCTCAGGGATGCCCGGGGCCTGAAGGACCGAGAGGTCCACAGGGGTTTCCGGGATTTGACGGAGCGGTGGGAGCGACAGGTCCGATGGGTCCGATAGGTCCGGCAGGAGCAGTGGGAGCGACAGGTCCGATGGGTCCGCAGGGGCCAACCGGTCCGACCGGCCCCGCAGGGACAGTGACAGCAGCCGCTCCGGTGGCAAATGCCACAGACTCGGAGAACGTGGTGAATCAGTTTAATGAATTACTTGCAAATCTGAGAACGGCTGGACTTCTGGCCCCCAATCCCTAACGAAGGATAGATTAAAAGAGGAGACCGCAGATGCGGTCTCCCTCAGGATCGAAAGAGATTTGTAACGGTTCAGCCCGGGAGCGGTATCGTTCCCGAATGTGTATCGGATATGGAACAAATCGCGTCGGGGAATCAAATCGCACCGTGGGGCTTGCATGAAGACTGACGGTATGGTAAAATCCTGTCTGGAAATATACAGCGCTTGTAACGGTGCGGCACCTTTACAGTAGCGGGCAAAAATCTATTCCAGATCAGCAGTGTCAATGGGATTATTGACACTGCCGGAACGCAGAAGGAGGAAAAAGTCATGAAAGAAACATGGAACGTCCTCGACCCGGACGAGTATGTAAAACACAATCCATTTATGGGATATACCAATATGAAGATTGAAAAGATCTCCCCGGAATGCAGTGAGATCAGTATGAAGATCACTCACGGCGTGACAAACCTGATGGGCATGGTCCATGGCGGAATGCTCTATGCTCTGGCAGATGTGGTAACAGGCCTCACGGCCAGAGCCGACGGAAGAAAATATGTGACCCAGAGTGCCCATATAAACTTTATCCGGAACGTATCGGAAGGAACGGTCTATGCAAAAGGCATCTTGATCCGCCGCGGCAGATCCATCACAATCGTCCGCAGTGAAGTGACAGATGAAAAGGGAGATCTTCTCGCTGATGTGACCGTGGACATGTTCTGTCTTGGAGAGTAGTCTCCTGGCAGGAGAAAAACAGGCCAAACCTGTCAAAATCACAAGAGATAAATTTGAGACAACTCATCCAGGCGTGTCATGATCGAAAAACGCCGTATTTTCAAAGAAAATTTAAGGTTTCTCCTTGACATGCAGAAAAACTCTGTATATAATAATGGGGCGTGCATCGGGTACGTCCCGTTTTTTGTGCGCATAAAGGCTGAAAGCAGCAACCAACAGTCAATATCACAGGAGGTGAAAAGAATGCCAACATTTAACCAGTTAGTAAGAAAAGGTAGAGAGACTACTGTAAAGAAATCTACAGCTCCGGCACTCCAGAAAGGATACAATTCCCTTCATAAGAAAGCCACAGATACATCTGCTCCGCAGAAGAGAGGTGTATGCACAGCTGTTAAGACTGCAACTCCTAAGAAGCCGAACTCCGCTCTTAGAAAGATTGCCAGAGTACGTCTTTCCAACGGTATTGAAGTAACAAGCTATATCCCGGGTGAGGGACATAACCTTCAGGAGCACTCCGTTGTTCTGATCCGTGGTGGTCGTGTTAAGGACCTTCCGGGTACCAGATACCACATCATCAGAGGTACTCTTGATACTGCAGGCGTTGCCAACAGAAGACAGGCTCGCTCCAAGTACGGCGCAAAGAGACCGAAAGATAAAAAATAATTGCGAAGCAATTATTGCTACTCAAACGTAGCGAAGCGGAGTTCGAGTTTCCCGTCTTAAGTGGCGGTCGATAGAAACTTGAACAACCGCATAGGGATCACTAACAGGAATAAAGTGAATGCGTACAACGCATATTAGTGCCGGTGGTATTTGACCTGTGGTTGCAGGAGATAGATAGAAAACCGCGCGCGAACACATTTTATGGAAACATGTGAGTACCGATGATATAATTTTTATAATTAAGGAGGGAAGTAACGTGCCACGTAAAGGACATACTCAGAAAAGAGACGTATTAGCAGACCCGCTTTACAGCAACAAAGTTGTAACCAAGCTGATCAACAACATCATGCTTGATGGTAAGAGGGGCGTTGCTCAGAAAATTGTTTACGGCGCTTTCGAAGAGGTCGCTGAGAAGACCGGTAAGGACGCTGTAGAAGTATTCGAAGAGGCTATGAACAACATCATGCCGGTTCTCGAGGTTAAGGCAAAACGTATCGGTGGTGCAACATACCAGGTACCGATCGAGGTTAAGCCGGAGAGAAGACAGGCATTAGGCCTTCGCTGGATCACTCTCTATTCCCGTAAGAGAAGCGAGAAGACCCAGGTAGAGAGACTTGCAAACGAGATTATGGATGCTGCAAACAACACAGGCGCATCTGTAAAGAAGAAAGAGGAAATGCATAAGATGGCTGAGGCTAACAAGGCATTTGCTCACTACAGATTCTAATAGGAGGAAAAATCCTTGGCTGGAAGAGAATATCCGTTAGAGAGAACCAGAAATATCGGAATCATGGCTCATATCGATGCTGGTAAGACAACAACGACAGAGCGTATCCTTTATTATACTGGTATTAACTATAAGATCGGTGATACTCACGAAGGTACTGCTACCATGGACTGGATGGAGCAGGAGCAGGAGAGAGGTATCACGATCACATCCGCAGCTACGACTTGTCACTGGACTCTTCAGGAAAAGACAAAGCCGAAGGCTGGCGCACTTGAGCACCGTATCAACATCATCGATACACCAGGCCACGTAGACTTCACTGTTGAGGTTGAGCGTTCCCTCCGTGTACTTGATGGCGCTGTTGGCGTTTTCTGTGCAAAGGGTGGTGTAGAGCCGCAGTCCGAGAACGTATGGCGTCAGGCTGATACCTACAACGTACCGAGAATGGCATTCATCAACAAGATGGATATCCTTGGTGCAAACTTCTACGGCTGTGTAGATCAGATCCGTACAAGACTTGGCAAGAACGCGATCTGCATCCAGCTCCCGATCGGTAAGGAAGACGAGTTCAAGGGAATCATCGACCTCTTCGAGATGAAGGCTTACATCTACAATGATGATAAGGGCGATGATATCTCCGTAACAGACATTCCGGAAGATATGGCAGATGATGCAGAGCTTTACCACAGCGAACTCGTTGAGAAGATCTGCGAGCTCGATGATGACCTCATGATGCAGTATCTTGAGGGTGAGGAGCCGACCGTTGATGAGATGAAGAAGGTTCTTCGTAAAGCAACCTGCGAGTGTCAGGCAATTCCGGTATGCTGCGGTACAGCATACAGAAACAAAGGCGTACAGAAGCTCCTTGATGCGATCATCGAGTACATGCCGTCTCCGCTTGACATCCCGCCGATCAAGGGCGTTGACCTTGAGGGCAACGAAGTAGTTCGTCATTCTTCCGATGATGAGCCGTTCTCCGCACTTGCATTCAAGATCATGACAGACCCGTTCGTAGGTAAACTTGCATTCTTCCGTGTTTACTCCGGAACAATGAACTCCGGTTCCTACGTATTAAACGCAACAAAAGATAAAAAAGAGCGTGTTGGCCGTATCCTTCAGATGCATGCAAACAAGAGACACGAGCTTGACAAGGTTTACTCCGGTGATATCGCCGCTGCAGTTGGATTCAAGTCCACAACAACTGGTGATACAATCTGTGATGAGCAGCATCCGGTAATCCTTGAGTCCA
>ERZ833782.2417-NODE-2417-length-12328-cov-7.959668_pt1 | contig 12328 bp, 8 predicted proteins | sample MGYA00519577_ERZ833782 | MGnify/ENA primary metagenome ERZ833782 (study PRJEB31850, sample SAMEA3708745) | human gut metagenome | biome: human gut; feature: human-associated habitat; material: faeces | place: China | collected 2014 ...
AAGGATGCGTCATTCAAATAGGAGAGATGTTTAAGTACTGACAAGTGAAGAGGTATATTATTGCTTTTAATGGCTGCTCTCCGTTAGTAACGGATGGCGGCAGAACATTTCTATGTTCTGCTTGATTAACGGTATGCATGAACTGGAAATTTAGTCAATAGGGGCATTTATGCCCGGCGAAAGCCTTTACTGTTGACTTAATTTCCAGTTTATGTTTATGAATATTATGGATATGCTTTAAATTAGTTTAAAATTGAGAATGTTTCTACTGATAAAGGGAAAAGAGATATTGAGTTATTAGGAGAGTTAGATGAAGGTGAATAGCGTAATGAAGTTTGTATTTATCAGTACTATATAGTCTCAGAATATAGTGCAGAGTTTTTGATGAAAGATATATATGGTTTGATATTTTATAAAGGAGATTTAGGTATTTACAAGTGAGGAATTACTTGTTTTGGAAGTGGTCAAGAAGTGGAGTTGCTGGATATTTCAATTTCCGAATATAAAATAGTTGAAGTAGTTTAAAAATGTGATTATACATATCAAAAGAAACTAAAATATTTGGTGGAAATAATGAAAGTGTTATATAATGTAGATGAGAAGTTACTGAGATGATTAAACAAAGGAGGAATAATTGGGTATGATTCTTATTCGGGGAATAAAAGGAGAGTCGTATGCTCGAAAAATAGAAAATGGAATTGTTGATTGTCGTGACGTATTATCTGCACTATTGCATCCACCAGTAACAGGATATGCATATTCAGATTATTATGAAAAGAATTTAGTTAAAGCACTGACTTATTTAAAAAATAAAGATGTAGAAAGTTTCCATGACCCTAAATTTTTGCAGTCTATATTAATTGATTTCTATATTCCACATATTTATTTGACATATTTTCACATTTTAAATGAGCGTTCTTTAGAATGGCTAAATAAATTTGATGATGATTACAAGTTTATTGCTGTGAATGTTAAAATTGACAGAATTACTCGGACGGCAATAGGTAACGAGTTTTTTGGGGCTAAAATGTCATATGTAGATAGTATCAAACAACTTAGTCAAGATGGTACTAAGGGCTTTTATGCTGCTTGCATGTGCTCATTAGAAAATTTATTTGCAGATAAAAGTGAAATGGTAATGTCACTTCCAATTTATAATACGTTGTCATTTGCCCTTTTATGTAGAGAACAGGATGAAAAGTTTACAGATATAGAAAATGAATTTAGAATAATAGCGTATGATTGTCCTAGAATCCAAAATGGAATAATGAAACAAATTCCTAGAACGGTGAAACTTTTTGGAAAAAATGGAATCGAATATAGTGGTATGCTGAATGCAGGGAGGGATTCTATTTTAAAAAGTAATCTCTGTGTATTGAATAATCAGGAAAAATTATTAAGTGAGATTCTTATTCAAGAACAAGGGGCTATTACTATAGACAGTCAATTTAAACCCATTAATATACGTGATATTTCTGATGATTATAGGTATTTGGGTGGAAAAGCAGATTGTGCAGAATATATTAAAAAAATGCTTAAATGTAAGCCAAAAGATGTTTATGTAGATAGAACTGTTCTTAAAAAATATAAAATTAGTGATATTCCAGATGCAGTATTTGCACCTGGATATGAAAAAGTGGAATATTAATTATGATATACTTATAAAAACGGAAATTATCAGGTTGACAATTTCCATTGCAATAATTAGAGGGATAAGATATAATACAGGCACAAGGTTTCAAGGCTATATTTTAAGGGAAACACATTTGGCACTTTTTTGAGAACATCTTTTGTAAGAATTGTTCATTCCTGAGCGAGCATCAAACGAGAGAAAAAGTCAAAAAAGAGCAAAAAACAAAACCAAAAAAATTTGAAGCCTTGCTTCAGGTGAAAACCTGATGCAGGGCTTTTTTAATCCCAAAAGATAATAGAAAAAGAAACCGGAAAGAAACTTGTTAACATTGTATGCTACGACTGCACGGGAAGCCATTGGCTACTATTGAATGCTCAAAAATATTACAAAAAATATTCTCAAAAGAATGCCGGAAGAAATCCAGCGTTGAATCTGTCTTAACAAATTTCTGTAAAAGAATCAAAAGAAATTTGAAAAGAAAAAGGTAAAAAAAGTGTAGTGGTCTTGGACGGCTTGAGAATATTGTTTTTCCAATCCACTTTCCCGAAAAAGTGCAAAGTGGGTGTGTGAAAGGACAGAGCAAAATCCCAGAAGTCCTTTATTTACAAGGGTTTCTGGGATTTTATTTTTTCTCGTGATGCTTATCGTTCTCATCTTCTAAAGTAGCAAGTGCTTTTGCTTTCTCCTCAGTTGTGATGTCAAGATAGATCATCGTAGTCTGGAGCTGTTCATGGCCAAGCAAAAAGGAAATCTGTACGATATTCATTCCATCCTCCAGCCAGTGAGAAGCCTTCGAATGCCTGAATTGATGGGCATGGAGATCCAGTGGCACATCTCTGCAGTTTTCATGGGCTGCCTTTGCATACTTTTTCAGCATCTTGCTGATGGCAGGCTGAGTCATTTTTCCGTGACTTCCGGTGTTCCTCGAATAAAAAATATAGGCCTCCGGATCAGGTGTTTCCCCATGGAACTCTCTTAAGTACCTTGTTAAATGTGCAACAACTTTTGGCAACAGGTAAAGAGTGCGGATCTTGCTTCCTTTTCCGATAATGACAACGTATGCTTTTTCGGCGGATAGATGAAGTTGATCGTTCTTCATCGATAGTATCTCATCCAACCGGGCGGCAGTGCTGTATAAGAGGATGATGAATGCCAGATCCCTGCGTCCGCATTTGCTTGAAGGATCAGGCGCCTCCATTAATGCCTTTACCGCTTTCCGGGTCAGGCCCTCCACTTTCTTTTTCAGGCATTTCCTTCGGGGGATTTCGGATGCTTCCAGATAAAGATGCAGGTAAACAGCGTCACGCCCGCTGAGATATTTTAAAAATGCACGCAAGGCTGCCAGCCTGTTATTACAGCTATCCGGGCTGTTTTTTCTCGATTTTTGCAGCCAGGCAAGCCACTCTTCTATGACTGTATGGTGGAACACATCGGCACTGAGGCTGCCACATTGAACCTTTTTTTCTTCTTCGAGGTATGTCAGGTACAACGCCAGTGTATCCCGGTATGATTTCAATGTGTTCATGCTATCTGTTTTCTGAGAAAGGACATAGTTGTTCAGGAATTCTGAAATATACCCGGCAATCCGGATACTTTCCTTAGTAGGTTTCTTCATCCAGTGGCACCTCCGGTATCATCCACTCAGAACTGTTTTCTGTCTGCTCTTTTATGATCTCAGAAAGACCGGGAACAATGGAATAGTAGTATTTTGTGCTTTCGAGCGTTGTATGTCCCATACTCTTGCTCAGATATACAAGTTTGTCATGGAATTCAAAACCATAGCCTGTCCATTGGTTGAGGTTTGTTACAGCATAATGGTGGCGGAATTCGTAGGCGGTGGCGTGGGATGTATTGGCTTTGCGCCATAACAGGTTGAAATTTTTTGTTACCCATCCCCTGTTGAAATGGGAATTCCTTATGGAAGGGAAGAAATATTCCCTCTCCGGCACGATGCCGTTAATGGCTGCATCATATCTGCGCATGATCTCCAGCATGGAATCGTGCAAAACAATGTAGTGCTGGTCATGCCCCTTGGAATACTGGATATCCAGTATCCCTCTCCTCAGATCCACATTTTCCATGAGGAGTAGCCGGGCTTCATTTGTACGGATTCCACTGCTGTAAAGAAGCCTGAAAAACACAGGGACAGACATTTTTCTTATAATGGTTTCTTTCCTGCTGTTGATGACCGGTATGCTATCACATTCATGGAAAAACCGGATAAGTTCTTCCTCTGTAAAGGCATGCGGGAGGTATCTCCGCCTTTCTTTCCGGGGAATCTGCGGCGGCTGAACATTGGACAGGCCCCGCATGTTCAGAAAACGAATGAAGCTGTCTACCACATATATCCTCGACCTGCAGGAGTTGTTGGTTTCCGTCCTCCGCTGACGGCACCAGCCATCAACCATTTCCTGTGTCAGTGCGGTAGCACACGGATCATTCGCGTGGCAGTAATGGTCAAACAGCATCAGGTTTTCCTCATAGGAAGAATCATTCCATCGCTGGGATGCCTGCCGGTACCTTATAAAGCTATGGATCTGTGGGGAAAGGAACGAACGGAATTCTTTCATATGGACAGCACCTCCTTTGCCAGGGGGAACTGCTCCACACTCAGGGCGCATTCCTTTAAATGTACAAAATCTGCCCTTAGATAAGGCTCAAGGGAATCGGGAGCTGTATGTCCGAGAGTCTGTGTGATCACAGACTGTGGTATATCATTTTCCAGCATAGAGGATGCCAGGTTATGCCGGAAGATGTGTGTCCCCTTCCTGTCTCCTGGATTCTGCCGCACTCCTGCAATCCGACAGATTTTTGTTACGATGTTTGCAATTCCCTGGGTAGACAATGGTGAAAAGGGATGTGTTTCTGTCAGGAACAGGCGGGGGCAGCCGGTATCCGGCCTTTCCGATTCCAGGTAATCATATATGGCATTCCCCACAACAGCAGAAAGCGGAAGTTCTAAGGGTACGGATGTTTTCTGCTGTGTAACCAGTATCCGTTCAGTTTCCCAGTCAATGGAATGAAAAGTAAGCCCGGCGATGTCACAACCCCGAAGTCCCGTAAAAAGGAGCAGGAAGAGAATCGCCCGATTACGTGCAGAAACTTCGCCTTTTTCTGCTGCTTCCCGTAGAAGCCTGACCTCATCCTGCGTAAGATATTGGATATTTTTTCTGTTTTCTCTTAGCACAAGCAGGAAACTGAGCACCTTCCGACATTGTGCTGCTTTCCAGTTAAGCCCTGCCTTGAACACTGCTGCAATGTTTTTCTTGTAAGAACAGCTTCTTTGCAAAGAACCATCTTCTGCGAGAAAGAATGACAGGACATCCTCTTCCGTTATTGCATCCAGACACTGGGCACCCCGCAGCTGCATCTGATGTAAAAAAGATGCTGTATTGAGTGCTTCACTCCGTATGGTCGATTCCTTCTTTCCCCGTTTTTTCTCATATATACGGTAAAAATCAATCAATTCTCTGAATTCGGAACAAAGCAGATGATAGGATCCCCTCTCAAACAAGGTATGTCGGCTTCTGCCATCAGGCATGCGGCCGAAGTCATCAAACTGCTCCAACGCCCCGATGATAGTTCTTTTGTTTCGCAGATAGTCTTTAGAATGCGGGGCTTTTAAGTAATCAAGGTAAACATCCCGATAGGACTGCCAGTCGTGGCTGTCTGCTTTAGCCAGTATACGGTTGATCTCCTCCCTGAACCGGCGTATGTAAGTACTGGAATAACCATTATTTTCCATGAAGGAAAGAAGCTCTTCATGGTGCTCTTTTAAGTTTTGTAAATCCATGGTATGACCTCCCTTTTTTGTTATAAGGGAATCATACACCAAAAATAAAATCCAAACCTTTTCACATGTTATGTATCGTATTTCCTGCGCCATCTGCAAAAGGTTTGGATTTTATTTAAGTTTGGATACTCGTGGAAATCCAAACGTTTGGATTTCCACGACAAGACATTTTACCGTTATGGAACAAAACATCAGGAGTGCACCCAGCATGACTGCCGTTATCTGATCGGCAGCGAGCAGAATGAGCCGCAACTGGAATGGAACAAGGAGATGCACGGATTGTTCCAGGAGATGCTGCATTACCGAAATGGGTTGGGGGAGAAAGAACTTGATCCGATAATTGTTGAGGGATTCGAAAAAAGGTATGACGAAATCCTGAACAAGGCGGAGAAAGAATATCAGGATGAGCCGCCGACTGAGTATTATAGGGAAGGGTATAATCTGTTTCTCCGGTTAAGGGAATATAAAGAAAATGAATTATTGTTCCTGCATGATAAACGGGTTCCAGCCAATAATTCCCTATGTGAAAGATTGGCAAGAGTCTATAAACGAAAACAGAAGCAGGCAATTACTCTGCGAAGCCAAGAAAGTTTAAACGATATTTGTGATGGCTTGAGCATAGTCTATTTGTTACGCTCACAAAATGTAGATGTATATCAGAAGATATCAGAAATATATGAACGGAAACGCCCGCCAAAAATAAAACAGGAAAAGGTTGTTGCTAAAGCTTAATGCCAAAGCAGCAACCTTTTCTTTATTATACAGATGGCGTGGGTGTGAAAAGTAACTATCAGATGAAGCAATGTGGTGTATAATGAGGTGGCAGAGGATGAAAAACAGGGTAAAGAGGGAATGAATATGAATCCGGTAATTGTAAGAAATGTCAGGATAGGCGAGGGGATGCCGAAGATCTGTGTCCCGGTCGTGGGAAGAACGAGGGCAGAGATCAGGGAAGCGGCGGCTTATGTGGAGCTGAACCGGAGAATGTCCGGGGCGGGATATATTGATATGGTGGATGTGGAGATGTTTTCAGGAGATGATACGGTGTCGGCGCTTGTACGGTGTGCCCATGCCTGTCAGGTGAAGGTGGTGGGCTCTAACCATGATTTTCAGAAGACGCCGGCGAAGGAGGAGATTGTGGCGAGACTTCGCAGGATGCAGGAACTGGATGCGGATATCCTGAAGATTGCGGTTATGCTGCGAAGTAAGAAGGATGTGCTGACACTGCTTGCGGCGACGGAGGAGATGTGCTCCGAATATGCCAACCGCCCGGTGATCACCATGTCCATGGACGGGATGGGGGTTATCAGCAGATTGTGCGGGGAGGCGTTCGGTTCTGCGGTGACGTTCGGATCGGCAGGGAAGGCGTCGGCGCCGGGGCAGGTGGAAGCAGGAGAGCTCAGGCGTGTGTTTACGCTTCTGCATGCTATAGTATAAGCCGCAAGAGGCTTTTTTCCTTTAATTTCTCTTGTATTTTTCTATAGTTTGTGAGGTTTTCCAGACCGGTATGCATGATATAATAAACAGAGTATACGGGGCCTTTGTAGCAATATTAAGAGATGAGGAGGTTTATATGGTCAGGATAAAAGGTAAAAAGTTTCTGGCAATTGCAATTGCCGGAGCAGTGTTTGTCGGCGGTGTGTTCCCGGAAACAGCCTGCGCCGCAGAAACAGCGGAAAGCACAAGTGATGTACAAGTGGAAGAAACGAAGCAGCAGAGCGTAAAAAGCATTCAGGAGAATCTCCTTGAAGCTTATAATACAGGTTTTGAAAGCTCTGACAGTAATGGCTTATACTGGTGGAGTGACGGAAACTGGGGAAAGGAAAATATTGCACAGAAAGCATATGAGGGAGATCAAAAGCCGGCGGAAGACAGCGGAGGTTATTATGTGGAAGTGACGCCGGACGGTGAAGGAATCGGTACGGCACAGATATGTGCCGGAGATATCGCATCTATTCTGGAACCAGAGGTATCCTATGAGTTCTCTTTCTATGCAAAAGCAGACCCCCAAACGCCGGAGGGAACGGTGGAGCTGCAGATTACAAGTGCAAGTTCGGATTGGGCTTCTTCACAGGCAGCAGCGGTAACTTATGACAGCAAAGTTATATTGGATGAAAACTGGCAGTCCATCAGCGGTACATTCATTATTCCGGCACATGAGAAGCATGAACAGGTGAAGATTGAATTTAAAGGCAGCAAAGATCTGACTTTTTATGTAGACGATCTTAAAATAGGAGGAAAAAAGGCAGAAGTGAATCAAGGGGATAACCTTGTGAAAAATCCGGGTTTTGCAGATGAGGATCTGTCTGTTTGGAAAAAAGGCTCGGGCGGGGCAGCGATTACGTCAGAGACATCCGGTGAAGCTATACCAGACGGCATTGCCACGTATGGTGCAATTGGAAACAGGACAAGCAGCCAGGAGTGTTTTGCGCAGGATATGACAGGGATTTTGCAGTCAGGGAAAACCTATGAATATTCTTTTTGGGTGAAGCTTGACGGGGAAGACTACAGGGACGCGCCGGCAGACCAAAGAGAAATATCTTTTGCGCCATATGTATCTGTAGGCAGTAACCAGACATATTGGGATTCTTATTCTTCGGGGATTCTGGACGATAACTGTGTCAGACAGATTGAGGCCGGAGTGTGGACGAAGTTTAACGGAATCTTTAAACCACAGTTTGAAGGAGAGGCAGAGGAGATGGTGATTCGTATCCTGGAACAGGGAACGAATTATGGAAGCGGCGACTGTGTAAAGGGCAGATACTATGTAACAGGTGTTGAGATGCGGGAAAAGGTGGAAGAACAGAAGGAAATAGAATCAGATATTCCTGATTTGAAATCCGTAGTGTCAAGTGCGGATGGATTGGGAGCAGATGCTTATACAGGTACATGTATTGCCAATGGACATTTATCTGACGGCACACTTATGAAACTGGTTGAAAAGCATTTTAATGCAGTGACTTTTGAAAATGAACTGAAGATGGATGCTGTGTTCGGCTATCAGAATGACGCGCCTCCTGAGATGGAATCTGTTACCTGGACGCGCGCAGACGGAACAGTAATGAGCGGATATCAGGTTCCGAAGATGGATTTTACACTTGCGGAGAAGATACTTGCTGTTATAAAGGACTGGAATGATAAGAATCCGGAGTCTGCAATTAAGATCAGGGGCCATGTGCTTGTATGGCATTCCCAGGCGCCGGAGTGGTTTTTCCACGAAGACTGGAACAAGGATAAGCCGTATGCATCCAAAGAGGTTATGGATGCCCGCCAGGAATGGTACATACAGAGCGTGCTGAATCATTTCCTTGGCAAGGATAGTCCATATAAGGATATGTTTTATGGCTGGGACGTAGTGAATGAGGCGGTCAGCGACAGCACCGGCACCTACCGGAAGGAGGATGAGAAATCCAGCTGGTGGAAGGCTTATGGGGATCAGGACTTTATTATCAACGCCTTCCGTTACGCCAATCATTATGCGCCGAAAGGACTGGAACTCTATTACAATGATTATAATGAATGCTCAGGCAATAAGGTAGATGGTATCGCGAAGCTTCTTACAGAGGTCAAATCGCATGAGAAGGATGCCGATCTTCCGACCAGAATTACCGGTATGGGCATGCAGGCACACTATGATATGGCCGGACCTACGGCGAACCAGATTAAGAATGCGGCCGTCACCTATGGAAAAATCGTGGGTAAGGTTCAGTTTACAGAACTGGATCTTAAGTCGAGCAATGAATATGATGGAACGGATGCCACACGGGCCGGTGAGTATACGAAGCAGGCATATCGTTATAAAGAGATCTATGATGTGCTGAAGGAAGTAGATGCCATGGATGGTATTGACATCAATGGTATGACAGTATGGGGTGTGATTGACAAATATTCCTGGCTGCAGGACAGCAACTCCGCGGGAGGGGGTTCGGATGGTTCCAAGAAACACGTGCCTCTTTTGTTCGATGATGATTACAAAGCAAAACCCGCGTTTTACGCGTTTGCAGACGATACCAGACTTGAGCCTTATATCAATAATGTTGTAGTAATGCAGGCTCTCGGGGGAGATGATCCGTATGCAAAGAGTAAGACCTATCAGATAAGCGGTATAGACGATGTAGATGCTTCCTTCCAGATCGTATGGGAAGAGAATCAAATGAAGATAAAAGTAACGGTTAAGGATGAAACAGAAGATGGAAGCGACGGCGCCGACCTGTATCTGGACTGGACGAAAGGTTCTGACGGGACTGCAAAACCGGAGAAGATGACAATCATGCGCAGTGACGCCCAGAAGATAGACGGAGGTTATATTGCCGAGTTCACGGTGGGCAGAGAACTAAAAGCAGCCGACAGGTTTGCGTTTGATGTGGTTGTTACGGATGGAGAGAAGAAGGCGGCGTTTAATGATAAGAAGATGTCACAGGAGGATAGCAGCCGGTATTTTGCAGTTGCCATGACAAAGCCTTATATGACCGTAAGCAATGGCACGATTGCCATAGATGGAGAAGAAGATGCATTGTGGGGGAAGGTCGCCGCGGTACCTCTTACAATTGTCACGGGAGTTCCGGAAGCTTCGGCGGCAGGAAAGTTATTGTGGGATAAGGATTATCTGTATCTGTGGATGGAAGTAAAGGATTCTTCTCTGGATAAGTCTTCCGAAGCAGCGCACGTGCAGGATTCTGTGGAGATATTTATAGACGAGAATAACCATAAGACAGACGGCTATGAAGAGGATGACAAGCAGTATCGTATTAATTATGAGAATGAGCCGAGCTTTAACGGTCAAAAATGCATAGCAGATAACCTGATCTCACAGACAAGAAAGACAGAAGACGGATATATTGTGGAGGCTGCCTGCAAATGGACGGATATAACGCCGGAGGCAGGAACAGAGATTGGTTTTGACATGCAGATCAATGACGGAAAAGGCGGGACACGTATCGGTACGGTAAGCTGGTATGATGAATCCGGACAGGGGTGGTCCTCACCGGGAGTATTCGGCACGATTCTTTTGTTAGACAATAGCACGCAGAAGCCGGGCAGTACAGGGAAAGTAGAAGGGAATACTTCACAGCCGGGGAACAATGCAACGAAGGCTCCAAGGACAGGAGATGAGAACAGACTGGGACTATGGTCTGCATTGCTGGCCATTTCCTGCGGTGCGGCGGGAACCGTGGTTTACCGTAGAAAAAGAAGACTAACTATTAAAGAAAGTCAATAAATAGTTTCAAAAACAGAGATGTTTTGAGTATAGTGGCGATGACTTATTCATCGCAATCAGTACCTTGAAAATTGCATGACAAATAGAGCATCGAGTATGATGCTCTGACAAGAAGATATGATGTTGGAAGAATTAGATTGCTTTTTGGTATTGCTGTCCAGTGCGTTCGAGATGATAAATTAGCCGAACTAGTTTCTTGGTCGCGTGAGACATTTGAAGTGCTATAATAAAGTTGTAACAGAAGTGGCTAATAAGATATAATCATCTTACAGAGAAAAGAGGAAGTATTATGTCACAAAGTTACACACCTGAATTTAAAAAGAAAATCGTTCGCCTTCATATCGAAGAGGGACGTACTTACAAAAGCATCACTGCAGAGTATGGTGTATCAAAAGCCAGTATCTCCAAATGGTGTGCTGAATTTAGCGAAGAATGCCATACAAAAGCCCAGCAGAATCCAGATGCTCCTAATGATCTGGAACTTATGAAAGAAAACCTCCGTCTCCGTAAGGAATTGGAAGAAGCAAAAAAGGAGAATCTCTTCTTAAAAAAAGCAGCGGCATTCTTCGCAAAGGAAATCGATTAGAGGCTTATCGATTTATTGACCAATATCATGAGACATTCGGTATCCGCTGGCTGCTTAGACGGCTGAAAATTTATCCGAACGCTTACTATAACTACCGGAAACACCGGAAGGCGGATTATCACGCCCATAAAGCAGAAGTCCAGGCACAGATTCATGAAATCTATCATGAACACAATGGTGTCGATGGTTACAGGAGCATGACAGTCTATCTGGCACGTAAGGGATATCACTACAGCCCTGCAACCATACATAAGTACATGAATGCGGAGTTGGGACTGAGATCCATCGTTCGTCCCCAAAAAACAGATTATGAACAGGGAAAACCACACAAGGTGTTTGAAAACAAACTTCAGCAGAATTTTATGTCGGATAAAATCAATCAAAAATGGTGCACAGATTTCACATACTTATTTTTGAAGAACCATGATGTGAGATACAATTGCAGTATTATTGATCTTCATGATAGAAGTGTCATTGCCAGCATAACGGATCGGCACATCACCAGTGATCTTGCCATCCGCACTCTACAGAAAGCATTGGATTCTCAGCCAGCTATCAAAGGAGAATTGATCCTGCATTCCGATCAGGGCTCACAGTATACATCTAAGGCATTTACTGATTTTTGCAAGTCAGTGAATGTGACGCAGAGTATGAGCAAAGCAGGTTATCCCTATGACAATGCACCGATGGAGCGTTACTTCAATACACTGAAGAATGAATGCACAAATCTGTATGAGTTCAAAACAGAGGAAGAACTCTACCAAGCAGTGGAGGAATTTTCCTATGTCCACTACAATCATGTACGCCCGCATAGCTCCAACGGTTACCGTACGCCATATCAGGCACGAATCGCAGGATAAAAAAGGGCTGCCCGAGCAGATTGCTTGATTACTCAAAATCGGAACGGTTAGCTTTTGTCAAGGGCAAAGCTGCGACAGCGGTGTGAAACACCCTTGATGAAATCTGACAGTTCCGATAGATTCCAAACTGCAATCCACCGATTTTATTAGCCATAAGTGTTACAAAAATGCTTGACCACAACAGAGTTGGCATCCGCCAGTTTCGATTCCTGCCACTGCCGGATCCCTTTTGCAATGT
>ERZ833782.2424-NODE-2424-length-12309-cov-4.378244_pt1 | contig 12309 bp, 15 predicted proteins | sample MGYA00519577_ERZ833782 | MGnify/ENA primary metagenome ERZ833782 (study PRJEB31850, sample SAMEA3708745) | human gut metagenome | biome: human gut; feature: human-associated habitat; material: faeces | place: China | collected 2014 ...
AAGTCTAGAACAAAAGGGGCGCCCCAAATGGCGCCCCGCAGCAAAGCTGCTTGTTCTTATTCCGCTTCTAGTTCAGAAATGTTTCCGAACCCTGTGCTACCGTGGAATTTCCTCTTCAGACGCTTCGTACATGTATCCATCTACATCATCGAGAGCAGATTCGACCGCCTGCGCCATGTCATCAAGAGATTCTTCTGGTTCGGGCAGGCGAGAGAGATCGACATCAAGTCCTAGTCGCTCGCAGGCCTCGATGATATGCTCCCTGTCTCCAACGCACCATCCACTTGCATCGAAATCGGGAAGCCCGTCTGGGGACTGCTCGATAGCCTCGGCTTCCATCTTATCGAGAATGCAATCAACCGATGATGCATAGTACGAGCTTGCCGTGAACTCGGAATAACCTTCCGGTTTCAGATCGGATGCCGGAAAGTCTTTACCAAGCGCGGTCCTTGCAAGATCGCGACCGAGTTTATCCGAAAGTGCCAGACGCGCATCAAGTACATGCCCAGACTCACTGCGCTCCAGAAGTTCCTGAAGCGGTATGACGGCTGAACTGAACCTTTCGAAATAATTGAGTGGAGGGACAGGGTGGATCGTCTCACCAGATAATACGTTATAGCAAGCACCGCTGCCATAGAGACAGGAATCGCTACCCTGAAGGCAGGGGTTTATGACTTCGCTGAGCATGCGCGAACGGAACGCCTCATGCGCCTCAAGTGCGGACGCTGCTTTTTCGCCGAGTGCAGCGACGACCTCCATCGGAGTATCGACGCACTTGGTCTTGCCATCGAGCTGGATTTCGATTGCTCTGAATTTTTCTCGCGATTCTGAGTAGTCTAGCGAAAACCCATACAAGTTAAGAACCTCAATGGTTCTGGACGCGGTCAGGGGGCGAGTGAGGCTCTGTAGACGCTCGCGCTTGCTGAGAGCGCAAGTCATGCTCCGTTCGTTTCCCAAGGTCCAGCCGTGGCGTTCAAGTTTATAATCCATGGGCTCGTCTTTCTTAAAACCCATTTGCCCATCGCCCATAAATTGCACATCGAGCGCTGAAAGGAAATCATAGACACAGCCCTCTTCCATGATATTGAGAACCATTTCGAGAGTTTCTTGGAAGTCAGCTTCCTCGACAGGCAATATTAAATCATGGGGTGGCCGTTGAACGACCTTTTCGTCGGTAAGTGTTTCCCTCACGGTTGGCGATTCTATATATTCCATGAGCAGCGTTGCGGAATCAGGAAGGTTACTTTCTGCAATCAAGTCTGCAAAGTCGTCAGCGCGTTTGCCAAAGCAGGAAAGGACACCCAAGAGTTCTCCCTTCTCATTTAGAGAGGGAATAATAGTCTCATAGCTTCCGGCGTTATAGATCCAATCTTTGTTTGCCAGTGCCGGCTCAAGATAATTCTTGATTGCCTCTACGCGAAATGCCCTGTGGGCATCCAACACGCGAGCGGAGTTGCCGCCGATTGCGGCGGCAAGCTCGCTTGGTGTCTTGCAGAACACCGTACCGCTTCTCCCATCGACCCTGACGGCACCTTCGCCATTTAAATGAGCTTTTACACATGGGATTTTGTACTGCCTAAGTACCTCTAGTGCTTGCTCGGCATTGAGTGGCTCGACATAACTTTTCACGGGGACCCTTTCATAGACAGATTCATTTCCTCCCTCGATTCTCAAACCCCACCCATGCCGTCAACTCGCGCGGGACACAAGTAGAACCTGCCCACCATGTATTCCACCGCCCATCTTTCATCAAGATGATCTATGCATCTCCCTGACATCAGAAAGATGTTTAACGCAGACAACCGCTTATCGCCGTGCAACACCCGGTCCACCTAGCTACACCGCTACCGAGCTACAACCCTACAGGGTTTCGTGCAACCATCTAGCAGCCACTCAGCCAAACAAAAGGGGCGCACCCATTTGACGCCCCGCGGCACAACTACTTGTTACTATTATCATCATCTGCGCTCTAGAACTTCCCCTTGTCTTTCGTATTCTTATTATTCTTCTTATTATCTTTGTTCTCATTCACCCACCTACGTGGCTACCGGGCTACACGTCTACACAGCTACACTGCCACAAGCCGCTGCCAATCACCCAGCAAACCAAACGGGGCGCCCCTAATGAGCGCCCCGCAGCAAAACACCTTGTTATTATCCCTCTTAACGCCTAGACCTCATCGACCGCATCGCTATTCAGATCGACAGGCTCGCTGGAACCAAACCCGAGTATCGTCCAGAAGATGAACCCAGCGATGGCAAGCCCGATCGTATAGCCGGTCTCCTTTCCAAAGGCATGGGACAGATCGTTAAGCACGATGATATTCATCACGAGCTGAACCAATGCAAGCAACCAGCCGACCGTATCGACCCAGCAAAACACCCACGAGCAAATCAGTACGATTAGGTACGCCATGAGGAACGTCTTGCTCTCGTCGCCGCGATGCACGCGCTCGCATAGCTTGTAGTTTGCATAGACCGGGACAATCGAGTACCAGCCCGGCATCCCGAGCTTCCCGTACACCTTCCATTTGCCAGCGATGGGGAGAAGCCCGATAAATAGCAACAGGACGAAGAGAAAGATGGACAGAAAGAATCCGCCGACATCACTCATCTGAAACCCCTTTACTACAGGCTGCCCATAGCCTGGATAGCCGACATGGCCGCAGGCGACAGAAGCACTCCGAACAGGGCGGGGAAGATCAGGAAGATGATCGGAATGAGCATCTTGGTGCCGATCTTGTTGATTTCCTCCTCCAGCTTCTGCCTGCGGTACGTGCGCACCGTCTGAGCCTGATTCTCGAGCACCTCGACAAACTCGGCTCCGGTCTGGCGTGCCTGGATAAGGGAGGCCACGAAGATGGTGAGCGGCTGCACGCCGGCATTAGAGGCGAACTGCTTGAGCGCATCGGTGATATCCATGAAGCGGGCGTTGGCCAGTACGTCGCGGAAGCCCTCGGCAAGCGCTCCCTCGGAGTTCTCGGCCACCGTGCGCACGGCATCGTCGAACGTTGAGCCTGCGGCCATCGAGATGGACATGAGGTCGAGCGCATTGGGCAGCTCGCGCTCGATGTTATTGCGCCATTCGCGGCGCTTCTGAAGCAGGTAGAGCTCGGGCAGGATATACCCGACCATGCCACCCAGACCGCCAGCCGCGACGGTCGCAAGTCCGTTCAGCTTGGTGCCGATAAGCACGCCGACCATGATGCCGACGGCGATGCAGATGATCTTGGAGGCCCAGAACATCAGCGCCGAGATTTTAAGGCCCGAGCGTTTGATTGCATCTCGCTGGCGCTCCTCCTGTTCACGCGACATGGCACCGAAGAGGGCAGACCCCTGGAACGGCTGGCCGAACTTGAAGCGGTCCTGCATCTCCTCGCTGCGCTGCTTGAGCGTCTTCTGATTGAGGTTGCGCACCTCGATGCCGAATTTCTTCTGCACCGCCAGCGTGGTGCTGAGACCCGCCGCGAGCGACCCCGCGCCGATAAGGCCGATAGTTGTTCCGTCTACGATCATATGAACCACTCCTAGTCGATCTTGATGTCGAGCATCTTGTTGGCGATGAAATAGCCGAGAATCTCGAGCAGGGCGCAGATGCAAATGACGACCAGTCCCATGGCGCTCGAATAGAACTCGCGGTACATGTCGTTGCCGATATAGAAGACAAATCCCAGCGCTGGCGGCACGCAGACCATGAGGATGGCCGTGAAACGCGCCTGCGAGGTGCGGGAGCGCACCATCTGGCGCATCTCGCAGCGCTGCTGAATGGTGTTGCCCACCGAGTCGACGATGTCTGCGAGCGAGCCGCCGGTACGCATCTGGGCGCGGACGGCAGACGCGAACAGCTTTAGGTCGGCCGATTTGTTTCGCTCGGCCAGCTTGTCGAGAGCCTTGTCCACGGGCATGCCGCGGTCCATATCGCGACGGAGCTGTTCGAACTCGCTCTTGATGGGCTCGTCCATGTTCTCCGCAACGGGGCGGATTGCCTGCGACAGCATGGCGCCGCCGCGAAGGTTTGCCGAGATGAGCGGCATAGTCTGACCTAGAAGTTCCTCGAATCGCTTCTCGCTGTGCTTCTTCTTGGCAGACAGGAAGAACAGCGGCAGGAACGCTCCGAGTGCCGCGAGCAGCATGACTACAAGCGAGTTCATACCCATGACGATGCCGAGCAGGGGCGGCACCGTAGTGCAGGCCGCCCAGATGCTCATGAACTCGTTGAGGGAGAACTTCACGCCGCTGCCCTCGATATGCCGGCGTGCGACCTCACGCAACTCGGAGAGGATACTGAGTGATTTCTTCTTGGAACCCTCTTCGTCCTCGTTATAGATGTCGCGACGCTCGGAGAGGACGCGCAGCTGCCTTGAGACGAGCAGCGCCATGACGCACAACGTCAGGACGGCAATGATGAGGGCGTAGGTGACGCCATAGAAGAAATAGGTGACGACCGTCTGGTCCATGTCTACCACAACCCTCCGTTGTCGAACCAGCTGGACTTGATTTCGACGCCGTTGGAATAGAAGCGCTCCTTGTGGTCCTCGGAGACGATGCGCGAGCCGGTGGGTCGGAACTCTCCCTTGATGCGTCCGTTGGAATCGACGCCGGTTTTCTGGAACTTCATGATGGAACCGACGGTGGGCACATTGCCCTGCATGCCGCAGACCTCGCAGATGTTGTTGACGCGGCGGCTGCCGTCGGGGAGGCGCTTGATCTCGACCACGAAGTCGACCGCCTCGGTGATGATCTTCATGATGGCATCGGGGGGCATGTTCGCGCCTGCTCGGCTCATCTGCACGAGGTTTTGCAGGCGGTCGAGGGCGGCGCGGGGATTGTTCGCGTGCGTGGTCGTGAGCGAGCCATCATGGCCCGAGTTCATGGCCTGGAGCATGTCGAACGCTTCCGGTCCTCGGCATTCGCCGACGACGATGCGGTCGGGGCGCTGGCGCAGCGTGTTGATGACAAGCTGCTGGAGCGTGATCTCGCCCTTGCCCTCGTTGTTGGCGGGGCGGGACTGGAGCGATAGGACGTGGCTCTTCGCCAAGTTGAGCTCGGCGGTGTCCTCGACCGTGATGATGCGCTGGTCATCGGGGATGTAGTTGGAGAGGGCGTTGAGCAGCGTCGTCTTGCCCGAGCCGGTGCCGCCCTCGATGACGATATTCATGCGTGCGAGGACGAGCGCCTGCAGGAAGTCCGCCATGTTCTCGTCCATGGAGCCGTTGGCGATGAGCGATTCGGGCGTGAGGGCGTCGTTGCGGAACTTGCGGATGTCGAGCGTCCAGTGCTTTGCGATGCCGAAGGCCACGGCGTTGACGCGGCTGCAGTCGAACGGCGCTCCCGTGCGATGCAGCATGCAGTCGCAAAGCGGGTTCTGGTTGTCGCACCTGCGCCCGTCCGAGGAGACGATTCGCGCGATAGTCCTCTGGACATGTTCCTCATCGAAGAAATGCACGTCCGATAGCGTGATTTTGCCGCGGCGCTCGACCATGACCTGGTCGGGCGAGTTGACCATGATTTCAGATACGTCTGGGTCCCAAAGCAACTCCTCGATGGGACCGAGCTGGAACAGGTCGTCCACGACGAACTTGGCCGCCTGGCGCTTCACGTCCTCATCCGCGTCCTCGAAGGCCGGCGAGCGGCTGACGTATGCGAGGGCGCGGTCTTGCAGGCGCTCGATGCCGTCGGACACCTCTCCGACGAGGGCCACCTGATTTTGCAGGTCGTTGGCGCATCGCGACATGACCTCGGCGACGGCGTTGTCATACATCTTATCGAGCATGTTTACTCCTCAGCCGGGGTATCATCTGCGTCCACGACGGGTGCGGTGCCGGAATCGCTATCGCTCTGCGCATCGAGGGCATCGGGGTCGGAATCGTCTTTCGGGTTCTCACTGAGCGGCTGGGCGGCGAGGCTGATGGCATCGGCGGTGCCGATTTCGGAGAGCTGCTCGGGCGTCAGCTCAAGGGTGACGGTCGAGTAGCCGGCACTCTGCGAGGAGCCGCCGGAACTCTGGAGCGTGGCGTCGGTTGCGAGGACCTTGACGTTCTGGTAGGCGACGGTCTGCTGCGTGGAGCCGTTGCCGGACTTGAAGGTCGCGGTCACGGTGACATAGTCACCCGGCTTGAGCAGCGGCGACATGCTGGCAGCCGCATCGAGCGAGAAGGTTCGCGCGACATGGCCGGAAGCGAGCGCGAGCGAGATGGATGACGGGTTGGACGAACCCTGCACGGTGCCCATGGAAATCGGCACGCCCTTCGACAAGTCGCCGACGGGAGCCTTGCCGATAAGATCGGACTTGCTCGACCCATCGGCCGCATCGGCAGGCACGTAGCGCTTGGGCACCTGCGCCTCCTCGAGCATGTCGGCGGTGATGGGGGTTCCCGCCTTGATGGTCTCCTTGGGAACGACGATCTCGATCATGTCCGCCTGGCTCTTGGCGACCGTATCCTGGGCTACGGTGAACTCCACGGCCGCAAATGCCAGCGAACCGACAGCGACCGCAGCGCACGCACCGCAGAGCCAAGAGAGCTGGCGGCGGCGTTTCTCGGGCGTCACGATTTTTGCCGCAGGGTCTTTCTCCTTCTTGCGACCGAACGCGGGAAATCCCTTTTTCTTGACCTCCTCGCCCTCCAGAGGCTCAATGGGATCCTTATCCTTCTTGTTGAACATGGTGTTCCTTTCCGGCGCCGTGAGCGCCTGTCTCATCGCTTATGGCTCCGGCACTCACGAGAGTTCCGCGAGTCCCTTGTTAATTGCATCGTTCAGCGCATCGGAGATATCCGAGGCCATGCTGAGCGTCGTATAGGTTTCCTGACCCACCGACTTGCCTGCAGACTTGACCAGCTTGCAGCCATGACCGGCGGAGTTCTGCCGCCAGACCTCGGTAGATGAATACGGGTTGATGGTGAACGTGACGGTGTTCTTGACGGGGACCGAGGCGAACCCGAACGTCTGGGCGAAAACGCACCTGTACGTGCCGGTAACCGAGACCTCGACTCCGATAAGCCTGTTCATGCTACCGGTCTTGGTTTCGGGTACCTCCCACGAGGTCACGGAGACCTCTGAGCTGCCGAGGTCGCGAAGGTTCTCCGTCAGGGACGAATAGATGATTTCGTCGAGGGCGCGGGTCGAATCCGTGGTATTGAACTTGATTTCGTTGCTGCGCGAAAGGGCTGATTCCTTGGCGATTTCAATCGCATCGTTTTGACGCTGCGATTTCCACCAAGCGCCCGACGCATCGATCGCCAACCCCAGCACCATGACGAGGACGGCGGCAACTAGGACAAACATGACGAGCGCCTGCCCGCATGTGGTTCCCTTGCCGAATCGTTCCATCTATGCCACCTCCCAACGGCGCTCGACGGTTAAGCTCTGCCTGACGGATCTCCGGTAGGGGATACCACCGGCACCCGCAAATCCGATACCTCGACCCAGGTGGACGGTGATATCGGCGCTGATGTCGAGATAGCTGGCGGTCGTCGTCTTCAGCTCGCTTCCGAGCTGCACTGCGGTGCTGTTGCCGAGGTCGGTGCTGCCCTTGTCCTCGAGATGGATCTCGGCGGAGTTGACCTCGATATCGTCCTCGGAAAGTCCCGAGGCGGCTGCCACGCAGCTCTTCACGACTCGCTTGGCGTCCATGGATTCCCAGCCGCTGGGGAGCTCGTCTGCCATGTGCGACACTTGGTAATCGAACGAGGACTTCTGGAAGGTGATGAAGCCGAAGCACAGCACGGCCATCATCAAAAGGATGATCCAGATGCCCGCAAAGGCGAACTCTACGGTCGTCTGGCCGCGAAGCTGATGGAATCTCATCGCAGCACACCTTCTTCCGAGGAGCTGCCCACCACGGTTGCCGTGGCGGTGGCGGTATTTCCCTCACCGAAAAGCGAGGGCAGGAAGGTCTTGATGGTCTTCTTGCAGGTGAACGCTTTGCTTTTCGTAACGGTCTTCACATCCGCAGTCTTCCAGCTGCTGGACTGCTTGACGTGCATCGTATAGTCACTCTCCGCAGTGCCGGCATCCTCCGTGCTGAAGGAGAACTCGATGCCTTCGGTTCCCTTGACGCAAGCGAGTACATGGGCCTTGACATCGGCATCGGATGCATCGGGCCGTTTCGTGTAGAACGTGGCCGCTTCGGTGGCTGCCGTGCGCACGCACATGGCGCTGCGGTAGTAGGCTGACCCGTCCAGCAATGCGAACAGCATAATGATGAGTAGCGGGGCGCACAGGACAAACTCAACGAGCGACTGTCCTCCGCATCGATGGCAATTTGGAAAACGTTTCATGGCATCACGCAACCAAGACGAAGGCGAGAGCAGGCAGAAAGGCGAGGGGAGCGAAAGGCAGCGCCGTATCATATTTCCTGATCTTCAGCACGGCAAGGATAATGGAACACTCGGCCAGCAGGGCAAGGCATGCGGCCAGAATGGCGTCTGAACTGTACACGACCGATGCGCCCACTGCTCCAAACAAAAGGACATCGCCTAGGCCGAACGCCTCTTTCCCGCAAACCATTTCCGCGCCGCAAGCTGCCAGATACAGGACCACGGCAAGGCAGACCCCCTGGGCGAGCCTCTGCGGGATATTCGCGCCGCCACCCATAAGAAGTCCGAAGAGGGCGAGAAAGGCGATGGAGTAGAGGTCGATGCGGCGGTACCTGAAATCATTGACGCAGATACTGATAAACGTGGCGACCCAGAAGCCGAAGGAGGGCTCTGTCAAGGCGCTGGCGATGGTACTGGCGGCGACGCCGCCGACAAGGCCGACTCCCAGCAGCCAATCCGAACAGCCCGTATCGAAGCGGCCGTCTTCGCGGCCGCCCCAGAACTTATAGGATTTCTCGATACCCACGAGGTCTTCGTCGCTGAAATCGCAGACGGAGCAGGCGGCGCGGGCGACAGAAGGGCTGACGAGCCCCTTGAACGCCCCGTCGCGGATCTCCTCGACCCACTCGGCGTCCGTCTCAAGACCGTTCTCGATGGCATGAATCTGTGCGGTATCGACTTCCTCGGCATCACGCTTCTTCGCCGCGAGCGAGAAGATAGCGGCGGCAAGGATGAAAGCCGCGCCGATACCTCCTATTACTCCATTGATTGCGGTCATAGGGTCTCCTGTCAGTCTCTGTCAAAAAAGAAAAGGCACCAGCCGTCTTTGGTAAACGGACGGTGCCGAAAAATGCAAGCAGCTCAGCCACTAGGCACCGAAGCCGGTACCGGTACCGGTGTTCAAGGTCTCGGAAATCTTGGTGAACTGATTGCGGATGGCACCTGCATGCCCGATGGACGAGACGGATCGCCCCGTCCATCGGGCATAGACGAAGTCTTGGCGACTAGGCACCGAAACCGGAGGTGGTACCGGTGGTCAGAGTGGTGGCAATCTTGTTGAACTGATTGCGGATGGCACCTGCGACGGCGGGGCCGGCGAAGACGACGACGAGCGAGATGACGGCGATGATCAGGACGTACTCGATGAGGCCCTGGCCGGACAGCTCACCGGCCTTGGCGGCGCGGAAGTCACGCACGAGCTTGTTCTTGAGCTGGTTCTTGGCGACCACGGCGTGGGCGCAGGCGGAGTTGACGAAATCCATTGGATGAATCCTCTCAGTAGAGAACGATAGAAGGCGAGGGGCGCGCTCCCTCGGCGAACATAATCGGACTCCGTCAAGTGAGAAATTATGTCGTGCCGCAGCGGCAATCACATTCCTTCATAACTTGATGGTTTTTAGAGAACCGCCTGAAAGGGGAGCCAATAAAAAACGGTCGACCGTATCGGCCGACCGTTAAAACACAGCTAATAGAATCATCTCGCGCTATTCGGGCTTAATGCCTTTCCCCTTGTCGCGCGTCTCGAGAAATGCCTTCATGAGCGATTTGGCGCTTGCCAGATCGGAGCAGATGCCGACGAGCGGGCAATCGTTCGGTTCTCGCTTGATGGAGATATATGGCAGGCCTTCCTTATTGACCAACACGAAATACTTCTTCACGAAATCGCTTCCTATTTGTAGAGGTTGATGTCATCCGGTTCAGGGTCGCGCTCCACATTCGAACGAGACGCATCGACCTTGTTCCCTTGCTTTGTCTGGACTGAACCCGCAAATTCCTTACGCGGGCGATGCGCAGGTGGCCTGAACTCGTCAAGCGAGACATCTAGCACCGTGGCGATCCTCTCGATATTCTCGAAGGATGTCATTCTGCGACCCGTCAGTAGGCGAGCGATAATGTTCTTGGATACCCCAGAAGCCTCAGAGAGCGAGCTCTGGTTCATACCCTTTTTTCTCATGATTCGCCAAATGCGGACTCCGAGTTCCTTGTCCCCGGATTCGATGTCACGTCCTACGATTTGTTCCCTGCGGGTCACGTCCTTGTAAGTATTCATAAGCAGCCGTCCGTTGAGTTGAGATTTTGCACAAGCCAAAACTTAACCCAGCCAGCCGTAAAACTTAAGTAGGGTCATTCTGACCCCCGTTCAATATGATTCCGCCCGTCCGAAGATAACATCAGTGCAGAATCAACATACCGCACGATTAGAAACAGATCTATAGCGGCAAGCCCAACCTAGAGCATCCAGTCGAACCCATTCTTGCCAATCGTCTGGCGCATGTTCCCGAATTGCATCTCGGTATGCACACCGCTCTCATCGATAACGGTATTCATGCCTCCGAACCCCGGGATGACCGTCTTGACGTCTCCCGTGGTGAGGTCGATCCTCTGGTTGCCGAATTGCCGCTCGAGGTGCAGTTTGCCGTCCGAGCCGATTACCGTTTGATACATAATCCGATTCTCCTATTCAACGTATTTGTTTCCCTTGCCGCAGTTGCAGTCCTCACAAAGGGTCTGGAGGTTGTCCATGGTGGACTTGCCGCCGCGCGAGACGGGGACGATATGGTCGACGTGCAGTTTCACGCCGTCCTCGCGCCCTCGACCGCACCTCACGCACCTGAACCCGTCACGGCGCAGGACGTCATATCGCATCGCTCGGGTCACTTTCGCATGCTCGGCGTCGTTCGCAATGCGGCGGTCTTGGTATTCCTGCCGCCGCCTCTCCCGCTTTTTCTCACGCTCACGCTCGCGCTGGGCCTTCTTATGCTCGCGCCAGAACATATCGAACACGGTCTCTATGCCGAACGCTACGATGGCGAGCGTGAAGAACGGCATCATGGCATCGATTACTTGATCCATGTATATCCTTTCGCTATGTCGGGGTTCTGCCATGTCCAACATACCGAACTCGCAAGACCTCCCACAACGCATTGCCGCTGCGGCATTACCGAGAACTGCCTCACCAAAAGAATAGCCCGCGCAAGATTGCGCGGGCTTTCGTTCAAAAGATTAGAAACAGAAGGCGGGGCAGATTTGCCCTTCATAAGTCGCGCCCTCTCCCCACCAAACGACACTTGCATCACCGCCGCAGCCAATTTGTAAAAAGCTAATGTCGGAGCGCGGATACGAAGTTCGTTCATAACGATATCCGCCACCCTTGGTGGAATCGCATAATACTTGATTGCCCGAATAGTTATTCGTCACCTTGCCCTTGAAGGCCTCGTACTGGGTGCCCTCGGAGGAAGTCCAGGGAAAATCGGAAGCCCAAACGGAGGTAGGAACGATCTCGGAATAGCTGAGAAGGAACAGCCTGTCGGAGATATTCAGTCGAGACCGACTCGGTCTATCTGCTCTTGGGAACCATGGGGCCTCCAACTTGGAAGGAACCCCTCCGGCGAATGCCGGAGGGGTTCAGGGGCGTAGACTAGAAGGAGAAAGCGGGGAACACGTAGTGGGTGTCCGTCGCGTAGCTGCTGGCCCAGTCGCCGTAGCTAAGGACATAGCGGAAGGACGTGGAGTAGCTCGGATTCACGGAGCGAGTCCAGTGACTGTAACTCGACGAAGCTCCGGAGTAGTTCGACCTCGTCACGCCCTTGGACTTGTAGTACTCGTACTGGGTACCGTCGGACTGCATATCGCCCCAGACCTCGGTCGCCGAGAGCAGGAAGACCTTGTCGGTCGTGGCGGTGGGAGTACCGGCCTTGCCGCCACCCTGGTTATCGGTCATCTTCGTGACGGCCTTCACCTTGGACTGAAGTTCGCTAGGCAGGAGCGACCAGAGGTCACCGGTGTTGAGACGGCCTCGGAGTTCCGACTTCTCCCAACCTCCGGCGTTGGTATTCGTGGCGTTCATTTTCTGGTAACCCAGTGCAGAATTAGTCGCCTCGAACGTCAGGCCCGCCTTGCCGGAACCATCGGCGAGGTCGTCATGGTTGATACCGACGATGCGGTAAGTCAGCGTCTGGCCGTTCGTCAGTTTGGCGGAGAACTTGGTACCG
>ERZ833782.2430-NODE-2430-length-12299-cov-3.066808_pt1 | contig 12299 bp, 20 predicted proteins | sample MGYA00519577_ERZ833782 | MGnify/ENA primary metagenome ERZ833782 (study PRJEB31850, sample SAMEA3708745) | human gut metagenome | biome: human gut; feature: human-associated habitat; material: faeces | place: China | collected 2014 ...
TCCAGATTCCTATATTTTCCCCAATGTGAACAAAGGGAGAAATTCTCCTTTTTCCCGTGATTCTGTCCGGGCGCTGATTAAGCGCATGCACGATAAACAGAAAAGAATTGACGGGATTGGCTGGGTAGACCCCGATCAGTTCCATGCGAAGACCGGCAAACCCCGTATAGTGACCCTTCACGGGCTCGCGCGGGCAACTTTCAATACCTGGGCCAAGGATGCCAAGGGATACTCCCACAAGCCGTTCTCGCGCGATCTGAGAGAAAGTTGCTTGGATCACCGCAACGAGTCCTACCAGTGCGCGTACGATCGGGAGCAGGCTCTGGGTGATATGCGTGAGGTCTACGATGCTTGGGGGAAGTTTTGTTTCTCTTTGGGAAAACGCTGAGAGGGCACCACATTGGAAGTTGTTAACATCAAAATAAATCATATTTATTTGTTTAGTGGGGGTAAGAGTGATACCAGATCTGGTGACCATTGCAGGGGCACGGCGGCGCGTCCTCCCGCCGGGGAGGTATTTGGCCTCGTTAGAAGAAATTCAGGGGAAGTTTGCCCCAGATACGGACGCTAATCGGGCGAAGATCTGGCAAGGTTTCACAAATTTCTGCGGCTTAATGCGGCAATGTGTTGAGGAAATCGCCGAGATATGGATTGGAGGGAGTTTTATCACTAGCGAAGAGGAGCCTCATGATATAGACGTGGTTTTCCTGATAAAAGAAACTGTCTATACGCGCGTCTGGTCTACAGCAGAAGGGAGCTTTGCTCTTAACTTTTTGCTTAATAAATCGCCTAGAACAGACATAAAAGAAAAGTACTGTGTCGATCCATATCTTTTAGTTGTGCCCCCAACCGAAATGGGGATATCCCCCTGGGAGTATATGTACCTGTACCGTAGGGGGTATTGGGATCAGTTTTGGTCAAAGACTCGTTTTATAGACGAGAATAACAGCCGGTGGAAATACCCTCTGGCCGGATTTTTGGAGGTTGAAGTCGATGGCTACAATTAATGCCGGTGGCTTGGATGAGTTGATATCCTTGGGATTTCAGCCGGGAAAGATTTATCCGCTCCCGAAAGACCCGATGGAAGCCTCTCGTGAGAGTGTTGAAGCTTTTGTTTGCTCTCATGATAGAGGGTGTACTAAGAGCTCAGGTGGGCAAATCCATATTACTGGTCCCGCGGTGCACAGACACTCTGCTCCAATAAAAGTCGTGGGTAACCTTCTTTTGAATTTACAAGACGGTGTAGATGCAATTGGAGCAAAAATATATAACATCTTTTCAGATACTGGGGCATTGCCAAAAAGCGTGACTGATCGCACACGGTTATCAATTTCAGCGTCTCCTCTACCTGGGTCTGTTATTATTAACGTAGTCCCAGAGTATACGGAGCAAGGTAAAAGTGAGCAGGAGTTTTTAGAAGAACCGCCTCTATCCGATAGGGCGTTCAAACAACTTTTGGAATTAATAAGTTCATTCCCATCCATTGAGAAAGACCAGGGCGACTTTGTAGAGAAGATGGCGGAGTACGGCTCTCGCGTTGCCGCTGCTCTATCTAAGATTTGTGAAACAGTGGCCTCTGGGAAGATTGATATTGAAATGAAATGGGATGGAGAGAACGGAGAAACAATCTGCTCTTATATGACGCACGACTTCGCTAAAGAAATGGGACAGGTGATCGCTAACGCAGATATTAGAAATGAACAAGAAGAAATCGAGGGGTCCTTAATTACACTAACTAAGTCTAGTAAGGATAAGTTGAGAATTTTGACGGGCGAAAACGAAGAAAAAACATTTTCCTTAGGGGCTATCCCCCTGGGTTCGATTGATACCTTCCATGTAGGAGACAGGGTCAAGGTTAAAATAGAAAAGATTACTAGCAAAAAAGTTGGTGGGAAAATTAGAGAGAGCTTTACAGGGATTTCGATATCTCCCATCCCCTAACAATAGGAGCCGGAGAAATCCTTGGCTTTTTGTACCTTTACTTTAGGGGGCCCCAACGGAGCCCCTAGATAGTAATAGACTCGGCGGATTTGCTTACGAAAGCCCCACCAGGTACCTATAGCACGGCAAATCCTTTACGGCCATGTCGTGGTGGGCGAGGATTTTTCCGACCTCATTCATGTTTGCCTCGTTCATCATTTCGTAGAAGCGCGGCGCCTCTGGAGACTGGACTGCAACGAGGAGCTGATAGACAAGGTCAAGCTCCCTGCGGAAGAGATATTTTTTGTAGTAGACGAGGGTTCTGATACGTTCCATCTCGTCTCTTGAGAGCGTGATGCTGTTTTTATCTTCGAGCGCGGGGAGCTTTACCTCGCAGGTCGCGATGAAGTCGAGCGCGGTCTGAAGGTCCTCGCTTCGGATCTGGTCATACTTTGCGACCTGAAAGTGGGCATAGAGCGCGTGATAGATCGTCTGGTAAGCGACATCGCTCTTCTTTGCGCGCGCCGAGATTGCCTTGCGGATCTGAAGCTGCTCCGCGGGGGTGAGGGTGGCTGCTGAGTAGCTCCCGGTCTTGCGGATAGCGGGCAAGATCTCGTTTGTCACCTTAACTCGAAATCGATAGGCAGGAGTGCCCTCTTTGACTGCGTCGCGGCTTCTAAGAATCAATGTGTAAAGCCCGCTTTCATTGACTACGTTAACATCGGGTTTACCCGCCCCTAAGTTTAACTTAGCCCTCTCAAACGGTGCCAAAGAAGCAATGGCCATTGATGGATTGGTTAAGTTCAGCGCATTGCAGATATCAGCAGCAACAAACAGGGGAGAAACGGAATCGCCAAATACGCGAATAGAGGCGCCTTCAAAAATGAAGGTGGTAAGGGGATTAGACATGTATGTCTCCTATCAAGAGCTTGATCCTCGCACCACTTGCTACAGTGGCGAGCGAGGTCTGGCGGGGTAGCAAACCGGCGATAGGTCCCGGCCACTCCGAAGAGTGCCCACCAGCCTCACTCATAAAAAGGAGACCTGCGCGCATAAGAAAAGCCGCATGAGGCAGCTATGCGCCTAACAGTCGGGACGCCAATCCCGCGTCCGGAATCCGGACAGGGAAAATATAGCATATTCCATTCCAACGAATCCACTTTGTTAAAATGGTCAGCACAGACTCCTGGAGGGATCGCAATGCAAAAAATACGCGAAGAGGATTGGCTACAGACGAAGATTAATGGGGCTCTTGCGGATTATGTCCGGGCATCTGAATTTAAGCCGACTGAAGAAAGAGCCCTAACTGCCGTTACTATGGTTAAACACCTCTGGGCGATTTGTTTCTGGGGCAGTTGGATATTTTTTATTGGGTTGGGAAGTCTGCTTCTTCTTATCCTCCATCTGCACGCCACTCTTTAATCTCTCGGCATCAAGGGAAACTCACGCTGAGACTCCCGTCCCGACGGATTTCACCCACTTCCTGATATCGTCTACCTTGAACCTCGTGCACTTTGGGCTGAGGCGCACGGGCTGAGGGAACGAGGGATCTTCCTTCACCTTTTTCCACACGGTGCTTTCCCCAATCGAGAGCATGGCCGCGGCTTCTTTCACATCCACCATCAGTAACCCCAGCGGGGGGATTGTTCTGCCACGCTTCCTCATTTCTCGCTCTCCTGTTCATCTATTGCTTTATCTATAGCGGCCAAAGCTTCCTCCCCATATCCGGACACAAAAAGCTTGATTGCTTTTGAGATTTCTTTGGCTCCAGGACCGCTGATCGCATTAGCGTTTTCACAAGTCATTCTGTATTCCTTATGGTAAAGATCGCGCGAGCCTATCGGGTAGTTATGCTCCAGGAGCCATATCAGATACCAGCGCGCCTTTTTCAGGTCATAAACCGCATTTCCCTTATATGGGGCGCGCATCAGGTACTTCACAACGTTCCCAGAACAGAAATCCCGATCAGCAACGATCTCGATGACTTCGTGCGGCAGCTGGTTGTAGTGCGCCGGGTGATTGATTTTTTCTTCAGGCATAGTGGATCTCCTTCCCCTTAAGCCCCAGCATCCCGTCCAGTTCGGCTTCAGCCTTATCGAAAACCCAGAGGTTCCGAGACTCCTGGCTGTGGCAGGTGTTGACTTCATGTGGTTGATAGACCGAGGTGATAGCCTCAAAAAGCTGAAGCATCAGGTGCTTGCATCGCTTCAGCTGCGGGTAAAGTATCCTCTTGTGATCCAGCCAGCAGTTAAACGCCGCCTGCAGGCACTTATTCGCCTCAGCGATCACCTCCCGGTATTCATCCCGCTCGATGAGAAGATTCCCAAGCACCCACGCCATGACGAGCTGATCCTTGGTTCTCCCAAAAAGCCTTTTCATGTAAGGATCCTCCCCTTTGCTCCAGTAGATCGCGTCCAGGGGGAAGAGGAAGTCCTGCGCGAAATCATTCAGCATGTCAGGCGTCCAGTCCTCACCACGGATCAGGAAACTGCAATGTTTCTCAGCGCTCGCCCAGGTGACTTTATGGTGGTGCTTCTTTCGAGGCTTCTTACTGGCGGGCATTTCCGCTCTCCTTAAGGCCTTTGCCCTCAGAGGGGAAGAAGTCCTCCGCCTGATCAATCAGAGCCTTCAGCCGCTCGCACGTCTCTTTATCTTTCAGCACGTAATCACCCTGCAGTGTGTTGAAAGCCCCAACACGGATCAGCAGTTTCGGGTTGCCATTCCCGATTTCAATTGAGAATTTCGCTTCACACATTTTGTTCTCTCCTCTCTCCAAGATTCATGAGCTTCCTATATTGGCTGTCGACCTCCGCGAGGAATACCCGACAAGCCTCAAGCGTCCCCGCAAGATGTTCGGGGGCGGGTTCATATCTCCGGATAAAAAGCGTGAGCTCCGGATTCTTTGCCTCAAGCCGCGGGTCATAGTCAACATAGTCGCACCATTTCCTGCCAGTACAGATTAACTGCACGTCCATCTGCAGGAGGTACTCTGGAGCCGGGACTCCTGCCGCCACTCGGCGCAGATGCGTGACAGTCTGTGGGCATTTGATTTCTACAAGCCCATCCGAGCCGACCAAGCCATCCGGGGACGCTCCAAACCAAGGAATATCCGGGTGCGGGATGAAGCCCACCAGATCCACCATCTCGCCTGTAGCCGCTTCATACGCCTCGCGTGCCTCAGCTTCATGATCAATCCCCCACTGCATCGCCCAGGTCGTCCCGGAACTCTGCGCAACTCCGGTTGCCCGTTCCGCGATCAGTGTATCAATCAGATCCTGCCTGGATTTGAGCGGTTTCCCGGTCTTCGCCGATATCGCCAGCGCGTCAGCCGCGCGGGATGCCGTGAGACAGCCGCAACGGTCTGAGAACCACTTCGCGGTTCGCTGGAGTGGGTTTGCGTCTCCGTGGCTAAGTGATTCAGCCTGCATTTCCTTCTCCTTCTTCAGCAAATGCCTTCAGTTTTTCGTGCTCGCCTGACGAGACGAGGCTCTTTCTCTCAGTTTGAGAGACACTCTTGAAGAAAGCTCTGTATCCTTCGAGACCGCTCATAGCGGCGTCACGGGCACGGTCCAGCAAATCCTGCGAGACCGGCGCCGCGGCTATCTCGGTTCCCTGTTCGGCGTCAGGGTCTGGCATGCCGATAACCGGGATGCAGAAGGTCTGGAACATCGCGCTCTTAAACGCGTAGCTCATCGCCTTGCCGCTTGCCTTGTCGCTGCTGTCAAGCCCTTCTCCGAGCGCCTGTGCGGTAAATGAGCTCCCGTCTTCAGTGCTTACAAAACGATATGTAATCGTTGTCCGAACAAGGCGCTGCACACCGCCGCCCCGAGTGCTGACGGACTGCTCCGGTTCCTGGTCAATTCGCTCTGGGTAGATGATCAGATGGTGCTGATACAGAAGCGGGTTTAAAGCCGCCAGCACATCTTCAATCGAGCGGTATGAGAACCGCAGCCCTTCAGAGGATCGCTTCCCGATGCCGGCTCTGCCAAGTTCGCGGGCGACTTCCAGCACCGCCCCGTATACTTTTGCTGTGCCTTCCATCTCACGCTCCTTTCCTAAAAATCAGTGTTACATAGTTCATTTGAGTTCCTTTTCTCCCAGATGGGATGATTGAGTTCGAGTGGCAAGCTTCTTTAATCTCAACCTGCGGTCAATTAATTGATCGATATGGTTATCAATCAGAAAAGAAGTCATGCATCTGCGCACCTCTTCGTGAGTCTCCCGATCTTTGTTGTTCCTGATGAGACCGAAGATGGCCTGAATAACAAAGATCACATCAAAAGCGATAAACGCATAGGCAAGCAACCGAACATTTTCAGAGAGAACACTCGTCATCTCACGCCTCCTTCTTTGGAAGTTTTCCTCCAAAAAAAATCCGCCTGACTTGCGCCTGGCGGATTTAATGAAAACGGTTATTTGCTACAAAAGCTATAAATTAAGGTTCAGTGCCGATAAAGCGTGAAATCCCTATCCAGCCAAATAATAAAAAATATCTGGCCACGTCTAAAACCAACCATTGGGGCTTTGTGATGAAAACGAAATGCCAAAAAAGTGACATCTGGGGTGATTCCTTTTGGGATAGGGGCTTTAATGCAATCCTGGCTGATTTTCTCGCAGCCAAGCTTGTGCCTGCCAGAAGAATTAATGTCATCCCAGGTCATGCAGCTAAGTTTGAACAAAGCCTCAGCCAAAGAAGCTTTCTCTGAGCTTTGGCAATCGCGCAAGTTATGGTTCGTTGCCATGTACTGAAAAGAAAAGGCAGGATGAAGATTACCGGTTCCCTTGGCATCTTCCGCCTGCCTTATGTTTTTTGCTTTGCCAGGTTGAGGCTTCTTTATCCTAGCCATTATCAATTCGCGTCAGGAAGAAATCTCGCATTAGTTGCTTTGAGATAATGCCGCCAATCAGTGTCTCATTCCAAGGAGCCTCCACATGAGTCATGTTCCTGAGTTTCCACGCTGAGAATTGGCCATATGCTTCATATACCTGCTCAAGAACATCCTTTTGTTCAGCCGTGAACTTGCTGGCATCAAAGTTAGACGGTGGTTTTATCCCTAAGGCCCCGTTCGTCTTGTACTTTTGGTAAAGCTCCGGGATAACAGGGCCGTGTTGCCAAGCTCGGAAGTCCTCGTTAAACAAAGGTTTACCGGTCATTGCAAGAGCGAACCCCTGCGCATAGTAGACGAGCTTCTGCAATTTGAGATTTGAGATCGCATCTCCTGCCGTCTCATCCGTCTTTGCCAGGAAGTACTCTGCAACATCAAAACACGTAAGCATTGCTCGTCCTCCTAATAAAGGTTATGTATTAAAAAGCAGGCTTGCTTTTTAATACATTTTTGGCTTTTTGTCAAGCCTGGTGTACGATAAAACACCCACAGATGCCCTCTGTTAAAAGAGCATGTGTTGGCGTTTTGTCCTCCCTGCACTGGTGGAACCTGCCCCAGGCCTATGGCTCAGAAGAGCTTCAGGAAGTTAGCCGCGTGAGGTCGTGCAGCTTGTCACTCGGGCTCCCCGGCATGCCGCTGCCGGATCAGAGCCGTCCGGGGAATTTCACCCCTTGAACTTGCCTTTATCGCAAGCCCTTATGTCTGGAGCGAATCCAGAGATAAAGGTTCGCTCGTGGCAAGGGATCACGCCCCCGCAATTGCACAGATTGCCCAGTACACCCAGCCGAGCACCGTTGCCGCGCCGATGAGTGCGAGGAACAGGGCTGTACCCACGATGACGTTGTCTTTCATTTGCTTCCCTCTTTCTTTTCAGATCCTCCCGTGAGAAGATCGGAATGCGGTACCCACCAGTAACCGCGCATTCAAATCAACTCACAGGAGGAAACTCATGGATAAGCCATCAAATGCCTTTACCACCGACGAGGCCGCAAAAATCATCATTGCCGGCATCGAGAACGGGGCCATTCATTTCCCGTTCCTCCAGGCGTTCGATCAAGAGAAGCTTCAGGAATTTGCTAAGGACGACTTCAGAAAGCGAAATCTCAGCGGTGTCTCGCGCGAGAAGGCAATAAATGAGGCAACAGACAATCGTTTCGCGTCTCAACTGGGATTCTTGGCGAGGATGGATGCCCTCTACCTTCTTTCTCTCAGACAGATGCTCATCACCGGGCTCACTGAGGAAGAAGCCAAGCGGATCATTGACATGGCCGCCAGTAGATTCATGTAATTGCTTTAGAACATCTAGCAAATGCCACGTTACGGAACCCCATCGGTGAAAACATTCGGTTCCGTTTTTAAGCTCAGCCGCCCAGATATCCCGGGCGGCTTCTTCAGTAATGCGAGGCGGATTTTTATCTTTTTCCATGTCTGTCTCCTGTTAATCGATCAGCTCGCACTCGGCGGCGGGCTTGCCATTGATATCCGCGATATCGGAGGTGATGCTGATTCGGTAGGTGTACATGAGGGCTCCTTGAATATTTCACCAAAGTGTTCTTATCCGATAAATATATTAACCTAAGTTAATTCAAAAGTAAATAGCAGAGACGCAAAAACCTCCTCTTTTGTCAGAGGAGGTTAAGGGTGAAGTAAAAAAATCTTTTTTACATCAAAGATCAAGAAGCCTCATACTTTTGATCACTCGCCCAAGAAAACGGACATTTCTGCCATCGCAGGAATGGACTTCGAACGGCGTATAAACCGGGTTAGAGCTTATGAAAATAAGTTTCCCCGGAGCCCGTTGCACTCGCTTTATAAATAGCTCTGAATCAATGAGAACCGCATAAATTCCATCACGGATTAGAGAAGTATCGGAGGTATCTAAAAATACAGCGTCCCCGTCTTCGATGTCTGGGGACATGGAATCGCCCAGTGATGAAATGATTTTTATATTTCCCGGTTTAAAGTATGAAAAATGCCGGCTGAACCACTCGGGAGAAACAAGAAGCTGGCGGATTTGAGGGATTTCTTCAAAATTCTCTATACCAGTGCCGCATGAGCCTTTTATGTCGATCAGGTCCAATTTGATGGAATTTTTTATAGCGGCGACTCCGACCCCGTCCATCAGCCACTCGGGAGAAACGTTAAGGATGCGGCACGTTTTAATGACGTCATCATATCTGGGCGCCAGCGTTGCTCCGTCTAACCATTTCTTTATCCCCGCCGGGGATAGCCCAGTAGCTCGGACTAAATCAGCAGCCAAAACCCCTTTTTCTTGCATCACTTGCTTTAGGCGATCATTCCAGCTAGTCATGTTTGCCTCTCTGTAAATATTAACTTAGGTTATGCCATTTCTTTCCCTTTGTGCTTTACTTTATTATTAACTTGAGTTAAATTATTAAAGAAGAAAATTCACTTTGGTGAGAATATGACTGAGTTAGACGAAAGGCGAAAACTCGCTTTTAGGGAAATAAGAGAGGAATTCAACTCACTTACAGAGATGAGCCGCGCTTTCGGGGTTTCTTTGCCTGCAGTCTGGAAGTGGAAGAAATTCGGCATCCCAGAGAGCCGGCTTCCGTACTTCCGGCTTAAGTATCCGAAGCTTCAAGCGTGGAAAGGGCTCCCGAGAGGCTTCTAAATGCACGGCTACAAAGCGACCGATTTTGCTTGGGAGGCGCCCGTGACCTCTTCGTCTGAACGCCTGGTGATTCTTGCCCTGGCGAAGTTTTCGGACGATGCCGGACGGTGCTTCCCGTCTGTAGAAAAGCTAACAGCGATTACGCACTTAAATCGCAAGACAGTTTTTTCAGCTCTGAAAGCTCTTTCCCAAAGCGGGGTGGTTTCAGCTCAAAAAAGTGAGAGAAACGCGAATCGGTACCAGCTTAATTATGCCCTCTGTCGTACCGAAAACGGTACTACCGAAAACGGTACTACCGAAAACGGTACGGCAGTAGTACCGAAAACGGGACAACCAGTAGTACCGAATTTGGGACACGAACAGATCAGTGAACATATCAATGAACAAATCAGGGGAGAGAACCCCCTACCTCCCCCCTCGCCTGCGGCGAAGCGGGAGGCACAGACACACCGCTTCTCGCTATCCGAGATCCCGGATGCGTCGAAAGAGAAAACCAGAACTCATCAGGCATTCAAACCTCCGGAGCTCGGTGTCGAGCTCACCGAGTCCGCTTTCAGAGACTGGATGACGGTACGCAAGGCAAAGCACTCACCGCTCACTGAAACCGCGTGGAAGCACTTTAAAGCGCAGGTCCTCAGATCCGAGCTGAGCATCCAGCAGGCGGTAGAGCTTTGTGCGACCAAGGGATGGATTTCTATCAACGCCGAGTGGCAGGCGGTTAAGGACTATCAGGCTGAATTCGATTCTCGCTCCAGCAATGACAGGAAGGTCGATTTTGTCATCAAAGCTCTGGGGCTGACTGACAACAGGAAGGAAACTGAAAAATGACAGGCTTCAAGTACGAAGGCTCCGACGTCAAAAAAATCAGTGAGCAGCTTTTGGGGCTGGCCGATCTTCTGGACGGAAGACCCCCATCAGAAAAGGCACTGCTTCTTTGGCTTTCTTGCCTTGAAGACGAAGTCCCCGCATGGGCGGCTATCTCTGCGCTTACCGACTGGCCAAAGAGGCACAGCAAAATGCCGGCACCGGCCGACATCGTGAAGACTGCCCGGGAAATCCGAGAACGCGCTCTGGAGAAAAAGACCCACCAGGCCAGCGCCAGTGAAATTTCTGTCGCTGAAGTGCGCCCTGCGGATCCTGCCATTGCCCGGGCTGTCGACCGCAGCCTTAAGGCCATCAGGGATCTGGGGGCGCGCCCGAAAGACTTTTGGGAGTGGGAGGGGATCACCGCGATTGCCGCGGGTCGTCCGCTTTCTGGGATAAAGCGGCGCTACCTCGAGACTCAGTACGGGGAGAAGCTCGGGGATCCTGCCTTCCTCAGATCCATCACGGGCAAAGTCCGGTCGAGGCTTTACCTTGAGGCTCACCTGCCGAAGCCAAGCGATGCTCTGCCCGATGAAATGTGGGAGGCGCAGGCATGATCCCAGCCAGTTTCGTTTCCTACACGCTCACGCAGCCAGTCGCCAGAGTCGCCGAGATAGCCGATGCCAAGGAAAAGGCAGCCAAAGATAGGGCCGTCAGAGTCCTGACTGATGAGCGGATGTACCCGCTGGAAGACCTGCAAAAGTGCGAGGAGTACTTCCAAAAGGTATCGGCTTATGTCGAGGCAAGACGAGAAATCATCTCCCACGCCAAGGGCGCGAGGATCTTACCTGACGTCATCCCTGAAGATGTCTGGAAGTCTCTGGATATCCTCTGCCGGACTGCACCGGCTATGTACCTTGAAGCCCGGCTAAAGGTCACCATAGGCGTCATCGCGGACGCGTATAAGCGAAAGGGAATGGTCCGTCCTTCTGTCCACGATCATCGCCTGGTGCCGGATGCTTCATGGGTGAAGACTGACAGCGATGTCCGAAAGTACATCAAGCAGCTCAGGGCGTTGCCTGACGGTAGCAGAAAGCGCTTCCCGGCAGTGATTCGGGAGCATATCGCTCGAGCATCGATGAAGCTGCCAATCCCGGTAGTGGCAGACCGATTTGGGATCTCCACCTGCTATGTGGGCGAGGTCCGGAGGGAATTCAAGGAAAAGCAGGAGGAGAAAAGTGAGTTTTGAGTTTGGCTTCCAGGTGCCGGGTAAAGCGAGAGGAGCCGCCCGGCCTCGGTTCATGAGGAACGGTCACACCTATATCCCGGATGAAGACCGACGGTACCGCGCTTTCGTCCAGTCAATGGCGAGAAAGGCGATTGCCGGGACGCAGTACACAGGGAAAGATGCGCTCTCTTTTGCGGTCGATATCCTTGTCTGCTGTAAGGTACCCGTCTCATGGACCAAAGCAAAGAAAGCCGCGGCGCTCCGGCAAGAGATTTCTCCCGGGAAACCAGACGCCGATAATGTCGCCAAAATCGTCTTAGACAGCCTCAACGACATCGCATGGGTGGATGACAGCAAAGTGTCCATCCTGACCGTCAGGAAGCAGTACAGCAGGCCCATCAGCAGAGAGCCCAGCAGGGAGCACAGCATGGGGATCAGAATGGCCAGAAAGCCGCTCATCTGGTCGGCGGGCACGGCCTGCTCATAGAAGAACGCACCGATGACGCCGCAGATACCGCCCACATACATGATGCCGGGGATACCCAGGTTCAGATTGCCGGACTTCTCGGTGAGGATCTCGCCCAGCGTGCCGAAGAGCAGGGGCGCTCCCGCCGCCACAGCGGCCATGACAAAGGCGATGGAAAACAGATTACTCATGCGTACGCTCCCCCTTTCCCCGGACGATGAGCCGGTAGCTGATGAAAAACTCGCATCCCAGCATGAAGAAGAGCACGATGCCCGTGAGCATGTCGGCCGCCGAGGCCGGGATGGTATAGAGGGTCTGAATGGTGTCCGCGCCCTTTTCCAGGATGGCCAGCAGCGCGGC
>ERZ833782.2431-NODE-2431-length-12293-cov-4.126246_pt1 | contig 12293 bp, 10 predicted proteins | sample MGYA00519577_ERZ833782 | MGnify/ENA primary metagenome ERZ833782 (study PRJEB31850, sample SAMEA3708745) | human gut metagenome | biome: human gut; feature: human-associated habitat; material: faeces | place: China | collected 2014 ...
AGAAAGGTGAATTTGTGAAACAGAGCGCAACTGCGGTATTTAAATATTGCTATGACGGTACGAATTACGCATATTGGCCGTTGGCAGGTTGTAAGTGGGGTTCCAACGGCGGTAATAATGGCAACAATACAGGATTGGATACCGCTAAGGGTGCCGCTTGCTATTGGTCTAACTCATCGGCTAGCAGTTATGGAAATGACAAGGATCAGGGAGCTACTTCTCTGTATTATAAAGTCTCCGATAAGACCTGGACACATTCCTCCGGTCGTTCCCATGCATTCTCCGTGCGTTGTATGAAAGATACCGAGAATCGTTGATTCTCTTCATGGATTCTCTTCATTGAGAATATGAAATAGAATTCCCCGTTATATGAAAGTTTCTGCCTGTCTCCGGATACAAGGTACTTTCATATAACGGGGAATCTGTTCTGTTTTTAAGATATTCACGAAAAAAGGAAAGAAAAGGGCCAAACAGAAAATAAACTGCATGAACAATTGCAAGAATATGCATTATCTCTCTTTATCTTGTATTTATTTCCTTGAAATATGCACGATATGGTGTAACTAAACCATCCGTTTGCCGTAATCAAACCTTCCGTTTGGTTTAAACAAACCGTCCGTTTGCTATAATCAAACCATCGGTTTCTTTTAAAGGAAGCTAAACTTGGTTTTTGAAGAGGATATATTGAGCTGGTTTGTCTTTTTCTACTGCCTATTTATAAATAGCAATCTGATATATCCTTTGTGATATGATAGCTATTTATGCTTTTGATTAACTGCTTTTATTGTAACTTGTTTGCTAATAATGCCTATTTTGTGTTATTTGCGAAATCTGTAACTCTAAATGGAGGGCGTTTTTCATGAAGTGCAAGGAAGGGCTCGAAATATAAAGAGCAGGATAGGTAAAATATACAATTCTTCATGTTGGCACTTCTTTCAGCAATCAATGTCTTTCCTTTATAAGCATGTATCTCTTTTAAATCACCATATATGGTGAAAAGCATGATAGTATGCTTTAATACTATGCTATTTATGTGCAAATTCACTGTATATGGTGAATTTACTTGTTTTTATACTAAAAAGATTCTATCTTTGTGAGAAAGTTTCTATATATGGTGAATTATGGATTTAATAGAGATAGGAAAACATATTCGCGAAAGGCGTAAGGAGTTGGGGTTGGATCAGTCTACGTTGGCCACTCTTGCAGGAATAGGGATTAACGCTTTGGTCCGCTTGGAACGTGGAAGTGGTAATCCCCGCTTCGATGTTCTTTTTAATGTCCTGAAAACTTTAGGACTTAGTATTCATATTCAATAATAGACACACATATGAGTCGATCTGCCAAAGTCTATATAAAAGGTATTTATGCCGGTCTGTTAACAGAAATAGATCGTGAACACTATTCATTCTGTTATGATACGGACTATTATAATAATCCACAACTCCCAGCTGTCTCACTGACCATGCCCAAGACACAGCAGGAATATACCTCTTCCTATCTTTTCCCTGTCTTTTTTAATATGACATCTGAAGGGGATAATCGGATTATTCAAGCTAGAAACCTGCATATTGATGAAGAGGATGATTTTGGTATTCTTCTGGCTACTGCCCATACAGATACAATCGGAGCAATAACAATTAAAAAAATGTGATAATGGGAACTGATATTCATATTTGTCCCTCACTTTTACGGGAGACTGGTGGAGAAAGCGGATATTCACCCAAAGCCTTGAAGCAGCTTTCTGATGGGAAAAATATATCTTGTGAATTACCTTACAGGCATTTTGACGATAATGTCGGTATTGATCTCTTCAATAACAATAGCAAACGCATATCCGTTTCTGGAGTCCAGATTAAGTATTCTTTAGTTGCCGATGACGGGATATTGCGATTGACCAAAGAGGGAGAACAGGGCGAATTCATATTAAAGCCTGTTCCCAATAATCTCCGTAACAAGGAGTTTTGTCCTGCTAACGAACATTTGACAATGCAGATAGCTGCGCAAGTATATGGGATTCCGACAGCTCCTAATGGATTATGCTTTTTTCAGGACGGAACCCCTGCTTATTTTGTACGACGTTTTGATTTGTCGGAGAAAGGAAAGTTACAAAAGGAGGATTTTGCTTCTTTAGCCGGGCTTACCAGGAAAAATGGAGGTTCCGATTATAAATATGACAATCTGGTCTATGAAGAGTTTGCAAGAATTATAGATAAATACAGCTCTGTCCCCCAAGTGGATAAATTGCGTTTTTTTGAACTTATCTTGTTCAACTTTGTCTATTCTAACGGCGATGCCCATTTAAAGAACTTTTCTTTATTGGAAGAGAAGAAAGGAAGATTCCGCCTATCTCCTGCTTACGATTTATTGAATACTCATCTCCATATAAACGATGGTATCTTTGCCATGAGCAAAGGTTTGTTTGTTAATCCTGAACCGGATTATTTCGGTGGTGCATCGGCGGTTACTGGGAAGACTTTTTATCACTTTGGCTTAAAAATAGGTCTACCCGAGCGTTTGGTAAACTCTTGTCTCGAAAAATATAGTAAGATATATGAATTGACTGATCAACTGATTGAACATTCTTTTCTCTCTAAAGAATTGAAAAAGCAATATAGACTTATGTATAAGTCAAGAGTCGGGAGCTATCTTAGTGTTATTGAGTAATAATGTGCACATTATTACTCTTTTTTTATATTAAGATGAACAAGATCCCCAAAAAGATTTGTCTAACATAAGAATCTGTTCTTTTTGTCATTCTTCTTTTCTGTTCCGATAATTGGCCGGTGATGTTCCCAAATGCGCTTTTACGTATTTCCCGAAAAAGGACTGATTGGGGAAGTTGAACTCTTCCGCAATTTCCTTGATAGACTTTTCCGAACGTTTTAACCGGTATTTGATATGCTCCACGGTAGTTTCGTTAATCAAATCCAACGGAGTCCTGCCACATGCCTGCTTGATGACTTTCGAGAAATGCTTCGGAGTGTAGCAAAGCTCGTTGGCAAAATAACTCACCGAACGGTGCATACCCTTGTCCTTCGATAACAGTTCCATGAACTTCCGCAAAATATAATTCACCTGTTTGATGCCTTCTTTCGAACCTTCCGTATTGCCGGCGGCTTCCATTTCCTTATGAAGCTGCCCCATCATTTCGCAAAAGATAGCGGAAAAGAGATGTTGTATCACTTCTTTGTGGTAACAATGAGGCTCATCGTTTATCTTGGCTATAATTAAATCCCGGTAGAATCCGAAGACTGTTTGATCCTCCCCGTTGTCAACCGACTTCACCGGATTGTTGTGGATATGAATGGCAGTATTCCACGTTTCCTTTTCCATTTTAATAATACGTTGCAGGAAACGGGTAGAGAACCCGGCAAGCCTGACTTTATATTTAGGACTAAGCATCGTATGGCTGATAATCGTATTGGGTAGACCGAGCAGCAGCTCGCCCGCCTGCAACTTATAGGTCCGGTAGTTGACATCCAGCTGGATGCACCCTTCTATACAAACCGCGATGAGAAAACAATTCAGTTTGATTGTATCATTACTATAAGGAGTCCCCTCCAGACTGTTGACTATCGCAAAGTCATCATCAATATAATCAAGGACGTGCTGACTGTCCTTAAAATCTTCTATATCCACCGTTATAATGTTCTCTTTTTCCATGTTCTTTCCTTTTTTACTTTTTGCAAAGTTGGTGAATAATCGGGAAAACAGAATGTCCCATACTTCTTCAGATTTGTTTGATATGTCGTTTATTGCCAAATAGTTAGCTATAATAAACGTAAATGGCGAAAATAGGACATTTATGGAGGGAAATTGGTCACTCTTGCCTTGTTCTTTTCTCCTACTTTTGTCCAGGATTTAACAAAAGAACAAAAGAGAAAGTATGATTACAGTAAGCAAAAAATGGATACGGCTGATAGGGATTGTCGGTTGTACAGTGTGGATGGCATCTTGCAAGCAGGCATCGGATGCGGGAGTGAAATCTTCTTCTTATGCAGTAATGCAGATAGAAGCGGTGGACAAAGAGTTTTCTTCTTCCTATTCGGCGACTATACGCGGGCGGCAGGATATTGACATCTATCCACAGGTGTCGGGAACGATTGAGAAACTCTGTGTGACCGAAGGACAGAAAGTACGCCGGGGACAATTACTCTTCGTTATCGACCAGGTTCCTTACAAGGCTGCACTGAAAACTGCCACTGCCAATGTAGAAGCAGCACGTGCCGGGCTGGGTACCGCCGAACTGACTTACAAGAGCAACAAAGAACTGTATGCACAGAAAGTTGTTTCCGAATTTAGTCTGAAAACAGCCGAGAACACTTATCTCACTGCCAAGGCACAACTCTCACAGGCCGAAGCCCAGGAAATCAGTGCCCGCAACAACCTTTCTTATACCGAGGTGAAAAGTCCCAGTGACGGAGTAGTAGGCGCATTGCCTTATCGCGTGGGTGCATTGGTAGGTGCTAATATGCCTTATCCGCTTACCACAGTCAGCGACAACTCGGATATGTATGTCTATTTTTCCATGACCGAGAATCAGTTGCTTGCCCTTACCCGCCAGTATGGTGATATGGATGAGGCATTGAAGAATATGCCGGAAGTGGAATTGCACTTGAACGACAATTCGGTTTATGATAAGAAAGGTGTCATTGAATCCATCAGCGGAGTCATCGACCGCCAGACGGGTACTGTCGTAGCGCGTGTGGTGTTCCCCAACGAATCACGGTTGCTTCATAGCGGAGCATCGGGCACGGTAGTAGTGCCGAGTATCTATAAAGACTGTATTGCCATTCCGCAGACGGCTACCGTGCGGATGCAGGACAAGACTATTGTATATAAGGTAGTGGACGGTAAGGCTGTCTCTACCCTGATAACTGTGGCCGGTATCAACGACGGACGCGAATATGTAGTGTTGAGCGGACTGAAAGCCGGTGATGAAATTGTATCGGAAGGCGCCGGACTGGTGCGCGAAGGCACGCAAGTTAAATAAGAAGGAGACTGATTATGAAAGGAAATATGTTTATAAAGAGGCCGGTGATGGCAATCTCCATTTCCGTATTGATTCTGGCTATCGGGCTTATTTCACTCTTCACGTTGCCCGTGGAGCAATATCCCGATATTGCACCTCCGACGGTATATGTGACTGCCAGCTATACCGGTGCTGATGCCGAGGCAGTGATGAACAGTGTCATCATGCCCCTGGAAGAGAGTATCAACGGTGTGGAAGACATGATGTATATCAGTTCGAGTGCCTCCAATGCAGGTTTGGCTATTATTCAGGTTTACTTCAAGCAGGGCACAGACCCCGATATGGCAGCAGTCAACGTGCAGAACCGTGTGGCTAAGGCGCAGGGATTACTTCCGGCCGAAGTTACGAAAGTCGGTGTAAGCACGATGAAGCGCCAGACCAGTTTCTTGCAGATCGGTGCTTTGGTCTGTACTGATGGCCGTTATGACCAGACCTTCCTGGCCAATTACTTGGACATCAATGTTATTCCCCAGATAAAACGTATCGAGGGAGTGGGAGACGTCATGGAGCTGGGTGATACGTATAGTATGCGTATCTGGCTGAAACCGGAACGGATGGCACAATATGGGCTGGTACCGTCGGACATCACCGCTGTACTGGGTGAGCAGAATATTGAAGCTCCTACCGGTTCGCTGGGTGAGAGTTCGCAGAACGTTTTCCAGTTTACGATGAAATATCGCGGACGCCTGAAGAGCGTGGAGGAATTTCAGAATACGGTTGTCCGTTCGCGTGAGGACGGCTCGATACTCCGCTTGAAAGATGTGGCGGAAGTAGAGTTGGGCACTATGACATATAGTTTCCGTAGTGAGATGGACAGTCAGCCTGCCGTTCTCTATATGATTTTCCAGACAGCCGGTTCCAATGCTACCGCTGTTAATAAAGAGATTACCGCGCAGATAGAGCGGATGGAGAAAAATCTGCCGGAAGGAACGGAGTTTGTCACCATGATGAGTTCGAACGACTTCCTCTACGCTTCTATCAATGAAGTGGTGAAGACGCTGATCGAGGCAATCATCCTCGTGATCATCGTGATGTTCCTCTTCCTGCAGAACTGGCGCGCGACGCTCATTCCGACCGTGGCCGTGCCGGTGGTGTTGCTCGGTACATTCGCCATTCTGAAGGCAACAGGCTTTACGCTCAACATGCTGACAATGTTCGGCCTTGTGCTGGCGATCGGTCTGCTGGTGGACGATGCCATTGTGGTGGTGGAGAACGTCGAGCGTGTGATGCGTGAAGACGGAACCGATGCCAGAACGGCAACGATCAAATCGATGACGCAGATTACCGGGGCACTGGTCGGTGTGGCCATGGTGCTGTCTGCTGTGTTCATCCCGATGGCGTTCTTCGGCGGTTCGACCGGCGTGATTTACCGTCAGTTCTCAATCACGATCGTGTCAGCCATGCTGCTCTCAGTGCTGGTGGCATTGAGTCTGACACCGGCGCTCTGCGCATCGATTCTGAAGCCGATTGACAATAATCACCTGCATAAGGGCGGTTTCTTCGGTGCCTTTAACCGCGGGTTCGAACGCGTGTCGACTTGGGTGCGTGATCTCGTGCTCTGGACGCATCACCACATTGCTCTGACGTTTGTCGGCTACGCCGTCATCTGGGCCTGCGTGATCTTCGGCTTCATGAAACTGCCGGGATCCTTTGTTCCGGATGAGGATCAGGGTTCACTGATGTTCACGGTGCAGACACCTGCAGGCAGCACGCAGGAGCATGTCACGAAGGCTGAAGATGCGATCCGCAATTACTTCCTGAAAACTCGTAAGGATGTAACGGATTCTGTCTTCCAGGTGGCGGGCTTCTCGCTTGCCGGCGGCGGTCAGAATATGGGTCTCGGCTTCGTCAAGCTGAAGGACTGGGCTGACCGTACGGCGGCAGGCACGGATCCGCAGACTGTCGCGCTGAAGGCGAATATCGCGCTCTCGCAGTACAAGGACGCGCAGATCATCTTCTTCGCTCCGCCTGCTATTCCGGAACTCGGTATTGCTGACGGCTTTGATATGTATATCGAAGACCGCGGCGGCCAGGGCCATCAGAAACTGATGGAGGTCCGTAACCAGTTCCTCGGCATGGCTAACCAGGATCCGAGACTGCGTCTCGTCCGTCCGAACGGCATGGAAGATACGCCTCAGTACAAGCTTGAAATGGACCGTGAGAAGCTTCAGTCCTACGGTATTTCGCTGGATGCGGCGAACACGGTGCTTAGCACTGTCTGGGGCGGTTCCTACGTGAACCTCTTCATTGACCGTGAGCGTGTGAAGCGCGTTTACGTGCAGGGCGATCCGGACTACCGCATGGCGGCCGCCGATCTGTCCCAGTGGTACGTGAGAAACAGCTCCGGCGGGCTTGTGCCGTTCTCGGCATTCTCGACCGGCAGCTGGACCTCAGGTTCTCCGCGTCTGGAGCGCTTCAACGCGAATCCGGCCGTGAACATTCAGGGTAACGCGGCTGTCGGCGTTTCCTCCGGTACGGCTATGCAGGCGGTTGAAGAGATCGCGAGCAAGCTCCCGAGCGGGTTCTCGATCGAATGGAACGGCGTTTCCTATCAGGAAAAGATGGCGAGCCAGGCGGCCGCTCCGCTTTACGCGCTGTCTCTGCTCGTCGTGTTCCTCTGCCTTGCCGCACTGTATGAATCCTGGACGATTCCGATCTCCATCATTCTCGTGGTGCCGACAGGCGTGCTGGGCGCGCTTGCGATGACGGCGCTCCTCGGGGGTCACAACGACGTGTACTTCCAGGTGGGCATGCTGACAACAATCGGCCTGGTGTCTAAGAACGCCATTCTGATTGTGGAATTCGCGAAGATGCTTTACGACGCAGGTGAAGACCTGATAACAGCGTCGCTCGATGCCGTGAAGCTGCGCTTCCGCCCGATTGTGATGACGTCACTCGCCTTCGGCCTCGGTGTTGTGCCGCTCGTGCTCGCGCACGGTGCCGGCGCCGGCGCTCAGAACGCAATCGGTATGGCTGTGCTCGGCGGCATTATCACGGGCACGATCCTCTGCGTGGGCTTCGTCCCGATGTTCTACGTGGTGGTGAATCGTCTCTTCCGCACCCGCCGCCGTCAGCTGCCGGAAGATGTTAAAGAGAATGTTCAGGAGAAGTAATTCATGTCTGAAAAAGTTTTTGCTCCGCGTCTCGCGCGTCGGACGTTTTTAGCGGCCAGCGCGGCCTCTGCCGCGCTCATGCTGACAGGCTGCCTGAACCTTGCTCCGCGCTATGAGAAGCCGGCCGCCCCGACTGAAACCAGTCAGGACTGGGCGGTCTCACCCCGGGATGCCGGGGTGAAGGAAGGGGAGCTCGTCACCTGGGATAAGTTCTTCCTCGATGAACGGCTCCGCAAGGTGATTGAACTTGCGCTTGCGAATAATCGCGATCTGCGTCAGTCGATGCTCGAAGTGGAACGCCTGCGGGCGCTCTACCGGGTGTCGCGCGCCGAGCTCTTCCCGACGGTCGGGGCTCAGGCGTCCGCCACGCAGTCGCGCTCTTCGATTGACGCGATCCAGCCTGGCTACCCGCGTCACTCGCACGTCTATGCGGCGAACCTCGCGATGTCTTCCTATGAGATTGATTTCTTCGGGAAGATCCGCAATATGAATGAGCAGGCCCTGCAGGCGTTCTTCGCTGGCGAAGACGCCCGCCGCAGTGCCCAGAACACGCTGATCGCCGAAGTGGCGACCGAGTGGCTCTCGATCGGCGCGGACCAGGCCAATCTTGACCTTGCCCGCCGTACGCTCGAAAGCCAGACGGCCTCCTACGGTCTCGTGGAAAAGAGCTACAACGCCGGTGCCTCAAACCGCCTCGAACTGAACCAGGCGAAGGAAACTGTGGCAACGGCGAAGATCGCCGTTCAGACGGCGATCGCGAGCCTCGAGCAGGACCAGAACGCGCTGCGTCTCCTCGTGGGAGCCGAAGTGCCTGCCGATCTCCTTCCGAAGAAGATCGAGCTCGGCGCGACGCTGCCCGCCACGATGCCGGCCGGACTCCCCTCGCAGGTGCTGCTGCGCCGTCCGGACATTTCGTCCGCTGAACGCAGCCTCCGCTCCGCGAACGCCAATATCGGTGTTGCCCGTGCCGCGTTCTTCCCGAGCATTACGCTCACGAGCTCGATCGGCACGCTCTCCACCGATATGTCGAACCTCTTCAAGGGCGGCCGCGGCACGTGGTCCTTTGCCCCGGCGATTTCGCTCCCGATCTTTACGGGCGGCGCGAATGAAGCCAATCTTGAAGCGGCGAAGATCTATCAGAAGGAACAGGTCGCCGCTTACGAGAAGGCTATTCAGACGGCGTTCCGCGAAGTGAATGACGCGCTTTCCACGGAGAGCACGATCACGAAGCGCGTGGAAGCGCAGGATGAAATGGTGAAGGCCGCTGAAGCTGCCTACGATGTGGCGGATCTCCGCTATAAGCACGGCGTGGATAACTTCCTTGCGGTGCTCGACTCGCAGCGCACGATGTTCTCCGCGCAGCAGGCTCAGATTTCCACCCGCCTCGCCCGCGCTGTCAGCATTGTGACGCTCTACAAGGTGCTGGGCGGCGGTCAGGAAATCGCCCCCCAGCCTGAACAGGGAGGCAAGAAGCCGTTATGAGCACTTCTTCCGGAAGATCGAGAGTCTGCCCAAAGGCAGCACAGCGTCGTGAAGAAATTCTCGACGCCGCTATCCGCTGCTTCCGGGAGAAGGGCTTCCACGCCGCCAGCATGAGCTCCATCGCGAAGGCGTTTGGAATGAGCGCAGGCCACATCTACAACTACTTCGACAGCAAGGAAGACGTCATCGAAGCGATTGTGAACCGGTGGCTTGATAACTACATTCACACCATCCGAATCCGGTGGAATCCGGATCCGGATATCCATCGCGAAGAGGTTCAGGAGAGCATTGGTCAGCAGATCGAGGATCGCCTGACCTGCGGAGACCGCGCTCTGATGTTCGAAATTGCGGCTGAAAGCTTCCGCAATAAAAAGATCGCGGAGTGCATCCGGAGAGCGGACCGCGCGGGGCGTAAACACCTGATGGAGCAGGCGGTGGCCTGTTACCGTGAGCACGGTGTTGAGCCGCCGGCTGATCTGGAAAAGCGCCTTGTGGTGGTTGGGGCCTTCCTCGACGGACTCGTGTTTTATACCGGCATGGATCCGGAGTTTGAGCCGAAGACCGTACTTCCGATCCTAACGGATATCCTGCTTTATCTTGAGAAGAATGACGGGAAACCGTCAGCCAAGGGAAAAGCGGAAAAAGAAGCATAAAAAAAGCGCCAGTTCATTGAACTGGCGCTTTTCATTTACCGGTACCGATCAGTCTTCAGACGAATCCAGGTTAACCGGGACATAGATCTGATCACCGCCTCTCTGCACGAGGATAGCGATCTGCTTCTTGCCTTCGATCGCCTTCGAGAGATCGGAGACGGTCTTCACAGGCTGCCCGTTCACGGCGACGATCACGTCACCGCTCGCGATGCCGGCGGACGCCGCGGCACCCGTGGCATTCCCGACGAGGAGGCCCGAAGTGCCGGCCTTCTTCGCTTCCTTAGCGGTCAGCGGGCGGACAGAAACGCCGAGCTTACCGGCCTTCGCTTCAGCCTTCGGCGTATCGGATTCTTCGCCGGCCTTCAGCGTATTCGTCTTGCCGTCAGCCACACCCACGGTCACCGGAACCGTGATTTCCTTCTTATTGCGGATCACGGTGAGCTTCACCGTGGAACCCGGCTTCGCGAACGAAATCTGGCGCGGAATATCGCTGTAGTTCTTCACGTGCGTGCCATCGACACCCACAATGATGTCGCCCGACTGGAGGCCGGCCTTCGCGGCCGGGCTGTCCTTATCGGTTCTCGAGACGAGAGCGCCCTTCGTGTCTTCAGGCAGTCCGAAGCCCCTTGCGAGTTCAGGCGTGAGCGACTGGATCATGACACCGATGCGGCCGCGGGTCACCTTGCCGTTCTTCAGGATCTGGTCCTTCACCTGGGTCGCGATATTGATCGGGATCGCGAAGGAGAGGCCCATCGAGCCGCCGGAGGTCGAGAAGATCTGAGAGTTGATGCCGATCACTTCGCCGTTCATGTTGAAGAGCGGGCCGCCGGAGTTGCCGGGGTTGATGGCCACGTCAGTCTGAATGAACGGAACGAGGTTTTCGTCCGGCAGATTGCGGGACTTGGCGGACACAATGCCGGCGGTCACCGAGTTCGTGAGACCGAACGGGCTGCCGATAGCGGCCACCCACTCACCGACCTTCACGTTATCGCTGTTGCCGAGGCGGACATAGGGCAGATCCTTCGCGTTGATCTTCACCACCGCGATATCGGTCTGCGTGTCGAGGCCGAGAACCTTGCCGCGGAACTCACGGTCATCGGTGAGGCGCACCGTGATTTCGTCAGCGCCGTTCACAACGTGGGCGTTCGTCAGAATGAGACCGTCGGAGCTGATGATGAAGCCGGAACCCGTGCCGCGCTCCTCAGGGACCGTGCGTTCACCCCCATTGCCACCGAAGATCGGGAAACCGAAACGCTTCAGAATTTCAGCCTGGTCCGGAGGCAGATTGCCGAACGGGCTGTCCACCTTTTCCTTATGGGCCTTCTTCACCATCGAGATGTTGACGACCGCTTTGCCGTAGTGATCCACGAGAACGGTGAAGTCAGGCAGCTTCGACTGATTGACAATCGGAGCGGCCGGAGCGTCCTGAACCGGAGTGCTCTTGGCATAAGCCGTGTAGACACCGCCGGCAAGCGCTGTTGCAATTGCCGCCGCCACCAGGGCCGGCTTGATAAATTTGGAAGAAATCACCTGAAAATCTCCTAATTGGTTGCCTGGGCGACTCGAACAGACCGCTTCGAACCGCTTCTGAATGGATAGAAGAAAGATAGTGGAAAAAAAGGGAACTGCGCTTTTCAGGTTGTGAACCGATTCCTGAATTTGTAACAAAGCCAATCGGTTTTAACTGTCTGAGGGGAAACTGATTTCCATGGTTGTCCCCCGCCCGTCAAGGCCGTCCTTTACATCGATATGTCCATGATGTATTTCCGCAATTCGCTGCACGATGGCAAGCCCGAGACCGTTTCCGGATACATGTGTGCCAAGCGCCCGGTAGAAGCGCTCAAACACGCGGGCACGGTCTTTTTCCGGGATTCCCGGGCCGTTATCGGACACCCGGACGAGGATCCGGGAGCCGTCCTGAAGCGCGGTGAGCTCGATCCGGCCGCCTTCCTGCGTGTACTTGATCGCGTTATCGGTGAGGTTTGTCACCATCATGAGAAGCGCGTCCTTCAT
>ERZ833782.2447-NODE-2447-length-12227-cov-7.287381_pt1 | contig 12227 bp, 8 predicted proteins | sample MGYA00519577_ERZ833782 | MGnify/ENA primary metagenome ERZ833782 (study PRJEB31850, sample SAMEA3708745) | human gut metagenome | biome: human gut; feature: human-associated habitat; material: faeces | place: China | collected 2014 ...
CGGCAGCCCTCGCCTGCCGCGAGAACTCCGACTTGCCCGTCTTTGCCACCATGACCTTTGAGGAAGACGGCCGCACCTTCTTGGGCACGAGCCCCGAGGTCGCCGCCATCACCCTCGACGCCATCGGCGCCGACGTCCTGGGCATCAACTGCAGCCAGGGCCCGGCCGAGCTCCGAGGACTCGCCGCGCGCATGCTCACCGTTACCGACAAGCCCGTTATGGTGCAGGCCAATGCGGGACTGCCCCGCGTGGACGATGACGGCAATACCGTCTTTGATATCCAGGCACCCGAATACGCCGAGGCCGTCGCCGGCATGATCGAGGACGGCGTGAGCGTCGTCGGCGGATGCTGCGGTACCACGCCCACGCACATGGCGGCACTTCGCACCCTCATCGACAACCACACGCCCAGCCCACGCCATCGCAAGCCCAGTATGTCGGTCACGAGCGCCCAGACGGTCGTGGACCTCCCCTGCGACGGCCACAAGATCGCCGTCATCGGCGAGCGCATCAACCCCACCGGCAAAAAGCGCCTGCAGCAAGCGCTGCGCGACGGCGACCTGGACTACGTCGTAAGCCAGGGCATCAGCCAGCAAGAGCAGGGTGCCGATATCCTGGACGTCAACGTGGGCCTGCCCGAGATCGACGAGGTCAAGGTCATCCAGCAAGCGACCGAGCAGCTCCAAGGCTCCACGCTGCTGCCCCTGCAGATCGACTCCACCGACCCCGCCGCCGTCGAGGCCGCCGTGCGCCGCTACGCCGGCAAACCCATCATCAACTCGGTCAACGGCAAGCAACAGATTATGGATGAGATCTTTCCGCTGGTCGCCCACTACGGCACCAATGTCGTCGGCCTCACGCTCGACGAGGGCGGCATCCCCGATACCGCCGAGGCTCGCTTCGCCATCGCCGAGCGCATCGTGACCGAGGCCGCCCGCTACGGCATCGGCCCGGACCGCATCCTCATCGACTGCCTGGTCATGACCGCCTCGACCAATCAACGCCAGGCCGAACAGATCCTGCGCGCCATGTCCCTGTGCAAGGAGCGTCTGGGCGTCAAATGTGCACTCGGTGTGTCGAACATCAGCTTTGGCCTGCCTGCCCGCCCGCTGCTGGGCTCGGTCTTTTTGGCTGCTGCCTTCGGAGCAGGCCTGGATGCCCCCATCATGAACCCGGGCTCCAAGCGCTTTATGGACACCGTCTACAGCTATCGCGTGTTGAGCGTTGAGGATGAGGGCTCGACCGGATACATCGAGCGCTACGCCGGCTGGACCGATCCGTATAAGATTGCCGCCAACCCGGCGGCCGCCCAGTCAGCATCGATCGATGCCGCGCCTACCGCAAGCACCACCGCAAGCGCCGATGACGACCCCATCCGCCACATGGTCGTCTCGGGCCGCAAGGGAGAGATCGCTGCCGAGACCGAGCGTCTGCTGGCAGACCACGACGCCATGGACCTCATCAACAATCACTTTATCCCCGCCCTCGACGAAGTTGGCGTCCTCTTTGACCAGGGCAAGTTCTTCTTGCCGCAGCTTATGGCCTCGGCCGAAGCCGCACGCGTGGGCTTCGACACCATCAAGCGCCTGATGCCCGCCGGCGAGATTGCCGACAAGGGCAAGATCTGCGTGGCCACCGTCAAGGGCGACATCCACGATATTGGCAAGAACATCGTCAAAATGCTGCTCGACAACTACGGCTACACCGTCTTTGACCTAGGCCGCGACGTTGACCCGCAAGAGGTGCTCAAGACCGTGCAGGAGCGTGATATTAAGCTCGTCGGCCTCTCGGCGCTTATGACTACCACCGTCGTGGCTATGGAAGAGACCATCAAGCTGCTTCATGCCGAGGTGCCGGGCGTCAAGATCATCGTAGGCGGCGCCGTACTCACCCCCGAATACGCCAAGCAGATCGGCGCGGACTACTACGCCAAAGACGCCGCCGAAAGCGCTCGTATCGCCGAAGAGGTCTTTGGGCAGTAACACAACGGAAACAACCGAGCACCAAAACGTGCCGCATGCGCCACTTGGCACGTGCGGCACGTTAGAATAGAAAAGACTATGCTCGTTTTGACAGATAGGAGCGCAAGGATGGCGATCACGCCCGCAGAAATCGCGGAAACCCGCGGCATGGTTGAGGAGCAGAACCTCGACATCAGGACCATCACCATGGGTGTTTCGCTCATGGGTTGCGGTGACGAGAACCTCGACCGCATGTGCACGAAAATCTACGACCACGTGACGCACACGGCTGAACATCTGGTCGAGACCGCCGAGAACCTCGAGCGCGAGTACGGTATCCCCATCGTCAACAAGCGCGTTTCCGTCACCCCGGTGGCGCAGATCGCCGCGTGCTGCAAGGATGAGGACCTCACCCCCATCGCGCACGCCCTCGACCGCGCGGCCGAGACGCTCGGCATCGATTACCTGGGCGGCTTCTCCGCACTCGTCCAGAAGGGCATCGGCGACGCCGACCGCCGCGTCATCCAGTCCATCCCCCAGGCGCTCGCCACCACGAGCCGCGTCTGCTCCAGCGTCAACGTCGCCAGCCTGCGCGCCGGTATCAACATGGACGCCGTGCTCATGGCCGCCCAGACCATCATCGATGCCGCTAAACTCACGGCCGACCAGGATTCCGTCGGCGCTTCCAAGTTTGTCTGCTTTGCCAATATGGTCGAGGACTCCCCGTTTATGGCGGGCGCCGTCCACGGCGGTGGCGAGGCCGACGCCGTCATCAACGTAGGCGTCTCGGGCCCCGGCGTTATGGCCGCAGCCCTGGAGACGCTGCCCGATTCCGCATCGATGATGGAAGTCGCCGAGAAGATCAAGCAGACCGCCTTTAAGATCACCCGCGCCGGCGAGCTTATGAGCCGCGAGGCCGCCCATCGTCTGGGTGTCGAGAAGGGCATTGTCGACCTGTCGCTGGCGCCTACGCCTGCCATTGGCGACTCCGTTGCCCGCATCCTCGAGATCATCGGCGTGGGCACCTGCGGTGGCCCCGGCACGACCTGTGCGCTCGCCATGCTCAACGATGCCGTCAAAAAGGGCGGCGTCATGGCCAGTTCCAGCGTGGGCGGCCTCTCGGGCGCTTTCATCCCTGTGTCCGAGGACGCCGGCATGATCGCCGCCGTCGAGGCCGGTGCGCTTTCGCTCGAGAAGCTCGAGGCCATGACCTGCGTGTGCTCCGTCGGCCTGGACATGATCGCCATCCCCGGCGACACCCCGGTCGAGACCATCGCCGGCATCATCGCCGACGAGATGGCCATCGGCGTCATCAACAACAAGACCACGGCCGTCCGCGTGATCCCTGCCATCGACAAGGGCGTGGGCGACTGCGTCGAGTACGGTGGCCTGTTCGGCCGTGCACCCATCATGCCGGTGAACCCCAACGCCGGCACCGTGCTTGCCCATCGCGGTGGACGCTTCCCGGCACCGCTGAACTCGCTGAAGAACTAGCTGAGGGGTTCGGGCGAGGAGCCCCGGGGAGGGCAAATATATAAGGTCGCCTGCTCGAACAGTCCTGACTCGCACGGAGAGCACATTAAGTGCTCTCCGGCTCGTGCGGAACTCGCGATCGACCTTATATATTTGCCCTCCCCGGGGCTCCCGCACAACGGGACCTCAGTTGGGTTCTATCCCGGTTGCAGTTGCTTCGCTCCTGCACCACTAGGCTGGTACGGCGGCTTGGCATTGGAACGGTTTTTTCTGATATATGCTGGTTGCGGCTCTTCTTTTGGGAGGAGTCGCTTTTTTGTTGTGAGGGGAAATGGCCCGTGGCTGATGATTTGATTCATTCTGAGCTGCTTTCCGCGGATTGGAATGGCGAATGGTGCGCTTGCAAGCTAGTCGGCGGCGGGCTGATGATTCTTTTGAATGGGATAAGCGAGCTCGGCATTTTCGGCCACTTGAGACTGCTCCGTATGCCCGGGACTTTATTAAGCTGTTGGCGTTAAAGCCTGGTGAATCCGTGCTTGATATGGGGTGTGGGGCTGGGTCGATTGCTATTCCGCTTGCTCAGGCTGGGCATCCTGTGATTGCAGCCGACTTCTCCCCCGCTATGTTGGGCACCCTTGATGCCGGCATTGAGTATTACGGGCTCGAGGGGCGCATAACGCCGCTTGAGCTTGCTTGGGATGATGATTGGGATTTGGTTGGACCGGTCGCGAAAGCGGTAGATGCTGCCTTTGCCAGTCGCTCTGTCACCACGACCAACCTAAAAGATGCGCTTGCAAAGCTTGATCGAACGGCTCGTCGGCGTTGTGCTGTCACGATGGTCGCTAACTCCAGCCCGCGCTATGATCTGCACCTGATGAACGCCATCGGTGCCTCGGTTACCTGCAGTAATGGCTTTGTGTATGCTTTTAATGTCCTCATTCAGATGGGTGCCCTGCCGCAGGTTACGTACTTTGAATCGCCTCGTCGCGATACCTTCGATAGCCTTGAAGCAGGCGTAGCGGATTTTTCCCGTATGCTCGAACATGGCAACGAGGATAAGATCGACCGCCTGCGCGATTACATCGCCCAGCACATGATCGAGAACCCCCATGCCGGTGAGCCGGGCTCCAAGGGTGTGCCGCAGGGACGCTACATGCTCGACCACATCCGCAAGGTCCGTTGGGCATTTATTGCATGGGAGCCAGTCTCTGCGCCCAGCTCATAGCCTGTTCGCAGCCCGCACCGCCCACTCACTCGGCATCCGCATTCTTTGCGAACTGGGCAAACGCACTCCACACCGCGCCGTTCCTGCGCTATCGTGGGACAGCTCACGTAGATTAAGGCCCCGTCGCGGGGCGCCCCATACATAGAAAGCGAGAACCCATGGCACTGACAGGAGCCCAGGTCAAGCAGCTTCGCAGCATGGCCCATCACCTCAACCCCGCCATCATCATCGGTAAGTCCGATGTCAACGAGGGCACCGTCGAGCAGACGGTCGCCTACCTGGAGAAGCATGAGCTCGTTAAGTGCTCCGTGCTCGATGGCTCCAGTCTTTCCGCCCGCGAGGCCGCCGAAGAGCTCGCTGAGCGTTGCCACGCCGAGGTCGTCCAGGTCATCGGCCGCAAGTTCTCGCTGTATCGCGAGTCCTCGCGCAAGGACATCGAGAAGATCAAGCTCGTCTAAGAGTCAATGATCCGGCGAACCAACACATAGCAAGCTTACGGGTGCCCAAGTACTTCGGGCGCCCGTTTTTTATCGCTCGACCAGCACGCGATTGAGCCGCCCCTCCACCAAGCGCTCGTATAGACGCCGCGTCTCGGGCTCGGGCACGCCATTGACCTGCTCCCTCAGATGGTGCATATGCCCACTGTATAGCTCGACGATATCGCGCCTCCGCCCCGCCGCACTGTAGACACGCATGGCGCAGCGCACCATATCCTCACGCGCCGTTTCCTGTCGAAGCCCCGACTCCGCCAGCCAAATCGCCGACTGCAGATCGTTTTCTTCTAGAGCGGCATTTGCTCCCTTAATCATGCAATCGATGTACTTTGACTGCATAATGCGTCGCATACGCAAAAAGTAGGTGGGATTACAGCCATTGGGAACATACAGCGGTCCGGCATAAAGCTGCTCAATCTTAAGGCACAGCTCAACTAAATGGGGCCCACGCGCACCCGTGCGATTTCCCAAAACCTCACGGCTTATCTGGTCAAACAGCCGCACATCGGTCTTGACGTAGTCGCCGTTGAGTCCGATGCATTCATTTTGGATGAGCACACACGACTTGCCATCCGGCGTCGGTCCCAAAGCCGACCGCAAGCGCGATATCGTCGAGTACAGGTTGTTGCGGGCGCTATTGAACTCGGCATGGGGCCACAACTCCATGGCCAGCGTCTCGCGGTCGACGAGCGCATCCATGCCCAGTGCAAGCCGCTCGGCAAGCGTCGCCGCCTTCTTGCGGCGCCACATTTTGTCCGTGATGGGAAACCCGTCGCGCTCGGCGCGGAACGCACCAAACATGCGAATCTCGATATGGTCGATGGTATCAACGGCTTCAACCTCGCTGGCCTGGAACAGGCGCTCGCCCTCCCCTTCCAAATCGTCGCGCAGCGAGTACCGCGACAGCTCGCGCACGGGAAGCTTCTTGCGTATCCTGACCGCCGGCTCGCCCAGACAATGCATGGCAAGGCGCGCAAAGAGCCGATACGATGGCTCCAGAATCCCCGCACGATTCATGGACATCCAGGCCGCAAGGTCGCTGTCTCGGCCCGCACAGGCCAAATGCAGCGCCACCATCCAGGCCTCCGCTCCACCAACCTGCGTCTGGCTTATATCGAGTAGCTCCGCTTCCTCGCGCACCGAAACCATCGAGGTGTTACGCAGATACGCCGCGCGCTCCAGCAGCAATGCGTTATCGCGCATGTACGCAATCGACTCCTCGGCAAGTTTGAGCACTTGGACCGCACGGAACTTTGCATTAACCGGCCGTCCCTCTGCCAGCGACTGCCAGCCTTCTAGCAACAGGCCAAACAGCTGAATCTGGTTGTCGCGCATGCGCACGGCAAAACGATCGAGCTCGTTGAATGCCGCGTCGTCGGTTACCGGCAAGCCGGAAAGGAGCCGCCGTGCCGCCAACACCATACGCACCCAGATAGCCATCGCCTTAAGCCCACGTACGTCGAGCGCCTCCCGCACCACCGTCATCTCGTCGTCGCGCTCGTCGGTTCCCGCGAACGACCCATCAAAGAGCTCCACCAGCATGCCATCGGCCCGTGTAACAATCCCCGCAATGTCGAGCTCACAGTCGTAGGCCTTGCTCGTTTTGAGCCGCTGTAGAACGCCGCCGTCATCTCCCCGCTCGGTCAGACAGCGCTTGACCTCGATATGCGCGGACAACATATCGAGTGCAGTATGGGATGCCTCGATTTCTGGCACGGCCAGGTTCGCAGGAAGCCCAAGCCCGTTGTCCCCATAGCAAACAGCCGTCAGTGTCTGGGCCACCCTCCATGAAACAGGGTCTATTTCGCAGGCCGCCCGTTCGCCCCCGCGCTCGATGACCGATGCCATATAGCGAGCGAGCTTTGTATTGGACACGCTGACCGCTGCCAGATATACGCCAAGCGCCTCGGCAGGCGTTGGCTCTGGAGCCGGATCCTCGACATCGATCGTGCCCAGCGCTGCTCGGCAGATATCGGCCCCGTGCCCCGTCAGAGCCAGATCGACCCCATACTGCCCAGCAAGTTCAAGGACCGCATCACGTTCCAAAAAAGCGTCCGCCAGGCCCATCGCCGCATCGCATCGGCCCGCCTTAAGCAAAATCCGGGCCGCCCTCGGAACAAGTTCGGGGCGAACCTCGGCCACCAACTTACGCAAGCGCAAGCGTCCGTTATCCTCCGTGCCCAGACACGTAAAACTCCGCTCGGCGGGGTCCAAGCCAAAGATCGGGTAGTCGCGTACGAAGTAGGACTGGTCGACCATCGATAGCCTCACCCCGCAAGCCTCGAGTTCTGCGATATTGCCCTCGCCCATCAAAATCATGAGACATGCCACGCAAAACAGTGCATTATTGTCGAGCGAAGCCAGGTCGACAAGTGCCGCGCCATATACGTTGACAATCTCGTTTTCGAGCAGACCGGCTACGTCGCCTTGGCCATACAGACCCGTCTGCAATGCCGAAACGAGCTCGGGCACGCCCTGCGTGAGCTGATAAAAGTCGAGCGATGTGCTGATCGAAAACGCCGATGCCCACGCCGAATACTCATAGGCATGCACCTTGAGCATCTGCGCATTGATCTTAACCGAATCGCCCAGCCCATGAATCAGTTGACGATTTGAAGGACGGCAGGAGATAAAGACCCCCACCCCCATAGCGCGCAGGCCGCGAATCCTGTCGATGAGGTCTTCGGTATCGTGCTGATCGAGGTTTGGCACATTATCAATCGCGATAAGGGAGTGCGGTTTGTCTTTGAGTTCTTCGGTAACCACCTCGAGCTGCATAAACACCTCGCGCCCAGTGGCGCGATCGGCCTCGATAATCCGCACGGGGCCTCGCGTCGGGTCGCATTTAACCTCATGGGTGTACTGCAGCAGCACCGAGGTCTTCCCAAACCCGTCGGGCGCATAAAGAACCACGATGCCGGCCTTTCGGCCCTTGGCGAGAAGCTCATTCATCAAGCGTTCGCGTCGCACCATATAGCCACCGCCCAGCGGCATCAGCTCGAGGTCGTCTATACTGCTCAAATCGTTTACCATGCCCACTCCTCAACTCGACCGTATGGACACTGTAACCGCAAGACCATACAAGCCGCGCTATGAATAGAGCGACCTTGTGTTCTAGGTTGTCTTTTGGTACGCAAGCGGCAAGTTTTTGTACAGCGAGGGCCGATTGTTATTAATCCCCCGACTAATCGGTCTTTAAGCAGGTAAATGAGCTTGTCAGCTTGTCCCATCTAAGCGGCAGTGTAACGTAAATGAACAAGGTTCAGCCATGTCATTCAACTCGCCTAGCACCCGCTACCGTCTACGACCTTTTAGTGGCATTTTTGCATAGAATCTGGTATGGAATGAATCAAGCTGTTGGGCATCCGGCATTCGTCAAGCTTGCGGCAAGATTTTGGTCAAGCGGGCGGAGAGGGATAACAAAAAGGCCCCCGCAAAGCGGAGGCCTTAGGCAAGGCTATGTCGAGGTGCAGGATTCGCGCTACTCGCAGAGCGAAAGGGCAGCCTCGTCGGCAACGACAACGCAGTTGGTGTGCAGCTGCAGGATCGAAGCCGGGCACGCGGGCGTAACCGGACCATAGCACATGTCATGCACGGCCTGAGCCTTGGCCTCGCCGTTGGCGACGACCAGGATCATGCGGGCATACATGATGGTCTGGGTACCCATGGTGTAGGCCTGACGAGGGACATCGTCGATGCTGTCGAACAGACGGCTGTTGGCCTGAATGGTGCTCTCGGTGAGATCGACGCAGTGCGTGCCCTTGGAGAAGTGGTCGTCGGGCTCGTTGAAGCCGATATGACCGTTGTTACCAATGCCGAGCAGCTGCAGATCGGGATAACCGGCGGCAGCGACGACCTTGTCGTACTCAGAGCAGGCAGCGGCGGCATCGGGGTTGGAACCGTCGGGCACATGCGTGTTGTTCAGGTCGATGTTGATGTGATCGAAGAAGTTCTCACGCATGAAGTAGTGATAGCTCTGGGGATCGTCGTGCGAAAGGCCGCGATACTCGTCCAGGTTGTAGGTGCTGACCTCGGCAAAGTCGACGTCGCCCTTCTCGTACCAAGCAGCGAGCTGCTTGTAGGCACCGATCGGGGTAGAGCCGGTGGCAAGGCCCAGCACACAGTCGGGCTTGAGGATAACCTGCGCCGAGATAATATTGGCGGCCTTGCGGCTCATATCCTCGTAGTCTTTAGCTTTAATGATCTTCATTACGCGTCCTTTCTCGTACAAGAGAGGCAAGGCTCCCCTTACAAGCACTTGCCCGCGGCCCGCGTCGGCCGCAACCAACGTGTGCGGCCACCAGGGCGAGGTCGCGTAATGTATGTGTCTCGTGTCTAGCCGCGTCGAGGCCCCTGCCCGTCCACGGTGACCCAAAGCCGTTTAGCTTCGGACAAATCCCATCTTGCCACGGAGGGCGCCCTCTTTCAAGGGCGCCCTCCATAAACGTGTTTGAATTGTAGGCTAATGGCCACGTGCACTTGCTAGCGCTCCCGAGCAACGATGAGCTGGTCCATCTCTTCGACATGCACGCCAACGGAGCCCTTGATACTCGAGAACTCAACGGAGTTGCACACCAAGATGGGAACCGTCACATCGTAGCCCTCGGCAGCAATTGCCTCGCGATCGAACTCGATGAGCACGTCGCCCTTATGGACGACATCGCCCACCTGTGCATGCACGCTAAAATGCTTGCCCTCAAGCTGAACAGTGTCCAAGCCAACGTGGATGAGCACGTCCAAACCATCGACCGTGTTAAGCGCAACAGCGTGACCCGTGGGAAAAATGGCCTCGACCTTGGCATCAGCCGGTGCAATCACACGCGTGCCGGTAGGCTGAATCGCCACGCCCTGGCCCAAAAGGCCGGTGGCAAATGTCTGGTCGTTTACCTCGGAAAGCGGAATGACGTCGCCCGAGATGGGAGCATCCAGCGTAAGGACTCGACCACGCATACCAAAAGACCTTAGGACTTTAGTGAACATGCTCCCCCTCGGACATACCAATCGACCAAAATAGCCTTAACAGTTTACCACTTGGCACTCGTTTTTGACCATTAGGGAAGTTCGCGCTTGACAACCTCGACGATGTCGTCGACAACGCGCTGGGTCAGCTCGTGCGTCTCGGCCTCGGCCATCACGCGGACCAGCGGCTCGGTACCGCTCGGACGCACCAGAATGCGACCACGGCCGTCAAGTTCCTTCTCGGCAGCAGCGACGGCATCCCAGATGGGCTGGCAATCGTCCAGACCAGCCTTGTTGTCGGAATGCACGTTAACGAGTACCTGCGGGTACTTCTTCATGATGCCGGCAAGATCGGTGAGGGTACGACCGGTGCGCTTGAGCACGGCCAGCAGCTGCAGAGCCGTCACCAGACCGTCACCGGTGGTGTTGTGCTCCAGGAAGATGATGTGGCCGGACTGCTCGCCGCCGATGACGGCGCCATCCGCGAGCATACGCTCCAGAACGTAGCGATCGCCCACGGCGGTCTGAACCATTTCGAAGCCCTGCTCCTTCATAGCGATGGAGAAGCCAAGGTTGCACATGACGGTCGAGACAATCTCGGAGTTGGCGAGCTTCCCGCGGGCGGCGAGGTCAGAACCGCAGATAGCCAGGATGTAGTCACCGTCGATCTCATTGCCCTCGCCGTCCACGAACAGCACGCGATCGGCGTCGCCGTCGTGGGCCAGACCGATGTCAGCATGGGTGCGCAGTACGAGCTCGCGCAGGGGCTCGAGGTGAGTGGAGCCGCACTCAACGTTAATGTCAGTGCCGCAGTAATCGGTGTTGATGGCATGGACCGTGGCACCCAGGCGCTGCAGCGCGGCGGGCGTAGTCTGGCAGGAAGCACCGTGACCGCAGTCAACGGCAACGACCAGGCCATCAAGCCTCAGGCCATCAAGCGTATCGATGGCGTGGTCGACGTATGCCTTGCGGGCATCCTTCATCTTAATGATGTGGCCCACGCCGGCACCGGTCGGCAGCGTGTCGGCAGCCATGGCTTCTTCGGACATGACCCAGGCGCTGATCTCTTCCTCGACAGCATCGGGAAGCTTCATGCCCTTGCGGCTAAAGAACTTGATGCCGTTGAACTCCGGAGGATTGTGCGAAGCAGAGATGACGATGCCGCCGTCGAGCTCATTTTGGACAGTGAGCAGCGCCACGGCCGGCGTAGGGATAACGCCGCAGCAATGCGGGCGGCCGCCCTCGGCCATAATGCCGGCGGTCAGCGCACTCTCGAGCATGGTGCCCGAAAGACGCGTGTCACGGCCGATGCAAATGTCCGGACCAAGGAACTTGGTCGCCGCGCGACCCAGGCGAAACGCAAGATCGCACGAAAGATCGGCGTTGGCGACGCCACGGACGCCGTCGGTACCGAAGATGTTCTGGGGCATAGGATCGCTCCTTCCCTAGCAGGCGATATGCAACCGCCCACCCTAGTCGAAAAAGAAAAGCGGGACCCGCCGAGGAATCGGCAGGCCCCGCTTGTACATTGTATCTCGAAAGGAGATAAAACCTTAGCGCTTGGAGAACTGGGGAGCGCGGCGGGCCTTCTTGAGGCCGTACTTCTTGCGCTCGACCACGCGAGCATCGCGCGTAAGGAAACCGGCCTTCTTGAGGTCAGCACGGTAGTCGCCAGCGTTCAGAAGAGCGCGAGCAATGCCCAGGCGCAGAGCGCCAGACTGACCGGAGATGCCGCCGCCATCGCACAGAGCGATAACGTCGAACTGACCGGCGGTGTCGGTCACCTTGAAGGGAGCAAGGGCGTTCTCAACGAGCTGATGACGGCCGAAATACTGCTCGGCGTCACGCTTGTTGATGGTCACCTTGCCGGTGCCGGGGACGAGACGGACGCGGGCGACGGCGTTCTTACGACGGCCGGTACCCTGGTAGACAACGGTGTTCTCAGCCATCTTTAAGCCTCCAGCTCAATCTTCGTGGGGTTCTGGGCAGCATGCGGATGCTCGGCACCAGCGTAGACCTTAAGCTTGGTCATCTGGGCACGGCCGAGGGTGGTCTTGGGCAGCATGCCGCGAACAGCGCGCTCGATGACCTTCTCCGGGTGCTTCTCCATAGCCT
>ERZ833782.2451-NODE-2451-length-12224-cov-8.278166_pt1 | contig 12224 bp, 6 predicted proteins | sample MGYA00519577_ERZ833782 | MGnify/ENA primary metagenome ERZ833782 (study PRJEB31850, sample SAMEA3708745) | human gut metagenome | biome: human gut; feature: human-associated habitat; material: faeces | place: China | collected 2014 ...
TCATAAAAGTGTATGTTGGAACAGATGGTGCGCATCAGGATGAATTTCTTCGTGGCGATCATCCGGAAACGATGTTCAGGGGAAGCATTGCAACTCCTTCTCTTGAAGCCGCGATCATCAATGCCAAGTATGTAAACAGTAATCCGCTTGACCGCATTTCCAGAGACTTCCAGGCAAACGGCCTGAATCTGTCCAAACAGACGATGTCCAACTGGACGGTGTGGACGGCTGAGCGCTATTTATCACCAGTGTGTGATCTCATGAGAAAGCGTCAGCTGGAAGCACACGTAAATCAGAGTGATGAAACACCTGTGGATGTAATCCATGATGGCAGACCTGCAGGTAGTAAAAGCTATATGTGGGTTCACATCACCGGAGAGTTAAGTCCGGTGTCGCCGATCATTGTGTATGAATACCAGAAGACGCGGCACAGCGATCATCCGAAAGCGTACTATAAGGACTTTGACGGTGTTCTTATGACAGATGGTCTGGAACAGTATCATAAGCTGGAACGGGATCTGACCGGTGTAAAAAATGCGAACTGCATGGCTCACGCAAGACGTCACTTTGCAAATGCGATTAAGGCGATTGGAAAAAGCAATCCCAAAGCAGTCGAGTCATCCGTTGCGTATAAAGCACTTGTACGAATCGGTGCTATTTATGATCTGGAAGGAGCTTTGAAGGAGCTGACTCCAGAAGAACGCTTAAAAGAGCGGCAGGCTTCCATCAAGCCTCTGGTTGAAGAATTCTTTTCCTGGCTCCGAAAGATACAGGCGGACCGGTCGGTGCTTCCAAAGAGTGAAACAGCCAAAGGCATCAACTATTGCCTGGATCAGGAAGAATACCTGAAGGTGTTCCTGTCAGACGGAGAAGTTCCGATTGATAACCTGGCCAGCGAACGTGCGCTGAGAACTTTTACGATTGGTCGTAAGAACTGGATGACCATCAATACAGTACGAGGAGCCGATGCCAGCGCAATCATCTACAGTGTTACGGAGACCGCCCGGGCAAATGATCTGAATGTCTACTACTACATGAAGTATTTGCTGACAGAACTGACGCAGGTTGTTCGTACCGATGGAAGTATAGATGAAAAAGATTTAGAACCACTCATGCCGTGGTCAAAAGACCTTCCGGCTGAGTGTTACAAGCGCCGCAAGTAAGCGGCGCTGTATTTGACGTGGAGCGAAGGATTTGACCTTTACGAATCATCTTGACGCAGCACATTATTTATTTCTGCCGGGAGCTTTGAATCTTCCATATCATTGCCGTATTTATCTTTTCGGTAATCTTCTGGATTATTTGGATCTCCACCAGATTTCAATGAACTGAGACTTTTCTGCTCTTTAATATTTCCGGGAATTCCTTTTAGCTTAATCTGGCTATTGATATTTACTTGATTTCCAGTTCTTCTTAAAATTCCTTCCGCATCAATTGCCACATCATAGCCTGCTCCTGCTGCTTCTTTGATTTTATCCAGGTCTGCTATGTTAATCTCTTCATTTTCACCGACCTGTTCTCCAGTATTTTGATCAACAGCATTTGGATCCCAGTTTTCATCCTGTTCATACACTGCGAAGAAATTCAAATCCCTATTTTGCATAATCCGATAGGAAATCCCACCATCATATTGTTCTCCAGTTTCTTCCTCTTCCCAGCCTTGAAATGTACTTTCCCATAATATAGAGCCAAGTGATTTTTTTAGTTGAATCGTTTCACCAACTTTGGTATCAATGGTTGCATATACGGCGCCTGCCATATCATCAATAACATAATATGTATCAAAGTCAATTGGGTAATAAAAGGAGACCTGAACAGGATCATCCGTTACAGCATAAAGCTCGTACACTCCCGCTCGAAAGTGAGCCTTATCTTTATCTGCAAACAAATATTCTTTTCCATTTTCGTCAATGCAGTACCAATAAATTCCTTTTCCACTTAAGGTGTCTGAGGAAATTTCTTCTCCTTCGTCATCTTCTCCACTTTCAAACCAATAGGCGTAAGATTCCGGATCGGGAAAAATGAATTCATCTTTGGGACTGATATCTTGTTCCAAGCTATAGAGTTCATCTCCATTTACATTGTAGAAATAAAGATGTACTCGATCTTCCCAAGTTAAATCCATTGTATTTTCGCCTGTAAGAATCGGATTGTCTGATTTAACATAAAAGAAGTGATCTCCTTCGGACCAATTAAAAGTATCTCCTTCTTTATAGGTTGCAATATGGTTTCCGTCTTCATCTTTCTCTTCCCATTCAATACCAGTAACTTGATGATATAAATCAGGATATACAGGTTCCCCATTTTCATCTTCAATAGGAAGGTATTTATATGGATCGGGATCTACAAAAGTATAACCTCTTTTTTCACTGACTGTTTTTTCCAAATCTTCAATTTCTTCTCCATCAATCGTGAAAAAATACAAATACGCTTTTTCCGTTGCAGCATGTGCTGAAACAGAACTAAAAGGACAAAATAGTAATGTGAAGAAAAAGATAAAGAACAACACCCATTTTTGAATGAATTTCAAATAGACATGGTTGTTTGTCACAATGATTCCTCCTTCGTTTGAATGGGCGGAGTCAAACAACTCCGCCTGTAATTGGCTTTTGCAACAATGCTAATTTGCTGCGGACGTATGGTTATCCGTTTCCGTATTTTGGGTATCTTTAGGCGGTAGTGTGTCTACATGCTGCTGAAATTTGTTCATTGCTTCTTCCTCTGTGGCACCTTTGTATGCACTTCCATCTTCAACCAATGTATATACATAAACAAATGGTTCAACGCTTTGATCAACAGATTTTGTATAGGCATAACCACGATAAGTCAATGTTCCTGATTCATTTAAAATATCATCTCCAGAAATGTTGCTTCCGTATTGACCGACTGTGTTGTAGTCTACATCTTTTGCAGCATCAAAACCAGGATCTCTGGAAAGGTCACCGATTGTTACATAAACCACAGAACCCATGTGACCGCCACAATCATAAACCCATTCGTATTCATAATGACCATGTGTAGTTGGTGATGCATTACCTTCCTCTTCACATGTACCCATTACATGATCATCATCATCGCAGTCTACGTGACGATGATCGCTATGACAGTTATAGACATAGCGCTTATTTCCTGTCATTCTCCAACCTCCATGAGCATTATCATCCTTTCCATGTGTACAGAGGTCATCCAACTCATCTCCCATTCCGGTACTTGGAGCTTCATCGCAGGATTCACATTCCCATCGTTCCCCGTTGTAGTTTACAATATCTTTCGTAAACTCACTTCTAAGCCAAATGGTAGAACCGTTTTTGTCGCACAATCCCTTATCCAAGGTTGTCTCAAGACCAGAATTATCAACGGCGCCTTCAACTCCATCGCTATGACCTGGATGATACTCCTCGATGGAAATTTGATGAGTAGAAGCCCACAGAAAATAGCAGTAATCTTTAAAATGCTGTTTAATATCTTCATAAGTCTTTTTTTCTGCTTGAGAAGCATTTTCGGACGGTTTCTGGAATGGATAGGGCATGAATTTACTTGCCATAGATAAAATAGCTTTTGTGTTGTTTAGATCCACATGCGAAGGTTCTAATTCGTTTCCATAAGCATCCCGAAATATGATGTTGTAACTCTCATAAAAAGAAACATTTTCATTTGTAGTCAGTCCTGCTGTTGTGCTGTAATCACCACGATGATTTGCTGCATCATTGATTTCTGCCATAAATGCTTCATTTTTCTGAGTGAGTTCTGTGATCACTTCCTGTACAATCTCAGTATCCTGGGCGAAGTTATACGGTTTCATCCGGCTGTTTTTGGCGGCCTCCTGCTTTTCTACAATGCTCGAAATCAGGCTGGTAGCTAAAATGATCACAAGGATAATAACTGCAGCCCAACCTAAGAAAGAACTTACTTTTGCTGCAAGTGCTGTAATTTTACCGGAAAGACCGGCAAAAAACTTCCCTACGATCGTATTTCCAAGCTTTGCTTTTAATTGCGCCGTGATGTTCCGCATAGGATGTGCCATAAATTTCAATGCACTGCTTGCATGCTGAACGGAACGCTTAGTCATAAGGTTTTGCATACGGTTTCCTAATAACTTGTTTCCTGCTTTGACACCGACTTTTTTTGCACTTTGGGCCGCTTTGTTTCCAATTGCTTTTAATGGATCGGATGCGACCTTAAAAGCGATTTCTGATACCAGCTGCTCCTTATTTTTAAATGGTATTTTATTAAGGATTGTTAATAGGAGCCTCATGCCGGAACGGTATGCCATATATGTGTTTTTGGATAAACCAATGATCTGGCCGAGTGCCCTAGCTGCATCCGAATCCCGCATCGAGGATTTTAACAATCTGGTCAGCCAGCCACGCAGAACCGTATGAAAACCGAAATTGCCGGATAAGCCAAATTTTTTATTTATCATTCCAGAGTATAAGGTTTCCAGAAGAGCTTTCTCATTCTTCCCTGAAAACTTCTTCATAAGCGACTGTAGTTTTGCAGGAGTCAGGTCTTTAACGGGAATACCTTGCATCACCTTTTTAAATTCATCGCTGACATCCAGATTCTGTACTAGGTTGATCAAAGTATTATTATCCATATTGGCAATCATGGATATCAAGGATTTCCCATTTGAAAGCTCGAAAACATCCCCCATCGCTTTGAAAGTTGCGCTGTCCGCCATAGTCAGACCTTTTTTGCCAACCAGAACCATCGCCATGTCCATATTCCGTATCCGGCTAAGTGCGGCTTCCGCTTCTTGAATCCCAACACCGAATTTTGCCGCATACAATGCAGCCATGACATCCATATTACAGCGTGTAGTCCGGGCAATCTGCATAGCTCCGTTTGCTAAAAGCTTGCGATGCATGACAATCGCAACCGGTGCAGTGTAATCAATTACATCCATTGCTACCCTGCCCGCTTCTGTCTCACGGCTTAACACTGACTGCACGGCAATACGTCGGCTTGCATGAAAGACTGAACGGAAATGGTCCGGAGACAGTATTCCGCGTACCTGATAAAACCGCCTGGATGCGAGAATTTGATTTCGAAATTGATCCTGAATATCGAAATTGTCTAATGGCTTTATTGCATTATTACCCCGATCGAATCCTTCGTATTCAAGGTTTGCTGACTTACTTGATGTACCTATGCTCTCTTTTATGTTAAGAACGGAATCCTTGGTGTCTTGCTTAGCATCTCTTTGGAAGAAGTTTGTAAACGCATCAGAAGACAGTGTGGTTATCGCAATGTTGACGGAAGATTGTTTGCCAGTGTCGGGAGTATCCTGCCTTTTTAATGCTTTTGTAATATCATCCGGATGGTAAAGATTCCTCGTTTCTTGCTTACCAGCATGTGAATAAGTATCTGCTGCTTGCATGGATGAAGATAATATCTGAGCAGCTTGCTGCCGCACTGTTTCGGAAAACAGCCCGCCACGTGTGGTTTGTGATGTCTCAACCGGCGATTGGATACTGGTCCCGTTTCCAAGGATCTGGATACCTCCTGCTCCTTTTCCTGGAGACTCTTTGTTTGGATGATAGGGTTCATTTGCTCGGTAAGATGATGAAACGGATTCCGTACTGGACTTTTCAGTCTGTCTCCCAGTACTTAAAATAGTTCGTTCATTTCCAATAGATTGAAATCCGCCCATACGAGACATCTTGTATCCCGATTCGGAAGATGGACGTCTTGGACGTTCTTCATCAACCTCCGGTTTCGTCACCGCATTATAAGGCTTCTGTGAATCATGAGCGGATTCCGTTCCCACCATAGGTTCTGTAGACCCTGTCATTTGGCGTTCTGCCGCTTTCTTTTCGCTTAACAGCTCCTTGGCTGATTCAGAATAAGAAGAAGATTCTTTTGTATCCGCATTCAGCCATTTTTTCTCATGTTGGTATGGCTTTGCCGATTCCTGTGATGGATGTACGGTTGAATACTCCGTTTGTGTTTCTAAGCATGAGGCATGCCCTATCTGTTCTTTTGTTTCTGATTCTTGTGTAAAACTCCAGTCCCCGGAAGGCCTGCTGGTTTCCCGTTCCGGCCTGTGTGAAAAATCGGTTTCCCTGTAACGGTTATATCCGGCCAGCCCTTCCCGTTCCAATGATTCCGGATAAGAAGATTTTCTGGATTCTTTAGGCGGTTCAGCATGGCGCACTGCTTCCCGTTCTATTCGTGATTCGGAATAAGCAGAAGATGAAGAACATTCTGTGTCTGAGTAAGAATCCTGTCTTATTTCTTCATGTCGGTAAGGTTCTGGTGTTTTCTGATATGAACTTGGCGTTTGGTATGACGTCTTGCTTTGAGAACCTTCTGTTCGTCTTTCCCTGTTCGTTTTTTTCTTTTTTTCTTTTCTTGGACTATCGTTTTCTACCTCTTCTGGTTCTTCTTCGGATTCCTGGATAGACGACAAATCTCCTTCCTCGTTTTGTTCTTCGGATTGTTCCGTCTGCTCCGCTTCCCTCTCTCTTTCCCGTTCCAGTTCCGATTCAAGATCTGGTTCATCTCTTTCTGGTTCAGGCATATGGGACATCGTAAATTCTTTCTGGATTTCCTGTACTGCTTCCTGAACGCGCTGCATATCAATTCCACGGCAGAGGAATACAAACATACCGTTTGTTTTTACAACGTCCTGAACTTCCGATGCCATCCGCTTTTCCCATGGAATTCCCTTTTCCTGCAGTTTAATTTCTATGAGGCGTACTGCCTCATCTTCTGCTGCGATACAGAGACATTCATCCGTTTGTTTAATGTCCCGACGCAGGACATCCTGATAATAGGAATTTGCTTTAAAAGTATCTATGCCTTCAAACAGATCCGGCAGCCCCTGTAAGAAATCCTGATACAGTTTCACCACGATGCTGAGTGATTGGTTTGTTAATTGCTCTTCCTGCATGGTAGTTCCTCCTTCATGTATTTTTACAATTATGGAACGATTACTGCCGGAAAAGGCGAAAACTGACAGAAGGCGGCATGAAGGACTTAACAGGGAAACGCATGAAAAAGATAGATTTTTCTTATCCGCAAGATTTTTTCATTGTTGCAATGAGATTTTTTCGGTATAATGAAAGAAAATAAAATAACTATCATTTAATCATGATTCTCTCAAACGACGCAAAAAATGAAAGGAGAAAGCGGGAATCGCACTATTTCCTGTGTTAAATTATGAAACGGATTGAAGATATGACGATAAACGAATTGAAAGAAAACGGATTTGAGTTGGACGAATCGATCTTTAAAGCTATTTATGAAGATCCCAGATTACGGGATTTACCGCGTCAGGTTGGATTATATGGTTTTTTTGCCCGATATATAGTAGCGGAATCAAATATTTACTTTGTGTTTGGAGTGAATCAATCTCTTGTGTTTGGGGAATTTGTGGAAGCTTTCGACCATATTTTTCCCGAAAAAGTGGTGGAAAAATGTGGTTACTTTGATCCCAAGATCTATGGAATTGATATGCTCTGTCCCGGATGTTCTGTAGTAGCGATGCCATTTCAGGCGGATGAAATATTTGCTTCCGTTCAATTAATGGAAATGTTATGCAGGGCATATCAGAAATACAAGCTTGGTATTCCAGAATACATTACGGTGACTCCTGATACAAAAGAAACCCTGTATGCGTTCCGCGATGTTACGAGCAATCCGGAAATTGTTAATAACCATGCAAAGTTTTCGTTTCAGATGCGGCAAAAACAGTATTTGCTGGATAATGCGGTTTGGGAATGGCCTATCCGGCCAGACGGCAGAAAACCGGGACTTCTGGCTTTTTCATCCTGTTCCAGATACTCTCCGCATGACATCGATGTAAAACGCATGCAGCGGCTTTATGATTCCCCCAGCCGGTGGGATAAAGTTTTCCGTTCGGAGGAATGTTACGGAAGTAAGCGCAGTTCTGTGTTTATCGACAAGAATGAATTGGATTTTGTCTGCCGTGGGCTGGATCAGATGCGGATTCCGTACATACGCGATTTTGTAGATAAAAAAATCGCAAAAGCAGACCGTGACGAGAGACAGTGGTACGCATCCTTTTTCAAGGACGAATTTCATGAAAGCAGAGCGAATGATTCTATGCTTGTGGTTTATCGTCTGGATTATGGCGCTGTTTATTATTGGAAAAACATGTATTTAAAAAGCCAAGTTACGGATGAGGAGCGTGAATATGGGGAACGGCTGTTTTATGACTTTTTTGACATAAGGACCAGACAGCATGTTCCTGCAGTATATACGTTTAACTGTCCTCCGGAAAAGCTCACTGCTTTTCGGCAGTTTGCAAGTGAAAACCAGATCCCTGTAGGATTTGTAGGCAAACGCGATTGGATTTATGAAAAAGATATTACCATGGTAGTGCCTTATGAGCACGTGCCTCCGATTGTGGATTGGCTGCACCGTCTTCGTTTTAGATATAACACCACTCATTTTGACAGCCTTATAGGGGAGTTTCGTAACGAGAAACGCTCATATTCTAAAGACGGGCAGTCTGTTTGTTTCGGTGGCACCTGCTGGTCTGATGGTTCGTCCCGCACCTGGCGTTACCCACTTAATTCAATTAACGGAATTGTCAAGCCGCAAAAATAATTTTCAAAAAAAGAACCCGGCAGATTGCTGGGTTCTTCGTCTGATCAGATATGGTATGTTTCGATGTAATTCGCAATCGTATTTGCGATTTCCTGGATACTTTTTCTGGCATCAATGCGAAGGTCGATTTCTACGCCCTCTTCCCGAAACATCCGATCATCATTTTTCATCCGTTTCTGAATCTTTTCTTGCAAGTCTCCGCGCTGCCGCATGCGCTTTTCCAATACATCCGTTGGGGCATCCAGGAACACTACAGCAATCGTTTTATTGCCATGATACCGTTCCTTGAGTTCACGTACTCCTGAAAAATCCACCACATATATTTCCGCCTTTTCCACCTGTTTTGCTGTTGTACAGTAACGATAACCATCAAATTTAGTAAATGCAATTCGGCTATTTTCTGGAATCCGATCAAATTCCTCTTCGGAAATAAAAATGTGCCCTTTTTCCGTTTCTGCACGTTTTGGTCTTGTCGTATAAGACTCGATTGAGGTCCACCCGTACTTGTCTTTTAATTCTTGTGAAATAGATGATTTTCCGGAACCGGAACGTCCGCACAATGCTATTAAAAAATTGTTCTGCATGCATACTCTCCTTTCAGGCTTCTCCATGCCTTCTCTTTTTCTTTAAAATTATGGAGGTGGATCCTGTGAAAAAAGCTTCTGTGAGTGGATTGTATATGTATGATGCAGCAAAAAACCACGGGGATCTCTCCTCGTGGTTTGCGGTTTTTAGGTTACTGATTTCGATTACGCCAGCGATTTCTCGCATCGCATGTCCTCATTTCTGGATACCATAAATGCCTTGCTTCTGCAATGTTATTTTTCATAATATCCACCGCACAAATCCATTCCTCCTCTGTTAGATCGATATCTTTCCGATTGATTTCGGTAGCTTGATCCATTAATACTGGTTTCATTCCATTTTTAGCAGTCCCAAGAGGAGCCCAGCAGTTCATAATCTCAAAATGGTACGGATATTTCTTTGCGGGAACACAAGTGACCTTAATGGAATAACATAGATTTTTTCCACCCTCCATTCGTTTCTGGTGTTTGACGGGCGTTTCATAAATGATATATGTTTTGGAGGTCGCAGGCGTTACTTTCTGTACTGTTTTTGGTTTGCAGCTGTTTAAAATTCCCATAGCGTGGTAATCGAGAGCCTGTGCAATGGATTGAATATCCTGACGATTATTTGGATATTTTTGCACACCCTTCTGTAAAAATTCCATCTGTGATTTCAGAGCCGCCACTGTTTCATTTACATTTGGCGACTCCAGTAGTAAATCTCCCGGAGCTTTCCCTGCTAATTTTCCAATTCGCAGAGGCAAAAAAGCAGGATCTGGCTTATCCTGACCATCTTCCTCGTTTTCTTGTATCATTTGTACATCAGATGACATCTGGAAAATCAGCTCTTCCGCAAAATCCGTTTTTCGTGCAATCAGCGAAATATCCTTGAGTGGAATATTAGCTGTAACGGATTCCTGTTCATTGAATGTGAACAGTGTAGCAAGGTAAATGGACTGCGGAGCAAAAATATTTAGAAACGGTGTGTCATGCCGATCTTCTATTTTCTGCAGAAGATCTGTGAATGACAGACGCTTATCCGTTCGGGCAATGTCGATGATTTGACCTGCATATTTTTTGTTCTTACTTTCCTCCATGATTCTACTCCTCTGCTGTTAATTTTGATAGCGTCCGACTGCCCTGTTTGCAAGCGCTTTGGCAAGCGGAGATGTTCTGACTGTAGAGTTTGAAGGATATATTTTTGAATATTCCATCTGGTTTTTTTTCTTATCCATAAAAATATGAACAGATAATGTACCGAGCAACGATACATGTCTTGGATAGTGCAGATTTTCATATTCTTCTGCACCATCGAAACTAACTGCTTCCAATTGAGGAGATAATAACTTCACTCCTTTTCCGTTAGAGATCATTTTATAATATTCTGTTCCTACCGGCACTAATGTTAAATCCTCCAGATAAAAGACTGGCATTGGATTTCCTTCTCCATAAGGGGCATATTTTTGTAATTCTTCGATGGTTGCTTCAATTTGATTTGCTTTAATGTACAAATCACATTCATTTTTTTCAATGAATTCTGGTCTCTGTCCCTCCAGTGTACAAAGCAACGCTTTTCGAAATTCCGCAATGACTTCAGTATGAAGTTTTAATCCGGCTGCCGGCGCATGGCCTCCATAAGAAATCAGCCAGTCTTTGTTACGGTCCAACAGTTCTTTTAAATTGCAAAAACCATCAGAGCGGCTGGATCCTTTTGCAATACCAGAAGTGGAACTTTCTCCGAGTAAAAAGCAGGGAGAATGGAATTTTTCCGCAATTCTTCCTGCTACAATGCCAATAATACCCTCTGGAATATCTTTTTCGTAAAGAACCAAAGGATAATCATTCTGCATTTGATTTTCTTCAATTTTCTCAATAATTTTCTGCGTCCATGCATCAGACAGTTCTTTTCTTTTTTTATTGTCTTCCAGCAACGCCTGCGCCATTTCTTTTGCTTCTGCATAAGGTCCCTCAAAGGTCAAAAGCTTAAATGCATCCATTGCTCCGTCATCCCGGAGTCTTCCTGGTGCATTCAGAGCTGGCGCCAGTTTGAATCCGATATTCGTTTCCGTAATATATCGATCCAGATCCAATTCGCATAAAAGAGCATACAACCCCTTTGTGTTACCTCTTCGGTCAACCATCGTCTGCAAACCATATTTCACAATGAGCCGATTCTCATATAATAAAGGAACAGAATCCGCTACGGTTGCAATCGCTGCCAATGACAACAGCCTTGGCATCATCCAGTGTTTGGGACCAAGTAGCATCCGGCATAAACGGTACGCTAAGCCTGCCCCGCAGTATCCATTGAATTTAGCGCTGTCTTTTATTGCATTGGGATCGATCACGATATCAGCTTCTGGAAGAATAGGCAGTTTTGTCTCTTCATCCCAAGTAGGCAGATGGTGATCTGTGACAATCACTGTCATCTTTTTTTCTTTTGCCCGATGGATTGCGTCCATGGCTGTAATCCCATTATCCACTGTGATTAAAAGTTGACCATCATCAAACTCTTCTACCATTTCCTTTTTTAATCCATACCCTTCTGAAAATCGCTTCGGAAGTCGAACAACCGTTTTGGCATGTACACAGCGCAGACCAAGTTCCAGTATACTGGAAGCGCAGATGCCATCCACGTCATAATCGCCGGCAATATAGATTGTTTTTTTTGCCTGGATTGCGTCTCGGATTAGCTCAGCAGCCTGACGAAGCTGTTCAATTGGATACGGAGTTCTGTCATTCAATAAATCATCGACAGACATTCCTGTATTTGCGCACACTACATCCTGTACGGTCTGAAGTGCGGCATTCTTTTTCCTTACCATCTCTTTTCCTTTCCGCATTTTCTCAAAAATGTCTTAATTATATTTTCGCTACAATTATGGAATTTGATAAAAGAAAATAAAAAGAGGAAGCCGGTTGCGACTTCCTCTGGATGATAAAGGGTTAATTTTTTAGAAATCTTATAGCTCACGCTGTGCCTTTTCCATAATTTTCTGCCTCAGCTCATCTCCAGACACTTTTCCGGAGAGATGTAATCGAAGTGTATCCTTTTCTTCATCAGACAAATTCATACCTTCC
>ERZ833782.2453-NODE-2453-length-12204-cov-5.390403_pt1 | contig 12204 bp, 8 predicted proteins | sample MGYA00519577_ERZ833782 | MGnify/ENA primary metagenome ERZ833782 (study PRJEB31850, sample SAMEA3708745) | human gut metagenome | biome: human gut; feature: human-associated habitat; material: faeces | place: China | collected 2014 ...
GCCCTGGCGCTCCGAGAGCACATAAATAGATTCGAGATAGTCTTCTCCAGATTCACGTAGGGCCATGGGCCGCCTTTCGCGATGATTGTTAGTTAGCCTTTGGATACTTTCCTTGGCTTACTTTACCGCAAAAGTTGCCCATGTCTTACTACTTTGACTAAAAAGTTAACCGTGTTTCACAAAACGCGCCGGGCGAACACAACATGGGGACACGCCCCGCAAGGAGTGTCCCCGACTGCCGGCAGAAAAGGAACGTCCTCAAGTGCCGAATCCGCAGCTACACCAGCCCAAAGTGCTTTGCGGCGTTGTAGATGCCGTCGTCGTCCACGGCGGTCGTCACGTAGGTCGCCGCGGCCTTCACGGTCTCCTGCGCGTTGCCCATGGCCACACTTGTGCCCACGGCGGAAAACATCGACAGGTCGTTCTCACCATCGCCAAAGGCAATCGCCTCGCTCGCGTCGATACCAAGCCGCTCGAGCGTCGCCGCCACGCCCAGGTCCTTGCCGCCGTTAGCGGGAATAATGTCGCAGAACAGGTCGCACCAGCGCGTGGTGAGCGAATGCGACACGGCGTCGGTCACGATATGCTCGTCGGCCGGATCCACAAAGGCGCAGAACTGGTAAACCGGCGCATCGAAGGCATGCTCAAACGGCTCCTCGTGGTAGACGATTCCCGCGTTGCTGCCGGCCGTCACCACACGCTCGGACAGGCGGTTCACAAACGAGTTCTCGCCCTGCATGCACAGCGAGTCGTAGCGCCCCTGCGCCACCTGGTCCACAATCACCGCGACGTCGTCCGGATCAATCGGGCAGCTACGGTAGACGCCCTCGGCATCAAAGCAGTGCTGGCCCGAGAGCGTAATGTACGCATCCCAGCCCAAGTCGAACAGCCAGTCCGGCATCTGGTAGGTCGGGCGACCCGTGGCGATCACGCACGCAATCCCCTGCTCGTGAAAGCTGTCGAGCACCTGCTGCGCCGACGCCGGAATCCGGTGGGTCTTAAAGCTCAGCAGCGTACCGTCGATATCGAAAAACGCGGCTTTGATCATCCTCGTCTACTCCTCGCCCTCGAGCTTTTCGCTCGCCTCGAGCCACGCCATCTCCAGCTCGTCCATGGCGGCGTGGGCCTCGTCGATCTTTGCCTGCTGCTCGCCGAGCGCCGTGTAGTTGGTGGGATCGACCTGGGCCATCGCGGCCTCGGCCTCCTCAACGCGAGCGCGCTGCGTCTCCATCTTGCGCTCGAGCGAGCTCACCTCGCGGCGGAGCTTCTGACGTTCGGCGTTGGAAAGGCCATTGGGCTGCCCGCTCGTCTTGGGCTTTTCGGCCGCAGCTGCCGCGGCACCGGTGTCAAACGTGCCGGTCTTGGCGCTCGGCGCGCCCACGGGCTCGCCCTCGGCGGTAGCGTTGCACAGGCGCAGGTACTGGTCCACGCCACCGGGCATATGCGTCAGGTGGCCGTCGAGCAGCGCCCACTGTTGGTCGGTCACGCGCTCCATCAAAAAGCGGTCGTGCGTCACCAGGATCAACGTGCCGGGCCAGCCGTCGAGCAGGTCCTCGACAATCGCGAGCATGTCGGTATCCAGGTCGTTGCCGGGCTCGTCCAGGATGAGCACGTTGGGTTCGTCCAGGATTGTCAGCAGCAGCGACAGGCGACGGCGCTGGCCGCCCGAAAGATCGCCGATGCGGCTCCAGAGCTGCTGCGTCGTAAAGCCCAGACGCTCGCAGAGCTTCTCGGGCGAAGTCTCCTTGCCGTCGATGACGTAGTACTTCTTATAGTTGCCGAGCACCTCGCGGATCGTGTCACCCATGTAGGGCTCGAGTTCCTCGAGCTGCTGCGACAGAACGCCAAAGCGCACCGTCTGGCCAATCTTCACACGGCCGCGCGTGGGCTCAATCTTGCCCTGGATCACGTCGAGCAAGGTCGACTTGCCGGCGCCGTTCTCGCCCAAAAGACCATAGCGGTCGCCCGCGCCGATGAGCCAGGTCACATCGGTGAGCACCTGCTTGGGCGCACCATCGGTATCCGCATAGCCGGCATCCACGTCGATGACATCGATGACCTGCTTGCCTAGGCGGCTCACGGCAAGGCGCTTGAGCTCCAGCTCGTCACGCACGGGCGGTACGTCGGCGATCAGCTCGCGAGCAGCCTCAACGCGAAACTTGGGCTTGGTGGAACGCGCCTGGGCGCCGCGGCTCAGCCACGCGAGCTCCTTGCGCGCCATGTTGCGACGGCGCTCCTCGGTAACGGCGGCCATGCGGTCGCGCTCCACGCGCTGCAGGATATATGCCGAGTAGCCGCCCTCGAAGGGATCGACCTGGCCGTCGTGGACCTCCCACATGCTGGTGCAGACCTCGTCCAAGAACCAGCGGTCGTGCGTGACCACGAGCATGGCGCCCTGGCCGCGCTGCCAGCGGGCCTTTAAGTGACGCGCAAGCCAGTTGATGGTGCGCATGTCCAGGTGGTTGGTGGGCTCGTCGAGCATGAGCACGTCGTAATCGCCGATCAGCAAGCGCGCGAGGTCCACGCGACGGCGCTGACCGCCCGAGAGCTCGCCCACCGTGCCCTCCCAGGGCACATCGCTGATGAGGCCGGCGAGGATCTGGCGCGTGCGGGGGCTCGACGCCCACTCGTACTCGGGGGCGTCGCCCACAACGGCATGATGCACGGTATCAGTATCGACCAGGTCGTCCTTTTGGCCGAGCAGGCCGATCGTGGTGCCGCGGCGATGCGTCACGCGGCCGTCGTCGGGCTCCAGCGTGCCGGCGAGCACGCTCAGCAGCGTCGACTTGCCGTCGCCGTTTTTGCCGACGATACCAATGCGGTCGCCCTCGCCCACGCCGAGCGTCACGCTATCGAAAATATGCTTGGTGGGAAACTCTAGGCTGACGGAATCGCATCCCAAAAGAATCGCCATATGCCCTGCTCCTTCGTAGAAATTCAACGTTGTCCATGATAGCAGCGAAAAGGCGGGGCGCACACGACACAAAAAAGCGGGCCATCTCCCGCAAGAGATGACCCGCCTCTCCAATCAGTCCCGTGGCGACCGTGGCCGCCGCGGGCCTCAAGCATGTTCCGGACTAGGAGAACATGCCGGTGAGGTAATCATTCAGCCGCTTATCCTTGGGCCGCTGGAAAATCTCGTCGGTCTCGTCGTACTCGACCATATCGCCCATGTAGAAGAACGCCGTGCGGTTGGACACACGCGACGCCTGCTCCATGTTGTGCGTCACGATGACGATGGCGCGCTCGGCCACAATCGACGACATAAGGTCCTCGATCGCCAGCGTCGAGATGGGGTCAAGCGCCGAGCAGGGCTCGTCAAACAAGATCACGTCGGGGTTGAGCGCCAGCGTGCGCGCGATGCACAGGCGCTGCTGCTGACCGCCCGAAAGCGCGTAGGCGCTCTTGTCGAGCTTGTCCTTGACCTCGTCCCACAGCGCCGCGCCGCGCAGGCTCTCCTCGACCATGCGGTCGAGCTCGTCACGGTCGGTGATGCCGTGGCGCTTGGGCGCAAACGTGATGTTGTCGCGAATGGACTTGCGGAAGGGGTTGGGCTGCTGGAACACCATGCCGATGGAGCGACGCAGCTCGTACGTGTTCTCGGTCTTGGTGTTCACGTTGCGCCCGCGGTAGTTGATCTCGCCCTCCACGCGACAGCGGCGAATCTCGCGATTCATCAGGTTGAGGCTACGCAAGAAGGTCGACTTGCCGCAGCCCGAAGGCCCGATGAGCGCCGTGATCTCACCCTTGTGGAAGTCGAGCGACGTATTGTGCAGCGCATGGTGGTCGCCATAGTACACGTTGACGTCCTTAGTGGAGAGCACGACCTCGTCGCTCACGGCCTTGCCGCTCACGCGCACGCGCCTCTCGCTCTCCCCCACGCTCGACAGAAAGTCCTGGGTCTCGGACGTGGCCGCCTCGGTTGCGGGCGTTGCATTCATCTCGCTCATTCGGCCGTCATCTTCCTTGCCAGTTGCTTGCCCACGATACGGGCGATTACGTTAAACAGCAGCACGCAAATCATCAGCAGCGCCGCGGTGCCCCAGACGATCTGCTGGGCCTCGGGGCTGCCCTCGCCATAGATCTTGTAGATGTGCACGGCCAGCGACTCGCCGGGACGGAACACGTTCCAGGCGCAGGTGGGGCTCGACAGGTTAAAGCTCAAGAAGTTCAGACGAACCGGCGAGCTCATGCCCGAGGTAAAGAGCAGCGCCGCGGCCTCGCCAAACACGCGGCCGGCCGAAAGCACGATGCCGGTCACGATGGCGGGCATGGCCTCGGGAATCAGGATGTGCAGCGTGGCCTCCCAGCGGGTAAGGCCCATGGCCAGGCATGCATCGCGCTGGGCCTGTGGCACGTCCTCGAGCGCCTGCTGGATCACGCGCACCAGGATGGGGATATTGAACATGGTGAGCGCGACAGCGCCGGAGATGATGGAGTACTTCCAGCCCAGCTGCACCGAGAACACCAGAAAGCCGAACATGCCGACGACGATGGAAGGCAACGAGGACAAGGTCTCGATAGCGGTGGAGGCGATGTCGCGGATAGGGCCGTTCGGCGCGTACTCAACCAGGAAGACCGCTCCGCCCAGGCTGATGGGCACCGAGATGACTAGAGTGATCAGCAGCAGGTAGAACGAGTCGAACAGCTGGTAGAGCACGCCGCCCTGGGTTCCGTTGGCGCGCGCGGGCTGCGTGAGGAAACCCGGCTGGAACAACGTCGAGATACCCTCGAACAGGATGTAGGCCACCATGGAGACGACGATGAGCATGACGATGGCGACGATCGCCGTCAGCACGCCCGTGGCGATGCGGTCCTGCCTTTGGACACGCCCGAGTCTCGCCTCGTCGATATGGATGCGCGTGCTAGCCACGAGCCTTCGCCCCCTTGCGGCCAATAAGGTGGATGATCAGGATAAAGATGAGGCTCATACCCATCAGCAGCAAACCGAGTGCCCACAGGATATCGTCCTGGGCCGAGCCCTCAGCATAGACCGCCATGGACGTGGTGAGCGTGGTGGTGATGGTCGACGCCGGCGACAGCAGTGTCGTCGGCATGGCCTCGATGCCGCCGATGACCATGCGCACGGCGAGCGTCTCGCCAAAGGCGCGGGTCATACCAAGGATGACCGCGGTCATGAGCGACGGCATGGCGGACTTGAGCACCACGTGCCAGATGGTCTGCCAGCGGGTGTAGCCCAGCGCGAGCGAACCCTGACGGTAGCTGTCGGGCACGGCACGCAGGCCATCGACCGAAAGCGTGGTCATGGTCGGCAGGATCATGACGGCCAGCACGATGGCGCCGGGCAAGATGCCCAGGCCTGTGCTCACGTGGAGAACGCTCTTCATAAGGCCGACGACCACATGAAAGCCGATCAAGCCAAAGACGACCGAGGGGATACCGGTCAAAAGCTCAATAAGCGGCTGAAAGACCTTGGAGCCAAACTTAGGCTGGATCTCGACCGCAAAGATGGCAGAGCCGATGGCGATGGGCAGCGCGATGAGCGTGGAGAGCACCATGACCGCAAACGAGGTGACGATCAGGGGCAGGGCGCCGGTGTAGGGCAGGCCGTTTTCGGCTGTGTTGGCCAGATCCCACTTGGTGCCGGCGAAGAACTCTACGACCGAGACGCCGTCCTTGAGAAAAGCCGAGAGGCCCTTTTGGGCGACCATAAAGATGAGCGCGGCAACGACAAGCGTCACGAGCGCTACGCACGCGCCCGTGACGCCCAGGCCCACGTTCTCAAGGTCGCGCTTTGGCAGCTGTTTTGCCATTGCAAACCTTTCCGGGGGCGATTACTTATTTAGCGGATACCTTGCCGCTGGCGTCCTTGACGACCTTCATGGCAGAGACTGGGATAAAGCCCTGCTCCTCGACGAGCTTGCCCTGGACGTCGTCGGAAAGCATGAACTCCAGGAAGGCCGTGGTGGCCTCGTCGGCGTCCTTGGAGCAGTACATGTGCTCGGTCGCCCAGATCTTAAAGGAGTCGTCGGTAACGTTTGCGCTCTTGGGCTCGACGCCCTCGACCTTGATGGCGTTGAACTTGGAGTCGTCGAAGTGCGAGAAGTCGAGGTAGGAGATGGCGTTGTCGGTGCTGCCCATCTGAGTCTGGACGTCGCCGGACTTGTCGAGCTCGGCGTCGCCCTTAAAGTCGTTGGCCTCGTCGCCAAAAACGGCAGCCTCAAAGGTGGCGCGGGTACCGGAGCCGGCCTTGCGGTTGAGGACGACGATGGTGGCGTCGTCGCCACCGACCTCCTTCCAGTTGGTGATCTGGCCGGAGAAGATGCCCTTGAGCTGCTCGAGGGACAGGTCGTCGACCTTGACATTCTTGGAGACGACGGGGCCCATACCCACGACGGCGACCTCGTGGTCGACGAGGTTCTTGACCTGATCGGCCTCGAGCTTGGACTCGGCGAAGACGTCGGAGTTACCGATGGTGACGGTGCCGGCGGCAACAGCGGTCAGACCTTTGCCCGAACCGTTGCCCGAGCCGGAGATGGAGACGTCCGGGTTGGCATCCATGAACTTCTCGGCAGCGGCCTCGACGAGAGCTTGGAACGAGGAGGCGCCGTCGTAGGTCACCTCGCCGGAGACGGACTCGGCAGCGGCACTGCCCTTGTCGGCGGTGTTGGAAGCGCCTGCGCCGCCGCAACCAACGAGACCGAGACCGACGATGCTGGCGAGACCACCAGCGAGGCCGAGGAACTGACGACGAGAATAAGCCTGATCGAGCATGATCTTCCTTTCATACAAGCGACTCGCGGGCACCCTGCCCGCTTTGCTGTTTGGAAAGATACGGTCTCGATCGGGCAGCGCCCGCGTCAGCTGCGCTTTATTACGGGCATCTGATAGACCCTTACCGCAAGCGCGGCAGGGCTTTACAAACGAATAACAATCCCGCCGACAAGCATGACCCGCCTTTTACACCAAATGATCCGTTTTCCTCCGTCCCCAAGGGATCATTTTCAGAAAGAGGACGGCATAGACCTTCTGGTCATGCCGTCCTCTTCGAAAGACAGGTTGTCACCCTGGCGTTCGCGTAACCTTAAAGCTCCAGCTCGTTCAAGCGCAGGATTGCGACGATATAAATCTTGAGCGCCTGCTTGAGCTGCTCTTCGTTGGCGCACTCGTTGGGGCCGTGCATCTGGCCACCCCATGCGGGCAGCTCCAGGCCGGTCTCCTCGGGGCCAAACGACACGGCGCGGGCAAAGTTGCGTGCGTACGTGCCACCGCCCATGGCAAAGGGTTCGGCATGCTTGCCGGTAAACTCGTTATAGGTATCGATAAGCGCCTTCACGGCCGGATCATCGGCAGAGACCGAGAACGGTACCTTGGCGCGGCCGACGCGATACGTCACGCCAAAGCGGCCCACGAGCGGCTCGAGCTGCCCACGGATGGTATCGGCGCTCGTGCTATCGGGGAAGCGCACGTCGATGACCTGCTCAATGTGGCCATCCACCACGCGGATGACGCCGGGGTTGCACGTGAGCGGGCCAAACGCCGCGTTCGTCGCATCGATACCCAGGCCGCGGCCATAGGCATCCGCATGCACAAAGGCCAGGAACTTGACGAACTCGTGCTCGGCAGGCGTCAGCAGGCGCTCGTCACGGGCACCAAACGCATCCTCGGCCTCGCGCAGATACGCCACGATGAGGCCGACGGCATTGATCGTTCCCTCGGGCATCGAGGCATGACCGCCAATGCCGTGGGCAAAAATCTGCGCATGCCCGTTATCGAGCGCCGTGATCTCCAGGCGGCCGGCATTCTCAACGGGCGCCGGCAGTTCATCGGCGGCAATCGCAAGCTCGCAGATAGACTGCGACGGAATGGCGTTGCTCGCCTCGGCACCGCTCCAGGACACAATGCGCCCGCCGTCGATCTTGGAACTCACAAACGTCGCCCCAAACTGGCCCTTCTCGGCATTACAGACCGGGAACTCGGCATCGGGTGTAAACAAAAAGTCGGGGTCTGCGTGGTTCTCCAGATAATGGTGAACGTCGGACATGCCCACCTCCTCATCGCAGCCCAGCAGCGCGCGGAAGGTGTAGCGCGGGGTAATACCGTGCTTGAGCAGATAGGCGCCGGCGTAGAGCGACAGCACGGCAGGACCCTTGTCGTCGATAACGCCGCGGCCGAGCAGCCAGCCCTCGCGACGCTCCATCGCAAACGGGTCGGTGTTCCAGCCGGGGCCTGCGGGCACCACGTCCACATGGCAAATGGTCGCGAGCTGCTTGTCGCCGCGGCCAGGGATATCGGCAATGCCCACATAACCCTCGTCGTCGCTCGTCTGGTAGCCGAGCTTTTGCGCAATGCCGAGCGCGCAATCGAGCGCGTCACGGACTGGACGGCCAAACGGCGCGCCGGGCTCCGCATTGGCAGAAACCGCCACGGACGGATAGCTCACCAGACGCTCGATATCGGCGACGACATCTTCCCAAACCTCGTCGACATACTCGGCAACGCTCTGCTCCACCTGATTCATGGACGACCTCCTTACCAATGAGCGGCGAGCGTGCCCGCCCCTCACATCACATACTTATATAGCGAAAAGTTTAGCAAGCTCGGCCACCGAGTGCACCACCGCATCGGCGCCCGCGGCCTCATGCTCACCCGGCGCCGCCGCGCCCGAATAGATGCCGATGCACGGCACGCCCATTGCGTGCGCGCCCTCCACATCGTTAAAGCGATCGCCGATCATCACGGCATCGTCCGCCGTCGCACCGAGCGCCGCCAGGGCATCGCGGACCGAATCGGCCTTGGTCTCGCGTCCCTGCGGCGGATTCATGCCAACCACTGCCTTAAACTGAGAAAGCCCCAGCTCGCCCACCATGTCGATGCACTTTGCCTCCATGCGCGACGTCGCCACGGCCAAGCGATGCCCCTGGGCGGCCAACCCATCCAGCAGCTCGGAAATTCCATCGAACACAGGGTACTCTTCCGGTCCCAGCTCATCAAAAAAGGCACGGTACTCGTCGGCCACCACAAGCGACTCCTCGCGCGAGAAGCCATAAAAGTCGTGAAAGCTCTTCCACAGGGGCGGCCCAATCATGCGGCGCAGATCACCCATCTGCGCCTCCGAAAACCCGCGCACAGCCAGCGTCTTGCGCGTCGAGGTCATCACCGCCCGGCCTGTATCGGCCACCGTGCCATCGAAATCAAACAGCACAACCGACCGCTTGCATATCTCCAGCTGCTCCACTGGCACCCTCTCTTCCCCAGTTGACGATTTCCACACCGACACTTCAAACTGTTGACTATTCAACAATTGAACCTAGTAATGTGGAACGACTCTACTATACTTGTCGCACTTTGCTCTCAGAAGGCGGCGCGCAAGCGCCCCAACGAAAGGTGCAATTATGTCTTTTGCCATCATAACCGACTCCACGTCGGACATCTCCCCCGCTCGTGCTCAAGAGCTCGGCATTTACGTGATTCCGCTGCATGTGATTATCGAGGGCGAGGACCTGCTCGACCAGGTGCAGATTACCGCCGAGGAATACATCGCCCGCATGGCTGGTTCCGAGCAGTTGCCGCACACATCGCAGCCGAGCGCCGGCGAGTTCAAGGCGCTCTTTGACCGCGTGCGCGCCGACGGCCATGATAGCGCCATCTTTATCTCGCTATGCAGCGAGTGGTCTGCCTGCTATGCCAACGCCAGCCTGACGGCCGAGACCCACGAGCTCGACGTGCGCTGCATCGATTCGCGCACCGGTTCGGGCGCCGAGGGTCTGCTGGTGGAGTACGCGCTCGCCATGCGCGAGGACGGCCGCAGCCTGGACGAGACCGAGGCGCAGATCCGCGCGACGCTGCCCGATGCACACCTGCTACTGATTCCCCGCACACTCGAGAACCTCGTTAAGAACGGCCGCGCGCCCAAACTCGCCGGCCAGCTCACGCAGATGTTCAACATTCGCCTGGCCGTTTCGCCGGAGTGGAAGTCAGGCGAAATCAAGGCCATCAAGAAGGGCCGCGGTGCCAAGCGCATCGTTGCGAACACCATGGCTGACTGCCTCGAATTTTTGACCGAGCACCCGGGCTCCAGCGTGCGCGTGCTCACGACCGGTGCTGCCGAGGAGCAGGAGCTCGTTAACCAAGCGCTCGCAGGCCAGAACTACGTAGACGCCGGCACCGGCCCCATCGGCTGCACCATCGCCACCCACGTAGGCGTCGACGCCATCGCCATCAGCTACTGTCCCCGCTACCAACCTGCCAATTAGGGACAGGTTTATTTTGGCAGGTTTTATCTGGGCAAACGTTAAACGGTAACAAAGGCTTGCCTGGCAAGATCGGACATGCCAAAGCCGTCGAACAACCGAAGTACACCCAGCCACAACAAAGCCATCACGCCGACGCGCCGCAACTCAAGGCGCGCCGGCGTCTTTTTAGGAGTCGCGGCGGAAAAGGGGCCGTTTTAGCCAAAAGGCCGCGAAACGCTTCCCATTACGCCGCAACTTCATTGCCGCCCAACCAGCTAATCGAGAAATTGGCGGCGATCGATGCTTTGTCCAACCCCCTTGCGATACCCTCTGGGCAAAAAATGGCAAATATGAGTACTGTTACCAGTTTAGTAACAGCGAAATCTGGCTGAATTTGCCATCTTCCGCCAATTCCGAGCGTCATAAAGTCCCGAATCGCCATGTTTAGAGGGTTGATTCTATCCAATCCGAATCGATTGGTCTTAAATACTTTCCAGATGATATGTTACTGCTCAAACCACAGTACTCATATTTGCCATTTTTTGCCCACAGGGTCTATTCGAGGATAGTTTCCTGCGCCTCCAGCCCACCTCATGGCCGCCAAAACCCATTCAGCAACAGCTACCGCACATTTTGACATCAGCCAAACACCACTCACGGAGCTGTACTCCGCTATCACCGAACCAAAATCAGAGTCGAGTCCCTTAAAAATCAAAATAACGTACCCTCATTTCAATGAACTCCGACAAGAACGGCATTTACATGAGCACCGTCACGCGTCAATACGCCCTCATCGGGGGTACGCTATTCCAATTCAAGAAAACCGTCGCCCATGTATCGGAGCCGCACAGCCAAATCGTCATCTGCGGCAACGGTCCAGACATCCGTTACGCAACACTGGAAGAATGGGAGAAAGCTGGCGAATCTTTCGATAGACGGGCACAGGTCGAAGGAATCGTCACCAGTGCGAGCCCAGCGCGCGACAAACTGGAACTCTTTCGCAATCTCTTTACTGGCCGCAAAGATGTTTACGCTCATGGGTACCGCAGAAAAGACGGGGGCATCGGCTATACACCCGCCTGCGCAAATGAATGGAAGGCAAGCATTTGCCCCAAAGTAAATCGTCAGAAAACCAAATGCGCGGAATGCGGCAACCGCATCTTCCCCAAGCTGAGCGATGCCGCGATCATCGCCCATTTCAAAGGCAACGACGACAGGCTCCGAGACGTCATAGGTCAATACGTTCTCGATAGTGACAGTAACACAAAAGTCCTGGTCATCGACTTTGACGGAGCCGATTGGAAAGAAGCGACAAACGCCATTCGGCTTGTCGCAAAAAACCATGGGATCGATGCTGCAGTCGAGCGATCGAGATCAGGTAACGGCGCACATGTCTGGTTTTTCTTCCTAGAGCTCACCAGCGCAAAGATCGCACGAGAATTTGGAAGCAGCCTTATCACCGAAGCGGCGGCGCTCAACAAGACAATCACCTTTGAAGCTTTTGACCGGATGCTGCCCGCGCAGTCCACCATTCCTGAGGGCGGCTTTGGAAATCTCATAGCACTGCCTTTTCAAGGAAAAGCGCAGCGAAAAGGGAACAGTGTATTTGTTGACGAGCAATTTGAGCCCTTTCCCGATCAATGGCTTTACCTTTCGCAAATTCAGCTGATTCCACATGCAACAGTGCAAAATCTGATTGAGAGCATCGACAATAAACCGCATGGAATATCTGCTGCAGTGGTGGGAAACACCGCCGCGCCACATTCTCAGAGGCCGCGAAAGCGGCTTCCGCTCACAACAGGCCGATCGAAACATCCTCGTTAGGTCGGCAACAGCCGTGGAGGCTTTAGCGGACGACATCGCAAGCGCAACGAAAAGCATTTTTATTGCCGCGCCCTACGCATCCGCCGCATGCCTCGCGAAGCTCGCCGCCGCGCTCACGAGCGCTATTGTCCGTGGGATTGCCCTTGAGATTTCAATTGCCTCGACTCCGCGCGATGACGTAAAA
>ERZ833782.2489-NODE-2489-length-11980-cov-10.754885_pt1 | contig 11980 bp, 9 predicted proteins | sample MGYA00519577_ERZ833782 | MGnify/ENA primary metagenome ERZ833782 (study PRJEB31850, sample SAMEA3708745) | human gut metagenome | biome: human gut; feature: human-associated habitat; material: faeces | place: China | collected 2014 ...
ATATGTTAAGCAACCAGAGATTACAAGCGGGAATCCTGTCCACAAAAGAGCCAGATCTGGAATATATGTTCCATCGCCATCCACAAAGCAACAAGAGCGGTATATGAGATACAACCTTACCCTACGGAACAATCTCAGTGCAGTCGATCACCAAAAGGGGCCCAATTACCCTCGCACAGGCCCTGCTCCTTGGAAAATGAGCAGATTCATTTTTTATCATCATGCCAGGTATGACCGCCCAAAAGATCAGGCATACTGTAGCAAAGGGGGCCTGCGTATGAGAAAACCAAGCCGCGAGGCTTTGACGAAACGAATCTGGTTTGATTACTTCAATGAGGTCCTTCGCAAACAAAACCTCATTGATTGGAACACCTATCAGAAAATCAAGTTGTCTATCCAACAATAAGAAGCTGTTGATTGCATAAGCTCAAGTCAAAACCACCAGCTAAGCTGGCTGTCAGCATGTCCAGACACCCGGTCATTGTGCCCCATTTTTCCCCGTTTCAGCATCCCTCACCACTCATTTTTCCCGTTTACAAACGAAAAAGCCCAGCTTTCGCTGGACTTTTTCGACAGACTGGGGCATCCAAAAGGGTGCCCTTTTTCATTTCTGCAGGCCATGTACAGCCCACTCTGCTTCTGCCCTGTTCGTATCTAGGATACTCAACTGGCACTTCGATTTGCAGGATGCATGGATCTGGGCGCTTTACTCCCCATCCACAGGCTTGCCAACCATGTATACCCAGCCATGAGGAGGACAGACAGAATATGTCCAGTACCCGATGACCACACCGTCAAAGGGAGCAATGACCCGATCCACTTCCTCTCCGAACAGGTTCGTAATGATGGAAAGCGTGTCGCCCTTACGCACAGAATCCATTGCCTTCTTCACAGGCACATGAATCCCGCCGTTGCGGTTATAGATATAATCAATGTCATAGTGGTGTACGCCCTCATTGGCGGGCACGCTGCCCTCCAGAATCCCCAGCAGGGTCATCACATTGCGAATTCCGGTCTCCAACATCTGCTTGTGCTCATCCCGCTGATACATGCGGGTGCACTGTCCGCCGATCTCGGGTGTAATGCAGGGAATGCCCATCTGATAGGCATACTCATCCTCAATTCCGCTGTTCTCCGCGTAGCGGGTGTTCTTCCACAAGACCTTAAAGCCAAAGCACTGGGCCATTTCACGGGACTTATACGCCACAGGAGACTCCTCTCCGCAGTACAGCACAACAGGCTCCAGATACTCGCTGTTGCCGCCGCCGTGGATGCAGATCACCGCGTCAGCCTTCTTGATGATGTTCTCACAGTACCAGCTGCACACATAAGCCGTCATGGGGCCGGTTCCGCCCGGATAGATGCGATTCAGATCCTGGGGCACAAAGTCCAGGGTATTATAGCGCTTCATTTCGGCAAAGGCCTCTGCATTCAGGGCAGGGATTCCAATGAAGCTTCCCTTCATCTTGGATACATCCAGCCCCTCAAAGGTCTTGATAATTCCCTCAGTACCCTCATACTCGTCGCCGTGGTTGCAGGCATCCACCACCAACGTGGGACCGTCCTGGGCGCCCACCGCCAGCATAATGGGAATATTCACCCATGAACCGTTGGCCCGCTGGGCCAAATGAATAAAACCATATTCCTTGGTGCCCTTCTTTTGGAGTGCCTGGGTAAGATCAAACGATTCGTCATACTCTTTGATATTGGTCTGCATAATCCATATCCCCTTTCTCTATCATACCACACTGTCCGCGTCGCTGTTCAGTGCTTGGACAATGCTTGTGCACTCAGATACAAAGCGGTTCACCTGCCGGCGGAAGGCTGTCCGCCAATACAAAAATTCCTGAGGTGGCAGGTCGTTGCGGTGCTTGCCCCTGACCAGCTGCAGACCGGGCAGCAGGCCCACTGCAAATGTGTTGTCAAAGTGATATTCATCACAGGCACTGCACAGCAGTCTCGTCAGCCGGCCTCCTGCCTCCTTCGCCTGTCTGTCACTGGAAAAGCAGATACGCCCGGCACAGGCCTTGTCCAGCTCCTCCAGTGCCCGTTCTACAGGAGCGAAATCAAAGTCATCGCCGCAATGGGTCCGGATGTCTGCCACAGTATCTCTCATTTGCGCCAGACACCCTGCCGCGTCAAAGGGAAGATGCGCTTCATCGGCAAACTCTTTTACCAGCTCCACCAGCACCCGTGTATCCCTCATCAGAAGCTGGGGGTCCACCTTATCCATGGTATCCTCCACGGAATGCCACCACCAGCCTCCGCCGCTGCCTGCACAGTGCCAGCGGCCACGGTTGGGCGGCGCCTGATAAAAGTCAAAGGACACCTGGATGGGAATGCGCGGCCCGAAAAATGACAGGTCTGATCCCCGCCCCAGCGGGCGGATCACCACCTCAGCCTGCCCGGTGCACCGACGCAGGATATCCCCAAGGGTATCCCCTGCCACACCGGACGTGGAAAACCCGATCTCCTGCGCTCCCATACAGCCGGGAGAGTCCATGTTGACCAGCGCCACACAACGGGCATCCAGGTCCTCAAACTGCTCATCGCAGTACCAAGTGCTCCCGGCATACCGTCCGTTGGAGTGGGCCGGCCACCACGCGATTTTGACACCCCGCCGCAGCTGCTTCTGGGACAGTACCCGTGCCAGTTCCAACACAGCGGCATTCCCGGTGGCATTATCCGTCACACCATAATCCCAGGAGTCATAGTGGCTGCCCACCAGCACATACTCCGGCGTTTCACCGGCCAGCTCGGCTACAGGGATCTGAAGACGCACACATCCACACTGCAGTACGCTGCGCACCGTCGCGGTACGGCTGCAGGCTCCAGGCGTCAGCAAGGGCAGTATGGATTCTCTGTCACAGCTTCTCAGGCCCACCACCGGAAAATCAGGATAGGTTTTTCCGTTTTCAGGCTCCGCGGTGCCCCACACAGGGCTGACCGTCTCGTAGTGAAGCACAGGCTCCTCGCTGGTCCACAGATGGATCAGGCCCTTTACACCGTATCCCCGCAGCTTTTGAACATAGTCCTCATAAAAATTGTCCCCAATCACGATGCAGCCCCGCGCCCCCGCGTACCAATCCTGCTCCTGTCTGGGCTTCAGCTGGTCGTGGGCATGGACATCATAAAACAAGGGGGCGGTCACTCCGTCCGGACAATGGGCGGAGAAGGAACGGGGAAGGGCTTCAAAGGTCTGATCCATCCCCTCTACAGTAACTGACGCTTCTATAGGAGTGGAGACATATCCGTCACACTCATACACGCGGCATGGAATGCCCCATTCCTGCAGCTTCTTGATCAGATAGCCGCAGGCACGGTGCTCATCTTCCGAACCGCCGATGCGCTTCAGCCCGGAAAACACATCCAGTGTCTCCATCAGGCATTCCCGTGAGAGTTCTTCCATTCCTCAATTCTCCTTTTGGTGCGCAAGGAAACACTGGTACACATCCTGCCAGGCAGCCTCATCCGTCACAAGGCGGAAGGCAGCCAGTGCACAGCACACAGCACCGTCATAGATGCCCTGATGAGCCCGCGCCTCTTTCCCGGTCTTTACCCATGCGTCCGTGTGAGGAGGATCATCTGTCTCGATGGTCTTTACCCGCAGGCAGCAGCTGGGCAGCCGGTGGGTCACCGCGCCGAAATCGGTAGAACCGCAGTCCTTCCGGGGCGGAGCAATTCCGTCACACGCAAATTTTTCTGCACACTCCATCAGCAGCGCACCCATGGCATCATTGATGGTGGTGTTGTAAATATGCGCCACAGGGGTAATTTGTACCTGTGTCTGGGTAGCCATGGCAGCAGCCTGGGCAATCTCCCGGGTCCACTGCTCCACGCTCTCCAGATACGCCATGGAGGAGTGGCGGATCTCTACCTTAACCTTGGCAAAATCGGGCACGGAGTTGACTGCCGTCCCCCCAGCCAGCACAATATTGCTCACCCGGCTGGAATCCTTGAGGTGATTGCGCATGAGCCCAAGCCCTGTCTGCAGCATGGTCACCGCATCCACTGCGCTGCGCCCAGCATAAGGCGCAATACCCGCGTGGGCGGTTTTGCCGTGAAATTCCACATCCATCTCGATCAGAGCCAGAGAGGGCGTCTCCAGCTGGGTCAATGTGCTGCCGTGCACCATGAAGGCCACATCAATATGGTCAAACCCGCCGTGGGCGGCCATCTCGTTTTTGCCTCCGTCCAGCGACTCCTCGCTGGGCGTCCCGATCACATGGATCTCAAAGGGCTGGTCCGAAGACTCCAGCACTCCCCGCAGGGCCATTGCCGCGCCGATCATGGCAGGGGTCTGCATATGGTGGGCGCAGCCATGTCCCTGGCCCCGCAGCGCATCATATTCCCCTAAAAATCCTACTGCGCGCCCTCCGGCAGCCCGCCCTCCCTTGTGGCGGTACACGGCACAAAAAGCCGTATCCAGCCCGGCGTAGGGAATGGTTACTTCAAAATCGTGGGCTCGCAGCCACTTTGTCAGCGCAGCTGAGGAGCGGTACTCCTCATAGCCCGGCTCGGCGTAATCAAAAATTTCGTCGCTCAGCGCGCACAGCTGCGGCATCAGCTCTGAAACGATATTCGCAATTTGCTTCTGAATTTCTTCCATGGCATGTCCCATCCTATATCTTTGAAATTTATAATATCCTGCCGTCGCGCCATGCAGTTGCGGCGGCCAGCTCTAAACGGATCAGTAACCGATCACCACAGCCAAAGCCAGGAAGGCCATAGAAACCAGGCTGAGCAAAATCACCAGCTTAATGACGTACTTCAGCCACACGGAATAGGGAATCTTGGACGCAGCCAAAAATCCCAGCATGGTGGACGAAGTGGGGTAGATGGCATTGGTCAGGCCGTCACCCAGCTGGAAGGCCAGCACAGTGCTCTGGCGGGTCAGGCCCACCAGATCGCCCACAGGCGCCATGATCGGCATGGTGGCTGCCGCCTGGCCCGTACCAGAGTTGATGGGCAGGTTGATGATGTTCTGCACCAGGAACATACCGATGATCTTTACCGAGCTGGGCAGTGCCACAATCGCATTGGCCAAGGCATTGATAATGGTATCAATGATCATGCCGTCCACCATAACGGTATTGATCGTACCGGCCACTCCCACAATCATCGCACCGAAGGTGATATTGGCCATGCCCTGCACATACAGATCGCAGATCTTGTTGCCGCTGAACCCGGCCAGAATACCGCATACCACACCCAGCACCAAAAACAAAGTAGCCATTTCGGTGATAAACCATCCCAAGTAGGCCACGCCGTAAATCAAAACGGCAAGCGCGATGACAACGGCCAGAAGGATCAGCTTGTGCCGTCCGGTCACTTCAATCGCAGATACATCCACATCCTCCAGGTTGGAATCCTCGTTCCCCATCAGGTTCTTGGAGGGATTCTTCTTTACCTTCTCCGCGTAATGAATAATATACAGGCTGGTCACAACAATAAACGCCACCAGGATAATCCAGCGATACCAGGCTCCGGAGAACATGGGAGTCACACCCGCGATGGACTGAGCCACACCCACATTAAAGGGATTATAGATGCCCGCCGTAAAGCCCACGATGGAGCCCATGGCGATCATGGCTGTACCTGTGATGGTATCATAGCCCACTGCCTTGGCCACTGCAATCCCAATAGGCACAAACACCAGAACCTCCACAGACATTCCCATGGTGAAGCCGCCTACGGCAAAGACCGTAATGAAGATGGGGATGAGCAGCTTTTCTTTTCCCGCAAACATCTTGCCCAGCTTGGCACAAAAGGCGGTGATCATCCCTGTCTGCATAATCAGCTCAAAGGCGCCGCCGATGATGAAAATAAAGAAGATGATCTCGTTTACGCTGGAGCTGCCCAGAGTTCTCACAAAAGCCATGGGGATTTCCAGCGGTGAAACCGGTGACGATTCCACCTGAGTGTATGTACCCGGTACAATCAGCATACGGCCGCTGGCATCCTCCTGGCGCTCAAACTGGCCGGCAGGAATCACGTAGGTCAGCAGGCAGACAACCAACACGATCAGAAACAGAATAATGTACGTGTGGGGCATCTGGATGCCTTTTTTCTTTTTCGACGTTTCAATGGACATTCTTCTCTGCACTCCTCACAATCAAGTGTCTAATAATTATACATTTATTTTTTTCTTTATGCAAGGGCAAATCGAGATTTATCGAGGAATCTGAATTTATCGTAAAAAACTCCCTTGAGCCGCCAGCGGCTCAAGGGAGTCTATGGATGTTTTGACCACTGTATCCACAAAAACTGATTAAAGTTCCAGCCCATTCCACGCTTCTGTCAGCCGACACAGCCGTTACAGAAGCGTGTGTGCTGCTGAAGTTTCCACTGGGCAGGCTGACACGGGCATAGCGGCCATCCCAAATTCAGTGTAAACTCCTCAGCTTGGAAGCGCGCAAAGTTTATCTGCAGCCACAGCAGATTCATCCCGCTGCCACCTTCTCCTATACGATGTTCCCCCTCACAGACTGAGGGTACAGATGTAACGGATGGGTCGAATATGTCCTGCAACCGTGCGGTCTATGCGCCGATAATTCATAGTTCGTATGGGCACCATCTTCTTAATAGTGAGCATAACCTCCTGCATTTTTCGCTCCCGATCCAGTTCTGCTTGCTCTTGTTTTCGACGAGCCTCAACGGCAGCATAATCGGTGAACAGATCCATCTGCTCAAATTCGCCCTCTCTGGTCATCGCCTCACTCTCTGAAATCACCCGACCCGCAACGATGTTAAGTCGCCGCACCATGAGGTCGGTATTCACAATACGATCAAAGAGCGCTGTAGCTGCCCCCATGATTTTCTTTGTAGAGGAGGTATAATCGTTCAGGCGCTCGGTTCCATGGGCGTGCTTTGGAACCTCGCGGCCATAGTGATCCTTGACTATTGGGCCATGATAACGATTTCGCCGTGCCGGATCAGTTAGGTTCTCAATGTCATAGCCGACCGTCAGAACAATCTGGTCGGTCATCAGCTTCTTACTCACCAAATCCAGTGCCAGTTGCTCTGCCATTTCTCTCAGCACCAACCGAGCCCTTTCTGCGGAATACGGGCAATGCAGAACCTGACCGGAACCAAGGCTGTTTTCACTGGGATGATATGCCTTAACCGCTTGGATGGTACAGGGTTCCCAGCCCCACGAATGGTCAATCAACAACTCAGCGTTTTTCCCAAAGAGCTGGTAAAGAAGATCCTCATTGCATACCGACATTCGCGCAACATCGCCCATGGTAAACATTCCGTGTGCCTCTAACTTCTTGGCGTATCCACGTCCAACCCGCCAGAAATCGGTGAGTGGCTGGTGCGACCACATGGTTTGACGGTAGGTCATCTCATCCAGCTCTGCGATGCGCACGCCGTTCTCATCCGCAGGGATATGTTTTGCCAAGATATCCATTGCGACTTTACATAAATAAAGATTCGTACCAATACCTGCGGTGGCTGTAATTCCGGTATTCTCGATCACATCCAGGATAATTTTCATTGCAAGTTCTCTGGGGGTAAGTTTGTAGGTGGATAGATAATCGCCAAGCTGGACTAGAGCATATTATAGAGAATTCTACGGGCAATAACAATAAAATTTTCGCTGATTTAAGTTATGAAATGCGATTGAATTGTGAAGATTTGAACCGAATTGCTGATGTTCGTGTATATGTCAATGATGTGCTTGAGTCCTCTGTTTACAATAATGGACGAATTTATTTTCCTAGTCGAGGGATAAGCAATAGACGAATTTTTCTAGATTGTTATGGGTTTGCGGAGTTGTCTATTACGCTTATATTAGTAGATGGACAAGAATGTACGCTGAATTCAGAGTATTTACCGATTTTGGTGCGACGAGAGGAACTTAATAATTCGGTAGAAGCAATGGCTAGATTTGTTTATAATAATCAAGAATGGCTTTTGTTAAATGGAGAACTCAAACCGAAAAAACCATCTGGGCTTAAAGAGAATGGGTACCGTAGTCTTGCGACACAGATTTTGTTAGCAGAAGAGATTGCAGCTATATATGAGAGTAGTTATGGATATTTCAAAGCTAATAGCAGATTCAAGTTGGAAAAGATGTCTGTAATTGAGAGACTAGAGCGAATACAATATGTGACGCAGGGAACGCTGTCATATACAGCAACGCATCCAGAGTACTTGCGGCAAGTAAATAGTACGCAAGGTATATTTATTGGAAATCGTGTGTATCAACCACAGAAAACAGAAACTGTTCAAAATACACGCTCATATGATATATATGAGAATAGAGTGATTTTAGCATTTCTAAGGAATATGATTGATTCGGTACAATCTTTGCAAGGATATTGCTGTAATCTATTAAGTAAAATCCCCAATGATGAAGATTATAGCTCAGAGTACATTTATTCATCATTTTTTATGTTTTCTGAAACAAGAAAAATGATAGAGGATGGAAAGACTCAGTTGGAGAAATTGTCTGAAAAATTTACATATTTATGGGGAATGTATAGTGATATTCTTCGTATCCCCCTAGATCAACATATAGTACCCCCTAGACCGACTGCAATTTTTCTCTCCGTTCCACAATATAATCGAATACTCGTTAGAATTCATCAATGGTTTAGTTTTGGAATATATAATTTTTCTAAAGAATTATTTAATAGATTTCTAATTATCTCTTTAGATGTTCTTATATGCCGGTATAGCCCGTTACTTCGGGCTTTTCCGGCACTTTTCATATCGGAAGAACCTCACAAATCTTTTTATTACCCCTCATGTTTTCACTCTCAAAAGTAGTAAAAGCAGTAGTAAATTCTGCGTACTACTTATGCCGCCTTGGTTTCCTCGGCGCTTTCCGCCGCAGCTTCCGGCTTGGCCTCTGCGGTGGTTTTTGCCTTGGCTTGCAGCCGTTCCATTTCCTCCTGTGCGGAATGGAAAGTAGCGTGGGCGTAATAGTTCAGCGTCATTACAATGTTGGCGTGTCCCATGATGTACTGCAATGCCTTGGGGTTCATGCCCGCGTTTGCCATTCTGGTACAGAATGTATGCCGCATGGTGTGCGGCGTCATCACATCGGGCAGCGGCTCCTTGTGGCACTTGTTGTACTTCTTGGCAAGGCACTTGAACATGGCGTCATAGTTGACGGCGGTTTTGGGCAGACCGTCCCGGTTCAGGAACAGGAAGTCCTTATAACCATCAACCTCAATGCACCTGCCGTCCCTGCGCTTCTTCAACACGCGCTCAAACGCTTCATAGGCGGCTGCGCTCATAGGCACTTGACGGAATCCACTTTCTGTTTTTGGCGCTTCGATATAGTAGCCGTCCTCGGTGCTTCTCAAAAGCTGGTGGTCTACATTCACAAAGCGCTTTTCAAAATTCAGGTCAGCGGGCGTCAGGCCGCAGAGTTCGGAAATACGAAGCCCGGTTTCCAGCAGGATCACCACCTCGTCATAATACTTGGCATAGACGGGATCGTTCTGCATGAAGTCCAAAAGCTCGTTTTCCTGTGTAGGGGTAAGCGGCACCTTTGGTACGGTATCGTCGTTGATAACCTCATTGATCTGGAAGTCAAAGGGATTCTTGCGGAGGCAATCGTCCTGTACGGCCATATAAAAGATGGCTTTTAAGGAACGCTTGCTGTTGCAGATGGTATTGTAGGCAACGCCCTTTTCCTGCATACGCAAGGCCCATTCTTTCGCGTCGGACAGCTTCACGCTGTCAATGCTGGCCGCGCCCAGCTTATCTTCGGACAGAAGTTTCATCAACTGCTGGCGGCTCTTTTGGGTTCCTTTCCGCACATTCCCGCGCTGCCGGGTGTACTTTTCATAAAGCTGGCACACGGTCATTTTCTTGCCGATGGTGTCTATCCCGTCGTCAAGGTCTTTCTGTATCTGCCTGATCTTCTCGCGCAGGGAAAGACAGGGCCGTTTCCCGGCAGGTACTTTGTCGGTAGGTACTAACTTCCATGAGTAAACAAACTGGGGTTCTCCAAAGGTGTCAATGTATTTGTAAGCGTATCTTCCATCTGATCGCTGGCTCTCTCCAGACTTCAAAAGGCGGCCTTTGTTGTCCCGTCTTTTTTCATCTCGTTCTTTTCTTGGCATTTCGTCATGCTCCTTTCCATGACGGAAAGAGCCTTGACACGCTTATAACCTATTATAACACGCGCAAGGCCCTTTTTCACTATATTGTGTCAAGGGAATCAATGATTTTTTCAAACTGCTTCCGCTTGATCTGGATGCGGTTGCCGTTTAAGATCACCCAGCCAGCGGTGGGGGTTTCCTCGGCAAGCCGACGCAGTTTGTTTTCCCCGATCCGAAAATATTTGGACGCTTCCTCAATGGTGAGCGTGTATTTTTCCCAAATAGGCACATCGTTATTACTCATAACATGGCCCCCTTTCTTTTCAAAACAAAGGTTGTTTTTTGTGAAAGTGGGCAGAAAATAACGGACGGCTGCTGGCACAGCTCCACGGGAATCTCACCCCCGCGTGGTTCTCACGCGGCCATGCTCGTTGCCTGCGACGCTTCAAACGCTCGGACTACGACGACAAGGGCGTATCATTGTCCTGCCTGCGCGTCGTCGCCCGCAGGCTGCCACACCTGCTTTACGGCCCGGTAAAATCGCTCCGCTTATCCCAATGAGGGAAAGCCTCTTGGCGCACCTGCCGCCCGGCTCGGCACAGACAGAATGTATCCGTCTGCCCTATGACGCGCCGCCATTGTCCTGCGGGCGTATTTGTCAAGGAGCAAGGGGGCCGCCGGGAAACAGGCAGGCGGGGAAAGGGAAAGCCGCCTGTCTATGGCCGGGGCCTTAACCGTCAGTCGCCAATGGGACTAACGATGGAATGGATCAGCTTGATTTGCAATCGGCGCTTCATATACTCGTCAATGCAGATATGAGGCTGGCCGCTGCCGTCATAGAGCGTCCGGGTACACAGCTTATTGATATAGCCGTCATAATGCTGCAAGACACGCTCCACGGCTTCGGCGTTACCGGCGCAGGCCGCGTCGATCACAAAATCAGGCAGAGGGCTTTTGCCCTTGTAACTGGATTGCTTCATCCGCGTTTAACCTCCCTCCGGCATGAACGCCATCAATTTTATACGCAGGTCTTTCAGGGTGCTTGTCCTGTGGCGCTGTACTGCGCTGCGGGACATTCCCATCAGGCGGCCAATTTCTTCGTCAGTCAAATCCAGAACAAAGCGGAGAATCAAAATACTCTGCTCGTCTTTTGGCAGGCTGGCAAACGCCTCGGCCACAAGCTCGTTGTCGATATGTAGGTCATAGCCATGCGAACTGAATGTAAAGCTGTCGCAGGAATACCGATCTACGGTCGAGAGCTTGTCCCAATCATCCGGGGAAAGAGCGTCCAGCGACACTTCACGGTCGCGGCGGCACTTCATTTCCCGCAGATAATCTATCGCCTCATGGTACAGAACCAGCTTGCAGTAGCGGTCAAACTGGCCCCATTCACCGTATTTGCGGGGGATCGCTTCCATCTTCTCACCCCCTTTCTGTGGGGGATGTGGTGGTTCTCTCCCTTTCCGCCAATAGAGCGAATGGAATCTCTCTGGCTGCCCGCTAAACGCCTCCTTTTTTCACTTTTTTGAAATTTCTTTTTGCGCCGGGAAACAGACCGCAGGAAATAACAAAATTCGCCCGGCAGGTCAAAGACCCGCTGGGCGAAACAAAAAGCAATATGTTCTTTTCCTACATGGTATAGTACATACTCGCAGCCGCTTGTCCCCGCTGCCGGGGGACGGCTTTTTTTGACAGGCTAATCTCTGTCGGATTTTGTCGAAGTAGTTTTCGTTGCATGGTGGCTTCCTCCTAAAGCCGCCATGCCAGATACACGGTACAGGGGTCGTCGAAGCAAACAGAAACGGCGGCCTTGATCTACTCAAAACCGCCGTTTCCGTCAGTGATGCAGGAAAGCGCACGAAATCCTCTGCCCGTCAGCGGTTTTTTTCTTTTCCCCGCTGTGGAGGCAGATGTTT
>ERZ833782.2496-NODE-2496-length-11949-cov-4.289558_pt1 | contig 11949 bp, 10 predicted proteins | sample MGYA00519577_ERZ833782 | MGnify/ENA primary metagenome ERZ833782 (study PRJEB31850, sample SAMEA3708745) | human gut metagenome | biome: human gut; feature: human-associated habitat; material: faeces | place: China | collected 2014 ...
TTCCCGACCTACACCCTTAGCAGGGGCGCCTCTTCGGCCTCTTGAGTATTTCTCCTTATTACCGTAGCTAATTATCATTTATTAAGTTTGTCGGGCGAACTCGCCAGACGCAGGATTAATTATACAAGCTATAGTTCTTTTTGTCAACAACTTTTTTCATCTTTTTTTACCATCTTTTTACAGTATGATTTTTCTCTATACTTTTATACCAGAAAAGCGGGGAATCAACTCCTTTTCCGGCTGTCGGTTCTCCGCTTTCTCATCTGATATTATTTCTGATATTCCTTGATTGCCGTCTCATACAGGTTATTTCCCTGGGAATCGATCACAACGACCACCGGAAAATCTTCTACTTCCAGTTTCCGGATTGCCTCTGTTCCCAGATCGTCGTAAGCAACAACCTCAGACTTTTTAATGCGCTGGGATAATAGTGCCCCCGCGCCGCCGATTGCAGCGAAGTAGACGGAACCATTTCTCACAATAGCATCGATCACCGCCTGACTTCTTTTTCCTTTTCCGATCATGGCACCCAGACCAAGGTCTAAAAGCTTCGGCGCATACTTATCCATACGGCTCGCCGTTGTCGGTCCCGCTGATCCGATGGGGCGTCCCTCTCTTGCCGGGGACGGTCCCATATAATAGATCACATTCCCCTGCATCTCGATGGGCAGAGCTTCACCCGCGTCTAACGCTTCCTGCATTCTCTTGTGTGCCGCATCTCTCGCCGTGTAGATGGTTCCCGTAAGAGTCACGTAGTCCCCTGCCCGGAGTGACACTGCATCTTCTTTCTTAATTGGTACACTGATCTGTCTGTCCATGGTTTCCTCCCGCTTCTCTTATTAAATAACGCGATGCGCATGACGGTTTACGTGACAGCAGATATTCACTGCCATCGGAAGTCCCGCGATATGCGTTGGATATGTCTCGATATTGACGGCCATGGCAGTCACACTACCACCAAGTCCCCCCGGTCCGATTCCGAGACCGTTGATCTTTTCAAGCATCTCTTTCTCCAGGTCTCTGACATATGGGACCGGAGATTCCTCTTCCAGATTTCTCGTCAGGGCATGCTTTGCCATCAGGGCGCACTTTTCAAAGGTTCCGCCGATGCCGACGCCGACCACCATCGGGGGACAGGCATTCGGACCAGCGTCACGGACAGCCTCTAATATCTTCTCTTTCACACCCTCAATGCCATCAGCCGGCTTCAACATGAACACGCGGCTCATGTTCTCGCTTCCGAATCCCTTCGGCGCAACAGTGATGTCCACCTGGTCCCCGTCTACGATCTCGTAATGGATAATCGCCGGGGTGTTGTCTTTTGTATTCACGCGGTCGATAGGATCACGGACAACAGACTTTCTTAAGTATCCGTCCATGTATCCCTGTCGGACGCCTTCATTGATGGCATCCGTCAGATTACCTCCCTCGATATGTACTTCCTGCCCGACTTTAATGAAAACGACGGCCATGCCCGTATCCTGGCAGATCGGGATCATATCTCTTCCGGCGATCTCAAGATTCTCCTGAAGCTGATTTAAGATCTGTTTTCCAAGAAGAGATTCTTCCTTCTCCACGCTCTCATTAAATACTTTTTTCATGTCATCCGAAAGGAAATGGTTTGCCTCGATGCACATTTCCCGGATGTTTTTTGTGATCTCACTCGCCTGAACGGTTCTCATAGACGATTTTCCTCCCGATTATTTTTTGATTGATCGCCATCGGACGGATTCCTTCCGAATATTCATGATGGCCTATTATTATGAAAAATACAGGAATCCGGTATCCCCGGATTCCTGTATCCAATCACTCCAGAGTCAGAAATCCTGTTTTATGGATGAATGGCGGTCTTATGACCGCTCTTCACATTCATGAACATTACTCCTCCGTGGTCTCCTCATACTCATTTTCCGGATTCTCCGGATCTTCCACATTTTCCTCCTCGTCCTGGCGGCTGCTTTCCCGCACTTTCGCGATGGAGGCAACGCGGACATCAGAATCAGCATCAATGCTCATCAGTTTTACGCCGGATGTATTTCTGCCGATGACAGAGATATCGTCAACACCCATGCGGATCAGAATGCCCTCATTGGTGATCAGCATGATATCTCTTCCGTCGTCAAGCAGCTTCATTCCGACAAGATTTCCTGTCTTTTCTGTCACATTGTAGCAGAGAAGTCCCTTACCACCGCGAAGCTGCAGCTTGAATTCAGAGATTCTCGTTCTCTTTCCGTATCCCTTTTCGGATGCCACGAGCATGTACTCGCCCTGGCTTGCCATCTGCATGCCGATGACCTCGTCACCCTCATCGAGCTTCATGCCGATCACGCCATAGGAAACACGGCCGGTAATTCTCGCATCCGTCTCCTTGAAGCGGATGGACATACCGAATTTCGTCGCGAGGAAGATATCCTCGGTATTGTCTGTCACCTTTACCTCGATCAGTTCATCTCCCTCGCGGAGCAGGATTGCCTGAAGACCTGTCTTTCTCATGTTGCTGTATTCACACATTCTGGTCTTCTTCACCATTCCGCCCTTTGTAGCCATGAAGAGATACTTGTCATCATCGATCTCACGCATCGGGATCGCCGCTGTAACCTTTTCACCAGACTGAAGCTGTAAAAGGTTCACAATAGCCGTTCCGCGGGCTGTTCTGCCTGCCTCCGGGATCTCATAAGCCTTGATCCGGTAGCAGCGTCCTGTGTTCGTGAAGAACATAATGTAGTGGTGGTTTGTTGTCATGAGAAGATCCTCGATGAAGTCCTCATCGATGGTCTGCATTCCCTTGATTCCCTTTCCGCCGCGGTTCTGGCTCTTGAAATTGTCCACGGACATTCTCTTGATGTATCCGAGATTGGTCATGGCAATTACAGTGTCATCGTCGGAGATCAGGTCTTCCACGGACATATCATCGTCAAAGCCGATCTTTGTCCGTCTGTCGTCACCGTATTTCTCGGAGATCACAAGGATCTCTTTCTTGATCACACCTAATAATTTATTTTCATCTGCAAGGATTGCACGCAATTCCGCGATTTTTGCCTCCAGTTCTTTGTACTCGTTCTCGAGCTTCTCGCGTTCCAGACCTGTGAGAGCGCGCAGACGCATGTCCACGATCGCCTGTGCCTGCGGGTCTGTGAGTTCAAAGCGCTCCATGAGGACGCGTTTCGCCTCCGCGACATTTGCGGAGCCGCGAATGATCCTTATCACCTCATCGATATGATCTAAGGCCTTTAATAAGCCCTCTAAGATGTGGGCGCGTTCCTCGGCCTTATTTAAGTCGTACTTCGTTCTTCTCGTCACAACGTCCTTCTGGTGGTCCAGATAGTACTCTAACATCTGGAGGATATTGAGGACCTTTGGCTCATTGTTTACCAGTGCAAGCATGATCACACCGAAGGAATCCTGCAGCTGTGTATGCTTTAAGAGCTGGTTTAAGAGGACGTTCGCGTTCACATCTCTCCTGAGTTCGATGTTGATGCGGATTCCCTCACGGTTGGACTCATCGGTGATTCCGGTGATTCCGTCAATCTTTTTCGTCTTTACGAGCTCCGCGATCTTCTCGATGAGTCTCGCCTTGTTGACAAGGTACGGAAGCTCTGTGACGATGATATGGCTCTTTCCGTTCGGAGCTGTCTCGATGTTTGTCACCGCGCGGACTCTGATCTTCCCGCGGCCTGTGCGGTACGCTTCTTCGATTCCTCTCGTTCCCAGGATCTCAGCTCCAGTCGGGAAATCCGGTCCTTTGATGATCTGTAAGATCTCCTCCATGGAGGTCTGTCTTCCTTCTTCCACCTGGTTGTCGATGATCTTTACGACAGCCGCAATGACCTCGCGGAGGTTGTGGGGCGGGATATTTGTGGCCATGCCGACCGCGATACCGGTCCCACCATTTACGAGAAGATTCGGAAATCTGGACGGAAGTACCGTTGGTTCCTTCTCCGTCTCATCGAAGTTCGGGATAAAGTCAACGGTATCTTTATAGATGTCCGCTAACATCTCCACAGAGATCTTGCTGAGTCTCGCCTCGGTGTATCGCATGGCAGCGGCACCGTCGCCGTCGATGGATCCAAAGTTTCCGTGGCCGTCCACGAGCATGTAACGCATGGACCATCTCTGTGCCATATTTACCAAAGCACCGTAGATGGAACTATCTCCGTGCGGATGATATTTACCCATGGTATCGCCGACGATACGGGCACTCTTTCTGTGGGGCTTATCCGGACCGTTGTTCAATTCCGCCATGGAGTAGAGGACACGTCTCTGTACCGGCTTTAATCCGTCACGGACATCCGGGAGCGCTCGGGATGCGATAACGCTCATGGCGTAGTCGATGTACGACTTCTCCATGGTCTTCTTTAAGTCTATCTCATGAATTTTGTCAAAAATATTCGGTTCCATTCTTTCCTCCAATGCAGCCTGCGCTGCGCCTTAAACCTGCGTAAACTGCGCCGCATGACCATCCAGTAAACTTACCGATTCCCGGATAGCCCTGCTGCCGCATTAAATGTCAAGAGTTCCGTACTTCGCGTTCTGTTCGATGAATTCACGGCGCGGCTCTACCTGATCTCCCATGAGTGTCGTAAAGGTGAGGTCGATCTCCGACGTCATCTCCTCATTCATGGTCACACGTAAAAGGACTCTGTGCTCCGGATCCATTGTTGTCTCCCAGAGCTGTTCCGCATCCATCTCACCAAGACCTTTGTAACGCTGGATCTTGTTGTTCTGGTCACGTCCGATCTCTTTTAAGATATTGTTTAGCTCCTCATCACTGTACGCATACCATACCCGTTTGTTCTTCTCGATCTTATAGAGCGGCGGCTGAGCCAGGTAAACATAGCCCTGTTTGATAAGTTCCGGCATAAACCGGTAGATGAATGTCAGAAGCAGTGTACTGATATGGGCACCGTCCACATCGGCATCGGTCATAATGATGATCTTGTGATAGCGGAGCTTCGAGATATCGAAATCCTCGTGGATTCCCGTTCCGAAGGCCGTGATCATGGATTTGATCTCCGCGTTTCCGTAAATACGGTCGAGTCTCGCCTTCTCCACGTTTAAGATCTTTCCTCTAAGCGGCAGGATCGCCTGGGTGATCTTATTTCTCGCGTCCTTCGCGGAACCGCCGGCGGAATCTCCCTCTACGATGTAGATCTCGCATTCCTCCGGGTGCTTGCTGGAGCAGTCCGCAAGCTTTCCAGGTAAGGATAAGCCGTCAAGGACCGTCTTTCTTCTTGTTAAGTCTCTTGCCTTTCTCGCAGCAGCGCGGGCACGCTGGGCAAGAACGGATTTCTCGATGATCGTCTTTGCTACGGACGGATTCTGCTCGAGGAAATAGGTGAGCTGCTCAGATACCACGCTGTCAACAGCACCTCTCGCCTCGCTGTTTCCGAGCTTCTGCTTTGTCTGACCCTCAAACTGTGGCTCCTCGATCTTGACGCTGATGATGGCTGTTAAGCCCTCACGGATATCCTCGCCGGTAAGAGCCGGCTCATTGTCCTTTAGGAGCTTATTCTTTCTTCCGTAGTCATTGAACGTCTTTGTTAAGGCGTTTCTAAAACCAGTCAGGTGGGTTCCGCCTTCCGGTGTGTTGATGTTGTTTACAAAGCTGTAAATATTTTCGGTGTAGGAATCGTTGTGCTGCATGGCAACCTCCACCAGCACGTTGTCCTTCTTGCCCTCGCAGTAGATCACATTGTCGTAAAGCGGCACGTTGCTGCGGTTTAAGTAGGTGACAAACTCCTTGATACCGCCTTCATAGTGGAAGACTTTTTCCTTCTTGTCCTCGCGGTCATCTCTGAGAATGATCTTTAAATTCTTTGTAAGGAACGCCGTCTCACGGAGACGGATCTTTAAGGTATCATAGTCATAGACGGTCTCCTCAAAGATGGTCTTGTCCGGAAGGAACGTTACTTTTGTACCATGTTTATCTGACGGACAGTCACCCACGATCTTTAACGGGTACATGGTCTTTCCGCGCTCATAGCGCTGCTTGTAGACCTTCCCTCCGTGGCAGACTTCGACCTCCAGCCACTCGGATAAGGCGTTTACAACAGACGCACCTACGCCGTGCAGGCCGCCGGATACCTTGTATCCCCCACCGCCGAACTTACCGCCGGCATGAAGGATCGTAAAGACCACTTCGACTGCAGGAAGTCCCGCTTTTTTCTGGATATCGACCGGAATTCCCCGTCCGTCATCGACAACGGTGATGGAATTGTCGGAATTGATCTGTACATCGATGGTATCGCAGTATCCTGCAAGAGCCTCGTCCACCGCGTTGTCTACGATCTCATATACCAGATGGTGAAGTCCCCTCGAAGACGTACTTCCAATGTACATTCCCGGTCTTTTTCTTACAGCCTCAAGTCCCTCCAGAATCTGGATTTGATCTGCATTATATTCTGCGCTCATGAAGTTCCTCCTTTAGTCTTCGCTCTCTACCGTTCCTTCAACAATCTTAAAAATCTTGTCCATCCGGAATTTGCTGTTTACAAACTCATCCAGTCCCGTACATGTGATCAGGGTCTGAATGTGGGTAATTTCTGAAAGTAAATGTTCCTGTCTCTTGCTGTCAAGTTCAGAAAGGACGTCATCCAGAAGAAGCACCGGATAATCCTTTACGATCTTTTTCACCAGCTCGATCTCCGCAAGTTTTAAAGAAAGAGCTGCCGTTCTCTGCTGTCCCTGGGACCCGAACCGCCTGATATCCGTTCCGTTTACGATGAAGTTCAGGTCATCGCGGTGGGGACCGGTCAGGGTCTGCCTCTGCCTGATCTCCTGAAACTGGTTCTTCGCAAGCTGCTCCCTGAAATTTTCCGGCGACACATTCGGCTCGTAGGCGATAGAGAGTGTTTCCTTTCCGCCTGAGAGCCCCGCGTGGATCTCCGCAATCAGGGGGTTCAGCTCTTTTATAAACTCAGAACGCATAATTATAAGTTCTGTGCCGTACTTTAAAAGCTGCTCATTCCACATGGGGAGTGTCTCTTTTAAAGACGTATTGTAATCTATGTCCTTTAATAGTTTGTTCCGTTGTATAACCGTTTTGTTATACTGTGCCAGATTGTAGACATACAGCCTGTTTAGCTGGCAGAGTTCCAGATCAACGAAACGTCTCCGCTCGGCGGGTCCGTTCTTGATAATGTTCAGATCTTCCGGTGAAAAGAAGATCACATTGACGATTCCGAAAAGTTCACTGGCTTTTTTGATCGGAACTCCGTTCACCGCGACCCCTTTTGCCTTATTTTTCTTCAGATGCATATCGATCCGGTAGGGAATTCCATCCCGCCGGACCATCATTTTGATGTGGGATTCGTCCGCGCCGAACCGGATAATTTCTTTATCTTTGCTGCCCCGATGCGATTTTGTTGTGCTACACACATAGACTGCCTCCAGGATATTTGTCTTTCCCTGGGCATTATCTCCATAAAGAACGTTCGTCCCTTTATGAAAATCAATATGTAAATGACTGTAATTTCTGTAATCTGACAGCTCGATGGATTCTATAAACATGAAAAAATCCTTTAATTTTCTACCTTAAATGTCTTTCCGCCATAGGAAACCGTGTCTCCCGGGTAAAGTTTTTTGCCTCGCTGGGTCTCAACTTCCCCATTTACTTTTACAAGCCCATCCTGAATTACAAACTTTGCGTCCACTCCGGAGCCGACCAGACCTGCAAGTTTCAATGCCTGTCCAAGCTTGATAAACTCATCTTTTAAGTGAATACTTTCCATTTTTCTCCTTTTTTATTCCAGATATATGAAAAAACCGACCCGAAACCCCGGATTTTACCGGAACTTCGGGGAAATTTCATCTGATTTTAGATCGCAGCGGCGTTAAAGTTTACCGGCAGGATCAGATAAATGTAGCTCTCATCCTCATCTTTGATGAAACACGGAGATTTCGCATTCATCATATAGAGGGTAACTTCCTCATCATCAATGATCCGCAGCGCATCACTTAAGAATTTCGGGTTGAATCCGATCATCAGATCCTGTCCTGTTTTATGGATCAGGATCTCCGCGTTCATGGTACCGAAGCTGGAATTTAATTTCAGGCTCATTTTTGAGTCTTCAATGTTCAGAATGATCGGTTTTTTGTCATTTTCGCGAATTAAAATGATAGCTCTCTCGATGCTGTCCAGGAAATCTTTCTTATTCAGAGACACTTTTGTGGCATAATCGCTGGAAAGCATCTGGTCTACTTTGAAATATTCGCCCTCGATCAGGCGGGAAACTACGATCGTATCATCAAATTCGAAGAGAATATGGTTCGCTCCGAAGAAGATCTGGACCTCTTTTTCGTTGTCACCGGTGAGAATTTTACTGATTTCGTTCAGAGTTTTTCCCGGAACGATGACTTTTGTGCTTTCATATTCATCTTTTAATACAATTTTACGAATTGCCATACGATGTCCGTCGAGAGAAACGACTCGGAGTGTATCACCGTTTACCTCAAAAAGTTCGCCTGTCATCATCTTGTTGCTGTCGTTGACAGAGATGGAGAAGATCGTCTGGCGGATCACCTCTTTTAAGGAAAACTGGGAGAGTGTGATGTTTTTATTTCTCTCAATATACGGGAGATAGGAGAATTCCTCTCCATCTTTGCCCTGAATTTTGAATACAGAGTTCTCACAGGTGATCACAGTATTGAATTTTTCATCAGATTCGATGGTTACAAGGGAATCTGAATCGGATAATTTTCTTGCGATTTCAGAAAAAAGCTTTGCATCCAGTGCAATTTTACCTTTTTCAAGGATATCACCTTCAACTTTTGTCTCAATGCCGAGTTCCATATCGTTGGCAGTCAGCTTGATCTCATCAGTAGAAGCGTCGATCAGAATGCACTCTAAAATAGGCATTGTTGTTTTTGACGGAACTGCCTTGAGAACAATATTGATACCGTTTAAGAGAGCGGTTTTCTGGAATGTCAGTTTCATAGTTGTTGATAACTTCCTTTCTTAAGAAACGTTCACAAATAAAGAAATATATAAAAGATATTAGTCTTAACAGTAGTAGGGAGTGTGAATTTGTTTATAAGGGGGAAAACCCTAATGAAACCCTGAAAAAACCTCTGTGAAAACCATTGTGGGTAACTCTGCAAATCCAAAAGGACAACCCGGGAGTTTTCCACAGGCAAAAATCGGGAAAAATCATCCTCATTTTATCCACAAATTTTCAACGGGATTTCCACGAAAAAATCCACAAGCCTACTGTGGGTTGATCTTTTTCTTTAAAATATCGATCGTGTTCTTTAAATTCTCGTCGGTCTTTAATTCGCTGGCAATCTTTTTTGTTCCGTGAATGATCGTTGTATGATCGCGGCCGCCGAGAGCTTTTCCGATGTTCTGGAGAGACTCGCTCGTCATATCGCCGCAAAGATACATGACGATCTGGCGTGGGAATACGAGTTCTTTACTTCGTTTCTGGCCGATGAGATCAAGGGGTGTGATGCCGAAATGCTCAGAAACTATATTAATAATAAGCTGCGGAGTCACTTCGCGGGCAGCGTTCGGGGAGATCAGATCTTTTAATGCTTCCTCTGCAAGTTCAAGATTGATTTCCTTATTATTTAATTTGCTGGAAGCAACGATTTTTGTGAGGGCGCCTTCCAGTTCACGGATGTTGGATTTTACATTGGTAGCGATATATTTGATGATCTCGTTATCGATGTTGTATCCTTCAAGTTCTTCCTTTTTCCGGAGAATCGCCATCCGGGTTTCATAATCCGGCGGCTGGATATCTACGGTGAGTCCCCATTCGAAACGGGAACGGAGACGGTCTTCCAGAGTTTCAATTTCTCTTGGAGGACGGTCGGAGGAAATAATGATCTGCTTTTTTGCCTCGTAGAGGGCATTGAATGTATGGAAAAATTCCTCCTGGGTACTTTCTTTTCCGATAATAAACTGGATATCGTCGATCAGAAGCACATCATTGTTTCTGTATTTTTCACGGAATTCCGTGGTGGAAACGTTGTTTTTGTTTCGGATCGCGTCGATCAGTTCGTTTGTAAATTTCTCGGATGTCACGTACAGAATCTTTGCGCTCGGGTTATTTTTCAGGATGAAGTGGGCGACGGAATGCATTAAGTGCGTCTTCCCGAGTCCCACGCCTCCATAAATAAATAACGGATTATAAATTTCGCCCGGGGATTCCGCAACTGCAAGGGATGCGGCATGGGCAAGGTTGTTGTTTTTTCCGACGACAAAGGTATCGAAGGTGTAACGCGGATTTAAGTTCGCGTTCTGGAGAGCAAGCTGACTGACCGTATTGTTGGTTACATTGATCAGACGGTTCTCTTTTTCCGGTTCCTTCACGTCAGATTTTAACTTGAAATCGAGTTCGCACTGAAATCCTGTAATTTCTTCGATCGTAATTTTCAACAGGAATTCATATTTCTTTTTCACATAGCTGATAAACGCGGAATCAGGCACCAGGATCGTGAGGATATCTTTATCCACAGAATCCGGGATCAGCGGCAGCAGCCATGTGCGGTAGGACACCTCTGAAATATCGTGTTCTTCCTTTATATTTAAGAGGATCTCGTCCCATTTCTCTTTGATTTCTTCCAGCATATTCATACTCCTAAACATGTGTATAACGATGTGCATAGTTGTGGAAAAGGCGGAAACCTGTCCACAAAAGCATATAAACCCACTCTGAATTTATTCTAGCGTAAAACGGAATAATTTTCAATGTCAAATGTGAAAATCCACAACTTTTCCAGTGACTTATCCACAACTTATCCACGATTTGGGGATAAGTTGATAATTATGAGTGGAAAACATGTGAATAGCTGCATAACAAGATGTGCGCCAGGAGCGGACAGAAAAAATACAATAAATTGTGTCCGTGGAAGAAAGACACCGAAATCAGAAGGGAAAGAAAGAACGATTTTAGAGGACTGGACGTTGGAGAGGGCATATATGAGGGAAAAATGAAAAATCGAAAAAAAATTAAGGCAGCAGGAGAGAAAAAAGGGTGAGATCGGGAGAAAGAAGGCGGCAACAGGAATTATATTGTAGGAAGTAAAATTGAAAAGTAAAAATAAATGGAAAATTTTAGAGAAAGAATTTGACTGCATCAGGTTAACACTGTATAATGCAAGACGTGACTATATTGCATTGTATCTCGCAAGAGAACAGTAGCAGGAGGAATTGCAAAATGAAAATTGAAAAGAAAGTTCTGGACATGTCCCTCGCCGGGATTTTCACCGCGATCATCATCGCCATGTCGGTCGTACCGTTTCTCGGTTACATTCCGTTAGGCTTTATGAACGCAACGATCATCCACGTCCCGGTCATCATCGGAGCGATCATCCTTGGACCGAAGTACGGCGCTTACTTAGGACTGGTATTTGGTGTGACCAGCCTTGTAAAAGCGACCATTGCCCCGGGAGTGACCTCCTTCGTATTCAGCCCGTTCGTTACGATCGGCGGATACAGCGGAAACATGTGGAGCGCCGTGATCGCCATCGTGCCGCGTGTATGCATCGGCATCGTTGCTTATTTTGTTTATAAGCTGATCATGAAAGCAGCTCACGGAATCAAAGGCAGCCAGACCGTTGCCCTCTGGGTGGCTGGTATCACAGGAGCTATGACAAACACACTGCTTGTCATGAACGGAATCTATATCTTCTTTGGACAGAGCTACGCGGCTGCGTCCAACAAGGCAGTGGAGCACATCTACGATGTGATCCTGGGAATCATCCTGGGATTCGGTATCCCGGAGGCGATCGTCGCAGGTATCCTTACGACGGCCATCACGAAGGTTCTGTTTAAAATCATGAAAGATAACGGCTGATCGGAAAGAGCTGGTTATATAGGAATACCTTTCAGAAGCGTGGTGTGGCAGCTTCCGGAAGAAGATCAGGTATAAAAAATGAGAGCAGCGGAAAATAATAACGCTGCAGCTTCTATAATATGATACCAGGGTCAAAAGGTCAGAAGTTCGA
>ERZ833782.2500-NODE-2500-length-11938-cov-2.899100_pt1 | contig 11938 bp, 10 predicted proteins | sample MGYA00519577_ERZ833782 | MGnify/ENA primary metagenome ERZ833782 (study PRJEB31850, sample SAMEA3708745) | human gut metagenome | biome: human gut; feature: human-associated habitat; material: faeces | place: China | collected 2014 ...
ACCCCTTTCCATTATACAGATTGTTTTTCTGTCCGGCAAATCGGGTATGGGGGCACAGTCGAAGAACACGAAGGAAAATTTTTTATATTCCAAGCGCGTGGCCGAGGCGCACAGCGAGGGCAAGCCGTACTGCTGTATCTATGCGACAAGCGATTACCATCTGCTGCGGGCGGGGCTGTACGCCGGACGGGCCGGCTTTTCCTGTGACGGTGTGGGCGGCAGGACGGCAGGCTATTATCTGCCCAACGCTCTTTTGCGGGAATACATTGCTTACGTGGTCATGAACAAAAAGCGGTATCTGACCATTGCGGCTGTTGTATTTGCTCTGTCTCTTACCCTATGGGGCGGGCTTGCTCTTCTGGCCTGGTTTGCAAGAATGCTGTAAAGAAAAAAGAGCGCCGTGCTTTTGCGAAAGCACGGCGCTCTTTTGGCTTTTTGAGGGGTGCGGCAGTCGTGTCTTTTATTCTTCCACGCGCACCATACTGGGATAGATCTTAGCGAGGCGGCTGTCGGGGAAACGGTCGTCCAGCACCTGCTGCCAGGCGTGCGTTGCGGGGACGCCTTCATAACGCTGGCTCTGGCGCAGCACCGCCGCGCCGCTTACAAGAGAGTTCGCAAGCATAAATGCGATGAGCACCCAACTGATGACGACACCGTAGGTTTTGGAAACGCGCCGTTCGATAAAGCCGTTCAGCCGTGGAAATACCTCTTTCACCCATACCAGCGCCAGTGCGCCCCAGAACAGGCAATACAGCAGATTGATGCGTCCGTTCAGGTTGAAAGGATACCCGGTATAGTCCCAACTCACGGTGCCCAGCACGGTTTCCTGCAGCCAGCTGCAGAAATACTCGAAGGCGCCTCCGATGATGGAACCGCCGATGAAGATCCAGCGGTCGCTTTTTCCGATGAACGGATGCAGGCAGACGGTGAGCAGCACTGCGCCGATGCCGTAGATCAGATTGAAAGGCCCCCACACGAGGCCGGTGCGCTGTGAAAGCCTGCCGGAGGCGATCCAGCAAAAAATAGTCTCGATGACCACTCCCAGGAAACAGCAAAGAAAAAACACCCAGAACAGCTTATAAAAATTAAGGCCGTGGGCAAAATGGCCGGGAACCCCGGCCAGGTCGCGTGCGATCTGTTCGTCGTGCGTCTGTTCCCGTTGGAGAGTGCGCGCCTCCTGAAGATCCAGCCGGGTCAGCTTTTCTTCCAGCTTTTTGCGGCGGCGAGCAAATCGTTCTTGTGTTGTCACGGTCGGTTCCTCCTCTTTTACGCAATAAAAGCAGTATATCACAGTATTCTTATTTTGTCGAAGAAATGTTTATGCGCAAAAGGAAAAGACATCCGGCGGAGAAACACAATTACCTGTTTTCACGCTTCTGCTTGGGGCTTTCACGCGGGGAGACTTGTGTCCCGGCCCGGGCAAGACTATGATTTTTTCAGGAAGAGCGGCGGTATGCGTGTTTTGCGCTGCGAGGTGCAAACAGGGAGGTTCGATATGAAAAGGACAGGCTTGGCTCTGCTGGGGCTTGTAATTGTACTGGCTTTTTTGCCCGCACCGTTTTCGGTGCATGCAGCCGGACACGAGTGCACACGGCCAGTGGCGAGGGTAACTGCTTTGGACCCGCTGAGCGGCGAGGCGTGGAATTGGGTCCTGTGGGACGAGGAAGCCGTGTGGATATCCCGTACACAAGAAACTGCATCCGACGGCTCAAAGATGCGTAGGGAGGTTGTTTGGACATTCGATTTGGGGCCGTTTTTGCGGGAGACTTTTCCGTCTGATGAAGCGCCGGCAGCAGATGCGAAAGTGTGGCTTGTTGTCCGGACGGAACACTCGGACGGAACATCCGGCAAAGTCATAGAAACCCATTCTTCATACACATTTGTGGATGCACAGGGTGGGGCATACCGTCCCGGCTGCACTGTGCGCTGGAGCTCCGGCAGCCTGGGGGGAAATGGAAACTTCTACTCTACGTTGGGCCAGGCTGGTGAAGAGCAGGAAAATGACGGGCCGTTTCGCGTTTTGCATATCGGTTAACGTCCCACGCTATTTGTGCTTGTTTCTACGGCTTTTGGGAATATGTTGCCGAAATCTGGAAATCAAGGTAAAATGATAGGGCGCGGACAGGAGATAGGAACGGTTGCTGCTGTTTTTCCATAACGGGAGAACAGCAAAAAAGCAGTGCAGACAAGATGCCTGCACTGCTTTGGACTGGGTGGCCGGATTATTTTTTCAGAGCGGCCGGCTTCTTGGGCTGATAATGCAGGCCATAGCAACGATCATTGGCGCCGATCTTGGCGGCTTTGCCGATGAATTTGGAGCATGCTTTGAAGAATCCCTTTTCATATTTTTTCATGATGTACCTCCTGTTTTTGATTGGGTGAATGGTTTGCGGGGGAATCCCATAAGGAAATGTATACCGCAAATCTGCTGCGGACGCAAGGGAATCTGCGCGAACCCCGGTCTGAAACGCGCGAAATCATCATTTTTGGTAGGAGAGGGCTCAATGCAGGTGTTCATTGCGGAAGATAATTATTATGAATTGGAAAGACTGCGGCGGCAGGTTCAAAGCTGGGGAAGCCGGCATGGAGGCGTCAGCATCACGGCTGTGCAGTGCGTGGCGGAAGTGGGGCCGGCGGATTTGCGTACATACGATGCCGTTTTTCTGGATGTGGAACTGCCCGGGAAGGACGGATTCGCTTTTGCGCAGGAGCTGCGCGGTGCGGGTTGTTCGGCGGATATCGTGTTTGTTACGAACCATCCGGAGCTTTCGCTCAAGGGCTATACAGTGCACGCACAGGACTATATCATCAAGCCCGTGGAGCAGGAACGCATCGACGCTGCAATGGATTATATCGCCAGGAATTGCCGTCTCAAAGAGCGCAGGAGCATCGTGCTGCAGCGCGGTATTTCCCAGCAGGACAGATACTTCCTCACAGAAATACTGTATGTGGAGGCAAGCAACCACAGCAGCATCGTTTATACATACGATAAAACGCAAAGCTATGCGCTCACATTCGCGCAGATGGAAAAACTCCTGCCGGTAGAGGATTTTAAAAAGTGTCACCGCGGCTATATCGTCAACCTTCATGCGGTGAAGGGCCTGCGGCGGAATAGCATAACACTTGTTGACGGCAGGGAGATTCTGGTAAGCACGACCTATTTTCAAAGCGTCAAGGACGCTCTGATTGCTCTGAGAGGAGGGCAATGATGGAGAATATCCTGTGGAATACATGGCAGTATTTAGTGGATGTGTTCGACTGCTTTTTGATCCTGTATCTTTTCCGGAAAATGATGCGGACACGTCTCCGGCAGCCCAAGTATTATTATCTGTTCCTTCCCGTGCTGGCGGCGGTGCTGTTCGCCTGTAATTGCTGGCTCTCCGGGATGATAGGCCTTGGTGTGATGACGTGCGTCTACGCCGCGTTTTCGCTTTTGCTCTTTCGGGGAACGGTGATGATGCGCCTGTTCTGGCCCGCATTTTGCTCGGTACTCTTTTTTTCAATCGACTTCATATACAGCAGCGCGCTTTTGATGTTTTTTTCGACGATCGACCCGTATACTTATTTTTCGGAACAGTCGGCATTCTTCATGGTCAATACGCTTGCCACGAGGCTGCTCATTGCCACGGCCGTGGTGCTTGTCACACGCAAGGCGTTCCGTCTCACGCTTTCCTGGCGGAATTGGATGCTGTCTGTGTTCATCCCAGCGGTGAGCGGCGTTATTATGCTGCTTTTGGAACCGAATTTTATGGTGCCGGGAGTGAACGACGGCCTGTTCCTGCTGGTGGCGGTTCTGTTGTTTCTGGTGAATATCCTGTGCCTGTGGCAGACGGTCTCGATTTCCCGCTACACGGCAATGGCGGCGCGGCAGGAAGCCGAGCTGAAGCTCAAGGGCCTGGAGGATACGCAGTATCAAAATCTGCTGGATACGCACAAGACCCTGATGGGTTGGCGGCATGATTTCTTCAATCACCTTTCCGTCATCGGACAGATGATTCAGACAGGCAGAGGCGATGAAGCACTGGGCTATATTGAAGCGCTGCGTAATAAAACAAATGAGAGCTCGACGATGGTGAACTCCGGGAATCTGGCTGTGGACTCCATTCTGAACGCGAAACTTCCTGCCGCAAGAGAAAACGGCATTCGTGTATCCCTACGCCTTGAGGTGCCGAAAATGAAGACCGATCCAGTGGACCTGTGCACACTGCTGGGCAACCTTTGGGACAATGCTTTTGAGGCGAATATGTATCTGGAGAACCATTCGGAACGGTTTATTCGGCTGACGGTGCGCCCATCCGATTTCTTTTGCAGTATCCATATGGAAAATCCCGTTGCACCGGGCCGCGAGGAGCAGGCGGAAAGCCATGAAAGCACCAAACACCTGCCGGGCCACGGCCTTGGCGTGGGGCAGATTAAGAAAACCGTGCAGAAGTACGATGGTGTATACTCCCTGCGTTTGGCACAGCCCGGGCGGTTCGTGGTCGATTTGCTGCTGCCCATAGACGCGGCCGCTCCGGTGGAGCAGGTGTTTGTATGGGAGAGCGCGAAAGAGGCGCTGGTATGATTGACAGATTTGCTGACTGGTTTGCGGGGGTCCTGCTGGAGAAGGGCGTGATCACCGAAGATGAGTTGGAGGTACAGGTATACGGCATCCAGACCATACTTTCCAATCTTTTGAGCTACGGTGTGGTGCTGGCGGTCTCTTGGGCTTTCGGCGTACTGCCATTGTCCGCAGTGTTTCTTGCCGTCTATACGGTGCTGCGGAAAACAGTAGGCGGATGGCATGCGAAAACGCCTTTTTCCTGTGCGCTGTCCAGTATTGCCGTATGGGGCGCGGGGCTGTTGCTTGCGGCCGTTGCCGCAAAGAGCGCTGCACTGCTGTTTGCAGCGTGGGCGGCGGGATGCCTGGCGCTTTGGTGCAAGGCCCCTTGCGTCATGCCGGATGAAGAGGACACACTGGAACTGCGGCGAAAGCTGCGGCTGCGTACGGCCGTGGTGTGTGCGGTGGTTCTGGGTGCCGCTCTGCTGAGCATGTGGCTGTATAGCCCGGCTTTGCGCCGCGGTGCGGCTGCTGCTGTGGCGAGCGTGCCCGTTGTGGCCCTTACGATGCTGGCTGGGATACATGCCGGCCGAAATGAAAAAGAATAAAATAAGAGAACGGCCGGGAGCGTTGCTCACGGCCGTTTTTTCTTCCGGTTTCGACAGCGATTTCACGCCGCTTCAGAGCATTTTCACGCAGAAACGATTGAAATGAAATGGGAGAGTGGGGTATCTTTGGATAGATAAAACAGCCGGAAAAGAATTCAGGCCGCCCGCCAGCCGCGAAAGCGGCTCGAAGCAGCTTTTGCTGCAAAGCGCTTGGGCGTTTCGGCCGGGCAATGAAAGGCTGCGTGAAAGAACGGAGATGGAAACAGCGTGATATTGTACCATGGAACGACATATTCCCGGGCGAAATCGATTGTTGCGGAGGGATGGATCTATCGGACCAACGGAAACCGGGCGGTTTACCGCAATACGGAGCCGGGCTTTGTGTCGCTGGCTGCACGTCCCATCGAGGCGGCGGAATTTGCCGCCCGGGCCTATCTGAACGAACGCCTGCACAACGGCACGCAGAAGCTGGTGGTGTTCGAGGTGGATGTCAATGCCAATACCGTGGCTTTGGACAAAAAAGAAACGGACAACCCGTCCACAGAATGGGCGGTGCGTCATCCCGAGCAGACCGGGCCGTATTACAGGTGGGATACGGATCTGCCGCGCTGGTGCGTTACCCGCTGGCTGCTTCTTCAGTTCGTTTCCCCGCAGGACCGGTGGGATTTTATCGACGAGCGCATCGAACTGAAAGACGCAGGCCTGGCGGATCAGCAATGGAGGCGTTCGCTCTCCGCGCTCCAATAGGCGGGAACCCTGAGCAAATAGGCGCGTACTGTGCTCCAAAAAAACAGCGCCGGAACTGTTCCGGCGCTGTTTTGGTCAGAATCTATGCGTTTTTTGCTCAGCCGATATTTTTGCCGCCCTTGGTGGCTTTCATGCGCAGGTCGTGGTTCAAAATACGTTTGCGGATACGGATGCTGCTTGGTGTGACCTCAAGAAGTTCGTCCGGCTTCAGAAATTCCAGACTTTCTTCCAAACTGAATTTGGACACAGGCACCAGGCGCAGCGCGTCGTCGCTGCCGGAGGCGCGGGTATTAGAGAGATGCTTGGTTTTACATACATTGACGGTGATGTCCTCGCCGGCAGGGCTGTACCCAACGACCATGCCCTCGTAGACCTTGTCGCCCGGGTCCACGATCAGCGTACCGCGCTGCTGCGCATTGAACAGACCGTAGGCCACGGCCACACCGGTTTCATAGCTGATCAGGCTGCCGGTGCTGCGGGCAGGAAGGTCTCCGCGCCATTCGTCATATCCATCGAAAATTGTGTTCAGGATGCCTTCGCCGTGTGTGTCGGTGAGAAACTCACTGCGGTATCCGAACAGGCCGCGGGAGGGGATGCGGAATTCCACGCGCATGCGCGTGGAGCCCAGAGGCGCCATCTGGACAAGCTCGCCCTTACGGCTGCCCAGCTTTTGCATCACACTGCCCTGGTATTCAGTGGGGACGTCGATAACGACATGCTCCATGGGTTCCATCGTTTTGCCGTCCACCTCGTGCAGCAACACTTTGGGCGGGGACACCTGCAGCTCGTAGCCCTCGCGCCGCATCGTCTCGATCAGGATGGAAAGATGCATCTCGCCGCGACCCATCACGCGGAAAGACTCGCTGGTGGGAGAATCCTCCACCTGCAGCGCCACATCCTTGAGCAGTTCCTTATGCAGGCGGTCACGAATCTGGCGGCTGGTGACAAATTTGCCCTCTTTACCCGCAAAGGGGCTGTCGTTGACGGCAAAGGTCATTTCGACCGTCGGGTCGTTGATCTTGACGAAGGGCAGGGGTTCGACCATCTGCGTGTCGCACAGGGTATTGCCGATGTTGATGTCCGTCAGGCCGCTGAACGCGACGATATCGCCTGCGTCGGCGGATTCAATGGGAGTGCGGCCATTGGCCTCAAAGCTGTACAGCGCGGTGATGCGCCCTTTTTTGGAGAGATCTTTGTCATGCCAGTCGCATACGGACACCTCCTGGCCCACACGGATGGAGCCGTTCTCCACACGCCCGATGCCGATACGGCCTACAAAATCGTTGTAGTCGACCGAGGAGCACAGCATCGCAAGAGGCGCGGAGGGGTTGCCCTCGGGAGGCTTGACATAATCGAGGATCGTTTTAAACAGCGGCTCCAGATTCTGGCCCTCAACATCGGGGCTGTAGCTTGCCGTGCCCGCACGGCCGGAGCAGAATACCATCGGGCTGTCCAGCTGCTCGTCCGTGGCGCCAAGGTCCATCAGGAGCAGAAGGATCTCGTCGATGACTTCCTTGATGCGCGCATCGGGACGGTCGATCTTGTTCACGGCGATGACAAGGGAAAGATTTTGCTGCAGGGCTTTCTGCAGCACAAAGCGTGTCTGGGGCATGCAGCCCTCGGCGGCGTCCACCAAAAGGAGCACGCCGTTGACCATCTTCAAAACGCGTTCCACTTCGCCGCCGAAATCGGCGTGGCCCGGGGTGTCCACGATATTGATTTTCACGCCGTCATAATAGGTACAGGCGTTTTTGGCAAGGATGGTGATGCCGCGCTCGCGCTCGATGTCGCCGGAGTCCATTACGCGCTCGGCAACCTGCTGGTTTTCGCGGAACGCTCCGCTCTGCTTGAGCATCTGGTCCACGAGCGTCGTCTTGCCGTGGTCGACGTGGGCAATGATCGCGATGTTGCGAATGTTTTTCTGTTCCATAAACGTTCCGTTCCTCTTTTTTATATGTGTATTGATTTTGTCAGACATAATATTTTATAATATGTACAAGGGGATGTCAAGAAATTTGGCGGTTTCATGCGGCTGCAGGCAAATATTTTTTGTAAAAATTGAAAAAAGAGGTTGCATTCCAGGAAACGATTTGCTATAATAACAAAGCCGCAGAAATTACGGACAGTTAGCTCAGCTGGTAGAGCACCTGCTTGACGTGCAGGGGGTCAGGGGTTCGAGTCCCTTACTGTCCACCATATCGAATGCAAAGCAAACCCGACGCCATTGCGGCGTCGGGTTTGCTTTTTGCAGAAAACAGAACAGCGTTTCATAAAGGTGTTTCCGCACAAGGAAATGTCTTTGACCTCAGCTGCGGCCGGAAGGCGGTTGCTTTACCGGCTTTCCGCCGGGCGTCCCGAAACGGTTTGGCACAAGGATACAAAATGACGGCACGGTTGTTTTGCACAAAGCGCATTCATTTTCTATGTGCGGTGTGTACGGGTTTTGTTGTATCCGTGTGGGGTTTATGGTATAATAACTCCAAGTCTGCTGCTTGCGCGGCAATGTGCATGGATGCGGTTTTTGCCGCGTTCGGCGGGTTGGGCGCGGCACAAGAAATGGGAGGGCGCGCCATGCGGATATTGGGCATCGACCCGGGATATGCCATCGTCGGCTTCGGCGCGCTGGATTATACCCGAAACACTTTTACCACGCTTCAGTATGGGGCCATCACCACAAAGGCGCATACGACCTTTGAGGACCGATTATCTGAAATTTATGATGATATGACGCAGCTGCTGGCGGCCGTCAAGCCTGACGCAATGGCCATTGAAACGCTATTTTATACCACCAACCAGAAAACGGTCATCGCCGTGGCCGAAGCGAGAGGCGTGCTGCTGTTGTGTGCCCGGCAGGCAGGCGTGCCGGTGTTCGAATATACGCCGCTGCAGGTAAAGCAAAGCGTTTCAGGCTACGGAAAGGCCACAAAAAAGCAGGTGCAGGAAATGACCAGGACGCTTTTGAAGCTGCCCGCCGTGCCCAAACCGGACGACACGGCCGACGCGCTGGCTATGGCCATCTGCCATGCGTACAGCTACCGTTCCAAACAGTATGGCGTGGCGCTGACAAAGCGCCAGCAAATGGGATATTTTTGATTTGAGCTGGATACAAGCATACAAATAAAAGATGCGCTTTGGAGCGCGTGGAAAAGACCGGAGGAAATTATGATCTACTGCCTGACAGGGAAGCTGCTGGAAAAAGCGCCTGATTACGCCGTGGTAAGTTGCGGCGGCGTGGGGTATCTGGCGGCCATCCCGTCCACTACGGCGGGCGCGCTGCCCGCTGTTGGCGATACCTGTACACTGTATACCTGTATGAATGTCACCGAGAATGATGTGTCGCTGTTTGGCTTTGCCGACAAAGAGAGCCAGACGATGTTCCGCCTTTTGACGGGCGTTTCCGGCGTGGGGCCGAAGGTGGGGCTTGCCATCCTCAGCGTACTCAGCCCGGACAGAGTTGTTTTGGCTATCTCCGCGGGAGACCACAAGGCGTTTACTGCGGCCAGCGGCGTGGGGCCCAAGCTGGGCCAGCGCATCGTACTGGAGCTGAAAGACAAGGTAGGTAAGGGGCTGGCCACGGGGCTTGGCCTGGCCGATGCTTCCGGTACGGCAGCGCCTGCAGCCACGGGCGGCGTGGCGCAGGCCATTGCCGCCCTCACAGGCCTGGGCTATACGGGCAGCGAGGCCGCGCAGGCCATTGCCAGGCTGGACCCGTCTTTGCCTGTACAGGAACTTATCCGCCTTGCTTTGCAGGGCATCGGGAAAGGAAGGTAATCCATGGCTCTGGAAACCGTAGAGATCGACAACGGTCCGCGCCTTGTGAGCCCGGAGCCGGAGCCGGAGGACTTTGACAGCGAGGCGTCCCTGCGCCCGAAAACGTTGGAGGAGTACATCGGCCAGGACAAAGCAAAGGAAAACCTGAAGATATACCTGCAGGCGGCCAAAATGCGCGGCGAACCGCTGGATCATCTGCTTTTGTACGGCCCACCGGGCCTCGGCAAAACGACCCTTGCGTGTATCGTGGCCCACGAGATGGGCGTGCAGATCCGCATCACAAGCGGCCCGGCCATTGAAAAACCCGGCGACCTTGCCGCTCTTTTGACGAATCTGCAGGAGGGCGATGTGCTGTTCATCGACGAGATCCACCGCCTGTCCCGGCAGGTGGAAGAGGTGCTGTACCCGGCGCTGGAGGACTACGCGCTGGATATCATGATCGGCAAGGGCCCCAGTGCCCAGAGCATCCGCATCAACCTGCCGCGGTTCACGCTGGTGGGTGCTACCACCCGCGCGGGCCAGATCACCGGCCCGCTGCGGGACCGCTTCGGCGTGCTGCTCAAGCTGGAGCTGTACGGCCCGGACGAGCTGGCCCGCATCATCATGCGGTCGGCGGGCATCCTGGACCAGCCCATCACGCCGGAAGGTGCCTACGAGCTGGCCAAGTGCAGCCGGGGCACGCCCCGTGTGGCCAACCGCTTTTTGAAGCGCATCCGCGACTTTGCCACGGTGCTGGGGGACGGCGTCATTGACCGGGATGTGGCCCTGATGGGTCTCAAGCGCATGGACGTGGATGCTTTGGGTCTGGATGAGCTGGACCGCAGCGTGCTGCGTGCCATCATCGAGATGTACAACGGCGGCCCGGTGGGTCTGGAGACGCTGGCGGCGGCTCTGGGCGAAGAAGCCGTGACGCTGGAGGACCTGTGTGAGCCGTATCTGATGCAGATGGGCTTTCTGACCCGGACGCCCCGGGGCCGGTGCGTGACCCGCCTGGCCTACGAGCATCTGGGCATGAAAGCCCCGGAGTCCGGGGCACCGGAGGACAACGGCCAGCAGAGCCTGTTCTGATCCAACCATACGCAGGTGCCCGGCTCCGGGCACCGTGCTGTGATAAGTTCCCCGGAGGGGGCGGGCAATGCTGAGGGGCACTGCCTGAAAGGGATTGCTTTTATCGAAAGTGAGGTATTTTTTATGGGGAAGTATTTTGGGACCGACGGTGTGCGCGGCGTGGCCGGTGCAGACCTGACCTGTGAACTGGCAATGAAGATCGGCCGCGGCGCGGCAGCGGTGCTCACTGGCAGCACCGGCCACCGCCCCCGCATCCTGATCGGCAAGGACACCCGCCAGTCCGGCGACATGCTGGAAGCTGCCCTGACCGCCGGTCTGTGCAGCGTGGGTGCGGACGTGGAGAGTCTGGGCGTGCTGCCCACCCCCGCCGTGGCCTATCTGGTGCGCAAGTACAACGCGGACGCCGGTGTGGTCATTTCGGCCTCCCACAACCCGATGGAGTTCAACGGCATCAAGATCTTTGCGGGCAGCGGCTACAAGCTGCCGGATGAGGTGGAAAACCAGATCGAGGCTTACATCGACAACGACTGTGCGGGCATCCAGCTGATGACCGGCGACGATGTGGGCCGCGTGTACCGCCGCGATGACGGCCTGCAGGACTATGTGGACCACCTGTACGAGTCCATCCACGGCGACCTGTCCGGCCTGAACATCTGCATCGACTGCGCCAACGGCGCTTCCGTCGTGGTGGCACAGAAGCTGTTCCCCCGGCTGGGCGCCAAGTGCACCTTCCTGGGCATCAGCCCGGACGGCGAGAACATCAACAAGGGCGTGGGCAGCACGCATCTGGACAATCTGGAAAAGGCCGTGGTGGCCGGCGGTTTTGACTGCGGCATCGCCTTTGACGGCGATGCCGACCGCTGCCTTGCCTGCGACGAGAAGGGCCGCGAGATGGACGGCGACAAGATCATTGCCCTGCTGGCCATGACCATGAAGGAGAAGGACCGTCTGGACGGCGACACGGCCGTTGTGACCGTGATGTCCAACCTGGGCTTCATCAAGTACATGGAGAGCCAGGGCATCCACACCGAAAAGACCGCTGTGGGCGACCGCTATGTGCTGGAGAATATGCGCGAGAACGGCTACGCCATCGGCGGCGAGCAGAGCGGACATGTGATCCTGCTGCACCATGCCACCACCGGTGACGGCGAGCTGACCGCCGGCAAGCTGCTCAAGCTGCTGGCCAAGAGCGGCAAGAAGATGA